>Ga0075276_10000483_pt1 | contig 10249 bp, 4 predicted proteins | sample SF_Rice_5C_80N_4_FD_69770 | JGI IMG/M metagenome (GOLD analysis project Ga0075276, IMG submission 69770) | Rice paddy soil microbial communities from Twitchell Island, California, USA - SF_Rice_5C_80N_405 | ecosystem: Environmental > Terrestrial > Soil > Paddy field/soil | place: USA: Twitchell... | reverse complement strand
GGAGGCGAACCCGCGGGCGAATCCGCCCAGCGCCGTGGCCACGCTCCAGATCGCCACTCCGGCGGCGATCAGCGGAGGACGCGCGCGGCGGTCACCCATCAGTCCGAACAGCGGAGAGGCCGCGGTGTAGACCAGGATGAACCCGGTTCCGACCAGGCCGAGTTGCGTGTCGCTCAGGTGGAGCTCGGAGTGTTTGATCGACTCGACCACGGCCGCAACCACCCAGCGGTCGAGATAATTGAACAAATTGATGAACGTCAGGACGGCCAGCGCATAACCGGCGGCCGTTCGTGCACGTATCATTGCCAAGCGGATGAGACGATACGCTCCCATCGTCGCGTTTGTCGCCGGCATCGCCGTCGTTGCGCTGCTGATGCCGCGGTTCAATGCCGCGCAGCCGGCGGGGATCCGCCTCACGCGCGGCGAGGCGATCCCCATCGCCGACGCCGCGGCGCGCGCGGTCGGCATCCCCGTCGATTCGACGTGGGCCGTGCTGTCGTGGCAGCCGTCCTACCGCCTCGAAAAACAGCTCGATCCCGATCCGGACCTCCGGCGCCGTGCGGCGATGGATCCGATCCTCGGGCCGCGCCTCCGTGCGTTCCGGCGCATGTACTACCGCCGCGGACTGGAGAAGTATCCGCCGTACGGGTACGTCACCGTCGACGCGCGCACCGGCGACGTTCTTTCCGCGGTGCTGATGCTGCGCAACGAGGAGGCGGGCGGAAAACCGACGCAGCCGGAGCTGCAGGTGCGCGCCGACGCGTTCGTGCACTCGCGGAGATTTCCGGGAGCGCCGAATCCGCAGTTCGAGAGCGCGCGGCCCACCGAGTACCGCTCGCGTACCGACTGGACCTTCCGCTACCGCGTGAAGTCGGACCTTCCGATCGGGAACGCCGTTCCCTACCTCGTCGTGCAGTTCGCCGGTGACCGGTTCGCCGGATGGCGGCTCGATGACGAGTATGCCGACGGAAGCCAGTATCGCAGCGAGAACAGCGACATCGGGGGGATCATCGCCCGATACGCGACGTTCTTCGCGCTGCTGCTGATTCTGCTCACGATCTTTCTGAAGAAGTACCACGCCGGCGAGGCAGGCGTCGGCACGGCGTCGATTCTCTTCGCCATCGTGGTGGTGTTCTGGGTCACCGCCGACTGGATCATGGCCGGACCGGCGGTCGAAGGAAGCAATACCGGCAGCCTCGATGCGCAGACGACGGCGCTCGTGTACATGATTTTCAAGTTCCTGCTGTACGACCTGGTCTTCGCCGTGCTCACGTTCTTCGCCTGGTCGGTCGGCGAGAGCTACGCGCGGGAGCGGTGGGGCGAGCGGCTGGCATCCTTCGACGCGCTGTTGCGCCGCGATCCGCTGAATGCCACGACCGGCCGCTCCGTTCTCGTCGGCGTCCTCTGGTCGCCCGCCGTCGCCGCCGGAGCGTTCGCCGTGGCCTTCGTTCCGCTGGCCCTGCACATCGTCCATCTGTCGATGGGCATCGGGACCGACATCGAGCTCGACCTCGGCGGGCCGCTGCTGCTGCTGCTATTCTCGGCGCTCGACGCCGTCGTCTTCCCCCTCGTCGCGCTTTTCCTGCTCGCCTGGACCCATCGCCGCCGCGTCCTGCCGGTCGGCATCGCGGCCGCGCTCGCGCTGGCCATGATGGGGGCGGTCTGCGATGTGCCGACCGATCCGTTCCTTCACCGCGTGCTCTTCGACTTCGGCGGCATGGCGGTGGCCATTGCAGTCTTTCTCTTCTACGACCTCCTGGCGATGGCCATCTCCCTCTTTCTCGGCGGGCTGATCACCATGGCCGCGCCGCTTCTCTCCGTTGCGCAGGGGCATCAGCTCTCGCAACTCGTGGCCACGATCGCCCTCCCCGCGGTCGCGCTGCTCGGTTTCGGTGCCGCCGCGCTGCTCACCCGGCGCGAAGTCGTCTACACGTACGAGGATCTGGCGCCGCACGTCCGGCGCATCGTGGAGCGCGAACGCGTCAAGGCCGAGATCGACGCTGCCAACCGCATCCAGGCCGCGCTCCTTCCAGTCGATGCGCCCTACGTCCGCGGCGCCTCGGTGGTCTCGCACTATCGCGCGGCGACCGAGATCGGCGGCGATTACTTCGACTTTCTTCCCATGCGGGACGGCGACATGGGAATCGCCTTCGGCGACGTCGCCGGACACGGACTGACCAGCGGGATCGTCATGGCCATGGCCAAGTCGGCGCTGCTGGTGCAGGTCGATGTCGATCCCGCACCGCGCATCGTCCTCGAGGTGCTGAACGAGATCGTCATGAAGACCGCTCCGCGGCGAATGATGATGACCTTCTTCTTCGGCCTGCTGGAGCCCAACACGCACCGCCTTCGTTTCGCGTCGGCCGGTCATCTCGATCCCTACGTCTTCCGCGCCCGCCACCGCAGGCTCGAGCCGCTGTCGTCCTGGGGTTTTCCGCTCGGTGTACGGCGGCGCGATCCGTTCCGCGAGCACACCGTCCAGTTCGCCCCCGGCGACCGGCTCATCCTCTACAGCGACGGACTGATCGAAGCCGTGGATGACGACGGCGAGCCGTTCGGATTCGAGCGCTTCGAGCGCGTGCTCATCGACTCCGGCCACCTGAGCGCCGAAGAAATCAAGAAGACGCTGCTCGGCTCCGTGCGCAAGTTCACCCGGAACCGCCCGCCGGAAGACGACCAGACGCTCGTCGTGGTGTCGTTCGACGCCCCCGCAGGCGTGGAGGAAGTGACCGAGGCGGAGTACGCCACGGCAACGTGATCCGAACGCCATTCGACATTGAACATTCCACATTCCTCGTCTACCCTCCCCACCATGGCGCAGCCCGAACCGAACAAGATCATCTACTCCATGATTGGGGTCTCGAAGTTTCATGGAAAGAAACAGGTCCTCAAGGACATCTACCTCTCGTACTTTTACGGCGCGAAGATCGGCGTCATCGGTCTGAACGGGTCGGGCAAGAGCTCGCTGCTGCGCATCCTCGCCGGCGCCGACAACGACTTCCTCGGCGAGACGGTGCTCTCGCCGGGACACACCACCGGCCTGCTCGAGCAGGAACCGCAGCTCGATCCCTCGAAAACGGTCCGGCAGATCGTCGAGGAAGGCGTGCAGCCGGTCATCGATCTGCTGAAAGAGTTCGACGAGATCAACAACTCCTTCGCCGATCCGGACGCCGACATGGACAAGCTTCTGGCGCGGCAGTCGAAAGTGCAGGACCAGCTCGATGCCACCGGCGCGTGGGATCTCGACTCGAAACTGGAAATGGCCATGGACGCGCTGCGCTGCCCGCCCGGCGAGACATCGGTCGGCATTCTTTCCGGCGGCGAGAAACGCCGCGTGGCCCTCTGCCGACTGTTGCTGCAGCAGCCCGACATCCTGCTGCTCGACGAGCCGACGAACCACCTCGACGCGGAGTCGGTCGACTGGCTGGAGCAGCACCTGCGCCAGTACGCCGGCACGGTCATCGCCGTGACGCACGACCGCTACTTCCTGGACAACGTCGCCGGCTGGATCCTGGAGCTCGACCGCGGCCACGGCATCCCGTTCAAGGGGAACTACTCCTCCTGGCTGGAACAGAAGAAGACGCGCCTGGAGCAGGAGGAAAAGACGGAGTCACAGCGCCAGAAGACGCTGGAGCGCGAGCTGGAATGGATCCGCATGTCGCCGAAGGGACGGCATGCCAAAGGAAAAGCGCGGATCAACTCGTACGAGACGCTGCTGCAACAGGAAGCGCAGCAGAAGATTCAGGAGCTGGAGATCTACATCCCGCCCGGCCCGCGGCTGGGCAACGTGGTGATCGAGGCGGACGGCGTGCGCAAGGCCTTCGGCGACAAACTGCTGATCGACGACCTCTCGTTCCGCCTCCCGCCCGGCGGGATCATCGGAGTCATCGGACCGAACGGCGCAGGAAAGACGACATTGTTCCGGATGGTCCTGGGGCGGGAGAAGCCTGACGCCGGGTCGCTGCGTATCGGCGACACGGTCAAGCTCGCGGCCGTCGATCAGGAGCGTCCCCTCGATCCCGACAAGACGATCTTCGAAGAGATCACCGGCGGCGGCGACCTCGTGCAGCTCGGGCCGCGCGAGATGCCGTCGCGGGCTTACGTGGCACGGTTCAACTTCTCCGGCCAGGACCAGCAGAAGAAGGTCGGCGTGCTCTCGGGCGGCGAGCGCAATCGCGTGCATCTGGCCAAGATCCTGAAGGAAGGAGCCAACGTCCTGCTGCTCGACGAGCCGACGAACGATCTCGACGTGAACACGCTCCGCGCGCTGGAAGAGGCGCTGGAGAACTTCGCCGGCTGCGCGATCGTGATCTCGCACGACCGCTGGTTCCTCGACCGCACAGCCACGCACATTCTGGCATTCGAGGGCGACTCGCGCGTCGTCTGGTTCGACGGAAACTACAGCGAGTACGAAGAGGACAAGCGCAGGCGCCTCGGCGCCGAGGCCGCGCAGCCGCACCGTATCCGCTACCGCCAGCTCACACGCTGAGCGCGGCGGCAGGGCAGCGCGATCTGCGCTTCATTCGTATCTAATCCCAACCGACGCCGATTTCTTGAACCGGCCGCTTCAATTTTCCGAATGATTGGGATCGCATGCAATACACAAGACGCTTAAATTGTGGGGTTTGGCTTCGGGGAGGGTACGGCGGAAAAGTTGCTCTCTGCTCCTGCATCCCAAGCAGGTTTCATCGTTCGCATCGCAGCAGGCAAACGAGATTCATCAGCAGCCATAAGGAGGAAATCCATGGCCCGAAAACGACTCCTGCTCTTTTTCGTGATGGTCTTCCTGGTAAGTATCGGCTCGGCTTTTGCCCAGGGCGTGCAGACCGCGACGCTGCAGGGCATGGTCACAGACTCGTCCGGCGCTCCACTGCCGGGTGTCACGGTGACGGTGAAGTCGCAGGCCCTGATGGCCGCGCGCACGGCGGTCACGAAATCCGGGGGCGACTACGTACTGCCCGGCCTGCCGCCCGGTGATTACTCGATCACCTTCGAGCTCTCCGGAATGCAGACGACCACGGTTCGCAGGAACCTGCCTCTTGGCCTGCAGACCGTCGTCGACGCAAAGATGAGAGTGGCGGCTGTCGCCGAGGCGATTACGGTCACCGCCTCAGCACCGACCGTGCTCGAAAATCAGACGGTCGGCGCCAATGTCAAGAAGGAGACAGTCGACACACTTCCGCTGGGCCGCACGCCGACGGCGATCGGTTCGCTGTCGCCGGGAGTCACGGGGGACCGCGGCGGCCGCGCCACGACGCCGGTCGGCAACCAGCTTTCGATCAACGGCGGCCTGGCCTACGACAACAATTTCCTGATCAACGGCGTGAACGTTCAGGACAACATCTTCGGACAGACCAATAACCTCTTCATCGAAGACGCGATCCAGGAAACGCAGGTGCTCACCTCCGGCATCTCGGCCGAATACGGCCATTTCACCGGCGGCGTTCTCAATGTCATCACCAAGAGCGGCGGCAACACGTTTTCCGGAACGTTCCGCGACGACATCACGAAGCCGAGCTGGACGGCGCTCACGCCGTACGAGGACGGCTTCCGCGGAAACGGCGTAGCGACCGGCAAGCCGGCTCCGCACGTCGGGCCTGTTTCCAACATTTACGAAGCGACGCTCGGGGGCCCAATCCTGCGCGATCGGCTGTGGTTCTTCGTGGCCGGCCGCGACCAGAAGTCGACGGCATCATTGCCCCTGGCGGTGACCGGCATCAATGTCGGGCAGCAGACGACGAACCGGCGCCCGGAAATCAAGCTCACGGGAAACCTCGGCGCCAGTCAGACGCTGCAAGGCGACTACATCAGCAATCCGTTCTCGCAGAACTACAACGCGCAGGTCGCACCGCTCACCGTGTCGGCTCTCGGCACGAACATCAAGGAGCCGAACAACACCACCGAGCTGTTCTACTCGGGCGTGTTCTCGTCGAACCTCTACGCCGAGGCGCGCGCATCGAAGAAGCACTTCGAATTCGTCGGTCTCGGCGGGCACCTGACGGACATTCCGGACAGTCCGTACCGCTCCAGCACGCGCGTCGCCGGTGTGGCGACCGCAGGTACGTTCAATGCTCCGTACTTCGACTCGACCGATCCCGAGAACCGCAACAACAAGCAGGCCTTCGTGGCGCTGTCCTACTTCCTGTCGAAACCGAACTGGGGGAGTCACGAGATCAAGGGCGGCTTCGAGCAGTTCGTCGACGAGCGCACCGGCGGCAACAGCCAGTCGGCCACCAGCTATGTCTTTTTCGGGGGCTACGCGACGAATCCCGACGGCAGCGCGATCATCGACGGCAACGGCGATCTCGTTCCGCTGTTCAACCCGCGTTCCGGCGGCGTCTCGCAGGAGACGCGCATTGCGAACTACATCGCCACTCGCGGCGCGAAGATCGACATCACCACGAATTCACTGTTCATCAATGACCGCTGGAACCTGAACAGTCACTTCAATTTCAACATCGGCGCGCGCTACGAAAAGACGCATTCCTTCGCCACGGGCGGAATCGTCGGCGTCGATACCTCGAATCTCGTGCCGCGCCTGGGCGCGTCGTATGACCCGACCGGCAACGGCAAGTACAAAGTCGACGTCACATACGCGCAATACGTCGGCCGTTACAACCCGGGCATCGTCAACCAGAACAGCCCTGTCGGCAGTCCGAACCTCCTGTACGGCTACTACGTCGGACCCCAGGGCCAGGGGCGGGACTTCGCTCCCGGCTGGGATCCGAACAACTACCAGTTCTACTTCGCCCGCGTGAACAGCGCGACCGTGTTCTTCGCGCCGGGAATGCACACGCCGATCAGCAAGGAGTGGACGATCTCGGGCGGCACCGCCCTGACAAACAACGGGTGGCTGAAAGCGACCCTCACCGATCGCAAGTACGCCGACTTCATCGAAGACTTCCGCGTGATTTCGAACGGCTGCACGAACGTGACGCTCGGCGGCATCGACGCCGGCTGCGTCGACAACATCCTGTACAAGAACAGCAACCTGCCGAAACGCGAGTACCAGGCGTCGGAACTGCAGGCGCACTACGACATCCTGCGCCAGTGGGGCGTCGAAGGAAACTGGACGCACCAGTTCAAGAACGACGGCAACTACGAGGGCGAGGGCGGTCAGGCGCTGGGGACGTCGGGAGTCGGCAATTACCCCGAGATGCAGGACCCCCGTGAAATTGTGGTCGGCCGTCTGTCCCAGTACGAGTCCGACCGAATTCGCCTCTGGAGCACGTACAATTTTGACTGGCAGCGTTTTGGCGGCTTGGGCGTCGGCCTGCTGTGGCGTTACGACTCGCCGCTCACGTTCAGCTACACAGCGAATCTTGCGCGATCGGCGGCCTCGAAGGCGCTCAACCCCGGCTACCACGGTGTCGGCAATTCCGTCACGATGTTCTTCGGCGACCGTGGCGCCGGCCAGTACAACGCCACGTCGGTCTTCGACCTGTCGCTGCAGTACAGCCTCCCGATTTCGAAAGTGACTCCATGGGTCAAGTTCGACGTGCAGAACGCGCTCAACAGCAAGACTCTGCTCACGTACAACACCACGATCGTGGCCGACCCGAACAGCCCGAACGATGCGCTCGGATATCCCACCGGCTTCACGAAAGCCGCGACGTTTGGCCGCCCGGTGTCGGCGACCAGCTATGTGATCCCGCGCACCTACCTGCTGTACGCCGGCATCCGGTTCTGACCGAATCCGCAGTGTGCTTGGGACGGGGCGGCTTCGGCCGCCCCGTTTTTTTGAACATCCTCATGAAACGGATCGGCACCCTCCTGGCGTCCATCGCCATCGCAACCGCCGCCTTCGCACAACTGTCGTCGAAGTTCATCGCCTGGCCGGATGGGCCGGTGAAGTTCCTGATGACGCGAGAGGAAGCGCAGCAATGGCGCTCGTTGCGCTCCGACGCGGACGCGCGGGCCTTCATCGAGCTCTTCTGGGCGAAGCGCGATCCGACACCCGATACGCCGCGCAACGAATTCCGTGAAGAGTTCGAGCGGCGCGTCGATTTTGCCGACAGGAATTTCCCCGGCGCCGCCGGCCGCGGAGCGCTCAGCGACCGTGGCCGGGCGCTCATCCTTCTCGGCCCGCCGTACCGACTGAGTGCAAGCGCCGGCGCGCAGATCAACGGCCTCGGCATCAGCGTGGCCGGCCGCGGCGGTGCTTCGGCCGCGACGCCCCGAGGTCCAACCGCGGATCCCGACATGCAGTACTGGATGTATGCGCATACGAACAAGCCGAAGTTCATCACCCAGTCGGACTTCACGCTCGTCTTTGCCCGTCGAGAGCAGGGAGAATGGCAGCTCGCAACGACCGAGCGCACGAACCCGGAGCAGGTCCTCGAGCAGGCCGTGAACGCGTACATCGTCTCGCCGAAGCTCACCAGGCCGCCGCTGTACACACTGCCTCCGCCGCCGCGGAGCACATCGTTCAAGAGCGCCGATCTCAAAACGGCATACGAGCAGTTCCGCGCCGGCGACACGGACTCTGTCGGCTCGGCGGATCTCACCTGGGGCGAGTTCGTCACCTCCGAGGGGGTGCATTTCATTTCGGCGCAACTGTACCTGCCGGCCGGCAGCGACATCGCGGCGGGACGGAGGGTCACGTCATTCGCCGTCGTCGAGGACCCGTCGGGAACGATTCTCGACGTCAAAGAAGACGACGTCCCGATGGCCGCGGCGGGCAAAGACGCGTACATCGATCGCTCGGTGCAGCTCGAGCCGGGCACGTACAACGCGACATTCGGCATCGCGGACGGCGGACGGATTCTCGCCGCCTCACGCGCCATCATCACGGTGACGGGACTCGATCCTGCCGCGGCGGGCACCTCGCCGCTTCTGCTCGCGACTACGATCATCCCGCTGAAAACGAACTGGCAGCCGCTCGATCCCTTCACCTTCGGAGGCTTCAAGGTCATCCCCAAGGGAGACTCGGTCTTCGACGTCGGCGGCGACCTCTGGTACTTCCTCGAGATGCGCAACCCCGGCCTGACAGACAGCGGGAAACCGAACGTGCGCGTGCAAGTCGACATCGAGGGGAATACGGAGAAGGGACGCGTGCGGAGTGGTCTGCCGATGCGCGACGCACCGCTCGCGCCGCTCAAGGACGAATGGCACCGCTACGCTCTCGGTTTCGCAATCCCGCTCGACGGCTTCCGCCCGGGCAATTACACGATCAGAGTCCACGTTGTGGACGTCGTGCTGGGCAGGGATTACGAGTTCGAGAAGGCCTTCCGTGTCCGCGGCTAGGCGCGCGCTCGCCGCCGCGGCACTGTTGCTTGCGCTCGCCTGCGGCCGTGCGCCAGAAACGCACTTCCAAAATGCGCCCGTCATCCTCGTGTCGATCGATACTCTGCGCGCCGATCACTTGACGGCATTCGGCGCGAAGGTCGTCGACACCCCGGCGATCGATCGCCTTGCGCACGACGGCATCGTCTTCGAGAACGCCTACTCGCACGTTCCGCTGACGTTCCCGTCACACGCCAGCATCATGACCGGCCGGCTGCCGTATCAGAACGGCGTCCGGAGCAACATCGGGTACAAACTCGATGCGAACGGACAATCACTGCCGCAGTTGCTGGCGAAGAACGGTTACGCCACCGGCGCCGCCGTGTCCGCGTACGTCCTCCGCGGCGAAACCGGACTGCGCTCGATCTTCGGCTTCTACGACGACTCCATGCCGGTGTGGGAATCGGCCACGTTGGGCGCGATCCAGCGCCCCGGCAATGAAACTGTTCGCGCGGCCCTCGGATGGCTCGACAAAGTGGAAAGGCATCCGTTTTTCCTCTTTCTGCATCTCTTCGAGCCGCACTCGCCGTACGAACCGATCGAGCCGTTTCGAACAAAATACGCGGCCAGTCCGTACGACGGCGAAATCGCCACCGCCGATTTCTACCTCGGGCACTTTCTCGACGAGCTGCAGCAGCGCGGGCTCTATGACAAGGCGCTGATCGTCCTTTGCGGCGATCACGGCGAAGGCCTCGGCGATCACGGCGAAGCGGAGCACGGCGTGCTGCTCTATCGCGAAGAGCTCCACGTACCGCTCATCGTGAAGCTTCCCGGCGAGAGCATGGCCGGCAAACGCGTCGCCGCGCCGGCGCAGCTCGTCGACATTCTTCCCACGATCATCGGCGCGGTCGGTGGCAACGTGCCGGCAGGACTTCCCGGGATGTCGCTCATCGATCTCGCCCGGCATCCGCAAACACGCGAGATCTACAGCGAGACGATGTACCCGCGCCTGCACCTCGGCTGG
>Ga0075276_10000482_pt1 | contig 10259 bp, 11 predicted proteins | sample SF_Rice_5C_80N_4_FD_69770 | JGI IMG/M metagenome (GOLD analysis project Ga0075276, IMG submission 69770) | Rice paddy soil microbial communities from Twitchell Island, California, USA - SF_Rice_5C_80N_405 | ecosystem: Environmental > Terrestrial > Soil > Paddy field/soil | place: USA: Twitchell... | reverse complement strand
CGAAGAACAGATAACTACCGGGTACTCACCACCAACAACCGTTCCGCTGACTCCTGACCACCGATTACTAACTACCGAAGTAAAAAATTGCCGGGGCTGGTTGGCCCCGGCTAGCGGTTGGCATTGTGGCCCGGATTGGGTTAAGCGCTGCGGCGCGGACGCAGGGTCAGGTCGCGCACCTGCGCCAGCACGCTGTTCAGTTGCATGGCGCTGAGTTGGGAGACAAAAGGCAGTATCTCCGCGATAAAATTATCGCTCATCAGTTCGTGCATCTCTTCCTGGCGGGTGCGCTCGCCCCCGTTGAGCAGTTCGGGGACGGTGACTTCCAGGGCGCGCGCCAAACGTTCCAGCGAGGAGAGCGTGGGGGTGGCCTTATCGTTCTCGATTTTGGAGACGTAGGTGCGCGGCACACTCATGCGCAGGGCCAATTGCCGCTGGCTCAGGCCGTTGCGCTGGCGCAGGGAGCGGATGGAGGAGGCCAGCTGCAGGTGGCCGGGCAGGTGGCTGTGGGCAGGCGGCGCGATGGCCGGCTGCGCCGCGGCCGCGACTTCCGGCTCTTCTTCGTCCAGGCAAACGTGGCAGCGGCGGCAGAGATTGTTCGAGGTGCGAAACTGGACTAACTTACAATGGTCGCATCTCACGACTTCCCGTGAGTCGACCGGCGCCAAGGTTGTGGCCATGGATTGGTGGGAGTGCCAGAGCGGACACGACCCTAACCAACTTGGTTCTGCTGCGTAATGTGCGGCAGGAATGGTGCAGTGTCAACAACAATTTGCTGTGAAAAACCGGAATGAAACCCATAATTCCCGAAAAAACACCCATGAAAAACGGAGAAAATCAGGAGAAAACCGTGACCGACCGCGCGGCGGCGTGGAGTTTACTAACTGAGTTCACTCAGTCGGAAAGTTTGCGCAAACATGCTAGGGCGGTGGAAGCGTGCATGCGCGCCTACGCCCGCCAATTCGGTGAAGATGAGCAGCAGTGGGGTGTGGTGGGCCTGATCCATGACTTCGATTACGAAAAGTATCCCAGTCTGGACGACCACCCCATGCGGGGCAGCGAAATTCTCCAGCAGCGCGGCTGGCCGGAGGATATCCGCCGCGCCATCCTTTCCCACGCCGACCACACCGGGGTGGCGCGCCAGACCAGGCTGGAGCATGCGCTGTTTGCCTGCGATGAATTGGCCGGGTTCATTACCGCGGTGGCGCTGGTCAAGCCAGGCAAGTCGCTGGCCGAGGTGGACGCCCGCTCAGTGCGCAAAAAAATGAAGGACAAAGCCTTTGCCCGCAGCGTCAGCCGCGACGACATCACCCAGGGAGCCCAGGAGCTGGGCGTGGAATTGGAGCAGCACATCGCGTTCTGCATTGACGCGATGAAGGCGATTGCCGGCGAACTGGGGCTGGATGGGAGCAAGGCAGTCATCAGCAGTTAGCACTCGGCCATTCAACTGCGGTGGCGGCGTGTGCACTTTTGCTTGCAGAGCGTTATGCTGGGGGACTTCAGTCCCGAAGCATCTCGCGTGCAGCATCAGGAACTTCTTTTCCGCGGATAAACGCGGATACACACGGGATTCATAAAAAAAATGCCGACGCTAATTTCTCAACCCACTCGCATCCAGGCTTCCGGCACCAAGCCCAAGCTGATTGACGAGTACATAGGCCAGGTGAACTCCAACAGTACGGCGCTGAGCGTGGCCCATATGCGCAGTCCGGAAGGCTGGTCGGAGCCCCGCCAGACCCCGGGATTCGACGAGTACACCCTCGTCCTCAAAGGCACGCTGCGAGTTGCGCACCAGGGCGGACACATGGACGTGCGCGCCGGCCAGGCGGTGATTGCCCATCGCGGCGAGTGGGTGCAGTACTCCACGCCCGAGGGAGCCGAGTACATTGCCATCTGCCTGCCGGCATTTTCGCCGGAGACGGTGCACCGGGAGGAGTGAGAAAGATTGACGATTTACGATTGACGATTGAAGACCGATATCGCGATTGGAACGCCTCTGAGCTGTTGAGGTGGGAGAGCGCGGCGCTGGGGGGCCTTCGACTCGGGCATGCACCCTCGCTCAGGATGACATGCAAGAAAAATTCAAATTACATTTCAATCGCGTTTATCTGCGCGAATCCGCGGCAAATGAAGTTCCGTTCGCAGGACGAATGAATTTCAGCGCAAAGCGTCGGTGAGCTTGCCGCTCGCAATCAGATCGGAGATACGGGCGAAATCATCGGCCATCACCCGGTCATGCTCAATGGGCGGCGAAACGGAGCGGATGGCGGCGTGGGCGGACTGTAGCCGTTTGCTGGTCTTGAGCGGCGCCAGAAAGTCTATGCCCTGGGCGGCGGCCATGGCTTCGATGGCCAGCACGTGGCGGGTATTGGCGACGATCTGCCGCAGCTTGAGCGAAGCCGCCATGCCCATGGAAACGTAATCCTCTTTGTTACCGGAAGTGGTGATGGAATCCACCGAGGCCGGGTGTGCCAGCACCTTGTTCTCGCTGGCCAGGGCGGCGGCCGTCACCTGCGCCATCATGAAGCCGGAATTGAGCCCGGCGCCGGGCGCCAGAAACGGCGGCAAGCCTTCATTCAGCGCGGGATTCACCAGCCGCTCCAGGCGGCGCTCGGAAACACCCGCCAGGCCCCCCAGGGCGATTCCCAGGAAATCCAGTACGAAAGCCACCGGCTCGCCATGGAAGTTGCCGCCGGAAAGAATGTCGCCTTCGCCCTCGCTATTTTTTTGCCCCGGCCGACGAGCGGGTGCAAACACCAGAGGATTATCCACGGCGGAGTTGATTTCGGTTTCCATCACCCGGCGGCAGTGGGCCAGTGTATCGCGCACGGCGCCGTGCACCTGGGGCATGCAGCGCAGGGAATAGGCGTCCTGTACCCGAGCGCAGTCGCGGTGCGATTCGCGGATCTGGCTGCCTTCCAGCAGGCGTCGCAGATTTTCCGCCGTGCGCAACTGGCCGGAATGCGGGCGCACCTGGTGAATGCGGGCATCGAAGGCGGCGTCGGTGCCGCGCAGCGCGTCCAGGGTGAGGGCGCCAATCACGTCGGCGGAATCCACCAGCACTTCGGCGGCGAGCAGGGCCAGTACGCCCACGGACAACATGCCCTGGGTGCCGTTGATGAGCGACACTGCCTCTTTGGCTTCCAAAACCAGTGGCTGGATGCCGGCCTGGCGCAGAGCGTCTGCAGCCGCCAGATGCGCGCCGCTGTACTTGCCGCTGCGGTCGGCAATCAGCACCTGGCCTTCGCCCAGCATGGGCAGCACCAGATGCGCCAGAGGAGCCAGATCGCCGCTGGCGCCGACGCTGCCCCGCGCCGGCACCACGGGATGCACGCGACGGTTGAGCATCTCGCAGAGGGTGTCAATCACCAGGGCACGCACGCCGGAATAGCCCTTGGAAAGCGAGTTGGCGCGCAGCAGCATCATGGCGCGCACTTCGGGTTCGGTGAGCGGTTCCCCCACGCCGGCACAGTGGGAGCGGATGAGGTTGAGCTGCAACTGGCGAATCTGGTCGGGCGGGATGCGCACGTCCGCCAGCTTGCCTACGCCGGTAGTGATGGCGTAAGCCACGCGGTTATTCGCGACTTGATCATCCACCACGGCGCGGGCGCGGTTCACCGCCTCGCGTGCATCGGCCCCCAGCAGCACCGGGCGGAAGTCGTAAACCACCTCGCGTACTTCGGCGAAGGTGAGCGAGTTGCCGTCAATGTGGAGCGCGTTCATGGAAAAGCAGCACTTAGCAATTGGCAGTTAGCACTTAGCCCCTGAACAGTATTCCTGATTCCAGCAATGCTCGTGGCTGGCCAAATGCCAAGTGCCAAATGTTAAGTGCTATTGAATCACGTTGCTAGCCAGCCGCTTTTATTGCCGCCTTGAACACCGCCATATACTTCGCGGGCAGTTCGCGCTTGCGCAGGCCGCGGTCGGTAACGATGTGCGTGGTCTCGCCTTCGGCCAGCAGTGTGCCATCACTCTCGCGCACCGCCTCGTAAGCAAAATGAATCAGCGATTCGCGCACATTCTTTAAATGCGTGCGGACCACGATTTCATCATCATAACGTGCCGGCGCCTTGAAGCGGCAGCGCGCGTCCACCACCGCGATGTAGCAGCCGTCCTCCTGTTCCATTTCGCGGTAGGTGAAACCAAGCTCGCGCAGCAGGTCCACGCGGCCCACTTCGAACCAGATGAAATAGTTGGAGTGGTAAACCACACCCATCTGGTCGGTTTCGGCGTAGCGCACGCGGATGCGGGAGAGCGCGGTGGTGGCGGCGATGGCGGATTTAGGCATTATGTTCTTAGCGGGCTAGCTGTCTGGCTGGCTAGCTGATAGCTTAGCATTTGGCACTTAGCAATTGGCATTTGGCCGTAAACAGCGTGCTGGGTCCGCGCTGCCTATGCTAGTCGGGATAGCTAAATGCTAAGTGCTGATTGCCAAGTGCTTGCTTTCAGCCAGCTATTTCACTCATCTTCCTCTGTATCCTCTGTGGTGAAAAATCACTTCCCCGACCACTTCGGTTTGCGCTTTTCCAGAAACGCGGTAATGCCTTCGCGAAAATCCGCGGTGGTGCGGATGCGGGCATTATCCTCGACCCCCTGCGCAATCTGCTCATCCAGGGCGCGGGCAATGAAACTGTTGATCAGTTTCTTGGTCTGCCGCACTGACGAAGGACTGTTCTCCATCAATTCCGCCGCCAGTTCGCGGGCCCGATCCATCAGGCGCTCCGGGGAAACCACTTCGTTGACCAGGCCGAAGCGGTAGGCCTCGGCAGCGTCGAACAGGCGCCCCGTCAGGAGCAGGTCGCGGGCAATCTTGTGGCCCACCTGCCACACCAGGACGGAGGAAACAATGGCGGGAACAAATCCGATGCGCACCTCGGTGTAGCCGAACTTGGCTTCCGGCGCCGCCAGCGTGAAGTCGCACATGGTGGCAATGCCAGTGCCTCCGGCGATAGCGGCGCCATTCACGGCGGCGATGGTGGGCTTGGGAAAGTCGTAGAGGCGGCGAAAAAGTTGCGCCATGCGCGCCGAATCCTGCACGTTCTGGTCGTGAGTTTTGCCCAGCAGGGCTTTCAGGCCGTCCAGGTCCAGGCCGGCGCAAAACGCCTTGCCCGCGCCGGTGATGATGAGCACCTGGGCGGGGCCGCGCTCCACCTCATCCAGCGCCGCCATGAGTTCATCCAGCAACTCAAAGCTGAGCGCATTACGCTTGTCCGGGCGGTCGAAGGTGAGAGTGGCGAGGGAGTCTTTGAGAGCGAGTTGCAGGTTTTTGGGCATGGGGCAATTTGTAATCGAGTAATTTGTAATTCAGCAATTAGTAATTGCTAATTGCCAAATGCTATTTGCTGAACTTCGCACCTATTTCCGCTGACGCTTTCAGCACACTCTCCAACGAGCGCTGAATCGGCGGCGTGATGCCACGCTGCTTCAACGCTTCTAAGACTTTCTCGGTGGGGATGTTGCCCACCAGCTCATCCTGGGCGAAGGGACAACCTCCCAGCCCGCCCAGGGCGGAATCAAAGCGGCGGCAGCCGGCGTCGTAGGCGGCGAGAACCTTCTCCACCGCCTGCTCCGGACGGCTGTGCAGATGCACCCCAATTTCCAGGTAATCGTACTTGGCAAGCACGGCGGAAACCAACTCGCGAATTTGCTGCGGGCCGGCCACACCGACGGTATCGGCCAGCGAGATCATGTGAATGTCGGAGGCCTCCAGAAGCCCCACCGCCTCCACTACTTCGCCTACGCTCCACTGGTCGCCGTAGGGATTCCCAAAAGCCATGGAGATGTACACCACAATGTCCATGCCGGCTTCGTCCGCCTTCTTCTCGATGGTTTCGAGTTCATCGAGGGCCGCTTCCAGCGTCTGGTTCTGGTTCTTCTCCAGAAAGGTGGGCGAGATCGAATAGGGGAAACCCAAGGTGCGCACGGCATTGCTGGCAATGGCGCGCTCCGCTCCCTTGCTGTTGACCACGATGCCGATGATCTCCACGTCATCTGGCGGATCCAGTTCCTCCAGCACCTTCTCCGAGTCCGCCATCTGCGGCACAGCTTTAGGCGAAACGAACGACACCGCGTCAATGTGCTTGAACCCGGCGCCGATGAGCGCGTTCAGGTAGGCGGCCTTGACGTCAGCCGGAATCTGGCCCTTCAGCCCCTGCCAGGCGTCGCGCGGGCACTCGATGAGTTTGATGGTGTCGGCCACAAAGCTTGTTTACACACGAAAAAGCAGTTAGCACTTGGCAATTAGCATTTAGCCAGCGACGTTATTGCCGGCCTCGAAGTGCCACGCAGTTCAGGGGCTAAGTGCTAATTGCTGAATGCTAACTACTTTCTGCCCACTGATCACTGCCCACTAGGTTTGCAGCACTCCCACCTTGAACTCCGCCACATCGGGATTCAGCGAGGCGGCCTCCAGCGCTTCGATCAAAGCGGCGCGTGTTTCCAGGGGATCAATGATTTTGTCAATCCACAGGCGGGCGGCGCCGTAGCGCGGGTCCTGCTGCTCGTCATAGGTCTTCTTAACGGAATCGAACAACTCGCGCTTTTCCTGGTCGCTCAGCTTTTTGCCGCCGCGCTCCAGTTGCTTGATTTTGATTTCCACCAGCGTGCCCGCGGCCGACTCGCCGCTCATCACGGCATAGCGCGCGCTGGGCCAGGCAAAAAGGAAGCGCGGGTCGTAAGCCTTGCCGCACATGGCATAGTGCCCGGCGCCAAAGGAGCCGCCGATAATCACCGTAATTTTTGGCACCACGGAGTTGGAGACCGCGTTCACCATCTTGGCGCCGGCCTTGATGATGCCGCTCCACTCGGCGTCGCGCCCCACCATGAAGCCGTTCACGTCGTGCAAGAAGATAAGCGGCACCAGGTTCTGGTTGCAGTCCATGATGAAGCGCGCCGCTTTTTCCGCCGACTCGGTATAAACCACCCGCCCGAATTCCACTCGCTTGTGCCCCTGCTCGTCCACCTGCTGCTGGTGCTGCGGCTGGTTGGCCACAATGCCCACGGCAAAGCCGCCAATGCGGGCATAGCCGCAGATGACAGTCTTGCCATACTCCGCCCTGTATTCGTCGAAGCGGCTGCCGTCCACTACCCGCGCAATCACTTCCTTCATGTCGTAAGGGCGGGCGGGATTGGATTCGTAGATGCCGTAAAGCTCCTCCGCCGAGTAGCGCGGAGGCTCCGCTTTCTTGCGGTCGTAGGGCGACTTGACCCGGTGCCCCATCTTCTCCACCAGCGAGCGGATGCGGGCGATGCAGGCTTCGTCGCTGGGTTCGCGATAATCCACCGTGCCGCTGATGGCAGCGTGCATCTTGGCGCCGCCCAGTTCTTCGGCCGAAACCTGCTGGCCGATGGCGGCCTGCACCAGCGCCGGCCCGGCCAGGAACAGGCCGCTGCCCTCGGTCATGAGCACGTTGTCGCACATCACCGGCAGGTAGCCGCCGCCGGCCACGCACATGCCCATGATGGCGGCAATCTGGGGAATGCCCATGGCCGACATGACGGCGTTGTTGCGGAAGACCCGGCCAAAGTCGTCGGTGTCGGGGAAGACGTCCTCCTGCAGCGGCAGGAAGACGCCGGCGGAGTCAACCAGGTAAATGGTAGGAATGTGGTTATCAATAGCGATGTTCTGTGCACGGATCACCTTCTTGGCGGTCATGGGGAAGAAGGCGCCGGCTTTGACGGTGGCATCGTTCACGATGAGCATGAACAGGCGGCCGTGGATGCGGGCCAGGCCGGTGACTACGCCGGCAGCGGGCGCGCCACCCCATTCTTCGTACATGCCGTAAGCAGCGTAGATGCCGAGTTCGAACAGTTCCGTGCCGGGATCGAGCAGCAGGGCGATGCGCTCGCGGGCGGTGAGGCGGCCCTTTTTGTGCTGGCCCTCGATCGCCTTGGGCCCGCCGCCTTCCGAAGTTTTTTCTTCTTCGTTGCGCAGGCGGGTAACCAGTTCGGCCATGGCCCGCATGTTCTTTTCGAAGCGCTGCGAAGTAGGGTCAATGGTGGTGAGGAGCTGGTTGTCAGGCGCTTCGGAGGCGGGCTTGGCACGGTCGGGCATGGCGTCACAGACAGAAACTAGTTACGGTAATACAGGGAAGCGAGGGGGCGCAAACTGCCGACGCGTGGGAACAAGCAATTAGCATTTAGCAAGCGGCACTTAGCCAGTCGAGTTTCTCGGCGGAACCGGAGAGCCCAAGGGCTAAATGCTAAGTGCTAATTGCCGACCGCTACCTGCTTCAGCTTGCCTGCTGCCCATCCCACCGGATCCTCCGCCACCGCGTCCACCAGTCCGATGCGCAAGGCCTCCTGCGCACCCAGTTTTTCCGCGGCCACAAACAACTGCAGGGCGCGGGCTTTGCCCACCACGCGTGGCAATCGTTGAGTTCCGCCCCAGCCTGTAATCAGCCCCCAAGCGGCGCCGCGATGGCCAAAGATAGCGTGGGGCGCGGCCACGCGGTAGTGGCAGGCCAGCGCCAGGTCCAGGCCCCCGCCCATGCAGTAGCCGCTCACGGCAGCCCAGAGGGGAGCGGGGAAGTCCGCAATCGCGTTCATCAGGTCCTGGCCCAGGCGCGAGAAGTCCAACCCATCCGGGCCGGTGAGAGCTGCAATTTCGTGCAGGTCAGCGCCCGCCGAAAAGAACTTCTCATTGCCGGTGACGATTAGCGGCTGAGCGGCGGGCGCCAACTCGCGCACGGCGGCGGTGAGTTCCAGCGCGCAGGCATGGGTGAGGCGGTTCGTGCCATCGGGGGAGGCCAGTCGCAGGACGCAGATGCCGTCGCGGATTTGTAATTGGTAATTTGTGATTTGCAAGTTTCGCCGAACAGGACGGGCCCGCGCTTTTCAATTACAAATTACAAATTGCCAAATTACAAATAGCAGTCAGCACTCAGTAATCAGCATTCAGCCCCCGCTCTTCCGGGGATCGGTTGCTGGGCCGAGCGCTGATTGCTGAGGGCTAAGCGTTCGTTTCCATCCAGCGCTCTACCTGAGTGCCGTCTTCCGTCAGCTGAAAGTTTCCCACGCGCACGGCTTCGCCTAGAAGGCGGTGGCTGTCGGGATCGCGGGCCACCCGCGAAATCCACTGTCGGCCCACGTCATACTGGTTGGGGGTAAACCATTTCTGGGGCACCACTTCCACCAGGCCGGCCTGGGGATAAAGCACGTAAATGGCGCAGGCGGCATCATCGCGGGTGCGCGCCGGGCGGGAAGTGAGCAGCAGCAGTTCATCGAGCGTGCGAAAAGGTTCGGGTACTTCCACTTTGTGCACGCCTGCGGGCAGGGCCGAGCTGATTTCAAATTCGGCCACGGGCTCGGAGGCGGAGTAGACCCGTTCGGTGGACTGCTTGAACCAGCCCACGATGTCCACAAAGGAGAACGCCTTGAGCTGGTCGGGATCGAAGCACAGCAGGCGCACCGAGCGCGGCTCCGGGCACCAGATGCCGAACAGTTTGGGCGGGAGCTGGAAGGCGCGGCAATAGGTATTGAGCGCCAGGCGCGGCGTGTGCGGCTCCTGCGCCAAACCCAGCGTGACCAGGTAAGGCAATTCGCCCTGGTCGCCGTGATAGCGCCACTCAAACTCCTGGCCGGATTTGGCCGCGATCACGGGAAAAGTCATCCAGTACCAGGGCGCGGGCCCGACGGCGTTCTCGATCAGTTCGCGTTGGCGGGAAGGCAGCAATTGGCATTTAGCAGTTAGCACTTAGCCCGTCAGCCTGCCGGTGTTTGCAGCAAGCTTCACGGGCTGAATGCCAAGTGCTAATTGCTAACGGCTGTTTTATGCGGCCGCACGTTCTTGCGGATGAACTCCACAATCTGGTCCATGGAGGTGCCAGGCTGAAAAATGCCGCCCACGCCGGCTTTCTTCAGGCCTTCCATATCCTGGTCAGGGATGATACCGCCCACCAGCACCAGCACGTCGTCCATCTTGTTTTGGTGCAGCAGTTCCATCACGCGCGGCACGATGGCGTTGTGCGCGCCAGAGAGGATGGAGAGGCCGATTACGTCAACATCTTCCTGCAGAGCGGCGTTGACCACCATCTCCGGGGTCTGGCGCAGGCCGGTATATATGACCTCCATGCCGGCATCGCGCAGGGCACGGGCAATCACCTTGGCGCCACGGTCATGGCCGTCCAGACCAGGCTTAGCCACCAGCACACGGATTTTGTGCTCCTCCGCCATCAAACCCTTCATTTAACCACAAACACCGGGATTAACCACAGAGGGCACAGTGGGCACAGAGGAAGCAGGATCATATAAAACAAAGG
>Ga0075276_10000481_pt1 | contig 10283 bp, 9 predicted proteins | sample SF_Rice_5C_80N_4_FD_69770 | JGI IMG/M metagenome (GOLD analysis project Ga0075276, IMG submission 69770) | Rice paddy soil microbial communities from Twitchell Island, California, USA - SF_Rice_5C_80N_405 | ecosystem: Environmental > Terrestrial > Soil > Paddy field/soil | place: USA: Twitchell... | reverse complement strand
GCGGCAGGGCATTTCATCGGGCTCAATCCGAACACCGTCGGATTCGCCTACCTGATCGCCGTCCTCTTCATCTCCCTCTGGTGCGGATTGCTGATCGGGACGGTGGCCTCTGTCGCGGCGACGCTCTGCTACAACTTCTTTTTCTTTCCGCCGCTTTACACGTTCACGCTCGCCGACCCGGCGAACTGGTTCGCGCTCGCCGCGTTTCTCGTCTCCTCCGTGACCGTCACCCGGCTGGTGGTCGCCGCGCGCGTGCAGGCCGCTGCGGCCGAACAGAGGCGCAAGGAGCTGGAGACGCTCTACGGCCTGAGCATCGATCTGTTCACCGCTACCACCCAGGTTGGCGCGCTCGGCCAGGCCGCCGGCCGCGCGCTGCAGCTTCTCGGCGCGCGCGGCGGAGGGCTGGTTCTGTTCGACGACAGCCTTTACCGGCAGCGCGTCGTCTCGTGGAGCGGACCGAAACCGGACGAGATCGAGGACCTCATCGCCGGAGTGGGAAGGCACAAACGTCCGCTGGAGTTTCCCTCGCCGCTGGGGCGCGACGTCTATCTTCCGCTGCTCGTCGGCGGGAAGCCGAACGGCGCGCTCGTGGTGCGGGGAACGGATGCGTCGATCCAGACCCTCGAATCGGCGGCGCAGCTCGTGGCCCTGTCGGTCGAGCGGCAGCGCTTCATCGAGGAGACGGCGCACGTAGAGGCTCTGCGGGAGAGCGACGAACTCAAGACCTCGCTCCTGCGCGCCATCTCGCACGACCTCACGACGCCGATCACGGCGATCACCATCCGCATCGAGGCGCTGCGCCGGCGCGCTGCCGGCGATGAGGAGCTCCGCGAAGTCGCCGGCGCAATTGCCGATGAGACGGAACGGCTGCGTCGCCGTATCGAGAATCTCCTGGCCATGGCCCGGCTCGAAGCGGGCAAGGCGAAGCCGCGCCGCGAACCGACGCCGGCCGCCGACCTGTTCCGCGCCGTACGCGAGAACCTTCCGCAGGTGTTCATCGCGAGGGCGGTGCAGGTGCACGTCGATCCCGACTGCCCCGAGGGGAACGTCGATCCCTCGCTGGCGCTCGAGATTCTGATCAACATCGTGGAGAACGCACACCGCGTGTCCCCTTCGGGATCGCCGATCGAGCTTGTGGCGCGACGGCACCCCGTCGATGCCGGCAAATTGCGCATCGAGGTCCTCGACCGCGGACCGGGCGCACCGGCCGGCGTGGCCGACGGAGACGTCGCGCAGCGCGGGCTGGGACTGGAGATCGCGCGCAGTTTCGCAGCGGCAAACGGCGGCACGATCGCGCTCGCCCCGCGCCCGGGCGGGGGAACGGTGGCGCGGATCGACCTTCCCGCGGCCGTCCTCGCGGTCGGAGAACGGACATGACCGTCGCTCCGCTGATCCTGGTGGTGGACGACGACGCCGCGATCCGCGACTCGCTCTCCAGAGAGCTGCGCGCGGCCGGCTACGCCACCGCCGCCGCCGCGGACGGCCGGGAAGGGGTGGCGGCCGTCGCCGCCCGCGGCCCCGATCTGGTGCTGACCGATCTGGCCATGCCGACGTCCGATGGATTCGAGCTCATCGCCGCAGTGCGTGCCGCGTCGCGCACCCCCATCGTGGTCATCTCGGTACGCGGCGCCGACGCGGACAAGGTGCGGGCCCTCGATCTCGGGGCCGACGACTTCGTGACCAAGCCTTTTTCGGTCGCCGAGCTCCTGGCGCGCATCCGCGCGCAGTTGCGGCGGACCGCCGGAAAGCCCGCGGGAGTGCTCCATTTCCCCGATCTGACCATCGACATCGAACGCCGCCACGTCGTGCAGGGCGGGCACGAAGTCCGGCTGACTCCCACCGAGTTCTCACTGCTCGAGCTCCTGGCCATCAACGCCGGCAAACCGATGTTCATCGATCAGATCATCGCCAGGATCTGGCGCGACACCCCGAGCACCACCGCCGACACGGTGCGCGTGCACATGAGCTCCCTGCGAAAAAAGATCGAGCCCGAGCCTTCGACTCCCCGCTACATCGTGACCGAGCCGTGGATCGGGTATCGGTTCATCGCCGAACCGGTCGAGCCGGGGTCTTCATGAAATCTTCATCCACTCTTTAGGCCTTCGGCCGGCCATCCTTCGTAAATCTTTCCCAGGGGCACGCGCATCGGTTGTTGGAAGAGGCATGAGCGCGATGCCTGAGATCACCGTTCCCCGCGCGGCCGTACGGATGGCCATGCTCGCGGTGTTCTGGGCGGCCGCCGCCGGCCTGGTGCTTGCGGCCGACCGGATCGTCGACCCATGGTCGGCCGCCGCGGGTCTCTGCGCGAAAGTCGCGGCGATCTTCCTGGTCTCATTCGCGTACATGCGACTGGCGGGACGGCACGCGACGGTCGACCAGGCGCTCATCGCCGGCGCGGCATGGCTGGCGCTGGACATCGTCGTCGAAGTCGCGGCGGCCAGGGTCTCGGCCCACGGGTGGTTCGGATTGATCGGCTCGCCGCACGAGCCGGTGCTCCGGCAGATCCTGCTGATCGTCTGGATCCTCGCCCCGGCCGCGTTCGCGAGACAGCGGTGATCACCATGCTCCTGCATTGCGCGCTTCTGCTCGCCGCCGCGGCCACTCCGGTCTCCGTCGGCGGGTTCGTCGACATGTATGCCGCATGGAGCTTGAACCGCCCGACGGACCACCGGAACTTCGAGCCGGGGACCGGAACGTCGGCGGCGCGGGCGGACGAATTCGGCGTAAATCTCGTGGCCGTCACGCTCGACCGCGCTGCGAAGCCGGTCGGCTTCCATCTCGCCCTGGTCGCCGGAGACGGGGCGGAGGTCGTGCACGCCGCCGATCCGGCGCGCGAGGCGTTTCGCCACGTCTACCAGGCGTCCGTGGTCTACCGGGCGGCGAAGAAGCTGACGCTCGAGGGCGGGATCTACCCCTCGCACATCGGATTCGAGTCGTTCTATTCGAAGGACAACTGGAACTACACGCGTGGGTGGCTCGGCGAATTCTCGCCGTACTACCAGACGGGCGTGAAGGTGACGTACACATTCAGTGACCGCTGGTCGGCGCAGCTCCACGTGCTCAACGGCTGGCAGATCATTGGCGAGAACAACGGCGCGAAATCGGCCGGCACGCAGATCGCGTACCGGGGGTCGCGGCTGAACGCCGCGTTCAACACCTTCGTCGGTGCCGAACTGCCGAACGACGACATGCATCTGCGCCTCTTCGGCGACTGGGTCGCTACGTACGAAACGTCGCCAGCGTTGTCCCTCGCCGCCTCACTCGATCGCGGCCGCCAGCAGTTCCCCGGCGATACGACGGCAAACTGGCTCGGCGTTGCCCTCTGGAGCCGCTATGCGTTCGACGACAGGCACGCGCTCGCGGCGCGCGTCGATCGCTTCCGCGACCCCGACAATGGAATCAGCGGCGCGACACAGACAGTCGCCAGCGAGACGCTGACGTACGAATTTCATCCAGCGAACAATCTCCTGGTGAAGACGGAGGCACGCCACGACCATTCGACGGCACCGTTGTTCGCGAAATCGCATGGTGCGACCACGAACGACGAAACGCTGCTCATCGTCGCAGTGGTGGCGACGTTCTAAACCATGTGGGATCTCATCTTCGTCGTCCTGACCATCGTGCTCTTCGCCGGCGGCATCTGGTACACGCGCGTCTGCGACAAGGTGTAAGGCCATGAGCTTCGAGACCATCGTCGGGTTCATTCTGGCCGTCGTCGCTCTGGGCTATCTCCTGTACGCGCTGGTGCGGCCGGAGGAACTGTGAGCGCGCTCGAGTTTCTGAAGATCGCCGTCTACTTCCTGCTGATCCTGGCAGCGACCAGGCCGCTCGGCACGTACATGCACGGGCTTTTCGAGCGCCGGCGCCACAACGGCGTGGAGCGTTTCGTCTACCGCCTCACCGGCGTCGACGCGACGAAAGAGCACACATGGACGCAGTACACCATCGCCATGCTGATCTTCAGCACGGTCGGTCTGCTGATCACGTACGCCATCGAACGGCTGCAGCAGTTCCTGCCGCTCAATCCCGACAAGATGGGCCCCGTGGCGCCCGATCTCGCCTGGAACACCGCGATGTCGTTCACCTCGAACACCAACTGGCAGGCCTACAGCGGCGAATCGACCATGTCGCATTTCACGCAGATGGTCGGGCTGGCGTCGCACAATTTCCTGTCCGCGGCCGTGGGGATCGTTCTGGCGATCGTCGTGATCCGCGGCATCGCGCGCGGCAACGCCAGGACGGTCGGCAATTTCTGGGTCGACCTCACCCGCTGCACGCTCTGGCTGCTCCTTCCGATCTCGTTCGCCGCCGCCGTGGTTCTGATGTCGCAGGGCGTCATTCAGAATTTCCATCGTTCGGTGGCCGTCACGACGGTCGAAGGAGCAACGCAGACGATTCCCCAGGGGCCGGTGGCATCGCAGGAGGCGATCAAGGAGCTCGGCACGAACGGCGGCGGCTTCTTCAACGCGAACTCGTCGTTTCCGTACGAGAACCCCACACCTGCTTCGAACCTGCTGGAGATGTTCCTGATCTTCTGCATCGGCGCAGCCCTGACCTCCACCCTCGGTTCGATGACCGGAAACGTGCGCCACGGATGGGCGGTCTTCTGGACGATGGCCATCTTCTTCCTCGGCAGTGCGGCCGTGACCACCGTTGCTGAGCAGCGGGGCAACCCGATCCATCAGAAGCTCGGCGTCGCCGCGGCCGGCGGCAACATGGAAGGGAAGGAGGTCCGTTTTGGAATCGGCGATTCCGCGCTGTTCGCCACCATCACCACCGACGCGTCCTGCGGCGCGGTCAACAGCTGGCACGACTCGTTCACCCCGATCGGCGGCTCGGTCCCACTGCTGAACATCATGCTCGGCGAGATCGTCTTCGGCGGCGTCGGCGCCGGGTTGTACGGCATGTTTCTCTTCATCGTGCTGGCGGTCTTCATCGCCGGACTGATGGTAGGCCGCACTCCGGAATACCTCGGCAAGAAGATCGAGGCGCATGAAGTAAAGCTGGCGATGCTGGCAGTGCTCATCCTCGCCTTCACCATCCTCGTCGGAACTGCCGTCGCGGCGGTGACGGCTGCCGGCACGTCGAGCCTCGCCAATGCCGGCCCGCACGGCCTGACCGAGATGACCTATGCATTCTCCAGTGCCGCAGGCAACAACGGCAGCGCCTTCGCTGGCCTCGACGCGAACACCAGGTTCTACAACATCGCCCTGGGGCTGGCGATGTTCTTCGGACGCTTCCTGATGATCGTTCCGCTGATGGGCATCGCCGGGTCGCTCGCGGCCAAAAAGCGGCTCGCGCAGTCGGCTGGAACGTTCCCGGTCGACACGCCGCTCTTCACGTTCCTGCTCGTCTCCGTGATCGTGGTCGTCGGCGCGCTGACGTACTTTCCGGTCCTCTCGCTCGGCCCGTATGTCGAGCACTTCCTCATGAACGCCGGAAAGGTGTTCTGACATGACGACCGCGCCCCAACTGCAGGAAGTTCCGCCCCGTCTCCGCGAACCGGTTCCCGCGCCTCCGCCGATCCAGCGTCAGAATGGAAGGCCGCTGTTCGACCGCGCCATCCTCCGCCGGGCGCTGCGGGACGCGCTGCTCAAGCTCGACCCGCGGACGATGATGAAGAACCCGGTGATGCTGCTCGTCGAAGTCGGCGCGTTGCTGACGACGATCCTCCTGGTTCACGCCAGCAACCTGCTGTTCCAGTTTCAGATCAGCATCTGGCTCTGGGCCACGGTGCTCTTCGCCAACTTCGCCGAGGCCGTGGCGGAGGGACGCGGGAAAGCGCAGGCCGACGCATTGCGCAAGGCGAAGATCGAGACCGTCGCGCGCAAGCTCGTCGACAAGAAACGCGAGGAGCAGGTGCCCGCGTCGCAGTTGCACAAGGGCGACATGGTCGTCGTCGAGGCGAACGAGGTGATCCCCGGCGACGGGACGATCATCGAAGGGATCGCCTCGGTCAACGAGGCGGCCATCACCGGAGAGTCGGCCCCCGTGATCCGCGAGGCCGGCGGCGACCGCTCCGCCGTGACCGGCGGCACGGTAGTGCTGTCCGACCGCATCGTCGTGGAGATCACCTCGGAGCCGGGGCAGACGTTCATCGATCGGATGATCAAGCTGGTCGAAGGGGCGGAGCGGCAGAAGACACCGAATGAGATCGCCCTCGACATCCTGCTGGCCGGACTGACCATCATCTTCCTGCTGGCCACCGTGACGCTCGAGCCATTCGCCATCTACTCCGGAAGCCACCTCTCCGTGACCGTGCTCATTGCCCTGCTCGTCTGTCTGATTCCGACCACAATCGGCGCGCTGCTCTCGGCGATCGGTATCGCCGGCATGGATCGCGTTCTCCAGCACAACATCCTCGCCATGTCCGGCCGGGCGGTCGAAGCGTCGGGAGACGTGAATGTGCTGCTGCTCGACAAGACCGGGACGATCACGCTCGGCAATCGGCAGGCGGTGGCATTCATCGCTGCGCCGGGAATCGAGCCGGCAGAACTCGCGGAGATCGCACAACTCTCCTCGCTGGCCGACGAGACGCCCGAAGGACGGTCGATCGTCGTGCTGGCCAAGGAGCAGTTCGGACTACGCGGCCGTCCGCTGCACGAGCTCGGGGCGAGGTTCGTTCCATTCACCGCAAAGACGCGCATGTCGGGTCTCGATTTCGAGAACGGCCGCGCGATCCGCAAGGGGGCCGCGGACGCGGTGCAGGAGTTCATCCGCCTCCGGGACGGCGAGTTCCCCGACGCCGTGCAGCAGGAAGTCGCTCGCATCGGAGGAGAGGGAGGCACGCCGCTCGTCGTCGCCGAGGACGGCCGCGTCATCGGAACGATCGACCTCAAGGACATCGTCAAGGGCGGCATGCGCGAGCGCTTCGACCGGCTGCGGATGATGGGCATCCGCACGGTCATGATCACCGGCGACAACCCGCTGACCGCCGCGTTCATCGCGCGCGAGGCCGGCGTCGACGACTTTCTCGCCCAGGCCACGCCGGAAGACAAACTGGCCCTCATCCGCCGCGAACAGGCGAACGGGAACCTCGTGGCCATGACCGGCGACGGAACGAACGATGCCCCCGCCCTGGCACAGGCCGACGTCGGCATGGCTATGAACACCGGCACGCAGCCGGCGAAAGAGGCCGGCAACATGGTCGACCTCGACTCGAACCCGACGAAGCTGATCGAGGTCGTGGAGATCGGAAAGCAATTGCTGATGACGCGCGGAGCGCTGACCACCTTCTCCATCTCCAATGACGTCGCCAAGTACTTCGCCATCATTCCCGCGCTTTTCCTGGCGACCTTCCCCGAGCTGCAGGCGCTGAATGTGATGCACCTGGCCACTCCGGAGAGCGCGATCCTCTCGGCCGTCATCTTCAACGCGCTGGTCATCGTGGCGCTGATTCCCCTCGCGCTCCGCGGCGTCGAATACCGCCCTTTCGGAGCGCAACGGATCCTCCGGCGCAACCTGCTGCTCTACGGCGTGGGAGGGATCCTCGTCCCGTTCATCGGGATCAAGGTGATCGATCTGCTGCTCCACGCGGTGAGGCTGGCATGAAGGAGACGATCATCGCCATCCGCATGACCCTCGTGCTGCTGGTTGTCGTCTCCGGCATCGATCCCGCCGCGGTGTGGGCGGTGGGGCAGCTCGCATTTCCGAACCGGGCCAACGGATCGTTCGTCGTGCGCGACGGACGGCGCATCGGCTCCGAGCTGATCGGGCAGCCGTTCACATCGCCGCGCTTCTTCCATCCGCGCCCCTCGGCCGCCGGCAAGGATGGGTACGACCCCCGTGCGAGCGGCGGCACGAACCTCGGCCCGACGTCGAAGGTGCTCCGCGATGCAATCGCCGCCCGCATCGGCGGACGAACGAACGTTCCCGCCGATGCCGTCACCGCCTCGGCCTCCGGCGTCGATCCCCACATCTCACCGGCGAATGCCTACGGCCAGGCGGCCCGCATCGCCCGAGCGAATGCCATTCCCGAATCCGAGGTCCGCGCGCTGATCGACCGCCACATCGAAGGACGCTTCCTCGGAATCTACGGCGAGCCGCGCGTCAACGTCCTGAAGCTGAATCTCGATCTGCTGTCGCGGCAATGATGGAGAATGAGCGCATGAAGCGAGCACGCCTGTTCGCCATCGCCGCACTCATCGCTCTTCCATGCCTCGCCGCTGCGCCGGCCGAGGAGCCGGCGGAGCTGAAGACCCCGACCGGAACGCTGTACGGCACGCTGCTCGTGCCTCCGGCGAAGGCTCCCGTGCCCGTGGTCCTGCTGATCTCCGGATCGGGACCGACCGACCGCAACGGAAACAGCGCGGCGCTCCCGGGCGCGAACGACAGCCTGAAGATGCTGGCCGAAGGGCTCGCGGCGAACGGAATCGCGTCGCTGCGCTACGACAAGCGTGGAATCGCCGCCAGCCGTGAGGCGATGACGGCCGAGAAGGACCTGCGCTTCGATACCTACGTCGACGACGCGGCTGCCTGGACGGATCATCTGGCGCACGAGCGGCGCTTCTCCAGTGTCATCATCGCCGGCCATAGCGAAGGGGCGCTGATCGGACTGCTCGCGGCGGAGCGCGGCAAGGCCGCGGCGTACGTCTCCATCGCCGGCGTGGGGCGGCCCGCCAGCGCGGTCCTGCGCGACCAGCTCGCCGGGAAACTCCCTCCGGACCTCGCGAAATTCAATGACCAGGCCCTGGCTGCGCTCGAGAGTGGAAAGACGATCGGCGACGTCCCACCCGCGCTCGCGGCGCTCTACCGGCCGAGCGTCCAGCCGTATCTGATTTCGTGGTTCCGTTACGACCCGGCGGCGGAGATCCGCAAGTTGAAGATTCCGGTGCTGATCATCCAGGGGACGACCGACATTCAGGTCGGCGTCGCCGACGCGCGTGCGCTCGCGGCGGCGCATCCCGGAGCCAACCTCCAGATCATCGAAGGAATGAATCACGTGCTGAAGATGGTCGAGCCCGCGAGGGAAAAGCAGATCGCCTCCTACAGCGATCCGTCGCTCCCGGTCGCGACGCGTCTGATCGAGGGAATCGCCGCGTTCGTCCATCGGAGCACCACAAAAGCGGAATGAGCGGCCATGTCAAGGCGCGGTGACGGCGAGCGGCGCGCGCCGGAAGACTTTCTCGTCGCGGCATCGCGCGACGCCTCGCGCGGAAAACTCAAGGTGTACCTCGGCATGGCCGCCGGCGTCGGGAAGACCGTCCGCATGCTCGACGATGCGCATGCCCTGCGAAGGCAGGGCGCGGACATCGTCGCCGGATACGTCGAGACCCACGGCCGTTCGGAGACCGCGGAGCGCATCGGCGACCTGGAGATCATTCCGCGGCGGAAGATCGACTACAAGGGAACGACGGTCGAGGAGATGAACCTCGAAGCGTGCCTGGCGCGCAAGCCCGACGTGCTCGTCGTCGACGAGCTGCCGCACACGAATGCACCCGGCTCCAGTCACGAGAAGCGGTGGCAGGACGTCGAGGAGATCCTCCAGGCGCGGATCTCGGTCATGACCGCGCTCAACGTGCAGCATCTCGAAGGCGTGCAGGACATCGTGCAGTCGGCGACGGGAATCGAGATTCGCGAGCGCGTCCCCGACCGGATCGTGCGCGAGGCCGACTCGGTGGTCATCGTCGATCTGCCGGTGCCAGAGCTGCAGGAGCGGCTGCGTCAGGGGAAGATCTACCCGCCGGCGCAGGCCGAGCGCGCGCTGCAGAATTTCTTTCGCGCGGAGATGCTCGTCCGCCTCCGCGAGCTCGCACTGCTGCAGACCGCCGACTACTCCGGACGCGAGCTGCCGCTCGACGTTTCCGCCGCGGCGGCCGAGACGCGCATCGGCGTCGCCGTTCCGTTCGATCCGGCCGTGGCCCGCACGCTGATCCTGCGCGCGTCGCGCCTGGCGGGAAGGATGAACACGCGATGGTTCGCGCTCTATGTGCGGCGGAAGCGGGACCATCCCGAGCGGATGTCGGCCACGCAGCACCGGCTCATGCTGGAAAACGTGCAGTTGGCGATGTCGCTCGGCGCCAGCGTGGTCACCCGAGAATCGGAAGACGTCGTGGGAACGATCGTCGAATTCGCGAAGAAGGAAAAGATCGGTCTGCTGGTCGTCGGGTAGCCGGCCCGGCGCGGGTTCTTCGCCCGCGTCAGGCCGGGAATCGTCAGTCACATCATCGACCGCATGCGCGGGTTCGACGTCTTCGTCGTGGAGATCGCGGACGCGGAGCGGTGAGGATCACTCCACCGCTCCCACCGCGTTGCGCAATTGCATGATGTGGATCGCCTTCACC
>Ga0075276_10000480_pt1 | contig 10302 bp, 11 predicted proteins | sample SF_Rice_5C_80N_4_FD_69770 | JGI IMG/M metagenome (GOLD analysis project Ga0075276, IMG submission 69770) | Rice paddy soil microbial communities from Twitchell Island, California, USA - SF_Rice_5C_80N_405 | ecosystem: Environmental > Terrestrial > Soil > Paddy field/soil | place: USA: Twitchell... | reverse complement strand
GTCCGCGGATGGGACGAGCGCCGCTGGTCCCTGACGTACGCGCCGGGAAAATGGTCCGCGGCGCAGATCGTCCTGCACCTCGCGCAGGACGAGATCGGCTGGTCGAACCGGATCCGCTTTCTCCTCGCGGTCCCCGATTTCGTCATCCAGCCGTTCGACGGCGCCGACTGGGTCGCGCGAGAGAGCCCGGCCGACGGCCCCGCGGCGCTGGAAGCGTTCGCGGCGCTGCGGCGGCTCGACCTTCGGCTGTACCGCGGCATCACGCCGGCGGAGGCAAAACGTTCTTTCCCCCATCCCGAATTCGGCGAGATCTCGATCGGCTGGATTCTCGGAACGCTCGCGGGGCACGACCTCCACCATCTGCGGCACCTGAAGGCGATCGCGGAGGCGCCGGCGCGGCGGATCCGGCGCCGATGAGCGATCGCCGATCGGCGACCCTCGCTCGCTGGACCGCGATCCCGGGGAAGCTCCGCCGCGCGATCGCCCCTCTCTCGCGCAGAGAGCTCGCGGCGAGAGGGGGATCGGAAGGATGGTCGGTTACCGAGTACGTCCACCATCTCGTCGAGGCGAATCTCGTCGCGTCGTCGATCGTTCTGGCCGCGCTCGGGAATCCCGGATGCGACTACGACTGGTCCTGGCTCGTGCCGGACGCCGGATGGACGAAACGCCTCGGGTACCGCCGGCTGCCGGTCGATCCTGCGATCCGGCTTCTCGAGGCGTTGTGCGCCCACGTCGGCGGCGTCCTCCGGGGGGCTCCGGGCGGAATGCGGCGTCTCGTGCGGCTGCGGGGCTCGGAGAGCGTCAGCCGGAAGACGGTGGAGGGGGTGCTCCGGGAAGAGTGCGATCACGCGGAACTGCATCTCCGGGACCTCCGCGCCGCGGCGGCGAAAGTTAGAATCCGGCGATGATCGATCTCGGCCATCTCTTCGAGAACAACCGGGCGTGGGCGGCCGAGAGGACGCGGGAAGACCCGGACTTCTTCCGGCGGCTCTCGCGCCAGCAGACGCCCGAGTATCTGTGGATCGGCTGCTCCGACAGCCGAGTCCCGGCCAACCAGATCGTCGGCCTCCTTCCGGGCCAGATGTTCGTGCACCGCAACGTCGCCAACCTCGTCTCGCACACGGACTTCAACTGCCTCTCGACCCTGCAGTTCGCGGTCGACGCGCTCGGGGTGAAGCACGTCATCGTCTGCGGCCACTACGGCTGCGGAGGCGTGCTCGCCGCCCTTCGCGGCCAGCCGCTCGGCCTGATCGACAACTGGCTTCGCGCCATCGAGGACGTCCGCTCGAAGCATCGCGAGGCGCTCGACGCGCTCGAGAGCGAAGCACAGCGCCACGATCGGCTGTCGGAGTTGAACGTCGTCGAGCAGGTCGCCAACGTCGGCCGCACGACGGTCGTGCGGGAAGCCTGGGCGCGGGGAGCGGCGCTCGCCGTGCACGGCTGGATCTACGACATCCGCGACGGGCTCCTGCGCGATCTCGGAGTCACCGTCGCTTCGGAGGAGGATCTGTCCGAGGCGGCCGTCGCGCCGAAATAGCGCGGGCGGGGGACGGCGGCGGCGCCGGCGCCGTATGATCGGATGATGCGATCGGGCTGGGCAACGCTTCTCCCTTTTCTCGCGGCGTCGGCGGCGACGGCGATCATCGCCGGGCGCTTCCGCCCCGGCGCCTGGTATGCGGCGCTCGCGAAGCCTTCGTGGACGCCTCCGGGCTGGCTGTTTGCCCCCGTCTGGTCGCTGCTGTATCTCGGCATGGCCGTCGCCGGCTGGCTCGTCTGGCGGGCCGGCGGCCGAGGAGCGATCCTTCCGCTGGCGATCTGGGTCGGGCAGCTCGTCTCGAACGCCGTCTGGTCGTGGCTTTTCTTCGGCCTCCACCGGCCGCCCGCGGCGCTCGCCGACATCGTCGTTCTCCTCGTCCTGATCGTCGCATTCGCCGTGACCGCTCGCCCGTTCTCGCGCGGCGCGGCCGGGCTCTTCGTACCGTACGCCGTCTGGGTTCTCTTCGCGGCGTCGCTCAACGCCGAGATCGTGCGGCTGAATCCCTCCGGGTCCTGAATGGCGGCCGCATGACTTCCCGCATCGACGCGCGGCTCGAATCGCTCGCCATCGAGCTGCCCCGCCCGAGCGCGCCGGGGGCGACGTACGTTCCGTTCGTGAGAACGGGGAGCCTGCTCTTTCTCACGGGCCAGCTCTCACAGTGGAACGGCGAGCGCAAGTTCATCGGAAAGCTCGGGCGCGAGTTCAACCTTTCGCAGGGTCAGCAGGCGGCCCGGCTCTGCGCGCTGAACCTCGTCGCCCACGCGCGCGAGGCGCTCGACGGCGACCTCGACCGCATCGTCCGGTGGGTGAGGCTCGGCGGCTACGTCAACTCGTACCCCGAGTTCATGGAGCAGTCGCAGGTGGTCGACGCCGCGTCCGACCTCGTCGTGGAGATCTTCGGCGAGGCGGGGCGTCATGCCCGGATCGCGGTGGGCGTCGCGTCGCTCCCGTACGGGGTCGCGGTGGAGGTGGAAGCGGTCCTGGAAGTGCGATGACCGGGAGAACGGAGTTCATCTCCTCGTGATCCGCGTGAAGCGCGTTTACGAACCGCCGTCGGGGAAGGACGGTTTCCGCGTCCTGGTGGAGCGGCTGTGGCCGCGGGGCGTTTCGAAAGAGCGCGGCGAGATCGACCTCTGGGCGAGGGACGCCGCGCCGAGCCCCGAGCTCCGGATTTGGTACGCCCACGACATCGAGAGATGGCAGGAGTTCAAGCGGCGGTACCTCGCCGAGCTCCGCCGCAACCCGGAGGCTGCGAAGCTCGCCGAGCTCGTCTGTCGAAAAAAGGCCGTCACGTTCGTCTACGCCGCTCGCGACGAGGAACACAACAGCGCGAAAGTGCTCGCAGGCTTTCTTCAAAAGCCGCCCGGCCGGCCCCGGGCTGACCGGCCGCCGTGGTCGGGAAAGGGTCTTGACGGGAGGCGGCAGCGCGGAAAGGCGGGAAGATGACCGACGAATCGACGAGAGCTACCTCGACCGTGGGCGCGACACGCATTGCCGCGCGCTGGCGATCGTGGGCGCCGCAGATACTCGGGGTGGTCCGGATCGTCTGCGCGCTCGTTTTCATGCACGTGGGCAGTGCGAAGCTCTTCGCGGTGCCGGTCGCGATCATGCCGGGAGGAGGGACGGCGCCGGCGGGCTCGCTCGTGTGGGTCGCCGGCGTGCTCGAAGTCTTCGGAGGGCTGCTGCTCCTCGTGGGCCTCTTCACGCGGCCGGTCGCCTTCCTTCTTTCAGGGGAGATGGCGGTCGCGTACTTCCACGGACACGCTCCCGCCGGGTTCTGGCCGGTGCTGAACCAGGGGCAGCCGGCGATCCTCTTCTGTTTCCTCTGGCTCTACTTCTCGTCGGCGGGCCCGGGGGCGTGGAGCCTCGATGCGCTGCGGGAAAAGCGATTCCGACGCGCATCCCGCCCGTCATCCTGAGGAGCGGCGCGACGAAGCCCGGAGCAGATCCTTCGCTGCGCTCAGGATGACAAAGGAAGGGCGATCGCCCTCGGGCAGGCCGACCGGCGCCGTTCCGGCGCTCCCTCGCCCGGCGGGGGCGGCTCGCCGTCTATCGAAGCGGTTCGCTCTACTTCCCGACTCTCGGCATCCTCCCCGGCGTCCACGGCGCTCCGGCTTCGTCGAGCGACCGGTCGAGCTCCGCCAGGTCCTTCGCCCGCCACGTCTCGAAGGCCGCGATCTGCTCGGCGAGGAGCTTCTCGGCGGCCGCCATCTGATCGAGATCGGTCTTCGTCGGAGCGGCGGAAGCCAGACGCAGGTCATCCACGACCTGGTCGATGCGGTCGACGATCGCCGGAGGCGGGTTGAGCGAGGCGAGCTTCGGGTCGCCGCGCAGCGCGTGCCGAATCGCCTCGAGCCGGTCGCGGACGGCGCGATAGCGCTCCTCGAGTCCGTCCGGGGGGCCGGGCGTGTCCTCGATCGCCGCGGGCACCTTTCCGAGATCCGCCCATGCCTGATCGACCGTCTGGAGGGCGCCCCAGCCGGCGCTCTGGAGCGGCCGCAGCCTCGCGAGCGCGCGGTGGAGCGCTTCGCGGTCGGCCGCCGAGAGCGCCGCGTCGGCGTCCGTCCGCACGACGAACGGGCGCCGGGCGCCGACGGCCTCGATTTTTCCGTCCACCCGGAGCGCGAGCCGCGCGGAAAACTTCCCCGGGAGAACGAGGGGACCGGTCGGCGCGGGATAGAAGTCCTCGTTCGATTCGCCGGGACGACGATACGGCGGAGGCATCCGCATGTCCCAGACGACCCGGTGGAAACCCGCCGTGACCGGGCCTTCGATCGTGCGCACGGCGCGGCCCGACTCGTCCCAGACCGTCAGGAGCGCGGCGGCCTTCTCCGATTCCTTCAGCGCTTCGGAGGTCTTCGGGTTCGCGGCGCGGATCGCCTCTTCGAGGCTCATCGCGGGCGTCTCCCTGGCGGCATCCTTCTTTTTCCCGCCGGCGACGGGAGCCGCGGCTTCGAGCCGCTTCTCCGCCTCCTTCCGGCGCTTCTCCGCGGAGTTCTCGATCTCGTCCTTGACGTAGTACGTGAAGACGGCGCCGTACGGCGGGTTGTCGGCGTAGTAGAAGTCGTCCCCCTGGTCTCCCTTCGGTTGGCCGCCGCGCGGACGGCTCGGGAGGTAGAGCCGGGCATTTCCGGCGGCGACGAGCGCCGCTCGTTCGGCGAGCGTGCCGGCGGGCATCTTCTCGATCGGCGAGATGTCGTCGACGACGTAGAAGCCGCGCCCGAAGGTCGCGAGCAGGAGGTCGTGGGTCTCCGGGTGCACGGCGATGTCCTTGACGGCGATCGTCGGCAGCCCGGAAATCTTCTTCCAGTGGACGCCGGCGTCGAGCGAGAAGAAGGCGCCGAACTCCGTGCCCGCGAAGAGCAGGCTCGGATCGAACGGGTCCTCGGCGACGACGGAGACGGGCGAGTCCTTCGGGAGGTCGCCCGCGATCGACTTCCACGTGCGGCCGCGGTCGGAGCTCGCCAGCAGGTGCGGGGCGAAGTCGCGGTTCTTGTGCCCGTCGAACGCGGCGTAGACGAGGTCGTCGGCGTGCGCGGAGGGCGTGACGCGCGAGACGTAGGTCATCTCCGGAACGCCCGGGAATTTGTCGATCGCGCTCCAGTGCGCGCCGCCGTCGCCGCTGACCTGGATCCGGCCGTCGTCGGTTCCCGCGTAGAGGAGCCCCTCCCTGCGGGGAGACTCCGCCAGGGCGGTGATGTTCCCGTAGAAGGAGATCCCCTCGTTCTTCGCGACGGCGTTGCGCCCCCAGAAGCGGCCCATCATCGGGAGCGTGTCGCGGTCGATCCGGCGCGTCAGGTCCGGCCCGAGCCTCTCCCACGAGTCGCCGCGGTCCCGGCTCCGGAACAGGTAGTTCGCGGCGAAGTAGATCGTCCGGTGGTCGTGCGGAGAGACGATGATCGGCGCGTCCCAGTTCCAGCGGTAGGCCTCCTCGCCGGGAGCCGGTTGGGGCACGATCCCGATCTTCCCCCCGGTGCGCGTGTCGAAGCGGACGAGCCCGCCGTACTGGTATTCGCTGTAGACGGTCGTCGGGTCCTTGGGATCGACCTGCGAGAAGAAGCCGTCGCCGCCGACCGTCACGAACCAGTCGGCGTTGACGATTCCCGAGGCGCTGTCGGTCGCCGACGGGCCGCCGACGGTGTTGTTGTCCTGCGTGCCGCCGTAGACGTAGTAGTGGGGCTTCCGGAAATCGAAAGCGACCCGGTAGAACTGCGTGACGGACATGTTCGCGGTGAAGCGCCAGCTCTCGCCGCCGTCGTAGGACTCGTAGATCCCGCCGTCGCACCCGGCCCGGAGATGATCGTCTCGGCGCGGGTCGATCCAGACGACGTGCGTGTCGCCGTGCTTGGCCTTCTCGTTCAAGTGGCGGAAGGTCTTGCCGCCGTCGTCGGAGACGAACATCCCTTCGCCGACGACGTAGACGCGGCCGGCTTCCTTGGGATCGGCCGTGATCTGGCTGTAGTACCAGGGCGTCGGGTTGAGGTCGTTTCTCTTCTCCCACGTCGCTCCGCCGTCGAGCGAACGGAAGACGCCGCCCTTCTTCTCTGAGGCTTCGACGGACGCGTAGACGACCCGTGGATCGGCCGGGGAGACCGAGAGCCCGATGCGTCCGAGGTCGCGCTTCGGGATGCCGTTCATGATCTTGTTCCAGCTCTTGCCGGCGTCCGTCGACTTCCAGATCGCGCTCTCCGGGCCGCCGCCGATGAAGGACCAGACGCGCCGTTCGCGCTGGTACGCCGAAGCGTAGACCGTGTCGGGGTGCTCCGGGTCGAGCGCGACGTCGGCCGCGCCGGTGTGCTCGGAGACGAAGAGGACGTTGTTCCAGCTCTTCCCCCCGTCCTCGGTCTTGTAGACGCCGCGCTCGGAAGTCGGTCCCCAGAGCGACCCCTCCGCCGCGACGTAGACGACGTTCGAATCGCGGGGGTCGATCGCGATGCGCCCGATCCGCTCGGAGCTCTTGAGCCCCACGTTCTTCCAGCTCTTCCCGCCGTCGACGGACTTGTAGACGCCGTCTCCCCAGGAGACGCTCCGCGTGCTGTTGCCTTCGCCGGTTCCCGCCCAGACGACGGCCGGGTCCTTCGGGTCGATCGCGAGCGCCCCGATCGAGAAGACCGGCTCGTGCTCGAAGACCGGCGTCCACGTCACGCCGTCGTTGACCGTCTTCCAGACTCCTCCCGAGGCGAGCCCGGCATAGAAACGGTCGGAGTTCTCCGGGTCGACGGCGAAGGCGACGACCCGGCCGCCGGTCATCGCGGGACCGAGCGACCGCGGGACGAACCCCGAGAAGGGATCGTCCGCGGCGGCCAACGGCGCGGCGGCGGCGATCACGGCGCAGACGAAACGGAGGAACGGCTTCATCGGCTCTCCTTTGTTGCTCCCGCATTCTACGAAAAAACGGCGGACTGCCGCCGCAAGGAGATTCTGCGGGCGGTAGAGCGACCCCGCCCTCGCCCACGTCTTCGTGATGATCGCGTCGGCCCGCGGCGAGGGGCCGATGCGGGCCCAGGGAATCGAGATCGGCGCCGACGACTACCTGGTCAAGCCGGTCGACGTGCCCGAGCTCGTCGCGCGTCTGGCGGCGACCGATCCGCTGACGGGGCTGCCGAACCGACGCTCCTTCGACGCGAACCTCGAGCGCGAGATCAACGGCGCGAAGCGCTACGACGATCCGCTTCGTTCGTCCTGCTCGACGTCGACGAGTTCAAGTCGATCAACGACCGGTTCGGCCACGACGTCGGAGACGAGGTGCTCAAGGAGACCGCCTGCGCGACGCCTGCCGCGCGGGGGACGCCGTCGCGCGGATCGGCGCCGAGGAATTCGGCCTCATCCTGACCCGGACGTCCGTCGAAGGGGCGGGGGCGGTGGGGGAGCGGACGCGCGCGCTCGTCTCCGACCGGGGCATCGCGTCGTCCGCGGGCGTGCTCCGCGTGACGGTCTCGGTGGGCCTCGCCGGCGCCGGAGGGGAGGTCGGTTTCGATGCCACCGGGCTCTACCGCGCCGCGGACGAAGCCCTCTACGCTTCGAAGCGCGCGGGAAGGAACCGGGTCACCGTCCGGTGCTCTCGCGCGCCGAAGCGGCCGCCGAAACCTCCGCAGTAGGAGGCGCGCAAGCCCGATGCTACCGGCGGGCGCGGCGCTTCGACCGCCCGTACCCGCCCGACCCCTCCGACGCGCCCGCAGGCGGCGCCGAAGACGGTGCGACCGCGGCGGGGCGCGGCGCGTGCGCGGGACGGGTCGGCGGACGGTGCGGACCGCGCGGCCCGCGAGGTCCGGCGGAGGCGCGGGGCCGCGTCATCCGAGTCCGAACCTCCGGATGGCGGTAGAGCGCGGGATCGGCGACTTCCGCCGGGATCCGCCGGCCGATCAGTTTCTCGATCGAGTCGAGCGAGAAGACGTACTCCTCGTCGGCGAACGAGATCGCGTCTCCCTCGGCGCCGGCGCGCGCGGTGCGGCCGATCCGGTGGACGTAGTCCTCCGGGTCCTGCGGCAGGTCGTAGTTGATGACGTGGGTGACGCCCTCGATGTGGAGGCCGCGCGACGCGACGTCCGTCGCGATGAGAGCGGACGCCTCTCCGTCCTTGAACTCCTGGAGGATCTTCGTGCGGCGCTGCTGCTTGACGTTTCCCGCGAGCGCGCTCACCGGATAGCCGTTGGCCGACAGCGCGGCGACGAGCTCGGCGGCCGTCGTTTTGCGGTTGACGAAGATGAGCGTCCGCTTCCACCGGTCCCTCTCGAGGAGACCGAGGAGGAGCGGCAGCTTCTCGTGCGTCGGCACGTGGTAGAGCCGCTCGCGAATCCCGCGCGCGGTGACGCGCTCCGGCTCGATCTCGACCCGGACGGCGTCGTTCATGTGCTCGTAGGCGAGCTCCATGACGCGCGGCGAGAGTGTGGCCGAAAAGAGCATCGACTGGCGCCGGTCGAACGGGGGGCACTTGCGGAAGATCTTCCGCAGGTCTCGGATGAACCCCATGTCGAACATCCGGTCCGCCTCGTCGATGACGAGCACCTCGACGTCGCGGAACGAGGTCGCGCCCTGTCCTTCGTAGTCGAGGAGGCGTCCCGGCGTGCCGACCAGCAGGTCGGGATGGAGGCGCAGGGCGTCGCGCTGCTTGCGGTAGTCGATTCCTCCGAAGACGGCGAGGATCGCGAGGCCGGTGTGCGCGCCGAGCTTCTCGGCGTCGTCGCGGATCTGCTGGGCGAGCTCCCGCGTCGGGGCGACGGCGAGGAGACGCGGCCCGCGGCGCGGCTCGGGCGCCGGCTCCCGGAGGAGACGCGTCATCGCGGAGATCAGGAACGCCGCCGTCTTCCCGGTCCCGGTCTGCGCCTGACCGGCGACGTCCCGGCCGGCGAGCGCCAGCGGGAGCACCTTCTCCTGAATCGGCGTCGCGTACCGGAAGCCCGCGTCGACGATCCCGCGGCGCACGGACTCCGGCAGGTCGTACGCGGTGAGCTCGGTCGCCGTCAGATGGCTCACGTGCCCGTCTCCCGCCGCCGCCCGGCGAGGACGGCCATCCGGTCCGACTGCTCCGGGGTGAGCGGCACGACCGAGAGCCGTCCCATCGTCACGAGAGGACTGTCGGCGAAGAGCGGCTCCTCCTTCAGGCTCTCGAGCGTGACCGGTTTCGCGAACCGGCGCCCGGCCCGGACCTCGATGGCGAGAAACTTCGGGTTCGGCTCTCCGCGAGGGCGATGGGCGGCCTTCGTGACGATGGCGATCCCGACCGCCGCCCGCTCGCTCCCGGTGTGGTAGACGGCGACGGCGTCGCCGATCTTGAGCTGCTCGAGATTCCTCAGCGCGGCATAGTTGTGGATTCCCGTCCAGAGCGTCACGCGGTCGCGCTCGAGCTCGTCGAAGGAGTATGCGGAGGGTTCGGTCTTCAGGACCGCCTTGATCGCGCTCATCCCCTTGATTCTATTCGATCACGCGCCGGAGCATCTCTTCGAGGACGGTCTTCTCGGCGTTGCCGAGCGTGGCGCCGATCCCCAGCCGCTCTGCGCCCGTCACCAGCGCCAGGCGCCGGAAAGTCCAGGTCCACCAGGGAGGAACGGGCCGGGTCGTCCAGAGGAGCCGCGTCGCGTCGGTGCGCGGGAGCGTGCGGCGCTCCCCGGCTCCGAAGATCGAGATCTCGCGGGTGATCGCATCGCGCTCGATCTCGAGCGTTTCTTCGGCGAAGAAAAGGGCGACGAGGCCGACGAGCGCCGCCGGAGCGCCCAGCAGGACCGCCACGGTCATGCCGAAAAGGGCCCCGGCCGGAATCGTCTCTCTCCCGGCCGCGATGTGGCGCCACTCTTCGGCGAGCCGGATCGCGCCCAGGAGGGTCCCCGCCGACAGGAGGGATGCGGCCGCGAGGAGCCGCCGGCGCAGCGGTGCCGAAGAGACCGGCGGAGCGATCTCGATTCGCACGCCGCGGGAGTCGGCCCGCACCACGATTCGCTCGGAGACCACATATATGATTATAGAAACCGGGAGTCTCGTCCCGGAGAGGAGATGAAATGGCGACGAAGAAGAAGGCCAAGCGTCCGGTGAGAAAGGCGTCGAGGAGCTCGGCGAAGTCGCGAAGCTCGGCGAAGAAGAAGTCGTCGCGCGCCGCGAAATCGGCGGGCCGAAAGTCCGCGCCGCGCAGGGCGAAACCGCGCGCCGCGAAGAGATCTGCCAGGGCGCCGAAGCGTCGCGCCGCGAAGGCGCGCGTCAGAAGTGCCGCGAAGGCGCGCGTCAGAAGTGCCGCGAAGGCGCGCGTCAGAAGTGCCGCGAAGGCGCGCGTAGGA
>Ga0075276_10000479_pt1 | contig 10307 bp, 11 predicted proteins | sample SF_Rice_5C_80N_4_FD_69770 | JGI IMG/M metagenome (GOLD analysis project Ga0075276, IMG submission 69770) | Rice paddy soil microbial communities from Twitchell Island, California, USA - SF_Rice_5C_80N_405 | ecosystem: Environmental > Terrestrial > Soil > Paddy field/soil | place: USA: Twitchell... | reverse complement strand
GCGTACACGCACCTCTGGCCGCAGGTGAAGACGAACAAGCGCGTCGGCGTGATGTGGCCGAACGACGCCGACGGCAACGCGTTCCGCAGCTCGATGGGGCCGCTGCTCGAGAAGGCCGGCTACAAGATCATCGACCCGGGCGCCTACCAGGACGGCACGACCGACTACACGAAGCTGATCTCGGTCTACAAGAAGAACAACTGCCAGATCTTCCACTGCGGCCCGATCCCGCCCGACTTCACGACGCTGTGGAAGCAGGCGACGCAGCAGGGCTACACGAAGATGTGCAAGATCGCGCAGCTGGCGAAGACCGGCCTCTTCGCGTCGCAGATCGCGGCGTCGGGCAAGCAGGGCCCGTATCTCGCGAGCGGTGCCTACTGGTCGCCCCACTTCCCGTACTCGTCGCCGCTCACCGGCCTCTCGTCGAAGCAGATCGGCGACGGCTACACGAAGAAGACGGGACGGCAGTGGAACCAGTCGCTCGGCTCGTCGATGTCGCTGTTCGACGTCGCCGAGGCCGTGCTGAAGAAGAGCGGCAACCCGAAGGACAAGAACGCCGTGGCGGACGCGTTCAAGACGCTCAACGTCATGACGCCGTCAGGGCGGCTGCACTGGGGCGTGGGCGGCAAGCACAACCCGGTGCCGCCGGTCGTCACGACGCCGATCATCGGCGGCCAGTGGGTGCCGGCGAAGGGCAAGTTCCCGCTCGACTTCGTCCTCTGCGAGCACTCGGGCGACCCGAACGTCCCCATCCAGTCGAGGCTCAAGCCCTATCCGGGTTGATGGCGGACGCTGACGGCTCGGCGCTGCTCGCCGCCGCCGGATTGAGGAAGCGGTTCGGCGCGCTCGTCGTGCTGGACGGCGTCGACTTCTCGCTTGGGGCCGACGAGGCTGTTGGCATCGTCGGCCCCAACGGGGCCGGAAAGACGACGCTGCTGAGCATCTTCGCCGGGGCGCAGCGGCCCGAGGGCGGGAAGGTCCTCTTCAAGGGGACGGACATCACCTCGTCGGGCGCAGCCGCCCGGTGCCGCCTCGGCATCGCGCGTGCGCATCAGGTCCCGAGGCCGTTCGGCGGCATGACGGTCTTCGAGAACGTGCTCGTCGGCGCCTCGACCGGCGGCCGCCGCCGCCGCGGCGACGCCTATCGCAAGGTCGTCGAGGTGCTCGACCTGTGCGAGATGTCGACGGTCGCGAACCGGCCGGCGGAGTCGCTCGGCCTCCTGCACCGGAAGCGGCTCGAGCTCGCGCGCGCGCTCGCCACCGACCCGCAGGTCCTCCTGCTCGACGAGATCGGCGCCGGCCTCACCGACGAGGAGGCCGTGCAGCTCGTCGAGACGATCCGCGAGCTGCGCCGGCAGGGCGTCGCGATCGTCTGGATCGAGCACATCGTCCACGTCCTCGTCCAGGTGGTCGAGCGGCTCGTCGCCATGGACGGCGGGCGCGTGATCGCCGAGGGCGATCCGGAGTCGGTCATGAAGGACGCCGCGGTGATCGACGCATACCTCGGAACAGCCGCCGTATGACCGCGCTCCTCTCCGTCGACCGGCTCGACGTCCGCCACGGCCTCCTCCAGGCGGTGCGCCAGGTGTCGTTGGAGGTCGTCGAGGGCGAGACGCTCAGCCTCGTCGGCGCGAACGGCGCCGGCAAGACGACGCTGCTGCGCGCGATCGCAGGCGCCCACCGTCCGGCGGGCGGACGTGTGCGCTTCGACGGGCGCGACATCACATCGCTGCCCGCGCACCGTCGCGTGAAGCTCGGAATCGCGCTCGTGCCCGAAGGGCGCCGCCTGTTCCCGAATCTCACCGTCGAGGAGAACCTGCGCGTCGCGGGCGGCGCGGGGCGGTCCGGTCCCTGGAGCGTGGACAAGGTGCTCGAGGCGTTCCCGCTGCTCGAGCCGCTGCGGCGCAAGCGCGCCGCGAGCCTCTCCGGCGGCGAGCAGCAGGCGACGGCGATCGGCCGGGCGCTGATGACGAACCCGCGCCTGCTGCTGCTCGACGAAGTGTCGCTCGGCCTCGCCCCGGTGGTCGTGGAAGGGGTCTACCGGTCGCTGGCCACGCTCATCGAGGCGGGCGCGACGATCCTCCTCGTCGAGCAGGACCTCTCGCGCGCGATGAGCGTCGCCGACCGCGTCGCCTGCATGCTCGAGGGCAGGATCGTGCTCGAGGGCAACCGCGGCGAGCTGACGCGCGAACAGGTGACCGAGGCGTATTTCGGGCTCAGGGCGGGGGCGGGCGCATGACCTGGGTGAACGCGGTCGTGCACGGCATCCTCCTCGGCGGCGTCTACGCGCTGCTCGCGAGCGGGCTCGCCCTCATGTTCGGCGTCATGCGGATCATCAACCTCGCGCACGGCTCGCTCGCGCTGATCGGCGCCTACATGGCGTTCCTGCTGACCGAGCACGTGCACATCACGACCTACCTCGCGCTCGCGCCGATCCTCCCGGGCGCGCTCGTCGCCGGCTACGTGCTCCAGCGCACGATGCTCGAGCGGAGCCTCCGCGCCGGACAGCTCGTTCCGCTCCTCACGACGTTCGGCCTGCTCATCGTCATCGCGAACGTGCTGCAGTACTTCTTCTCACCGGACGTGCACTCGCTCGACGAGGGCAGGATCGGGGCGACGAGCTGGAACGTCTCGTCCACGCTCGCGATCCCGTGGTTCGACGTCCTGACGCTCGGCATCGCCGTCTTCGTGCTCGGCAGCCTGCAGCTGCTGTTGCGGTACACGCAGCTCGGCCGGGAGCTGCGCGCGACGGCGGAGGACGCGGACACCGCGGAGCTCGTCGGCATCAACGCGCGCGCCGTCTACGCGCGCGCGACGGCGATCGCGGTGGCAACGGCGGCGCTCGCCGGCGTCTTCTACGGCATGCGGTCGTCCTTCGACCCGAACGCCGGCGCGGCGCAGCTGCTCTACGCGTTCGAGGCGGTCGTCATCGGCGGCATCGGCTCGCTGTGGGGGACGCTGTGGGGAGGCATCGTGCTCGGCGTCGCCCAGGTCGTCGGCGCACAGATCAACTCCGAATACTTCGCCCTCTCCGGGCACGTCGTGTTCCTCGCCGTGCTCGTCGCCCGCAGCGTGATCCAGTCACGCGGGCTGAGGCTGCTGCCGAGGGGCGCGGGATGAGCGTGGCCGTGTCGCAGGCTCCGAACGTGCGCGTGCAGCGCTGGACGCCGCTGTCGGTCGCCTTCACCGGCGGCCTCACCGGGCTCGTCGTCCTGCTCGCGTTCGCGCCCGTCGTGCTCGGCGAGAACACGCAGAACAATCTCATCCAGCTCTACTTCCTCGTCATCATGGCGATGATGTGGAACGCGCTCGCCGGCTACGGCGGGCTCGTGTCCGTCGGCCAGCAGGGCTTCCTCGGGATCGGTGCGTACGCCGCGGTCTTCCTCTCGGTCCAGCACTCGCTGAACCCGTATCTGTCGATGCTGCTGGCGACGCTCATCGGCGGGGCGATTGCGATCCCCGTCGCGGCCGTCGTGCTGTGGCTGCGAAACGGCGCATTCGCGATCGCGACATGGGTGGTGGCGGAGGCGTTCGCCATCCTCGTCTCGCTCGATCCCAACCCGGCGATCGGAGGCGGCACGGGGACGTCGGCTCTCCTGCCGTTCAATCTCCGCTACACGCCGCAGCAGCGCCTGCACTACACGTACTGGGCCGCGCTCGGCGCGGTCGCGGTGCTCCTGCTCCTGCTGTTCGTCCTCCTGCGCAGCCGGCTCGGCGGCTCGCTTCAGGCGATCCGCGACGACGAGGAGGCGGCCGCCTCCGTCGGCGTGCGCGTGCTGCTCGGCAAGGGGATCCTGTTCGTCGTCGCGGGCGCCGGCTGCGCCGCGGCGGGGACGATCATCCTGGCGTGGCAGCTCTCGATCCTGCCGCTCGGCCCCGACTCGATCTTCGGGATCAACTGGACGGCGAAGATGATCTTCATGGTCCTCGTCGGCGGCCTGGGCACGTTCGAGGGGCCGATCATCGGCGCCGTCGCGCTGTACGTCCTGCAGACGTACGGGCCGAACGGCGGCGTCTGGTACTTCATCCTCCTCGGCGGGATCGCGATCGGCTTCGCGCTGCTCCTGCCGCGCGGGATCTGGGGAACGGTCCAGGAACGCTTCAACGTCCAGCTTCTGCCGGTCGGCTACCGGCTTCGAGACGTCACTACCGGAAGGGGCACACCATGATCGCGACGCGCGAGTACCAACACTTCGTCGGCGGGGCCTGGAGCGACGCCGCCGGCGGCAAGACGTACGAGGACCGGGACCCCTTCACGGGCGACGTCGTCGCGACGGTGGCCGCAGGCGGCCCCGAGGACGCCGCCGCTGCGATCGAAGCCGCCGCGGCCGCGTTCGAGGGCTGGGCGGCGACGCCGCCCGCCGAGCGGCAGCGCATCTTCCTCGCGGCGGCCGACCTGCTCGAGGCCCGGCGCGACGAGGTCGTCTCGATGCTCGCGCGCGAGACGGGCTCGACGTTCGGGTTCGGCATGTTCCAGTCGTTCTTCGTTCCGAGCCTGTTCCGCCAGGCGGCCGCGCTCGCGTATGCGCCGCTGGGGCAGATCATCCCGTCCGACACGGGCGCATTCGCGATGGGGATCCGGCGGCCGGCCGGCGTCGTCGGCGCGTTCGCGCCGTGGAACGCGGCGCTCATCCTCTCGGCCCGGTCGATCGCGGCGCCCCTCGCGCTCGGGAACACGGTCGTCCTGAAGCCGTCCGAATGGTCGCCCTGGAGCGGCGGCCTCCTGTGGGGCGAGATCTTCGCCGAGGCCGGCATGCCGGCCGGCGTGCTGAACATCGTCACGCACGCTCCCGGCGAGGCAGGCCCGATCGGCGCCGCGCTCATCGAGCACCCGGCCGTCCGCCGCCTGAACTTCACCGGCTCGAGCGCCGTCGGGCGCATCATCGCCGAGGCGGCCGGGCGTCACCTCAAGCGCGTCGTGCTCGAGCTCGGCGGCTACAACCCGCTGATCGTCCTCGGCGACGCGGACCTCGAGTACGCGGTGAACGCGAGCGCGTTCGGCTCCTTCCTGCACCAGGGCCAGATCTGCATGTCGACGCGGCGCATCGTCGTCGAGCGCAGCATCGCGGACGAGTTCGTCTCCCGGCTCGTCGAGAAGACGAAGGGCCTGAAGACGGGCGACCCGAAGGAGCACGACACGATCATCGGCCCGCTCATCAACGAGGACGCGCTCGCGATGGTGCAGGGGCGCGTGCGGGCGGCGGTCGACGCCGGCGCGAAGGTGCTCGCCGGCGGCGAGGCGGTCGGCCCGTGCTTCCAGGCGACGCTCCTCACCGACGTGCCGGCGGACTCGGAGTTCGCGCGGCACGAGACGTTCGGCCCGGTCGCGTCGATCGAGGTCGTCGACGACGCCGACGAGGCGGTCGCCCGCGCGAACGCGACGTCGTACGGCCTCAGCGCCGGCATCATCACGTCGAACCGCGAGCGCGGCTTCGCGCTCGCGCAGCGGATCGACTCGGGCATCGTCCACGTCAACGACCAGACGGTCGCCGACGAGCCGCAGATGCCGTTCGGCGGAGTCAAGGACAGCGGCTTCGGACGGTTCGGCGGGCAGGCGGTCGTCGACGAGTTCACGGAGCTCCGCTGGGTGACGATGCGCAGCGAGGGGCATCCCTTCCCGTTCTGATGGCGGCCTCGCTCAGCGACGCGGTTCGGACCTTCGTGCGCGACGGCGACACCGTCGCGCTCGAGGGCTTCACGCACCTGATCCCGCATGCGGCCGGGCACGAGATCATCCGGCAAGGCCGGCGCGACCTGACGCTGGTCCGAATGACGCCCGACGTCGTCTACGACCAGCTGATCGGCATGGGCTGCGCGCGCAAGCTCGTGTTCTCGTGGGGCGGCAACCCCGGAGTCGGCTCGCTGCACCGGCTGCGTGACGCGGTCGAGAACGGCTGGCCGCAGGCGCTCGAGATCGAGGAGCACTCGCACGCCGGCATGGCGGCCGCATATGCGGCCGGGGCGGCGAACCTGCCGTTCGGCGTGCTGCGCGGCTACCGCGGCGGCGACCTGCCGGGCCGGACGCGCGTCGCGACGGTCACGTGCCCGTTCACCGGCGAGCAGCTCGCGGCCGTGCCGGCGCACCGGCCCGACGTCGGGATCGTCCATGCGCAGCGAGCGGACCGGCACGGGAACGTCCAGCTGTGGGGGATCCTCGGCGTGCAGAAGGAGACGGTGCTCGCGTCGCGGCACTCGATCGCGACCGTCGAGGAGGTGGTCGACGAGCTCGCGCCGGTGCCGGGTGCGATCGTGCTGCCCTCGTGGGTCGTCGACGCGGTATGCGTCGTCCCGCGAGGCGCGCACCCGTCGTATGCGCACGGCTACTACGACCGCGACAACGAGTTCTACCGCGCCTGGGACGCCATCAGCCGCGACCGCGAGGCGTTCCGCGCCTGGATGGACGAGCACGTGCTCGCGACGGTGGCCGCGTGACCTTCAGCGCGGACGAGATGATGGCGGTCGAGGCGGCGCGCCGGATCGACGACGAGGCGGTCTGCTTCGTGGGCATCGGGCTGCCGAGCGTCGCCGCGAACCTCGCACGGCGCACGCACGCGCCGCGCAGCGTCCTCGTGTACGAGAGCGGGACGATCGGCTCGAAGCCGCGGGAGCTGCCGCTCTCGATCGGCGACGGCGAGCTCGCCGAGACGGCCGACGCGGTCGTCACCGTGCCGGAGATGTTCGCGTACTGGCTGCAGGGCGGGCGTATCGACGTCGGCTTCCTCGGCGCGGCGCAGATCGACCGGCACGGCAACCTGAACAGCACGGTGATCGGCGACTATGACCGTCCTTCGGTCCGCCTGCCCGGCGGCGGGGGCGCACCCGAGATCGCCTTGGGCGTCCGCGACGTGTTCGTGATGCTGCGCCAGTCGCGGCGCGCGTTCGTCGACCGGATCGACTTCACGACGAGCCTCGGCGACCGGGTGCGCGTCGTCGTCACCGACCTCGGCGTGCTCGAGCCGCGCGACGGCGAGCTGACGCTCACGCAGCTGCATCCGGGCATCTCCGTCGACACCGCGCGCGAGGCAACGGGATGGGAGCTGCGCGTTGCGGACGACGTGCGCGAGACCGAGCCTCCGACGAAGGCCGAGCTCGACGCGCTGCGCTCGCTGCGAACGAAAGGGGAGACGTGACCGATCCGTACGAGGGGCCGGTCGTCCTCCCGGACGACGCGAGCCTCGGCCCGGAGGTGCAGATCGACTATCCGGGCTACCGATCGACGCAGTGGCGCGCGCCGAAGCATCCGCTCGTCACGCTGCCCGAGGAGCTGCACGCACTCGAGGGGCCGGTCTTCGGCGAGGGCGCACTCGAGGCGCTCGACAACGACCTCACGCGCCAGCACGACGGCGAGCCGCTCGGGGAGCGGATCGTCGTGCACGGCCGCGTCGTCGACGAGGACGGGCGGGCTGTGCGCGGCGCCCTCGTGGAGGTGTGGCAGGCGAACGCCGCCGGCCGCTACCGCCACCAGGTCGACCGGCACCCGGCGCCGCTCGACCCGAACTTCTCCGGCGCCGGCCGCTGCCTCACCGACGACGACGGCCGCTACCGGTTCGTCACCGTCAAGCCCGGCGCGTACCCGTGGCAGAACCACGACAACGCGTGGCGGCCCGCGCACATCCACTTCTCGATCTTCGGCCGGATGTTCATACAGCGGCTCGTGACGCAGATGTACTTCCCCGGCGACCCGCTGTTTCCGCACGACCCGATCTTCAACTCGGTGCGGGATCCGAAGTCGCGTGCGTTGCTCGTCGCGCGGTTCGACCTGGCCGAGACGCAGCCGGATTGGGCGCTCGCCTACGAGTGGGACGTCGTCCTCCGGCGCACGCCGGTGGAGGCGGAGTGAGGACGCCGTCCCAGACCGTCGGGCCCTTCTACGCGATCGGCATGTGCCGGCGGCCCGACAACGAGCTCGACCCCGGCGGCGTCGAGCTCGCCGGGCGCCTGCTCGACGGCCGAGGCGAGCCGGTCGCCGACGGCGTCGTCGAGCTGTGGGATCCGGCCGGACGGCGCTGGGGCCGCTGCGGAACCGAGGACGGCGGGCGCTTCTCGTTCCTCGTGCCGCGGGACGTCCCGCACCTCGAGGTCATGGTGTTCGCCCGCGGCCTGCTGCGCCACCAGCTCACGCGCGTCTACCTCGCCGGAGACGTGCCGGCGGGCCACGAGGCGCTCGTCGCCGAGCACGAGGAGGGCGCATTGCGGTTCGATATCCGCATGCAGGGCGAGAACGCCACCCCCTTCTTCGAGCATTGACCACCTTCGGCGCGCTGTTCGTGCCCGAGCCGTTCCGCGCGGCCGTCTCCGACGCCGCGTGGTTCGAGGGCATGCTCGCGGCCGAGCGCGCGCTCGCGCAGGCGGCCGGAGTCAAGGTCGACGACGCAGCGTTCGACGCGGGGCTCTACCCGGTCGAGGCGATCTGCGCAGAGGGGCGGGCGGCCGGGAATCCCGTCGAGCCGCTCGTACGCGCGCTGCGCGCGCGGGCGGGCGACGGCGTCCATCGCGGCGCAACGAGCCAGGACGTGCTCGACACCGCGGCGATGCTCGTCGCGCGCGGCGCGGTCGGCCTGCTTCTGGCGGAGCTCGACGGCGCGGCGGCGTCGTGCGCACGGCTCGCGGAGGACCACCGCGCGACCCGCATGGCGGCGCGCACGCTGCTGCAGCAGGCGGTGCCGACGACGTTCGGATACACCGCGGCACGCTGGCTCGCCGGCCTCCTCGACGCCCGGGCCCGGTTGCGCGGGCTGCGCTTCCCCGCGCAGCTCGGCGGCGCGTCCGGCACGCTCGCGGCGTTCGGCGACGCCGGCCTCGGGGTGCGGGAGCGCTTCGCCGCGGCGCTCGGGCTCGACGACGCTCTCGTTCCGTGGCACACGGACCGCGCGCCGGTGCGCGACGTCGCGGCTGCGCTCGACGGAGCCGCGCAGGCGTGCGCGAAGATCGGCCTCGACGTCGTCCTCCTCGCCCAGACGGAGGTCGGTGAGCTGTCGGAGCGCGGCGGCGGGGCGTCGTCGACGATGCCGCACAAGCGCAATCCTGTTCGTGCGGTCCTGGCGCGCGCATGCGCGCGCGCCGTCCACGCGCAGGCATCTCTTCTCACGGCGGGCGACTACGAGCTCGAGCGTGCGGCCGGCGCGTGGCATGCGGAGTGGAACGCGCTGTCGCAGGCGCTTGCATTCGCGGGCGGCGCGGCCGCTGCTGCACGCGCGAGCCTCGACGCGCTCGAGGTGCACGCGGGGCCGATGCGGTCGAACATCAGCGACGATCTGGACGCGGACGGCGAGTATCTCGGCTCCGCGGAGGCGTTCGTCGACCGCGTCCTCGAGCGATACCGCGCATGATCGCGCTCCTCGGCGGGCTCGGCACGACGAAGGCGATCTGGCGCGCGCAGCTCGAGGCGCTCGACGATGCGTCCGCGTTCGACCTGCCCGGACACGGTACGGAGCCGCTGCCCGACGGCGAGGTGACGATCGCAGCCGTCGGCGCCTCGCTGCTCGAGCGGCTGCCGGCGCGCTTCTCGTTCTGCGGTGTCTCGATGGGCGGCATGGTCGGCATGTGGATCGCCGCCAACGCGCCCGAGCGCATAGAGCGGCTCGTGCTCGCCTGCACGGGCGCGAAGCTCGGCGAGCGCGCCGACTACGAGGCGCGCGCGCAGCTCGTGCGCAGCGAGGGCGTCGGCGTCGTCGTCGAAGGCGCGCGCGAGCGCTGGTTCACGCCGGCCTTCCGGGAGGCGCCCGAGGCGCGTCTCGTCCTCGACACGCTGGCGAGGATGGACGCGGAGGGCTACGCAGCCTGCGCCGAGGCCGTCGGCGCCTTCGACTTCCGGGGCGAGCTGCACCGCATCGCAGCGCCGACGCTCGCGATGTTCGGCGACCAGGACCCGGTCACGCCGCCGCCGGTGAGGGACACGCTCGCTGCCGGCATCCCCGGCGTCGGCGTCGTCGAGATCGCGGACGCCGCCCACCTCGCCAACGTCGAGCAGCCGGAGGCATTCACAAGCCACCTGAGGAGCGCCGCATGAGCGACGACACGTACGAACGCGGCATGCGCGTGCGCCGCGAGGTCCTCGGCGACGAGCACGTCGACCGCGCCGTCGAGCGGACGACGGAGCAGACCGCCGCCTTCCAGGACTTCATCACGCGCTACGCGTGGGGGGAGGTCTGGTCGCGCCCGGGGCTCGACCGCAGGACGCGGAGCGCCGTCACGCTCGCCGCGTTGACCGCGCTCGGCCGCTTCGACGAGCTCGAGCTGCACATCCGCGCCGCTCGCCGGAACGGGATGACGGACGACGAGATCGGCGAGGTGCTGCTCCAGTGCGC
>Ga0075276_10000478_pt1 | contig 10319 bp, 7 predicted proteins | sample SF_Rice_5C_80N_4_FD_69770 | JGI IMG/M metagenome (GOLD analysis project Ga0075276, IMG submission 69770) | Rice paddy soil microbial communities from Twitchell Island, California, USA - SF_Rice_5C_80N_405 | ecosystem: Environmental > Terrestrial > Soil > Paddy field/soil | place: USA: Twitchell... | reverse complement strand
TGCCCTGCAGCAGGCCTGGCCGGACTTTACCCTGCTCGAGGCCCAGCTCAAGACCGGGCGTACCCACCAGATTCGCGTGCACCTCTCGCACTTGGGCTTTCCCATCGCGGGCGACGACAAATACGGTGACTTTGCACGCAACAAGGAACTGGCGAAACAGGGGCTCAAGCGCATGTTTCTGCATGCCCATGCCATCGCCTTCACCCATCCGCTCACGGGAGAGACTTTGCGGCTGATGGCGCCACTGCCGCCCGAATTGCAGCTTTTCCTCGGCAAGCTGGCTGGCGCGGAGACCGCCCACGGCTGACCCGGGGGGCCGCTGCCGCAGGCCGCCCCCATGGTATGATGCATGTCTTTGATATAACCTGCCTTTGAAATTCAGGGTGCGCAATGAAAAGCAGTGAGATCCGCCAGCAGTTCCTAGACTATTTCGCCTCCAAGGGGCATGCCATCGTGCCGTCCAGCTCGCTGGTGCCGCACGACGATCCCACGCTGCTGTTCACCAACGCCGGCATGAACCAGTTCAAAGACGTGTTCCTGGGCTTCGACAAGCGCCCCTACACCCGGGCCGCCTCCAGCCAGCGCTGCGTGCGCGCCGGCGGCAAGCACAACGATCTGGAAAACGTCGGCTATACCGCGCGCCACCATACATTCTTCGAGATGCTGGGCAACTTCAGCTTCGGCGACTACTTCAAGCAGAACGCGATCGAATACGCCTGGGAATTCCTCACCGAGGTGCTGAAGCTGCCCAAGGACAAGCTCTACGTCACCGTGTATGCGGAAGACGACGAAGCCTACGAGATCTGGACCCAGAACATAGGCCTGGAAGATAAGCGCGTCATCCGCATCGGAGATAACAAGGGCGCGCGCTATGCGTCGGACAATTTCTGGATGATGGGCGACACCGGCCCGTGCGGCCCGTGCAGCGAGATTTTCTACGACCATGGCCCGGAGATTCGCGGCGGCCTGCCCGGCACGCCGGAAGAGGACGGCGACCGCTACATCGAAATCTGGAACAACGTGTTCATGCAGTTCAACCGTGACGAGCATGGCGTGATGCATCCGCTGCCCAAGCCTTCGGTGGATACCGGCATGGGGCTGGAGCGCCTGTCGGCCGTGATGCAGCACGTGCACTCGAACTACGAGATTGACCTGTTTCAGGCCTTGATCAAGGCCGCGGCGCGCGAGACCTCGGGCGCCGACATGAATTCACCTTCACTCAAGGTGCTGGCCGACCACATCCGCGCCTGCGCTTTCCTCATCACCGACGGCGTGATTCCAGGCAATGAAGGCCGCGGCTATGTGCTGCGCCGCATCATCCGCCGCGCCATCCGCCATGGCTACAAGCTGGGCGCACGCGCCGCCTTCTTCCACAAGCTGGTGCCGGATCTTGTCGCCGAGATGGGCGCGGCCTATCCTGAACTGGCGCAGGCGCAGAACCGCGTGATGGACGTGTTGCGGCAGGAAGAGGAGCGCTTCTTTGCCACCATCGAGAACGGCATGGCGATCCTGGAGGCGGACCTTGCCACCATGGCCGAGCAGGGTATCTCGATCTTTAACGGCGAGACCGCGTTCAAGCTGCACGATACCTACGGTTTTCCGCTGGATCTTACCGCCGACATTTGCCGCGAGCGCGGGGTGACGGTGGATGGTGCGGCCTTCGATGCCGCCATGGCGCGGCAAAAGGAGCAGGCGCGTGCCGCCGGCAAGTTCAAGATGGCGGCCAACCTGGATTATGACGGCAAATCCACCACCTTCCACGGCTACGACACGCTGGAACACAAGGGCAACATACTGGCGTTGTACAAGGATGGCGTAAAGGTGCAGGAACTCAATGAAGGCGAGATGGGCGTGGTGGTGCTGGACGACACGCCGTTCTATGCCGAATCCGGCGGCCAGGTGGGCGATCGCGGTGCGCTGCGTGCGGCGGGTGGCATCTTTGCCGTCGAGGATACGCAAAAGATCCAGGCCAGCGTGTTCGGCCACCACGGCACGGTGACCACGGGCAAGATCGCCGTGGGCAACGGCGTCACCGCGAAAGTGGACATCGCCGCGCGCAACCGCACCATGCGCAATCACAGCGCCACCCACCTGATGCACAAGGCGCTGCGCGAAGTATTAGGCGCGCACGTGCAGCAGAAGGGCTCGCAGGTCGACCCCGACAAGACACGCTTCGACTTCGCCCACACCCAGCCGATGATGGATGCCGAGATCCGCCGCGTCGAGGACATCGTGAACGCCGAGATATTGGCCAACGCCGAGACGCTGGCGCGCGTCATGTCCATTGACGACGCGCAGAAGACCGGCGCCATGATGCTGTTTGGTGAGAAGTACGGCGACGAAGTGCGTGTGCTGGACATAGGCTCCAGCCGCGAGCTGTGCGGCGGCACGCACGTGAAGCGCACGGGCGACATCGGCCTGTTCAAGATCGTGGCGGAGAGCGGCGTGGCCGCCGGCGTGCGCCGCGTCGAGGCGGTGACCGGTGAGGGCGCGCTGGCCCTGGTGCAGCAGCAGGAAGAACAATTACGTCACGTCGCCCATGCGGTGAAAGCGCAGCCGGCCGAGGCGGCCGCGCGCATCGGCCAAGTGCTGGACCACGTCAAGGCGCTGGAAAAGGAACTGGCCGCGCTGAAGTCGAAACTGGCTTCGGCGCAGGGCGACGAACTGGTCGCCCAGGCGCAGGACGTCAAGGGCGTCAAGGTGCTCGCGGCCAAACTGGAAGGCGCGGATGTCACTACCCTGCGCGAGACCATGGATAAGCTGAAGGACAAGCTCAAGTCCGCCGCCATCGTGCTGGCCTCGAGCAGCGAGGGCAAGGTCAGCCTGATTGCGGGTGTGACGGCCGACCAGACCGGTAAGGTGAAGGCCGGCGAGCTGGTCAACTTCGTCGCGCAGCAGGTCGGCGGCAAGGGCGGCGGTCGTCCCGATATGGCCCAGGCTGGCGGCACCCAGCCCGAGAATCTGGCGAAGGCATTGGCCGGCGTGCCAGACTGGGTGAAGGCAAAGCTGTGAGGCGGTCACTCCTGCTCCGCTTGGCATTCCCGGGCATGCGGCTTGCAGGGATCAATTGGACATGCGCATACTGTTTTTCGATACGATCTGCTATAAACCGTACGACGGAGATACGCTGAGGAGCGAGCCGCTGGGCGGCGCCGAGGCTGCGGTGATCCGCGTGGCGGAAGGGCTCGCGCAGCGCCCGGAAGTGCAGCAGGTTCGCGTGATGCAGCACAACCGCACGGTGGCCACGGGCGACCGCCTGCGCTATATCGGGCCCAGCGACGATCCAGACGGGGAGCCCACGCACATAGTCGTCATCCGCACGCCGCTGTATGTGCAGAATCTCCGCGCACGGTTTCCGCACGCGAAGATCTGTCTCTGGTCGCACGACATGTTCATTGGGCCGGAGTGGCTGGAACCTTTCCGGCATATCCTGGCGTCGCGCATCGTCCCCGTTTGCGTCTCCGCCTGGCATCGGCAGCAGATGGTCGAGCTCGCCGCGAGTCTGGGAGTGCAGCAGCCCATGCCTGCCCGCTTCATCTACAACCCCGTAGACGACGACTTGGCCCCCGATGGAACGCCATGCGAGAACGAAAAACTGGTTTTCTTTTCCTCCCCGCACAAGGGGCTGGAGAACACATTGCGGGTGTTCGGGGAATTCAAGGAGATACCCGCCCTGCGCGACATGAAGCTCTACATCGCCAACCCGGGTTACGTCGACGACCAGGACACCCGGGCGATCCCCAATGTCGTCAATCTGGGTAAGCTGTCACATTACCAGGCCATGCGCCACGTACGCTCCAGTTTTGCCGTCCTGCACCTGAATAACGCGCGTGCCGAAACCTTCGGGCTGGTGCACGCAGAAGCCAATGCCGTAGGCGTGCCCTTCCTCAATTCGCGCATGGGGGCGACTCCGGAGATCTGTCCCGACCCCAGGCAATTCGTGGATGTCGCCGATGTGGAATCCGTTTCCGGACGGTTGATGGACTGGCGAGCGAACGGCCGACCCGAGGTGCAGGTCAATCCGGCGTTCCGGCGGCACAGGGTGGTCGACGCCTGGATAGAATTGCTGGGTGCGTGAGCCGGGGCGCGCCGCCCGGGTCCGAGCGATTGTTGCAGCGGATACTATTTGTCATATGCGTGCAACATTGACATCCGTTCGAGTGTCCTCTATATCTGGCGCAATTTCTCCGGAATTACCGTCAACTCGCTAAGGACGATCATATGGCCGACAACCTGTACTCGAAATTTGACACTGCGGAACTGATCCTGCGTGATCATCTCGCAATCGACAGAACCCTGCTCGCCAACGAGCGCACGCTCCTCTCGTATTTGCGTTCGGGCGTTGCCTTGTTCATTGCGGGCATTTCCATCGTTCACTTCGCCCACCAGGGATGGTTTGCGGACTTTGGCTATGCCTGTCTGCCGGTCGGCGTGGTCACGGTATTTTTCGGTGCGACGAGGTATCGCAGAATGGACAAGGCCATCTCCATCGTGAGGCAGGATCTCGATTCGATTGCCTCTGTAGCAGGAGCCGGGGACAAATAACCGGCGTGCGCGGGGGTAAATCCGGCTTGCGCGCGGGTACGCGTCACAGTGGGCCGGGGATGTGCTGCATCACCTTTTGCGGGGTGAGCTGCATCATGCAGTTGAAGTGGCCCAGCGGGCACTCGCGCTTGAAGCACGGGCTGCAGGGCAGCTTGAGCCGGATGACCTCGGCCTTGTCCGACAAGGGCGGCGTGAATTCCGGGCTGCTGGAGCCGAACAGGGCGAGCATCGGACGGTCCTGGGCGGCCGCGAGGTGCATCAGCCCCGAATCGTTGCTGACCACCAGGCTGGCGCAGGAAAGTAGCGCAATCGCATCACCCAGATCGGTCCGTCCGCACAGGTTATGTGCGTGCTGGTTGCCCAGCGCCGCGATCTTCTCCGCGACCTCCTTGTCCTTGGATGAGCCGATCAGCCACAAGGCATAGCCGCGTTTCTTCAGTTCCTGCCCGAGTTCGGCAAAATAGGGTACCGGCCAGCGCTTGGCGGGCCCATATTCCGCGCCCGGACAGAAGATGACGACCGGCTGGTCCAGCTTCAGTTCGAGGCGCTGCAGCACGCGCTCGCGCTGCTGTTCGGTGACATGCAGCCGTGGATTGGCCAGCGGACGATGAACCGGGTGCATGGGCGGCTCGGCGAGCTGCGCGAAGCGTTCGACCATCAGCGGGACCTGGCGTTTGTCCAGCTTGCGCGCGTCGGTGAGCAGGCCGAAGCGCATTTCGCCGCGAAAGCCGGTGCGCTGCGGAATCTTGGCAAAATAGGGCGCCAGTGCCGACTTGAATGAATTGGGCAACACGATGACCTGGTCGTAGCTCCCGCGGCTCAGCATCTGTCCCGCCTTCATGCGCTCTCCGATCTGCAGTGCGCCGTGCGGGAACGGATTGATGATGACATCGTGCACCTCCGGCATGTGGCGCAGCAGCGCTTCCGTCCAGGGCGGGGCGAAGACGTCGATCTGGCATCCGGGGTGGCGCTGTTTCAGGCGAGCCAGCATCGGCTGGGCGAGCATGGTGTCGCCAACCCAGCTCGGCGAGATGACCAGGATTTTGTGCATGGAGGTCTAGTGGTGGCCGTCTGGCAGTTCGCCAGTGAACTTGTACAGCGTGCCGCAGTAAGGGCAGCGCGCCTCGCCGGTTTTTTCCACCGCGATGTAGACGCGCGGGTGCGCATTCCACAGGCTCATGTCGCCGGTGGGGCAGTAAAGCGGCAGGTCGGCGGCGGTCACTTCAACGATGCGCTGGGTGTTGTGTCCGGTTTGCATGCTGTTATCCTCAGACGTGGGCCAGCCAGGCGGAATGCTGCGGGCTCTTGCCGCTGACGCAGTCGAAGAACAGCGACTGCAGGCGCTGGGTGATCGGCCCGCGCGTGCCGTTGCCGATGGCGCGCGTGTCCAGTTCGCGGATCGGCGTGACTTCCGCCGCAGTGCCGGTGAAAAAGGCCTCGTCCGCGGTGTATATCTCATCACGGGTGATGCGCTTCTCGATCAGTTCGATGCCCAACTCTCTGGCCAGGGTGATGACGGAGTCACGGGTAATGCCCTCCAGGCAGGAGGTCAGGTCCGGCGTATACAGCTTGCCTTTCCTGACGATGAAAATGTTCTCGCCCGCGCCCTCGGCCACGTATCCTTCGGGATCCAGCAGCAGTGCTTCGTCATAGCCATCATGCGCCACTTCCTGATGCGCCAGAATGGAGTTGGAGTAGGAGCCCACCGACTTCGCGCGGCACATGTTGATGTTCACGTGGTGCCGGGTGAAGCTTGAGGTCTTCACGCGGATGCCGTTGTTCATGCCGTCCTCGCCCAGATAAGCGCCCCATGGCCACGCGGCGATGGCGACGTGCACGCTCAGGGTGTTGGCGGCGATGCCCATGGCCTCGGATCCGAAAAATACCAGCGGGCGGATATAGCACGATTCCAGCTTGTTCGCACGCACCACTTCCTTTTGCGCTTCCATCAGCGTTTCCCGGTCGAACGGAATCTTCATCTTGAAGATGTAGGCAGAGTTGAACAGGCGCTCGGTGTGTTCCTTCAGCCGGAAGATGGCCGTGCCCTTCGTGGTCTTGTAGGCGCGTACGCCCTCGAATACGCCCATGCCGTAGTGCAGGGTGTGGGTGAGGACGTGGACGTTGGCTTCGCGCCAGGGTACGAGCTTGCCATCAAACCAGATGAAACCGTCGCGGTCGGACATGGACATGGTGTTTCCTTAGACTTTATATATGAAAGTAATGCAAAGGCGTCATTTTAGCGTGTTCCATGCGGTTTATGAAGGACTGGTGCAAACCGCCCTGGCGGACTCGCCAGCATTCTGAAAAGTCCTGTTTATTTATATAGATACGCGTCCCGCGGCGGCCGGGCTCCGGGAGGGGGATGGCGCCGGGCCGCCTCGCCCGGATGGCGGATGCAGGCGCTCCGGCGTTGCTGCTATAATTCCACGATTGATTTCCGGCCATTTTTTCATCCATGACACTCACCTGGATTGTTGTCGCCAGCCTGCTGGGCGGTGCGCTGAGCGTGCTGCTGGCTGCGCTGTTCACCCTGAATGCCGGTATGCAGCGGTACCTCGGCGCTATGGTGAGTTACGCGATCGGCGCAATGCTGGCCGCCGTATTTCTGGACATCCTGCCGGAGGCGTTCAAGGCAACCTCCAGCGTCACCGTGCTGAGCGCTACCGTGCTGTTCGGCATCCTGATGTTCTTCATCCTGGAAAAACTGGTGTTGTGGCGGCATTGCCACCACGAGGGATGCGAAGGGCACGAACTGCACCTCACCGTCCATGGGCACGACCATGGCCGCAGCGGCCTGATGATCATGGTGGGCGACACCTTTCACAACTTCGTGGACGGCGTCATCATCGCGGCCGCCTTTCTTACCGACTTTCATCTGGGCGTTGTCACCAGCCTCGCCATCATTGCGCACGAGATTCCGCAGGAAGTGGGGGATTTCGCCATTCTGCTGCATTCCGGCTACGGCAAGCGCCGCGCGCTGTACATGAACGTGGTGTCGGGATTCGCCTCGGTGGCTGGCGGCATTGCGGGTTATTTCACGCTGCAGATCGCAAGATCGTGGACGCCGGTCATGCTGGCGCTGGCAGCGGCCAGCCTGCTTTACGTGTCGGTTGCCGACCTGATACCCGGACTGCACAAACGCGCGCGCCTGCGCGATACCGTGCAGCAGGTGGGGCTGATCCTGCTGGGCGTGGGGACGGTTGCGGCGGCCATGGCGGCCATCAAGGAATAACGCGCCCGCCGGGGGCGGCACAAGCCGTCAGGACGGGGCCGTCGCCCTGAACAACTGCTCGAATTCCTCCGCCGGCACCGGCCTGGAATAGAAAAATCCCTGGCCGTAGTCGCAACCTGCTTCCGCGAGGATGTCGCGCTGGGTTTCGCTGCTCACCCCTTCGGCAATGGTCTTCAGGCCGAGCTTGTGCGCCATGATGATGATCGCTTCGCACAGCGCCAGGTCGCTGGCGCTCTTGCCGAGATTGCGCACGAAGGACTGGTCTATCTTGAGGTAATCGATGTCCAGCTTGTTCAGGTAGGACAGGGAAGAATAGCCGGTGCCGAAGTCGTCGATGGCAACCTGGACCCCGGCATCGCGGAAGGCCAGCAGCTTGTCCTGAATGGAGCCCTCGAGGTTCAGCAGCAGTCCTTCGGTGATTTCGATCACCAGGCCGGGTCCGGGCAGGTCGATCGCCTTCAGATAGCGTATCCACTCCTTGGAGTGGCTGATGTCGTGATGAAACTGCGCCGGCGACCGGTTCACGCTGATCTGGAACGCCGGGTGGTGCGCCGCACGCCACGTCTTGCACTGCTGCATGGCCTGCTGGAACACCCAGTCGCCAATCTCCACGATCATGCCGGTCTCCTCGGCAAGCGGGATGAACTCGGAGGGACTGATCAGGCCCTGATCGGGGTGGCGCCACCGTATCAGCGCCTCGGCCTTGTGAATGTTGCCGGTCGCCAGTTCCACGATAGGCTGGTAGTGGACCTGGAATTGATGGCCATCCAGCGCGTTGCGCAGGTCGGTGATCAGGCGCATGCGCTTTTGCGCGGCTTCCTGCAGGGCAGCGGTGAAGAAGCAGAAGCGGTTCCGCCCCTGGTTCTTGGCCTGGTACATCGCCTGGTCGGCGTTCTTGAGCAGGGCCTCGATGTCGGTCGTGTCGTGCGGATAGAGCGTGATGCCGACGCTCGCGGAAATGAATACCTGGTCATGCCCCAGCTGGAACGGCGCGGCCAGACGCTTGATGATCTTGCGCACCACGAGGTCCACGTCCTTGGTGTCGTCGAGCTCGGACAGGATGACGGTGAACTCGTCGCCGCCCAGGCGCGCCACGGTATCGGTTTCGCGCACGCATTCGCCGATGCGCCGCGCAGCCTCGACCAGCAGCATGTCGCCCTTGTCGTGCCCCAGGGTATCATTCACCTCCTTGAAGCGGTCGAGGTCCAGCAGCATCAGCGCCGCCGGCCAGCCGGAGCGGTGCGATTTCTTCATCTCCTGCTCCAGGCGGTCGCGGAACAGGCTGCGGTTGGGCAGCTTGGTGAGCGAATCGTAATTGGCGTGGCGGATGATGCTCTTTTCCGTGAGCTTGCGCTCGGTGATGTCGCGCGATGAGCAGTACAGCAGCGTTTCGCCGTTCAGGGTGACGGTGCGCGCCACGACCTCCACGTCGATCTCCCCGCCGTCCTTGCGCCGGTGGCGGGTCTCGAAGGTCAGCGTCTGCAGCGGCATGTTGGAGACCCGGTCGCGCAGGTCCGCATCCGACCACTGCCCGTCCCACTGCGAGATGTGCATGCCCTGCATTTCCTTGCGCGTATAGCCCAGCATGCGGCAGAACGAGTCGCTCATCAGGGTCAGGCGGCCGTCCTTGTCGAGAATGTGCACGCCGTCGCTGGCGGTACGCAACAGCATTTCGTTCTTCTGGCTTTCGCGCTCCAGCGACAGTTTGGCCTGGTATTCGGCCGTGATGTCGCGCACCGATGCCTGGAGCAGGGGCATGCCGCTGGCGTCGATGCGGGTCAGCAGCACGTTGGCCATGAATGTGCTGCCGTCCAGGCGCCGGTGCTGCCACTCGAAGGACAGCGAGCCCTCCTTCAGCGACCGGTCAAGCAGTTCCGGCCCCCTGGTGCCGGAGAAGCTGCCGTCGGGCTGCATTCTGGGGGCCAGATCCTTGAAGCTCAGGCTGGTGAGGCGCTCGCGGCTGTCCGCGTGGAACAATTGCACCGCGGCGTTGTTTGCGGCGGTATAGCGCCACTCCGGCGGCGCAAGGGTCATTAGCGCGTCGTGCGAATTCTCGAACAGCAAGCGGTGTTTCTTTTCGCTGGCAAAAAGCGCCGTTTCCACCTGCTGGCGCATGGCGTAATTCTTGTACGCGAGCAGCAGGCTGGCGCAGCTGGTGCTGATCGGATCCAGTTCCTTGCACAACTCCGGGGTATAGCCGTTCGCGCGGTTGGCGAGCATGAAAACCCCGATCACCTCATCCCACTGGAACAAGGGCAGGCCCAGAAAGGAACTCGGCTGCGGGAATCCGGGCAGCAGATCAGCCGCGCGGGGGTCGCGCGCGGAGTCATGGGAAATGACCGGTTGCGCCCCGGTGACCACATCGCCCATCAGATTGCCGAGATTGCGCAACTCGCAGCCGGGTTCGTAGCTGTGCTTCAGGAAATGGCGCAGTGCCGCGCCGGGCGCGTGGCTGGAGATGGCGCGCTCCTTCAGGTAGGGGCGTCCCTCGGGGTCGTAGAACACTTCGCCGATGTATCCGACTTCGCTGCCGGTCAGGTAC
>Ga0075276_10000477_pt1 | contig 10338 bp, 7 predicted proteins | sample SF_Rice_5C_80N_4_FD_69770 | JGI IMG/M metagenome (GOLD analysis project Ga0075276, IMG submission 69770) | Rice paddy soil microbial communities from Twitchell Island, California, USA - SF_Rice_5C_80N_405 | ecosystem: Environmental > Terrestrial > Soil > Paddy field/soil | place: USA: Twitchell... | reverse complement strand
CGAATAGTTTCGCTACTACCCCACTGTCCTACAATCCTCGGTATGAGCGTCTCGCCACGGGCTAAATCATTGATCGAGCTCATCCGTCTGACGACGAAGTCCCTCGACCTCTTCCGCGACGAGCTCAAGATGACGAAACGCTGGAGCGCGGCGCACCAGGAGGCGTACAACGCCTGGAAGCGGCACCTGGAGGATTCCGAGAAGCACGCCCGGGAAGCTTCCGGGAAGACCCCGAAGGCCGCCTGGGACCTCGCGGCCGCGCAGGCTCGCGACGAGCGGGAGCAGTGGGGGCGCGCGCTCCGGGCCGCGCGGGAGAAGCGCGGGAAGCCGATCGGGCTCGACGTTTTCGAGCAGCCCGGGAGCTGATCAGCGGCGGCGGCGGGCGAGGGCGCCCGCGAGGGCGACGGCGCTCGTCGCGATCGCTCCGGCGATCCACGTCCGGTGCGTCGTCGCCCAGAGCTCGACCGAATGCCGGCGCGACCGCCCGTCGAACCGGCCGTGGGCGCCGTGGTCCCCCGCGACCGGAGCGAAGAGGTTGTCCGGGCGTCCCCCGGGAAGCGGCTCGTCCGTCTGCTGGCTCGCGTAGCCGGTCCTCGCCAGATAGCGGTCGAAGAGCTGCGGCGCCACGGCGTTTCCGACGATCGCGGCGAGGGTGGGCCCCCCGACGTCGAGCTCCCGGCGCGGCCGGCGCGCCGCGTAGGCGATCGCGCGTCCGGCCACTTCCGGCTCGAAGATCGGCGGGACCGGCTGTGGCCGCCGCGGCAGGCGGGTCCGGACCCACGAGAACTGCGGGGTGTTGAGCGCGGGCATCTGGACCATCGTGATCCGGACGTTGCGGCGGTCGTGGAGCAGCTCGCAGCGGACCGAGTCGGTGAAGCCGCGGATCGCGTGTTTGGCGCCGCAGTACGCCGACTGGAGCGGAATGCTCCGGTAGGCGAGCGCCGATCCGACCTGGACGATCGTTCCGCGGTCCCGCGGAATCATTCTCTTCAGCGCCGCCATCGTCCCGTAGACGACGCCGAGATACGTGACCTCGGTGACCCGCCGGAACTCGTCGGCGGTCATCTCGGAGAACGGGGAGAAAACCGACACCATCGCGTTGTTGACCCAGACGTCGATTGGACCGAGATCGCGCTCGACCTCCTCGGCCGCGCGCTCGACCTCGTCGGGCCGCGAAACGTCGGTCTGCCGCGCCAGCGCGCGTCCCCCGGCCGCCTCGATCTCGGCGCGCGCGCCGTCGAGCCCCTCCACTCCGCGGGCGAGGAGCCCGACCCAGGCCCCCTCGCGGGCGAACTCGCGAACCGCCGCTCTCCCGACCCCCGCGGACGCCCCGGTCACGACGACGACGCGCGGCCTCTCCCGATCTTTTCTCTTCACAACCAGCCTCCTCGAAATCCGGCGCGGCGGAGCCCCCGGACGAGCGGCTCGCACCCGCGCGTGAGCTTCCAGATCAATCCGGTCCGGTAGTTCTCGATCATCAGGACGATCGGGCCGTCGTTCAACCCGAAGTTGTAGGGCGACAGCCATCCGCTTCGCGTTCCCGAGTCGGGGAAGGTCGGGTTGAACGTCGCCTCGAGTCCGAACGGGCTCGTCGATCCGACCCCGAGCGTCTTGATCAGGTGCCGGATCGTCGGAAGCACGACGTCCGGAGCGAACGGAAGCGACGCCACCGCGCCCCACGGCGCGATCGTCCCGTCGTCGGGGCCCTCCGGAATTCCGCGCGCGACGTAACTGAAGAATCGCCGTTTCACGCTTTCGATCTCGAGCACCGCCGGGCCGGGCCCTTCCGATGCCGTGATTCCCCAGCAGTTCGCGCCGTACTCCCGGAACTTCAGCGGATTTCGGATCGCATACTCGCGCTGGATGTGGGTCGCCCGGCGGCTGTTCTCGAAGTAGTCCGAGCCCCGCTCGCGCATGTACCTGTCCTGGATACCGCGGAAGTCGATCCAGACGTGGGAGAGCTGATGAATGAAGAGCGGTCCGGCGTGGAGGTAGTCGATCCCGTACACGTTCCTCCACCAGTAGGTCTCGGTCCACGCGCGGTAGCTCTCCTCCGGAATCGGGTGCGTCGCTGACCCGAGCGCGAGCGCGTAGAGGACGAGCGCCTCGCTGTACCCCTCCCAACGGAACGGAATGAACCCCGTCTCGGGCCTCCAGCCGTGTGTCACGGTCGCCCCGCCGTTCCTCGCCCATTCCCAGTCGGCGCGCCGGCAGAGCGCATCGGCGAAATCGCGAATGCGCCGCTCGATGCGTTCGGATCCGTCGAAGTAGAGGGAGGCCGCGAGCGCGCCCGCGAACACGTAGGCGCTGTCGATCGTCGAGACCTCGCACTCCCAGACCCGTTTCCCGCTCGCCATGTCGAGGAAGTGGTAGAAGAAACCCCGGTTCCCGATCGCCTCCGGGCCTTCCCCCTGCTCCCCTTCCGCGAAGAAGCGCAGGAGGCGGCGGACGCGCTCGGCCGCCGCCGCGCGGGAGAGATATCCGCGCTCGACGGCGACCGGATAAGCGGTGAGAGCGAGACCGCAGGCGGCGATGCTCGCCGGGGCTCCCGGACGGGTGCAGTCCGCGACGAGCCCGGTCTTCGCGTTCGCGTTCTTCCGGAAGTATCCGAAAGCCTCCCGCTCGAGGCGGTCGAGCGCCGCCGCGGAGAGGGGCCTCAAGGACGCCCGCCTCCCCGGGGGAACCGGAGGTGCGCGGCCGCGACCGACTGGGGCGGCAGGTCGATTGCGAAGTCGACCGCGCCGCCGGCGGGCGTCCACGGGAGGGACTCGGGCCGGAGACGCGAAGCGCTTTCCAGCCGCTCGATCTCGGCCGCGTCGGGATACTCCGGCGATCCCATTCGCTTCCACGCGCGATACGCGTTGGCGTGGCGCTCGTCGATCCGCCGGACCGTCGCGGAGAGCGGCGCCGCCGGGGTCGACACCCGGACCCGCGCGGTCTCCCGGCGGATGGGACGGCGCGGGAGAGCGAAGTTCGTCAGGATCACGGTGAGCGATCCGCGTCCCCGCACCGCCCATGCGTCGACCGTCGGATGCGAGCCGGCGACCGGCAGGCGTTCGGTCCCCGCCTCGTGCAGTATCTGGAAAGCGCGGTAGACGGGCTTCGGCACGCCGTGGATCGTCAGCAAGCCGAAGCCTCCCTGAAAGGGCCGCGACGGAAGGTAGTTCTCCGCGAAGAGGTCCGAGACGGTCCACCAGCTGTAGCCTTCGACGAGCCCCGCCGCCTCGAGCATCGTCTTGACGGCGAACGCGGCCGCGTACGGCTCGTCGTGCCGCGGATCGCGGGGGCCGGAGGAGCTCGACCATTCGGTGTAGTAGACGGGCGCGCCGCCCGCCCGCCGGCGCGTCTCGCGGGCGCGGTCGCGAAGGACGCTGCGGCGGCTCCTCGCGAGCTGGATCTCCGTGTCGTCGCCGGGCTTCCCGAAGCCGTCGGTCGGGTAGTGGTGCGTCGTCACGAAATCCAGCGGCGCGCCGTGCTGCCGGCACCAGGAGACGAACTCGCCGATCCACGCGTCCTGCGACGTCGCCGGCCCGCCGACGCGGAACGATCGGTCGACACGCTTGATCGTCACCGCCGTCTGCCGGTAGAAGCGGAAGTAGTCGAGGCGGGAGCCGGTCCAGAAGGCGTCGAGGTTCGGCTCGTTCCAGACCTCGAAGAACCACTGCGCGACCTCGCGCCGGCCATATCGCTTCTTCCAGTGGGAGACGAGGCGCTCGACGAGCACCGACCAGCCGCGCCGGTCCCGCGGCGGCGTCACGTTGGCCGCGTAATGGAAGACCGTCTTCCGCCCCGATGCGAGCGCGTCGGGCATGAAGGACAGCTCGACGAACGGTCGCATGCCGATCGACAGGAGGAAGTCGACGATCCGGTCCGCATTGAAGAAGGAATAGATTCGACGTGCGCCCTCGCGGACGAGCGTGTCCATTCCCCCCGTCAGGATCCCGTGGAACCGGACGTGGCGGAACCCCGCCTCCTCGTGCGCGCGGATCATCTGCGACTGCCAGTCCGCGCGGAGCGACAGCGGGGCGTGCCCGCTTCCGACGGTGTGCTCCCAGAAGTGGGGCAGCGCCTCCCCCGGGGCTTCGGCGTCGCACGAGAACCGGGGGCGGGCGGTCAGCGGATCGCGCGACACGCGGCCTCCGGGTACGCGCCTCCCGGCCCGTCGGGTCCGAAGTCGGCCGCGAGCCGGAGCACCTCCGCCAGGTGGAGGGCCCTCCTGTCCGTCCGCTGCGCGATCTGCTCCCGGCAGGAGAATCCGTCGGCGACGACGATCGTCTCCTTCGGCGCGGAGCGCACCGCCGGGAGCAGCACGCGCTCGCCCGCCGCGACGGAAACCGCATAATGATCGCCGCGCTCGAATCCGAAGGAGCCCGCCATCCCGCAGCAGCCCGAATCGAGCACGTCGACGTCGAGCCCCATCGAGTCGAGCAGCGCGCGCTCGTCGTCGATCCCGATGACGGCGCGGTGATGGCAATGCGCCTGGACGACGGCGGACCGCGACAGCCGCGGCGGCGCCCACCCGGGCGCGTGGTTCCGCAGGAGCTCCGAGAGGAGCAACGTGCTCTCCGAGAGCCGCCGCGCATCCTCGTCCGCCGGGAAGAGGTTGCGGAGCTCGTCGCGGAACACGGCCGCGCAGCTCGGCTCGAGGACGACGACGGGTATCCCCTTCCGAACCTCGGGTCCGAGGATGCGGAGGATGCGCCGGAGCTGACGAGCCGCGAGGTCGAGCATTCCGAAGTCGTACAGCGGCCGCCCGCAGCAGAGCGGCGGACCCGGCACGCTCACGCGAAATCCCGCCTCCTGGAGCACGGCGACGGCGGCTTTCGCGGTCCCCGGGTGGAAGTGGTTGTTGAAAGTGTCCGCGAACAGGACGACGCGGGGCGCGTCGGCCGGCAGGTCGGCGCGTTCCCTCCGCCGCGCGAACCAGGCTTTGAAGGTTTCCGGCGCGAAGGCAGGAATCTCGCGCTCCGGGGCGATGCCGGCGGCGAGCTTGACGAGCGCCGAGATCCCCGGCGCTCGCGCGGCGAGATTGACGAGACGCGGCGCGAGCGACGCCGCGCGCGCGACCCACGGAATGAGCCCCATCGCGTACGCGTGCCGCGGCCGCAGCCGGCCGGCATAGTAATGCGAGAGGAACTCGGCCTTGTACGTCGCCATGTCGACGTTGACCGGACAGTCGCCCTTGCATCCCTTGCAGGCGAGGCAGAGGTCGAGAGCGTCGCGGACGGCCTCGCTCCGCCAGCCGCCCGGCAGCGAGTCCCCCCGCATCATTTCGAAGAGGAGACGGGCACGACCGCGCGTCGAGTGTTCCTCCTCCCGCGTGACCATGAAGCTCGGACACATCGTTCCGCCGTCGAGACGCCGGCATTTCCCCACGCCCACGCAGCGGATCGTCGCGAAGGCGAAGCTCCCCCGGTCGCCCGGGAATCCGAAATGCGTCCTCGTCTCCCGCGGCCGGTAGTCGGCCCCGAGGCGCAGGTTCTCGGTGATCCCGTAGGGATCGACGACCTTGCCGGGGTTCATGAGGCCACCGGGGTCCCAGATCGCCTTGAACTCGCGGAACGCCCCGACGAGCCGCTCGCCGAACATGATCGGCAGGAGCTCCGCCCGCGACTGGCCGTCTCCATGCTCCCCCGACAGCGATCCGCCGAACGAGACGACGAGCCGCGCCGCGTCGTGGACGAACCGGCGGTACCGTTCGATACCGGGCGCCGTCTCGAGATCGAAATCGATCCGGGTGTGGAGGCAGCCCTGCCCGAAGTGCCCGTAGAAGTCGCCTTCGTACCGGTACGCCTCGAGGAGCCGCCTCAGCTCACGAAGATAGTCGCCCAGCTTCTCCGGGGGAACGGCGGAGTCCTCCCATCCCTCCCACGTCACCGCCTTGTGAGGAACGTGCGCGGTCGCGCCCAGTCCCGACTCGCGGACCTTCCAGATCTGCCTTTCCTCTTCGGGGTCGTCGAACAGCTTGTGGCCGACCATCCCGGCGGAGTCGCCGAGCGCCCGCAGGAGATCCCGCGCCTTGCCGTCGGACTCCGTCTTGTCGCGTCCTCCGAACTCGACGAGCAGCCAGCCTTTCCCCTCGGGGAGGAGCCGGACGTCGCGAGGATGGAGGCCGATCGCCTTCATGTCGGCAATCAGGCGGTGGTCCATTCCCTCGAGCCCGATCGGACGGTGCCGCATGATCTCCGGGACGCGGTCCGCCGCGGTGTAGACGTCGGCGAAGCCGAGAACCAGGAGCGACCGGGCTCCCGGTTCGGGAATCAGGTTCATCGTCGCTTCGAGGACCGTGACGCACGTCCCCTCCGAGCCGACGAGAGCGCGCGCGACGTGAAACCCCTTCTCCGGAAGGAGGTAGGGCAGATTGAAACCCGAGACGCGCCGGGGAATGTCGGGAAACCGGCTTCGGATTTCCGCCGCGTACCGGTCGCGCAGGTCGCGGAGCGCACCGTAGATTTCCGCGCGGCGCCCGCCCGCGCGCAGGATCGCCGCGAGATCGTCCTCGCTCGTCGCGCCCACGCGCATCCGTTCCCCGTCCGCGGTGACGATCTCCATCTCCTCGACGTTGTCCGCCGTGCGGGCGCCGGTGCCGGCAAAAGCCGCCATCACGGAATGGACGCCGCAGGAGTCGTTGCCGATCATGCCGCCGAGCGTGTTGTGGGTATGCGTCGCCGGGTCGGGGCCGAACGTCAGGCCCTCGCGGCGGGCCGCCTCGCGCAGGTCGTCGAGAATGCAACCGGGCTGCACCCGTCCGAGCCGGCCGCCGCGGTCGATCCCGAGGACTCGGTTCATGTACTTCGAGAAGTCCATGACGACGGCGACGTTGCAGCACTGCCCGGCGAGGCTGGTTCCCCCGCCTCGCGAGAGGATCGGCGCCCCGAAATCGCGGCAGAGCGCGATCGTCGCGAGGACGTCCGCCTCCGTCCGGGGGACGACGACGCCGATCGGCACCTGCCGGTAGTTGGAGCCGTCCGTCGCGTACAGCGCGCGCGACCCGTCGTCGAACCGCACCTCGCCGTCGACCTTCGAAGCGAGGGCCGAGGCGAGAGCCCGCGCGTCGAGCGGTCTCTCGCGCGCGGAGCGGGGCGGTGCGGGCTTCGGGAGGGTCACGGTCTCGGCTTCAGAGAGCATATCGCTCGGCGTCCCGGGTCTTGAGCTCGATCCCGAGCCCCGGACGCGACCAGTCGGGCGCGAGACTCCCGTCGACCGGGCGAGCGGGGCCGTCGAACAGCATCGACTCGATCCGGACGTGGTCGTGGAAATATTCGAGGTGGCGGAGGGGGCCCGCGGCGCAGCCGGGATGGACGTGCAGGGCCGGTGCGCAGTGGGAGGAGAGCGGAAGCCGAGCTTCGCGGCAGAGAACGACGGTCTTCCGAAACCCCGTGATTCCGGCGCAGCGCGTCGCGTCCGCCTGAACCACGTCGGCGGCCCCCGCATCGATGATCCGCCGGAAGTCGGAAAGGACGAATCCGTACTCCCCGACGGCGATCTCCATCGACGCGGGCGCACGGTCGCGCACGAGTCTCAGTCCGTCGATGTCGCGCGCGTCCACCGGCTCCTCGAACCAGCTCACCCCCGATTCGGCGAACCGGGCGGCGAGCGCGAGCGCCGGTTTTCGCTCGTAGGCGCCGTTGGCATCGACGTACAGCTCGGCCTCCTCCCCGATCGCCCGGCGCGCCGCCGCGACCCGGCTCGGATCGTCCTCGGGTCGGCGGCCGACCTTCATCTTCACGCGGGGAATTCCGCTCTCGACCCATCCGGCGAGCTGCTCGGCGAGCTCGGCCTCGGAGTAGGACGTGAACCCGCCGCTGCCGTAGACGGGCACGCGCGGCCGGACCGCCCCGAGCAGCGCGGCGACCGGTAGCCCGAGCAGCCTTCCCTTCAGGTCCCAGAGCGCCGCGTCGGCGGCCGAGATCGCCATCGCGGAGATTCCGGAGCGCCCCACGTTCCGGACGGCGCCGACCATCGCCTCCCATGCGCCCTCGACGTCGAAAGCGCTCCGGCCGACGACCGCTTCGGCGAGCATCCCTCCGACGAGCCCCGCCGCCGAAGCGTCCGTGTACGAGTACCCGAGGCCCGAGCTTCCTCCGGCCGCGGCACGAGCGACCACGATCGTCGTCGCATTCCACTGGAACGTCCCGTCCGACTCCGGAGCGTCGGTCGGGACGCGGTAGGCGGCGGCGGCGAGCGAGGAGACCGGCGGGGTCAAACCAGCTCGCGGACCTTGTCGGCGATCACGGTTTTCGCGATCTTCCCCGCTCCCGCCGTGCCTCTCGCGAGGGACTCCGCGAAGTGCGCGGCCTGTTTCGCGGTGATCCTCGGCGGAAGCGGAGGCTCGTTCGGATCGACGACCGCCTCGATGATCGCGGGGCCGGGCGCGCCGAGCGCTTCGTCCAGGATCGCGCCGCAGTCGGCCGGGTCCTCGATCGTGTATCCGGCGCCGCCGCACGCCCGGGCGAACCCGGCGAAATCGATCGGGTTGAGATCGCAGCCGTATTCGGGGTTCCCGAGGAACACCATCTGCTCCCACTTGATCTGGCCGAGCGTGTTGTTCTTGACGATCACGATCTTGATCGGAAGCCCGTACTTGACGGCGGTCGCGAACTCCCCCATCAGCATCGTGAAGCCGCCGTCGCCCACGAACCCGACGCACTGCCGCTCGGGAAACGCGATCTGGGCGGCGATCGTGTAGGGAAGGCCGTTGGCCATCGTCGCGAGCGTGCCCGAGAGGGAATGCTTCTGGCCGCGCTTGACGCGGATGTGGCGAGCGAACCACGTCGCGATCGTCCCCGAGTCGCACGACACGATCGCGTTCTCGCGGAGCCGCTTCCCGAGCTCCCACGCGACGACCTGGGGCTTCATCGGCCTGTCCGGCCGGGACGCGCGCTCCTCCATCAGCTTCTCCCAGTCCCTCATCCCGTCCTGGATCTTCTCGAGGAACCCGCGGTGGGCGTTGCGCGCGAGCATCGGCAGGAGGAGAGCCAGAGTGCGGCGGCTGTCGCCGACGAGCCCGACCTCGACCGGGCACCGCAGGCCGATCCTCGCCGGGTCGATGTCGATCTGGACCGCCCGCGCCTTCCCCGGCTTCGGATAGAACTCGATGTACGGGAAGGACGTCCCGACGAGGAAGAGCGTGTCGCACTCCTCGAGCGCCTCCTGGGAAGGGTTCGAGCCGAGCAGCCCGACCGGCCCGGTCGTGTAGGGGCTGTCGTCGGGGACCGCGGCTTTCCCGAGCAGGGCCTTGACGATCGGCGCGCCGAGTCGCTCGGCGGCTTGTTCGAGCTCGTCGGTCGCGTCGAGGGCGCCCTGGCCGCACAGGATCGCGACCTTCCTGCCCGCGTTCAACACGTCGGCCGCGCGCCGCAGATCGGATTCGTCGGCGAGCCTCGCGCTCCGCGCGAACACCTCGTTGTCGTGCTTCGGGACGTTTCGGTCGGAGCGCTCCTCCTCCTCCTGCTCCTGGAAATCGACCGGGAAATTCAGGTGCGCCACTCCCCGCCGCGCGAGCGCCGTCCGGCATGCGAGCGTCGCCGCGTTGCGCACGTGCGCCGGTCCCATGATGCGCGTGTTGTAGACGGAAACGTCCATGTAGAGCCGGTCGAGATCGACGTCCTGCTGCGTGTGCGTGTCGATCAGATCATGGAACGCGTGGCCCGTGATCGCGAGGACCGGTTTCCCGTCGAGCTTCGCGTCGTAGAGACCGTTCAGGAGATGGACTCCCCCCGGTCCCGAGGTCGCGAGGCACACGCCCAGCCGTCCCGTGTATTTCGCCCATCCGCACGCCATGAACGCCGCCGCCTCCTCGTGTCGGACGTGAACGAAACGGATGCGGTCGCGACTCTTCCGAAGCGCTTCCATCACGCCGTTGATGCCGTCGCCGGGAAGCCCGAACACGGTGTCGACGCCCCATTCCGAGAGCGTCTCGATCAGAATTTCTCCTCCGGTCCTGGACACGTCGCTCTCCTTCCTTTTCTGCCGTCACTCCGGGCCGGCGAAGGCGATCGTGGAAAGGAGGGCGTTCGCCGCCTGACGCGAATCGAGCCGCGTGTGCTGGACGACGACGGGGACGTCGGCGTCGAGGCGGCTCGCGTAATCGGTACCCCGCGGAATCGGCTCCGGATCCGCGAGATCGTTGAATCGGACGTGCCGGGTGCGACGGGCGGGAACTCGGACGCGGTAGGGGCCGGCGGGCTCACGGTCCGCGTAGAAAATCGTGATCTCGACGTTCGCCTCCCGGTCGCCCGCGTTGAGGATGCAAACCGCCTCGTGGCTCGTCATCTCGGGCGCCGGTCCGCGGCTCTCGGCGGGGATGTAGCCCTCCGCGATCGCCCAGTGCTTCCT
>Ga0075276_10000475_pt1 | contig 10357 bp, 9 predicted proteins | sample SF_Rice_5C_80N_4_FD_69770 | JGI IMG/M metagenome (GOLD analysis project Ga0075276, IMG submission 69770) | Rice paddy soil microbial communities from Twitchell Island, California, USA - SF_Rice_5C_80N_405 | ecosystem: Environmental > Terrestrial > Soil > Paddy field/soil | place: USA: Twitchell... | reverse complement strand
GACGGAAGCAGAGGGGGTCACAGGAGCGCCGTCCCCGGGCGTGTTAAAATTGCCACTCCTGGCGCAGTTTCCCCGGCAGCAGCAGGCATTTCCGCTACGACAAAAAAGGACCGACCTGAGTGGCACAGGATGCGACCCCCAACACGGTGACCTACGCCGATGCGGGCGTGGATATTGACCGAGCCAACCGCACTAAGCAGCGCATCAAGTACCTGGCGCACAAGACTTTCTCGCGCAGCGTGCTGAGCGATATTGGCAGCTTCGGCGGGCTGTTCGCGCTCAGCCCCAAGTACCACGAGCCGGTGCTGGTCTCCAGTGTGGACGGGGTGGGCACCAAGCTGAAGGTGGCCTTCGAGATGAACCTGCACCACACGGTGGGCGCCGACCTGGTGAACCATTGCGTGAACGATATCGCGGTGCAGGGGGCGGCGCCGCTCTTCTTTATGGACTACCTGGCTACGGGCAAGCTGCAGCCGGAGGTGGCGGAGAAGGTGGTGACCGGAATTGCGGAAGCGTGCAAGGCCAACGGCTGCGCCCTCATCGGGGGGGAGACGGCGGAGATGCCGGGCTTTTATGCCGAGGGCGAGTACGACCTGGCGGGATTTATTGTAGGCATCGCCGACAAGGAACGCATTCTGACCGGCAAGAACGTGCAACCGGGAGACGTGCTGCTGGGGCTGGCTTCCAACGGGCTGCACACCAACGGGTATTCGCTGGCGCGCAAGTTGCTGTTTGAAGTGGCGCGCTATACGCCTGACACCTACGTCAGCGAGATAAAGAATAAGGTGGGCAACGAACTGATGCGCACCCACAAGAGCTACTGGCCGGTGGTGAAGAAGTTGCTCGACGGAGGGCTGCTCTCCGCCATGGCGCACATAACGGGGGGAGGGATCACGGAGAACCTGCCACGGGTGCTGCCGCGGGGCACGGCGGCGGTGGTGGAGGTCAACTCCTGGCCGGTGCCGCCGGTGTTCGAGCACCTGCAGAAGCTGGGCAATATTCCGCAGACGGAGATGTACCGCACCTTCAACATGGGGGTGGGCATGGTGCTGGTGCTGCCGGCCAGCCACTTCAAGAAGGCGCAGACGGTGCTGGAGCGGGTGGGCGAGAAGGCCTACACCATCGGGCGGATTATCAAGGGCGACAGGAAAGTACAGTACGCGTGAGGCCGTGAGCAGCGGTCAGTTGTCAGTTTCCAGCACTCAGCATTCAGCAATCAGCAGTCAGCCCTGAAACGTTTGTGCTCTCCAAGATAATTCCTCTGTGACTCTGCATCTCTCTCATGAATAATAGCGTTGGATGCTCGCCACCCCCGCCGCGCGATGGAGCGGCTGAATGCTGAGTGCTTATGAAAAAGCTGGGTATTCTCCTTTCCGGTAGAGGTTCCAATTTTGAGGCGATTGCCGACTCGGTGGCGGCGGGGCGGATTCGCGCCCAGATCGCGGTGGTGATTTCCAATCGGGCGGAGGCGCCGGGGATTGACTCGGCTCGGCGGCGTGGGCTGGAGGCGCGGGTGATTCCATCGAAGGGCAAGGCGCGCGAGCAGCATGACGCGGAGGTGGTGGCCGCGCTGCAGGAAAAGAGAGTTGACCTGGTGTGCCTGGCCGGGTACATGCGGCTGCTCTCGCCCTGGTTCGTGCGCCAGTTTCCCAACCGCATTCTCAATATTCATCCTTCGCTGCTGCCGGCATTTCCCGGGCTGGAAGCGCAGAAGCAGGCGCTGGAGTATGGCGCCAAGGCGAGCGGTTGCACGGTGCACTTTGTGGATGAGCAACTGGATCACGGCGCCATCATCCTGCAGAAGGCGGTGCCGGTGCTGGACGACGACGACGAGCATACGCTGGCGGCGCGCATTCTGGAGCAGGAACACATCGCCTACGCCGAAGCCATCAACGTGGTGCTGGAAGGGGAGTACGAGTTAGTGGGACGACGCCTGGTGAGGAAAGCCGCGATCAGCGCCAAACCGTAGGGGAAGGTGGCAAGGTTGCCAGTTCAAAACTTTTACCGCCGAGACGCAGAGCACGCAGAGGGATTCTTAGTTCTTCTCATTTCATTTCTGATGGCTGGGTGATGTCGGCGTCAAATGTTGCAGGCTCGGCGTTTAAGTCGGCAATCGTAAATCTTCACTCGTTCATGGATGACGCTGCCTATCGCCGGGGGCTGGAGCTGTTCAATAAGGGCGAATTCTTTGATGCGCACGAAGTTCTGGAAGACGTGTGGCGGGCGGCGCCGGCCGGAGAAAAAAAATTCCTGCAGGGGCTGATTCAAGTGGCGGTGGGGCTGCACCACCACTCGCGCGGCAACCTGGCGGGGGCGCGGTCGCTGCTGGCGCGAGCAAATCGCAATCTGAGCACATATCCGGCGCGCCATGGGGGGATTGAGCTGGGGGAATTGCGAGTTCAGGTGGAGAAGTGGGCGGGCGCTCTGGAAGAGGGAAACGCAATACCTGCGCTGCCACGCATTGAAGCCGACCGGGGCTGAAGCCCAGCCGTTTTGTCCTCGACTTCGCGCGGCCACATCGTCGAGGTGCCGTCCCTGAGGGGACTCGCGAATTCTAAATGCATCGCACACCCAGGACTTCTGTCCCGGGCTTTACTATCTCGCCGCTCCCGGGGCTGACGGACGGCTACTCCCGAGTGTTTCCACAAACCAGCGCCCCTTCGGCGCGGGCTTGTGAGTGCAGGAGGGACGGAACATCCCATGGGGCGGAAAAGCAGGTCCTTCGCTGCGCTCAGGATGACAATGGAGAGAAGGGCGGAAAAAAGCAGGTCCTTCGCTGCGCGCAGGATGACAATCGTGAGAAACGGCGGGGCGTCAAGGATTAGGTTTAAGGGGGCGCATGAGAAAGGAAAATTCTCCGGCGTGGTAGATCACTTTGCCCGGCGAGTCGGGAGTGGCGGGAACCTTGCCGGCGCGGACCTGCTCGAAAGCGGCGACCAGTCGGGGCAGCACGGAAGGGGGCGCCACGGGAACGTTGTGGGCGCCGAGCACTAGCTTCACTCGCGGCGCCAGAGCGGCCAGGCGGCGGATGGAAGCATCATAGGCGCGCAGATCGGTTTCCGGACGGTAGAGCCAAATGGTGGCGGGATAGTAGGTGTCGCCGGTGAAAAGCAGGCCGTGGGCGTGGTCGAGCAGGGAGATGGCATCTGGCGTGTGGCCGGGAGTGGCAATTACCTGCAAGGTGCGGCCGCCCAGCGCGATGTGCTCGCCATCGTGGATGTAGGCGGTGATTTTCCAGGGCCGGGTCACGTAAGTCTTGGGATCAAAACCTGTGGGGAGCGCGCCGCAAATCTGGCCGGGCGCGATTTCGGCCTGCGCGTCTTCGCGGGAGCCACGCGCGTTGTGGCGGGTAAAGCCGGTGTTCATCCCATAGATGGTGTGGAACTCCCAGTTATCGCCGACATGGTCGTCGTGGGTGTGGGAATTCAGGACCACGATGGGCAGAGAGGTGAGCTGATCCGTAACTTTTTTCAGGTCGCTGATGCCCATGCCGGTATCGAATAGCACGGCCCGCCGGCTGCCGAGGATGAGATAGCTGATGGTCTCTTCCGACTGGTGGGGCTCGTAAATGGCAAAAACGCCGGGCGCAACTTTGTACACCTCAAACCAGGGGTCGGGAACGGGAACGCGCGCCAGAGTCTTATATTCGGGGCGCGGAAGGGCGCGGCACCAGCCGGGAATGTCGGCCGCCGAGGCAGAGAGAGCGAGCAGAAGAAAAAGGATGAGATGGGGCAGACGGCGGTCCATGGGCGGCGGGAATTATAGCGAAACTGTGTAATTGAGCAATTGTGTAATTTGTAATTGAAGAACCCCGTGAGGCGCAGGAGCGGGTTAGAATGGCGAATTACAAATTGCAATTTACCCAATTAATCAATTACCCGATTACACAATTCCCATGCCTTCCTTCGAAGAAATCGCCGAACTCGAGCGCCGCTACCTGATTCCCGTTTACAACCGCTACCCGCTGGCGATCGCGCGCGGCAAGGGCGTTTTTGTCTATGACCTGGAGGGCCGACGCTACCTGGACTTCATTACCGGGATCGGGGTGAACGCGCTGGGCCATGCCCACCCGCGAATGGTGAAAGTAATCCGCGAGCAGGCGGCGCGAGCCATCCACATTTCCAACCTCTACTACAACGAGTACCAGGGAGCCCTGGCCAAAAAGCTGTGCGAGCTTTCCGGCCTGCAGCGCGTGTTTTTTTCCAACAGCGGCACGGAAGCGATTGAAGGCGCGCTCAAGCTGGCGCGGGCCGCAGGCCACCAGCACGGCGGAGAAGCTAAGAGCAAAGTGGTGGCAGTGGAAGGCTCGTTCCACGGGCGCACCTTTGGCGCGCTTTCGGTTACCGGGCAGCAGAAATACCGCGACCTGTTCCAGCCCCTGCTGGCGGGAGTGAGCTTTGTGGCGCTGAACGACGTGGCGGCGCTGCGCCAGGCGGTGGAGGATGCGACCTGCGCGCTGGTGCTGGAGCCCATCCAGGGAGAGGGCGGCATTCGCGACTGCTCACCCGAGTTTCTGGGGGAGGCGCGGGCGGCCGCCGACCGCCATCACGCGACCCTTATCTTCGACGAGATCCAGTGCGGTCTGGGGCGAACGGGCAAGATGTTCGCTTTTCAGGAATCGGGAGTAACTCCCGACATCGTAGTGGTGGCCAAGCCGATTGCCGGCGGCATTCCGCTGGGCGCGTTCATCGCCCGCGAAGAACTGGCTGCGGCGCTGCCTTCCGGCCAGCACGGCACCACCTTTGGAGGCGGGCCGCTGGCCTGCCGTGTGGCGCTGGAATATTTTGCCGTGATCGAAGAGGAAAACCTGCTGCAGAACGCCGCCCGGGTGGGTGAGTATTTCAACCAGCAGCTCAAGGCGGTGGCGGAGAAATCTTCTCTGGTGCGTGAAGTGCGCGGCCGCGGCCTGATGCAGGCCATGGAGCTGACGATTCCGGCGCGTCCACTGGTGGAGCAGGCGCTGGGCGAAGGCGTGCTATTCAACAGCACCCACGACACGGTGGTGCGCTTTCTGCCGTCGTTCCTGATCCAGGAGAAGCACGTGGACCGCGGCATCCGGGTATTGCGCAAGCTGCTGCGGGAGGCGAAAAAGGGGGCCAAGTCAGCGGCGCCGCAGTGAAAGCAGTCAGCATTCAGCATTCAGCCGTGAACGGTAAAGTATTGGGGTAGAGACGTAACTTGTTACGCTCTCTGAGTTTTGTTGGCCAGCGACAAGAGAGGTTGCAAGCAACGTCTCTACCGGGACTTGCTTTCTAATCACAACTTCACAATTCCGGGAACGAAGTTTCGGGAAAAAGAATCGAAATGTCCAGCCGCACGCCGCCACCCTGCTCGACTTCTGACGGCGGCATTCACGAGCACGGGGCGGAGGTGGATGGCCACCGCATGCGTTTTCTGCATGGCGGCAAGGGCCCGCCGCTGCTGCTGATCCACGGACTTCTGGGCTACTCCTTCTCCTGGCGGCTGAATCTGCCGGTACTGGCGCGGCGGTTTACAGTGTTCGCGCCCGACCTGCCGGGCACCGGTTTTTCGGAGCGCGTTCCTGGCCTGGATTGCTCAATGGCGGCCATTGCCCGACGGCTGCTGCCTTTCCTCAGGGGCCAGGGAATTGAGCGCTTCGACCTGCTGGGCACCTCCCACGGGGGAGCCGTGGCCATCATGCTGGCGGCGGCGGCCAGAGATTCGGTGCGCCGGCTCATCCTGGTTGATCCCGCCCATCCCTGGTCGCACCCGCGGCCGGTGCTGATGAGACTGCTGCGGCGGCCGGCGGGCGCGGGGCTTTTCCGGCTCCTGTTGCCCGGGCTCAAGTTAACCCACGAACACTATCTGCGGCGCATGTACGGGGACCCGGGGCGCATGCCGCCGGGCACGCTAGCCGGCTACGCGGCGCCGCTGGCGGACCGTGGCGCTTACGATTACGCGCTCTCCATCGTGAAGAGCTGGGGGGACGACATGCGCCAGGTGGAATTGGCGCTGCCCCAAATTGCCGATATTCCCACCTTGCTGATGTGGGGCAGCCGCGACCGGGTAATCGCACCCAGTTCGGCGGCGCAGTTGCAGCGCCAGTTCCGCAATTGCCGACTGGTGGTGATTGAGGGAGCCGGGCATCTGCCTTATGAGGAAACGCCGGAGGAGTTCAACCGGGCGGTGCTGGAGTTTCTGGAAGACAGGTAGTTGGTAGTTGGTGAGGCCTTCCCTAGTAGCTGACGTAATAGCCGGAGCGGGAGCGGATGGTGAGGCCGGGAGCGACAATCTTCACGGAGTGAAACTCACCGCCTTCGAGGCTGCCCACAGGACGAAACCCCAGCACATACTGGGCGCGCAGTTCGTTTTCCACGCGGGCGAAAATTCCGCCTGCCTCGGCATAGTTGCGCAGCAGGAAAGCGCGGCCGCCGGTAGCGGCAGCAAGCTGCCGCAGCACCCGGTCACCCGGATATTCCAGGCGCGGGCTATGAACAGTGATGGAGTAAACCGCAATGTTCCAGCGCTGGAGGGTGGCGATGGCGTCGGCCAGGGTGGAGCGGCTGTAATTGTCGTCGCCGTCGCTGAGCAGGAGCAGAACACGGCGGGCAGGCGCGCTGGACTGCAGCGCGGCGGCAGCGGCAAGCAGCGCGTCATAGAGCGCGGTCTGTCCGCCGAGATGCCGGGCAGAGAGGACGCTGGCCGGGCGGCTTGTGTCTTCGGGCGCCTCGCGGGCGGCAAAGGCGAGAGTGCAAATCTGATCGCTGCCGTCACGCTGCAGACGGCGCAAAAAAGCGAGCGCGGCCTGGCGCTGGGCGGCGAAGCCGGGGCGCATGGAGTCGCTGGCATCGAGCAGAAGGACAAAGCGCAGCGGCAGAGCAGCCGCAGGCTGGAAATTGGTAACAGCGGCGGCAACACCGTTGTCCAAAACCCTGATTTGGGGCGGGCTGAGGTCCAGGACCGGGCGCCCGCGGCGGTCTTGAGCGGCAAAAACTATCTGCACTTCCGGCACCAGGCGGCGGATGGTGAGCGAGGCGGGCGCAGGCAGGGCTTCCGCCGGGGCAGCGAGAGCGGCCTGGGTCTGCGCGGCGGCAGGAACGGCCAGCGCGCCGGCCAGCATAATGGCGCACGATTTCCGCATTTGAGTTTGAAGGTGACCCCACACCATTGCACCGGGGTAAGAAGCTGAGGGGTAGATGCGAGATGGCTCGGCGGGCTCGGCGGTTCCTGTTTGGGGACGGCCTCCCGAGAGCGAAGTTACGAAGAGGCGATTCACAGAAGGAGGTGACTGGTATCACTGCGCTTGCGGGCTATCTACTCCATGCTGGAGCTAGAAAACGGGGAATCCAGAGACGAAGGTGAGAGGGTGCGCCTGGAGGCGCTCCGCCGCGGGCAGGGGAGCAACTGCCTGCAGGGTGGCTGCGCCGGGAAGGAGGGGAGCGTGTCTATCGGCTTGGCGGTATTGATAGTCCTGATGACGGTAGCAGCCCTCTGCTTCCACTTGTGGCAGGCTTCACGCGCGACCGCGCTGATGGCGGCTGATCGGCCTCCCGAGAAACCGCCAGAACCGCTTTCGAACTTTGAACTTCCCCGCGGGTATTGCTTCCACCCCGGCCACACCTGGATGGCGGAACAGGGCCGGGAGAGCGCGCGCGTGGGCATTGACAGCCTGGCCGCTCACCTCATCGGCAAGGCGCAAAGGATCACGGTGATCCGCGAACAGCGCTGGGTCAGACAAGGGCAAAAACTAATGGCCGTGACCGGCGACGCAGAGACTGTAGAACTGCTCTCGCCGCTGGAAGGCGTGGTGGCCACCATTAATCCTGAGGTGTTGAAGGATCCGGAGCTGGCATTGCGCGACCCCTATGGAGAAGGCTGGGTGTGCATCATCAAATCGCCGGAGATGGAGATTAACCGGCGAAACTTGCTGCAGGGTTCGCTGGCCGCGAGCTGGATGCAGAGCGGCCTGCAGCGTATGAGGAAGGTGCTGGCCCAAGCCGACCCGGCCCTGGCGCAGGACGGCGGGATGCCGCTGGCGGGAGCGCTGGGCAAGCTGAGCCCGGAGCTGCGCAGGCAGGTGGTGAACGAGTTCTTTGTGACGTGAGGGGAAAGGTTTCACAGGTTTCAAGGTTTCGAAAGTCTCTGAGTTTCAGGTTTCGAGTTTCGGGTTTCAAAGGCAAAGTCATTCGCGAAGAGTGAGCTGAACGTATGCTGCGATCCGAAACATTGAAACCTTGAAACCCGTCTGCGTGCGTTCTCGCCCGTGCAATCCCTTTTCGCCTGCCCTATTGCTACAATCCTTGCTTCACGCATGCCGCAGATTACGCCGGCCGCGCTGTCGGAAGCCCGCATTATTGCGGCCTATGCCATTTTCGCAGCCAGCTACCTGGTGTTCGCGCTGGGCAAGTTTCCGGGGATGAAAATTGACCGCCCGGGAGCGGCCATAATCGGCGCGGTGCTGATGGCTGGCTTCCGCATTATGTCGCCGGCGGAAGCGCTGCGCGCCATTGACTTCACCACCATCGTGCTGCTGTTTTCCATGATGCTGATCGTGGGCAACCTGCGCCTGGTGGGCTTTTTCGAGTGGAGCACGCGGCTGGCGCTGCGCTGGGTGAAGCCGGTCCACCTGCTGCCCACGGTAATCGCCAGCTGCGGGATCCTTTCCGCGTTCTTTGTGAACGACATCATCTGTCTGGTAATGGTGCCGCTGGTGCTGGCGGTTACACGGCGGATGAAGGTGCGGCCGCTGCCGTATCTGCTGGCGGTGGCTACGGCTTCCAACATCGGCAGCGTGGCCACCATTACCGGCAACCCGCAGAACATGCTGATCGGCTCCTACTCCGGCATCCCCTACCGCTTCTTTATCGCCCACATGGCGCCGATTGCGGCCGTGGGACTGCTGGTGGATTGGGCCATTCTGCACTGGCTGTACCTGCCCCATGAAGGCTCGCATCCCGCGGTGGCGCAGGCGGTGGAAGAGAAAAAGCTGCAGGGGTCGCGGCTGACCAAGCCGGGCGCGGTGGTGGCGCTGGTGGTGGCGGGATTTTTTGCGGGAGTGCCGCCGGCCATGATGGCGGCCATAGGCGCGGCCCTGTTGCTGATTACCCGCACCCTGGAACCGCGCAAGCTGTACCAGGAAATTGACTGGGGACTGCTGGTCTTCTTTATAGGGCTGTTTGTGATTGTGGGAGGAGCGCAGAAGGCCGGCCTGGTCGAAGTGCTGCTGGCATTTGCCCGTCCCTGGAACCTGCAGAACTCAGCGGTCTTCACCGTGGTGACCGCGGGTCTGGGCAACATTGTGAGCAACGTGCCGGCGGTGATGCTGCTCAAGTCGCTGGTGCCGGGTTTCACCCACCCGCACACCGCCTGGCTGATTCTGGCCATGGCCAGCACACTTTCCGGGAACCTGACGATTACCGGCTCGGTGGCCAACATTATTGTGGTGGAGAGCGCGCGCCCGGAGGTGGAGATCGGCTTCCGCGACTATTTCCGGGCGGGATTGCCGATTACGGTGGCCACGTTGATATTTGGCTGGGCCTGGCTGGTGGTGGTCCGATAGCTTGCCACGGAGACACGGAGAAAGAGAAATATATGAAGCATCCGCGAATTGCGCTGGCAGTTGCAGTATGTGTGCTGGGATTGGGGGCGGCCAGGGCACAGGAGAAAATGCACATGCCCACGCCGGGGGCGCGGCTGGTGAAGTATCACGCCACAATCAATGATGTGAAGTACACCTACGGCGTGGCGGCGCCGGTGGCGCGCCTGCGCTCGGGCGACGTGCTGGAGACCAACACGCTGGACGCCTTCGGCAATGTGCTGAAGGGCCCGGGCGACAGGCTGGATATGGTGAAAGGCGATAACCCGCTGACCGGGCCTTTCTACATCGAAGGAGCCGAACCGGGCGACACGCTGGCCATCAAGTTTCTCGACCTCGAGGTGGACGGCAAGCAGGGCGTGGGCGCCTTCGCACCCGGCTTTGGAGCGCTGAACTCGAGCACCTACACGCCCATGCTGGGGGAGCCGCTGCCGGAGCGCATCTGGTATTACCCGGTGGACCACGCCGGCAACGCGGCCACCTTCCAGGCGCACGATTCCAATTTCACGGTGCAGATTCCACTGCATCCCTTTTTCGGCTGCATTGGCGTGGCGCCGGCCGGGGGCGAGGCGCGCTCCTCCATCGTGCCCGCGGAAAACGGCGGCAACATGGACGCGCCTGAAGCCAGTGTGGGCAACACGCTCTACCTGCCGGTGAATGTGACGGGGGCGATGCTCTACATGGGCGATGGCCATGCCGCCATGGGCGATGGCGAGGTGGATGGCACCGCCATCGAAGCGCCGCTGCGGGCACGTCTGCAAGTGGAGGTGATCAAGGGCCGGAAGATTGACTGGCCGCGTT
>Ga0075276_10000474_pt1 | contig 10381 bp, 1 predicted proteins | sample SF_Rice_5C_80N_4_FD_69770 | JGI IMG/M metagenome (GOLD analysis project Ga0075276, IMG submission 69770) | Rice paddy soil microbial communities from Twitchell Island, California, USA - SF_Rice_5C_80N_405 | ecosystem: Environmental > Terrestrial > Soil > Paddy field/soil | place: USA: Twitchell... | reverse complement strand
CCGAAGGGCCGCCACGGCATGCAGCCGCAGCTCGCCATCCAGTACAGCTCCGGCGGCGGCGATGGCTGGCTGGGCATGGGCTGGGACCTCTCGACCCCCAGCATTACCATTGATACCCGGTGGGGCGTGCCCAGGTATAGCGGCACGCAGGAAACCGAAACCTACATGCTCAACGGCGAGATGCTCACGCCCGTGGCGCATCGCGGCTTGCAGCCACGCGCGACCAATAGCATAGGAACAGGAATCAACACCATCAAATACTTCCACACCCGCGTGGAGGGCGGCTTCCAGAAGATCATTCGCCATGGCAACAGCCCCACCAACTACTGGTGGGAGATCGTCGACAAGGCGGGTAACAAGAGTTATTACGGCGGCGACGGCACGGCGCAGGATGCGAAATCCATCCTGGGCGGCGGCGCTGGCGTATTCCGCTGGGCGCTGACCAAGACCGTGGACACCCGTGGCAATACGGTCAACTACAGCTATGCGCTGGACCAGAACCCAGGCCACCTTGGCGGCGCGCCGGGCTACCAGCTCTACATCGACCACATAGACTACACCGGCTCCAGCGGCAAGGCCGGCCCGTACACCGTCACCTTCAAGCGCAGTACCGGCCGCCCGGACATCCAGATCGACGCCCGTGGCCGCTTCAAGCAGGTCACCGCTGCGCTGCTCAACGAGATCGACGTCCGCTACAACGGCAGCCTGGTGCGCAGCTATCACCTGAATTACCGGACCGGCGCCTTCAACAAGACCCTGCTGACTTCAGTCGTGCAATACGGCAAGGACGGCACGACCGAGTTCAACCGGCACACCTTCGCCTACTACGACGACGCGCAAAATTCGGACGGGACCTATAAGGGCTTTGCGCCGTCCACGCCCTGGAACATCCAGAACGACAACGTCAGCACCGTGAGCATGTTCGGCAATGGCTCGGTGAGTGCACTGGGCGGTACGGTGGGCAGCAGTGACGGCGGTAGCTTCTACGCCGGCGTTGGGGCCTGCTGCGCTGTGATAAGCAAGCAGACAAGCGGGGGTAAGAGATTCGGCTACAGCAATTCGCAGAACGACACGCTGCTGGTGATGGCCGACGTCAACGGCGACGGTTTGGCGGACAAGGTGTTCAAGAAGGGTGGCGGCTACTTCTACCGACCCAACTGTTCCGGAGCGGGCTCTGCCGTACCGGCAGGTTGCAGGCAGGGAACGGGCGCGTACTTCGGCGACAAAGTCCAGATTGGCCTGCCGGGCCTGGGGCACGACAGCACCACTACCACGAGTTCCGGAGATAACGGTTACGTCGGCGTGGCTCTGATGGCCGAAACCAGCGACAGCTATACGACGTCCGATGTATACATGACCGACGTCAACGGCGACGGTATTCCCGACATCGTGATGGGTGGTCAGGTCATTTTCGGTTTGGTTAGTAACGGGGTGCCCGCGTACAGCCCGAACAGTGCGGATACTCCGGTACCGGTTGGCCCGGGTGCGCTGGACACCAGCAATCTGCTTGCAGACCCGACAGCCATCGAGCAGCAGCGGGCGGCGACCTTCCCGCTGCTGGACAGCGTGCGGCGCTGGGTCGCACCGTATGACGGTGTGGTGACCATCACAGGCAACGTGAAGCTCGTCCAGAACACGAGCGCCAAGCGCGCGGCATACCAGACGGCGGATGGCGTGAGCGTCGCCATCCAGCAAAATACCACCGAGTTGTGGCGCACCAAGATAGCCGCTACCGACTACACAGCCAAGACGCCGGGCAACGTCTCCAATCTCGCCGTGAAGGCGGGCGACGCCATCTACTTCCGCGTGCAGTCGGTTAATGACGGCATGTACGACCAGGTGGCGTGGAATCCCCAGGTCACCTACCAGGGCGTGAACACCAAACGGCTCGACGAGAACAACCTGCTGGCCTACAAATTCAAGGCTTCCAGCGACTTCACGCTGGCCGGCCGCGCAACGACGCTGATGGCTCCGCTCACCGGCACGCTGCACCTGGCCGGCATGCTGACCAAGAGCGCTGTTACCTCCGACGACATCACACTGGTCGTCTACCAGAACGGAAATGCCGTTTACAGGCTGCCCATCTCGCGGGATCAGACCGGCAGCTTCCCGCTCAGCCAGGACATCCAGGTGACCCAGCGGGATCAACTGCAGTGGAAGATCGAGACCGATTCGCGCATCGACGCCAGCCAGATCCAGCTCCTGCCGCAAGGCTGGTACACCGCGGCCCAGGGCGTGGATGGCATAAAGGACGATAAGGGTAACTACGTCCTGCAGATACATCCCTCGTGGACCATGGACCTGTACCCTGCAACCAAACTCGTGACCCCGCAGGAAGGCTATGTCGTTCAACCGACTGACCTGAATGCCGACGGCACGCTTACTGTCACCGCGTATCTGCGCTCAAAAACGCTGCCCGTGGGCACCCCGTTGCCCGTGGCCTTCACTGTCAAGCGGAATGGCGCGCTGCTTGCCAAGAACATTCTTACTTTGCAGCGAGTGATGCCGCCGCCCTCCGTGCACAAGCTGCCTGCGCCGGCAACCGCAAGCGTGAGCATCAACGTTCCCGCGCAAAAAGGCGACGTGCTCTTCTTCAGCTACGCCTCGCGCAATACGGACGCGCTGACCCTGGTGGACAAATACACGGTTAATGTCGGCGCAGCCCAGCAAACGGTCGCGCCGCGCGCCCTGTATGCCGCCGCGACGGAAGGCCTCTTCCCACAGGCGTTCCGCAACTGGGACAGCTTTGGCTACAACGGCAACAGCCCGCGCGACACACAGCCGATTGATCAGAGCCTGCTGGTGATCGACAGCAATACCACGGCATCGAATGTTACGGCGTATATGTACGTGTCCGATCCAGTTCTGAACCACTGGACAGGTCCGGACGCCGCGGCATGGATTTCGGAATTTGGCGCGGCTTCCAGCCGCATCGGTCTGAAGAGCGTTACCTTGCCACGCGGCACACAATTCGCGGGCGCATCGGCGCCACCGCGAATGTCGCACTCGCATAACGACAGCGCGACCATTGGCGTCGGTGCCAGCCAGGGCACCACCGAAAGTCAGGTTGAATTTCAAGACCTGAACGGCGACCGTTTCCCGGACGCGATCAGCAACGGCGGCGTGCAATACACCGCCATGACTGGCGGGCTGTCCGGCACTTTCGGCGGCGGAATCGGGTCGGCGCGTACGACCACGACCAGCTCCGAGAACGCGAGCACGGATGCCTCGAGCAAATCTGTCAGCGTCGCGGATTCGCATGGGCTCGTGAATCCCAATGGAGATCGCTCCGCGCCCAATGGCAAGAGTGCGCCAATCGACCCGCCGTTGGGCCTGGGCGGCAGCTTGGGCGGCGGCAACTCGGACACCCAAAGCGACCTGATAGACATCAATGGTGACGGCCTGCCCGACAAGGTATTCCAGGATGGAACAGTGTGGCTGAATACTGGTTACGGATTCATACAGGATGGCAGCTGGGGCGGCGGCCCCGTCAACAGCGGAGAGTCCATCAACGCCGGTGTGAACTATGGCTTCGGTACGGACAACGGCAGTATCTCCGGCGGCGTGAACCTAGAGATAGGCGATTCCCACACCAACGAAACTTATGCCGACATCAACGGCGACGGTCTGCCGGACAAGATCACGGGCAGCGGGACGTATTCCGTGCGTCTCAATACCGGTTCTGGATTTGCGCCCGCAATTGCGTGGCCCAACGGTCAGAACAGGATCGCCCAGGACAAGAATCTTACGCTGGGGGCGGGCGGAAGCTTCACTTACGGCATCCCCATTGTGATCGCGGGCATTAAGATCGTGTTCACTGGCAGCTTTAACCACAGCGACACCCTGGGCCGCCCCGAGCTCGAATTCCGTGACATGAATGGCGACGGCTATCCGGACCAGGCTTATTCGCTCAAGGACAGCCAGCTCTCCGTGGCCGTCAACCAGATCGGCCGCACTAACCTGCTCAAGCAGGTGAAGCGCCCGCTGGGTGCGACCATCACCCTGCAATACAAGCGCGCGGGCAATACCTACAAGATGCCGCAATCGCGCTGGGTGATGAGCGAAGTGTCGGTCTACGACGGCCACAAAGGCGACGGCGTGGACGTGATGCGCAACCGTTACACTTACAAGGGCGGCAACTACGACCGCTACGAGCGCGACTTCCTGGGCTTCAAGACCGTCACCTCGGCGCAGCTCAATGCCGATGGCACGATCTACCGCAAGGTGATCGACACCTATCTCAACGGCAGCTTCTACGACAAGGGCCTGCAAATCCAGGAGCAGACCTACGACGGCCAGGGCAACATCTACACCGAAACGCTGAACACCTACTCGCTGCGCGACATCAACGCGCCCGCAGGTGCGCCGGAGTGGCAGCCCGGCGACGTGGACGGCAACAGCGTTGCCTTCCCGAACCAGACGCTATTCCCCATGCTCACAAGGTCCGAGTCCCACTTCTACGAAGGCGGGCAAGGGAACAAATACACCTGGACCGCGCAGACCTACGACGCCGTGGGCAACGTGGTGACCTTCACCGACGCCGGCGACCTCGACGAGGGCAGCGGCAGCCTGGTCACGGCCACGATCAGCTATCCGACGGATGCTACCTGCATTACCAATAATATCGTCGGCATCCCCGTTTCCATCGTGGTGAAGAATGTATCGGGCCGCACCCTGCGGACCCGCACCGGCACACTGGATTGCAGCACCGGTGAAACCACCGCGATCAGCCAGTTCCTGGCCGACGGAAGCAAGGCCGTCACCAACCTGACCTACGACGGCTACGGCAACCTGGCCTCCGTTACCGGCCCGGCCAATGCCAAGAACCAGCGCTTCCGCCTGGATTACGCTTACGACGGCCAAGTGCAGACCTATCCCGTCAAGGTCACGGACAGCTTCGGCTACAAATCCACCGCGAGCTACAACTTCTACTTCGGCGCCCCGGTGAAGACCACGGACCTCAACGGCAACGTCATCAGCTACGGCTATGACCAGTTCGGTCGCACCACCGGCATCAAGGGCCCCTATGAACAGGGCAGCACGAACCTGACGCTTGCCTTCAGCTACCATCCGCACGCTGTCGTGCCTTATGCGACCACGGATCACCTGAACAAGGACGCGCTGGGCAACATCCTCAGCCCCATCAAGACCGTCACCTTCATGGATGGCCTGGGCCGCGCCATCCAGGTGAAGAAGAGCGGGGCGGTCGACCAGGGCAATGGCACCTCGGCGCCCGTCATGATCGTGTCGGGACACGCCACCTATGACGCCATGGGCCGAGTGGTGGAGGCGCGCTACCCCGTCACCGAACCGCTGGGCCAGGAGAGCACCTTCAATCCGTCCATCGACAGCGTCGCGCCCACCGTCACTAAACACGACGTGATGGACCGCCCTGTCTGGATCACCCTGCCGGACGGCACGGTGACGAGGATGGAATACGGTTTTGGTCCGGACAGGGCGACGGTCAACCAGTTCATGACCACCGTGACCGACGCCAACGGCAAGCGCAAGCAAAGCTACAAAGACGTTCGCGGCCTCATCACCTCGGTTGCGGAATTCAACCAGGGCCGGACGCTGTGGACCAGCTACGCCTACGACTCGATGAAGCAGATCGTCAAGGTCGTGGATGCCAAGTACAACAAGACTCTGGTCACCTACGACAACCTGGGCCGCCGGACCTCCATCGACAACCCGGACACCGGGTTGACGACCACCGTCTACGACTTGGCATCCAACCCGGTCCAGCGGATCACCGCCAACCTGGCGGCGGCAGGCAAGGCGATCAACTATACTTATGACTACAACCACCTGACCCACATCAGCTACCCGGACAACAAGGGTAACGACGTCACTTACGAATACGGCGCGACCGGCGCTCAGTACAACCAGGCGGGCCGTATCGCCAAGGTGACTGATGCTGCTGGCACCGAGGAAATGCACTACGGCAAGCTGGGCGAGACCGTCTGGGACCAGAAGAGCATCGCCAGCCACACCAAGGGCAAGAGTGCGAACTCCCCCGAGGTCTACACCACCCAGTACAAGTACGACAGCTTCGACCGCCTGCTGGTGCTGACATTGCCGGACGGGGAGGTGCTGACCCACACCTATGATGCAGGCGGCAATCTCCAATCCATCACCGGCGTGGAAGGCGCGCAAGGGGCCAATACGTCCACAGGTGGCGTCACCACCCACTACCTGCAGACCCTCCTCTACGACAAATTCGAGCAGCGCACCTATCTCAAGCTCGGCAATGGCGTGGAGACGCATTACACCTACAACGCCAAGACCCGCAGGCTCAGCAACCTGATGAGCCAGGGCAGTGTCGCGGGCGAGTTCCAGAACCTGCACTACAAGTATGATGCCGTCGGCAACATCTTGGGTCTCGCGAACAAGGTCGCCATCCCCGCGCCCAACAGCATGGGCGGCCCCACCAGTCAGCACTTCGGCTACGACGACCTGTATCGCCTGACATCGGCCAAGGGCAGCTACCAGTACGCCCCGGACAAGATCCGGAACTACACCCTGTCCATGCAGTACGACGACATTCACAACATCGTCGGCAAGAACCAGACGGACAGCATCACCCAGCCGGGCGGGGCCATCATCCCCCAGAAGGCCACCACCTATGACTGGAGCTATGTGTATGACCCCACCGGCCATCCGCATGCCCCGGTGCACATCGGCAACCGCGCCTTCCATTACGACCTCAACGGCAACCTGCTGGGCTGGAAGAACGACAGCAACGGCACCCGCCGCACCATCCTGTGGGATGAAGAAAACCGCATCTCCCAGATCGACGACAACGGCGAGCGCAGCGACTACACCTACGACGCCAGTGGCAACCGCACCATCAAAGTATCCAGACAGGGCGAGACCGTCTATGTGAACCAGTACTACGTGGTGCGCAACCGCTCCATCGTCTCCAAGCACATCTTTGCGGGCGCCAGCCGCATCGCCACCCACATGGAAATGGGCAATGGCAACACCGGCAGCTATCGCGGAAACGGTGGCGGAAAGGGCGGCGGAGGAAATGGTGGAAACGGAGGAAACACCTCAGGCAGCAATGGAGCGGGGCAGGGCCATGGTAATAACGGCAACGCCTATGCCTACGGCCAGGACAAGCAGCACGGCCAATCTGGACAGGACCACGGTAATAGCCACACGGCACAGGCCGATCATGGCAACGGGCACGGCAGCCAAGGCAATGGCCATGGTAATGCAGGCAACGGCAATGGCGGACGCAATGCCGACTCCAGTGACGCCAGCGTGGATACCGGAAACCTCCCGGGTAACTCGGAGAAAGGCCTGGAAAATGCCCTCGCCAATGGTAAAGGCCACAAATACGGCATCTACAAGCACCTGGAGAAGGAGGGCGATACCGTATCCAACGGCGAGATCGTCCCGACTAGTGGGAGCGGCTCAAGCTCCAGCACGCCTGCGGGCTTCACCAAGGGTGCGAACGGCCAGAGCAGCTTCCTGTACTACTACCACCCGGATCACCTGGGCAGCACAGGCTTCGTGACCGATGCCAACGGCAAGCTCTATGAGCACATGGAATACTTCCCCTTCGGCGAGACCTGGGTGGACGAGCACAGCAACACCCTGCGCACGCCTTACCTCTTCACCGGCAAGGAGTATGACCAGGAGACGGGCCTCTACTACTTCGGGGCGAGATACTACGACCCGAGGACGAGCGTGTGGCAAAGTGCGGATCCGATTGATCGCTTCGGACCACAGTCTCCGTCGATCGGGCTCAATTTGTACCAGTATGGCCTATGGAGTCCGTTGAAATACAGCGATCCGACCGGCCGGGATGAAATGCCATTCTTGGCCAGATTTGGCGCTGGTGCGGCACGCGTCTGGCACAGTGCAGTTACGACTGTATCGGATTACTGGCAGGGTACAGGTTCTTTCGCGCCCACAGTTAGGGATTACAACAGCTTTTCGAACAGGGCTAAGGATGTTGGGCGAGCCGTTTGGAATACCGGAGTCGATCTGGCGGAGGCCGGGGAAATGGCTACACCAGCCACTGCAATGGCAATGCATGCGATGGGCGCCCCAGATCCTGAAAAGTTCCGAACGAAATATGCGTCACCTCAATTCGGCACCACGCTAGAACTGGCCGCTGGACTCTTGACTGGCGGAGAAGGGGCTGAAGGAAGAGCCGCGAGCGAAATGGAGCGCGGCGGCATGAAGATGCTTAGGGAGTTGTTCTGCAGCTTCGGAGCGGGAACTCTCGTGTTGACCAAGGAAGGTCTCAAACCTATCGAGTCCATCAAGGAAGGCGACTACGTCCTGGCGCGGGATGAGAAGACGGGAGAGGAATCCTGGAAGAAGGTGCTCGGTGCCTTCGCCCGCTGGCATGATGACGCGCTGAACCTGACGCTTACCAACGAAGCAGGCGGCAAGACGGAAACCATCATCGTCACCTCCGAGCACCCGTTCCAGCTCAGGGGCAAAGGCTGGACGCCTGCCGGAAAGCTCAAGGCGGGCGACGAAGTAGAAGCCTCGTCAGGCCACTGGCTCAAGGTTGCCGCCGTCAGTAAACTGGGACGCAAGCTCATCGCCTACAACATGGAGGTGCAGGATTTCCATACGTATTTCGTTGGCGACAGCGAGGCGTGGGTGCATAACAAATGTTTCGGAGATTTTAATCAGGCAAGAAATGCTGCAATAGAGTGGCTGTCTGGTCGTGGCTTCAAAGCAGAGCGGCCGACAATAGGGAAATTTGGTGATAACAGAGGGAATCCTATTGGAATGCAAACGGCCAATGGAAAGACGGGCTTTAGGGTTGAGTTTGATGAAAATCACGGTGCGCACATAAACGTATGGAGTGGAAAGGAAAAAGATACTTTCACATTTCAAGGGGGGCAGGATATGATTAACCAATTAGTGAAGCAATTTGTTAAATAATGAGTGGTTATTACGATCAGAAGATATTGGTTGCACTTAAACGCGAAATTGATTTGGGTGTTTTGGTTGTGGTAAGCAATCCGGATGAAATTTTCGGTCAGTTGGGAGATAGCTACCACGTTTGTGGTTCGAAAATTTGTTGGTCGCAGATACCCGGTTCAGTTGAAAGCCATGAAAGTGATCCAACGAAACAGCATGCAAAGAACATAGAGTTTTTTGATGAAATTTGCCGGCGTTACAAACTATCGGGCGCGGTAACATATGCCGGCGACAGCGCCATTGATTTTGCACTGCAGGGTTCATTAAGCGAGATTCGGAAAATACTCCCGATTTTACTTAATGTGCCTCAGCATCATTACATCATTGACGCCGGCTTTGCGTGGTGTATGTCATTTACCATGGAGGGCGACATGGCATATGGAGCCGCTCCGTCCAACCGTCCAACGCACGATTCCTGACTTCCTGAGGCGAATTCACATTGCAGCCGCACTGTCCCGTCCACGCGTCCAACGCGCGATTCCTGACTTCCCGCACCTCAATTTTTCAGCGCAAATCGTCCCGTCAGGGACGGTGTCCCGTCCACGCGTCCAACGCACGATTCGTGACATCCCGAACATCGATTTTTCAGCGCAAACCGTCCCTCCATGGACGGTTTGCGTTTGATGCTCACCTCTCAGGTGCCCTTTCAGGCGACTTTTTTGTCGTAAATTCTCCTTTTTTCGCGCTCAGTCCGAGCCCGTCCACGGCAAACCGTGGTTCGCCGTGGACGGGGTCGTCATGCCTGCGTTTCCAAGCGCGGCATTATCAACATCGCAAATAATATCCCCTGAGCAAGCCGCCCCATGCCTCGAACCACTGGATTGATTTCGGCGGCTTGGCGTAAGGGTCGATGCCGTGCCAGGCCTCATGGGGCGTGAGGCCGCCCAGGTTCTGGTGCGGCCTGACATGGTTGTACCAGAACCGGAAATCAGGCAGCAGGTGCAAGAGCGCCCCTTCGCCGTTGATCTTCATCTGATCCAGCTTTTCCTTCAGCGTTCCGAACAGCCTTTCTATCCTCCCATTCATCCATGGGCAGCCGGGCACAGTGAACTGCTGCCGGATGCCTGTCATGTGCAGAACGGTGCGGAAGACACGGCTCTTGAACACCGCATCGTTGTCGGTGCGGACAGTCTTGGGCTTGCCGTAGCTGCCTATCGCCAGGAAGAGGTGGCCGAGCAGCGTCCAGGCGTTCTTGTTTGCCAACACCTCAAGGGCGAGCAGCCTGCGGCTGCCGTGGTCCACAATGCCCAGCATCGAATGGATTTCCCCGAACACATCCCCCTTGCCCGTCATGTCCAGCGCCCAGACCTGATTTATTGGAACGGTGGATTCCAGTTCCAAGTGCACCACCGCCTGAATTCTGGTGGACATGATGAGTAAATCTGGTAGCGTGAGAAGTGCGACCCACTCACACGCCAGGAGGAACCCA
>Ga0075276_10000473_pt1 | contig 10388 bp, 6 predicted proteins | sample SF_Rice_5C_80N_4_FD_69770 | JGI IMG/M metagenome (GOLD analysis project Ga0075276, IMG submission 69770) | Rice paddy soil microbial communities from Twitchell Island, California, USA - SF_Rice_5C_80N_405 | ecosystem: Environmental > Terrestrial > Soil > Paddy field/soil | place: USA: Twitchell... | reverse complement strand
CGAGAAACGAGAGGGCGGACTCGATCAGAATCGCCGAGGCCACGCCGAAGCTCGCGGAGACGAGTACCGGAGCGAGGGCGTTGGGCAGCAGATGCCGGAAAATGATCCGTGCGTCCCGCGCCCCGCTGGCCCGCGCGGCCTGCGCGAACTCCATCTCCCGGATGCGCAGGAACTCCCCCCGCACGAAGCGCGCCTCGGTGGTCCACGACGTGAGGCCGAGGGCGATGATGATGATGACGAACGAGGGGCGAAAGAGGGCCACCACGGCCAGCACCAGCAGGAGAAAGGGAAAACAGAGCACGATCTCGATGATCCTGGAGACGATCCAGTCGGTCGCCCCGCCGTAATAGCCCGCGAGTGCGCCGAGCAGCGATCCGACGATCAGGGCGATCACGGTCGCCATAAGCCCGACGGTCAGCGATACTCGCGCTCCGTGGATGATCCGCGACAGCACGTCGCGCCCCAGATCGTCGGTGCCGAGGCGGTGGACCGGGCTGGGAGCCTGCAAACCGCTGGTGAGGTCGATGGTATCGGGACCGAAGGGAACGACGCGCGACGAATCGCTGGCGATCAGCGGCGCGAACACGGCCACGAGCCCGACGATCACCACATAGACGAAAGCGCACACGGCGAGACGGCTGCGCCGGTAGCGGCGCCAGATCGTATTCGTGCCCCCTCCCCTCTTCATTTCCGAGTCTCCTCGAGCCGGATCCGCGGGTCCGCCAGGGCGTAGAGGACGTCGGCCAGCAGGCTCGCGGCCAGCGTGGCCACCGCGGTGACGACCGCCAGTCCCAGCACCGTCGGATAGTCGCGCGACAGGATGGAGTTGAAGTACAACAGGCCGATGCCGTCCCACTGGAAGATCTGCTCGACGATGATGCTGCCGGAAAGCAGGTACGGCAGCACGAGCCCGAGCAGCGTGATCAGCGGGATGAGCGCGTTGCGGAAGGCATGGCGCCACAGGACGAGCCTGGGGGCGGCGCCCTTGGCGCGCGCGGTCGTGATGTAGTCCTGGCCGATCACCTCGGTCAGAGCCGATTTCGAGAAGCGGGCGAAGATCGCGAGCTGCGCGTAACTGAGCGTGACCACCGGCAGGACGAGATGCCGCGCGTGATCGGCGAGTTTCTGCAGGGGGCCGAGTTGCAGATACACGTCCGAAGTCATCCCGAAGAGGGGCAGAACGCCGAGCCGGACCGAAAACCACTGCATCAGCAGCAGCGCCACCCAGAAACTGGGAAGCGAATAGAGAAGAAAAAAGAAGACCGCCGAGGCGCGCTCGCTCAGACGTCCGGAGCGGGTCGCACTCCACAGTCCGATGGGAACGCCGATGGCAGCGGAGAGCAGAAAGGCGATGGCGTTGAGCTCGAAGGTATTGGGGAGTTTGTCGGCAATGCGCTCGATGACCGACTGCTGATCGACGATCGAGTGACCGAAGTCGAGCGTCAGCACGCCGTGCAGCCACCAGAGGTACTGTTCGATCAGCGGCCGGTCGAGGTGGTGCTCGTGGCGGATGGCATCGATCGCCGCGTGTGACAGTTGCGAGGCGCCGTGGGAGCCGATGTAGAAGGAGATCGGATCGCCGGGAACGCTGTGCAGAAGAACGAAGACGGCCAGCGTGATTCCGAAGAATGTCAGAACGCCGTAGAGGAGACGGCGCATGACGTAGGACAGCATGCCGTTCGATTATCGCCGGTTCGGCGGCGCTTCATGCGTCCGCTGGTCGCGGGGGATCCACCAGGTGAACTCCCCGGGATACCACCCGAAGAATCCCCAGCCGCGGCTCTCTTTCACGTCGCGCAGCCGTTTGTTCACCGCCCACTTCAATGACACCTGCACGGTCCAGGTGTACGGCTGATCGTCGGCCAGCAGCGCGTGGAGCTGGCGGTAGATGGCCTTGCGCTTCGAGTGGTCGAACTCGTGCCTCCCCTCGTCCATCAGTTTGTCGGCGGCGGGGTTCGAATAAAAGACGATGTTCTGGCCGTGCGGCGGAAACTGCGACGAGTCGAACAGCGGGAAGGGGTCGGGATCGGGATCGAGCGTCCAGTTCAGATACGCGCACTGGTAATTGCCGGCGAGCACGCGCTGAACCAGGGCGCTCGGGTCGAGCGTGAGAATGTCGAGCTTCACACCGATCTTCTTCAACTCCGACTGGAAGAGCGGAGCGAATTGATTCACGGCCCCGCTCCCGCTGAAGGCCAGCATCTCGATGCGCAACGGCTGCTTCCCTTTGTCGAGGATCCCGTCGTGGTCGGTGTCTAGCCACCCGAGCGAATTGAGCGAGCGCAGCGCTTCCTGCGGGTTGTACTGAATGACCGGGACTTCCGGGTTGTAGGCCCACTGGTCGGGCGTGAACGGACCGTTCATGGCCCGCGCAGTGCCGTGATAGAGGTTGTCGATGATCGACTGCAGGTCGATGCACATGGCCAGCGCGCGCCGTACGCGCTTGTCCGCCACGATCGGATCGCGGTTGTTCCAGGCGATGTAGTTGTAATTGAGCATGTAGAAGCGGCGGAAATCGATGAAGCGCCGCAGCTCCGGCTGGCGGCTCTCGTTGAGCCACGTATCGGTGGAAATGATCGTCTCATCGATGTCCCCGCGCTTCATCGCGTTCCAGGCAGTGGCATCGTCGACGATGACCTCGAAGAGCACGCGCTGGATGTACGGCTTCGGGCGCCAGAACTCAGGCCGGCGCTCCAGCAGGATCTCCTTCCCCGGCACCCTGCGCACGAGCCGGTACGGCCCCGCGCCCACGGCGCGCGACACGAAATCCCGTCTGAAGTCCCCCTGCGCATAGACGTGCTCCGGCAGGACCATCACATCGTTGAAGTGCATCAGCTGCGGCGCCAGCGGCTCGCGGAAGGCGACGACGATGGTGTGATCGTCGACGACGTGCGTCGCGGCGAGATCGAGCGTGTCGAATCCGCCGGCGATCTGCGGCGCTTCGGTCTGCGGATCGACGATCTTCTTCAACGTGAAGAGTACGTCGCGCGCCAGCACCGGCGATCCATCGGAGAACGTGGCGTCCGGATCGAGGTGAAAGGTGTACTGCTTGCCGTCGTCACTGACCTCCCACTTCGTGGCGATCCCCGGCGCCGGCTCCAGGTCCTCGTCGAATTCGATCAGCGGCGCGAACAGCAGGTGGTCGACGAACCGATCGTACGAGCTGTTGGCCATGATCGGATTGAGCGTGGAGACGTCCTGGTCGAGACGCCGCACCAGCGTCCCTCCCTCCTGCGGCTTCGTGTCGTCGACCGCCGAAGTGACCGGGGGAAGCGGGCGTTCATTGGTGCAGGCGACGGCCAGGAAAAGGAGGACCAGGAAACGCTTCACCCTGCCATTATAGGGAACGGGCTCAGGGGTTGAGGCCGACCGACTCCGTGGCGACGTTATAGAAGGCGTCCGTCGCCCGGACGATCACGAATTTCCCGGCGATCGCCTTCCGCTCGAGCCGATACGTCTCGTCGGGGGAATCGGCGATCCCGTCGACCGGCGTGAGCGGAATCCACCGCTCGGCATCGAGCGAATATTCGACCTTCCCGATCGGCGACAGCTTGTCCGTGACCCGGACCAGCACCGCGTCTCCCTCCGTTTTCGAGGTGATCGATGGCGGCGTATTGTCGACCAGAAAATCGATCCCCTCTTTCGTGTCGGTCAGTGGCGTACCGGGGTTGTCGAGGCCGTCGCCGGCCACCAGGCGCAGTTCGTAGCGGCCATCCGGCAACTGCGAGGTATCGAAATTCATCGACGTTTCGTCGAGGTTCTCGCGCAGCCGCAGCCAGCGGTCGCTCCCCACGCGGCGGAAGTTGATCTCGTACTCCAGCTTGTCTCCATTGTCGTCGTGGGCACGCCACATCACCGTCCGGAAACCCCTTCGGAAGACCTTCTTGCCGGGCTCGGTCCGTTCCCGGTGCGTTTCCAGGCTCGTGAAGATGCCGTACTGGTCGGGGTTCGTCGCCTCGACCACCTGAGGCGACGCCGGATATCCGCCGGTGATGTAGACCACCGCCGGGTCCTGCACCGCAACGGAGTCGATGACCGGTGCCACGTTCCGATTCACGTATCCGACCGTGACCTCGTTGACGGAGATCGCGGCGGCCGGCTTCGGCATCGTGAGCTTCCACTGCAGGTAGCGGCCGGGCGGGACCTGCGCCTCCCCCGCGGACGCGGCGACCGGCGCGCTCCACGCGCTCCAGGTGGCGTCGGGGGTCGAGGTATTGCCCGACCGGAAGGCGACCGCCACGTGGCCGTCACCGACCTCCTGACCGTCGATCTGGAAGTGCCCGAAATGCGAGAACCGCTCGGCGTCCTTCACCGACGACCGAAACTCCGCCTTGGGAGAAAAGGCGTTCTCCATGCGGTACACCGCACCGCTGTTGGTCGTGGTGATCAGCGTCTCGGCCCCCGTGGTGGAGACGGAGACAACCTGCTTGTCCGGCACCGAAGCGAGCAGCGCGATCTCGCCGTCGCGGAAGCGGTAGATCCGTCCCTGCGGGCCGGTGGACAGCAGAACCCCGCCGCCCGGTGCCGCGCTGATGCCGTAGATCATTTCGTGTTCGAATTTCCAAACGACTTCGACGAAGCCGTCCGGATCGATGCGGTAGAGCTCCGTCGCACCGGCCTGGGGATTCGTCCCCGAGCTCCGATTGTCGAACGAGAACGTGACCTCCGCCGTCCCCGACGGTGTCTCATCCTTCTTCTGCTGGTCGGCGGAGGCGGAACTCGATTGCGAAGACGACGGCTGCTGGGCAGCCGGCTTCTGCGGCTGCGACTTCGCCGGAGCCGCCGATGGCGAAACGTTGCTCACGCCGGCCGCCCACCCGGTCCCGTCCTGGTCGATGTAGATCGCCGAGATCTCGTTCAGCGACGAGTCGTAGAGCGCGTGTGTGGAGCCGTCGGGACGGATCTCGTAGATGCGCCCCTGCGCCGAGCCGCCGGCGAGGAGCGTCCCGTCCTTGCGGACGGCGAGCGAGCGGATATGGGCCTCGGTGGAGTCGAGCAGCACCTTCGACTCCCCTTTCGAATCGACCCGAAACAGTTTGCCTTCGACGCCGGTCCCGACCGCCAGGTCGCCGTTCGGAAGGAATTGCATGGCCCAGATGTAGGCCTGTTTCGGATCGAAGTAGGTCGATGCCTTCCCGTCGTTTGGATCGACGCGGTAGACCTTGCCGTTGGGAGAGGTGCCGACGTAGAGCGCACCGTCGCGGAAGGCCAGCGCGTAGATCTCCGATTCCGGCGCCATGTACACGAGCTTCAGATCGGAACCGCGGAGGCGATAGACCTTGCCGTCGTTGCCGGTGCCGAAGAAGCGGTCGCCGTTGGGCGCAGTGGTCTGGGAGAAAACGAAGGGATCGTTGAACGAGGCGATCCTGGTCATCGCCGGGCCGGGGCGCAGCTCGCCGCGCGAGGTCACGGCGAAGCCGTCGATGTCGCCGGCGAGGAAGTCGACGGCCGAGCGGACGCGCCAGAACTCGGGAGCGACCGCGAACGCGGAGGCGGCCGTCAACAGACCGGCCGTCACGAACAGAAAGCACTTACGCATGCAGGACCTCGGCATTCCTGCCGTTTGTTTCCCCGAGTCCCGCGTGCCGTTGAAGGAGGACGCCGGACGCAGGGCAGACGAGGCAGGACACGTTTCAGATTCTCGGTTTGATGTTGAGATCGATCTTCATCGCTCCGTCGATGATGTATCCGAGGGAGCGTGCGAGATGTTCGGCGGCATAGTAACGGACCGACGACTGGGAACTGCTGGTCTTGTCGCCGGTCACGACCGCGCGCATGCTCGGCGGCAGATTCGGCAGATAGACGCCGGCGGTGACGGCGCCGTCGTCGGAGGTGTAGAGGCCGAGCGTGAGGTCGGTCGAGGGGCGGAGCCGTTCCAGCACCGCGATGACGCCCTGCAGCGTCTGCGGATCGGGCGGGACGAGCGAGAAGTCGACCTGATTGAGCACCGTTCCGCTCCCCACGAGCACGTACGCCGGACCGGCCGGCTGATTGTCGGGGATCTTCACATCGAACGTTTCGACGAACGGATCGCCGCGATACGGCTTCAGCACCGTCCGCACCTTCACAACGTCGCCGGGGTGGATCTCCCCTTTCGCGGTCGGCTCCACCGATGCTTCGAGTAGCTTCGCCGTCTTCACCTGATCTTCGTGTCGCAGATGGATGCGGATGCTCTCGATTTCCGCGGGCTGAAATTCGTTCGACATCACATATCCCGCCACGACGGCGAGATACGCAGGGATGGCCTGGCGGGCCTGCGCCCCGGCCCAGCCTTCGCGCAGATGGATCGGCTGGTCGAACCCTTTGACCCTGATCTCCGAATCGAGCAGCACGGTCCGCTCGCCCGCGGCGCGCTGCGCGTTCGCCACCACGGTGTCGGCGGCCATCGCCAGGATCAACGGCGAGAGCATCGAGTGCCGGACGATGTTCACGTGATACGACTTCGCCGGCCCGGAACCCTCGACGGTCAGGTCGATCGGGATCATGTCGGCCTGATCACCGACCACGCCCATGATTCCGGTCGAACGGTCCTGCCGGAACGAGCCCACCACCGCGCCGGTGTTGGCGAACTTGAAGGAGCTGGACAGGCTGGGCATCACGCCGACGATTTCCGACTTGGCCATCGGAAAACTGACCGATCCCATGTCGAGGAACGGATGCCCGAACGCGTAGACGCGGTGTCCGTCGACGAAGGTCACGGTTCCGGTCGCGGCGACGTTGAAGTCTCCATTGAGCAGCACGGCACCGATCGCATCGCCCGGGTGGAACCCGGTGTCGCCGGTCGCAGGGGCCGCGGTCGCAGAGCCGCTGGACGAGCCGCTCGGAACGGCGACAAAGCCCATCCCGTCGAGATATTTCGAAAAGCGGGCGATGGTCTCCGGCGCGAAGCTGGAGAGCGAGAGCGGCACCGCGATCGGCTTGACCGTGCTGAGCGCCGTGGCCTGCGAGGCGCGCTTCAAGCCGCCCACCATGGTCTCGAACAGGGCATCGGTCTTGTGGTCGGCGATGGCCGAGAGGAACTTCGACGCGCTCATCTCCGTCGACGAAGCCGGAACGGCCGCGCCGTCGGTCGACCCGGCCTCGGCGATCTTCAGCATCTCCTCGATGGGCGTGATCCCGGCGACCGGTTCCTTGGCGAACTGCCAGGCGTACGCCAGTGCGCCGATCACTTTCCCGTCGATGTAGATCGGAGAGCCGCTCATGCCGGCCACCACGCCGGCGCGCCGGACCTCCGGCGAGTCGACCTTCGCCAGGATCAGGTCCTGACTCGGACCGATGTTGTGCAGGACGCCGATGATCTCGACGTCGAACTTCTCGAGGCGCGTTCCGTCGAAGACCGTCTCTCCGTATCCGCGCATCCCCTTCTGGATCTCTGAGAGCGGCATCGTCTGCGCCGATGCGGCAACGGCGCTCAGGGCGATGGCCAGGCTGAAAAGGAATGAGAAAACTCGGCGCTCCACGTCGGGATCTAACCCTTCCTCGGTTCAATCCATTTCGATCCCCGTGCCAGGCATGGGGCGGAACGGATTCCCGGCTTCATGAGCACGCCGGAGTCAGTCGAGAATCCGCCCATCGCGAAGGTGGATGATCCGTTTCGCTTCATGTGCCACGTCGTCCTCGTGCGTGACCATGATGATCGAGTTGCCCCGGGAGTGGAGGTCATGGAAGAGATCGAGAATCTCGCGGCCGGTCTTCGAATCGAGGTTGCCGGTCGGTTCGTCCGCCAGCAGCAACGACGGCTTGTTGACCAGCGCGCGGGCGATGGCCACGCGCTGGCGCTGCCCGCCCGAGAGCTCGTTTGGCTGATGCATCATCCGCTCCGCCAGTCCCACGGCGGCCAGGGACTCCTCGGCGAGCTGCCGGCGTTCCATCCGTGAGATCTTGGCGTAGACCAGCGGCAGCTCCACGTTCTGCAGCGCCGTCGTCCGCGGCAGGAGGTTGAACGTCTGAAACACGAATCCGATCTTCCGGTTGCGCACCGCCGCGAGATCATCGTCGTTCATCTGCTCGACCGGCGTCCCGTCGAGGATGTACTGCCCCGATGTCGGCCGGTCGAGACAGCCGATGATGTTCATCAACGTCGACTTTCCGGACCCCGATGGGCCCATGACGGCCACGTATTCGCCCTGCTCGACGATCAGGTCGATTCCGCGCAGGGCGTAGATCTCCTGCGGCCCGAGCTGATAGACGCGGGTGAGGCCGTGCATCTCGATCAGATGCGGGTGATTGGCCGATACCGTCATCGCCGGATGGCCTGCAGCACGGGGCCGATGAGCGTGATCCCGTTGATCACCACCCACCAGATGATGACGATCGCCGCCGTCCGTGCGCGCGGCAGCTTGGAGACTGCCGCGAAGCCGATGACCAGCAGGACCAGTGTCCAGATGACGAACAGATCGAGCGCCGACCCGAGGGCATACTGCAGCGGGTGGCTCTTCGGGTCGAACAGAAAGCCGAGGTTCGACATCAGGGGGTTCTGCAGATCGAAGATCGAGAGCGACTTGCGGGTCATCAGAACGACGAGCCCGAGCGCTCCCTTGACCACCCGCGGAAACCAGGCGTAGACGGTGACGGCGAAGGCCTGGCGGAAATCTCCTTCGCCTCCCATCGCCCGGCAGCTCACCAGCAGGATCCCCGAGACGATCAGCAGCGCGATCGTGATGAGGGCCGGGCTGATGTAGGTCGAGATCCTCATCATCGCCGCGGAGAAGTGCGCTCCCGCCTCGACCTGGCTCGACGACATCTGCGCCGAGCGCGGATTCATCTCCATGGCTTCGCGCCCCAGCGCCTGAAAGTCGACCTGGCCGGCCAGCAGCACGCCGCCGATGATGGTCAAAGCCACGATGATCAGCAGCGGAACGATCCAGTCGGGCCGTCGGGCGATCGCGGCGAATGTTTCCCCGGGGGAGGTCAGCGCCCCGACGATCCGCGACAGGGAGTTCGGCTTCGGCGGCGGCTCCGCCGATGGCGTGGGCACCGGGGCGTCGAGATCGGTCATGGTTTCGGCTCTCCTGCGGGCTCGGTCTGGACCCGATTCCCGTAGTTGAGCCAATTGTAGCGGTCAAAGGAAGTGAAGATGCGCGGCTCCTTCGCAGCCGGCGGCTCCTGCACCTGAATGTTCCGGACCTCGAGGAGGTCGCCCACGGCGCGATGGTATGCGGCCACTGCCTTGTTGTAGCCGACCAGCGCCTGCAGCTCGTTCGCGCGCGACTGTGTCAACTGCTGCTGGATCTGCAGCACTTCGAAGTTCGTCGCCAGACCGTTCTCATAGCGCTTCCGTTCCGCGTCGAGGTTCTGCTCCGCGGCGATGCGCGCCGTCCGCGAGGCGGTGATCTCCTTCGCCGCGGTGTCGACCGCGCGCGCGGACCTGCGCACGTCGACTTCAATGTTCTGGCGGGTCTGTTCTTCGCTCGTGCGCGAGCGCGCCAGTTCGAGCTCCGCCCGCTTGGCCTGGGCGCGAGCGCCGATGTTCATCAGCGGCAGGCCGAGGTCCACGCCGAACGTCCAGGAGGGAAAGTCGTTGCCGAACACCTGGTTCACCGCCGTGCCGAGATTCGTCGAGGTGATCCGCCCGGTCGGCGCCCCGGTGATGGGATCGATCTCTTCGGAGCGTCCCGCGAGACCGGCCGCGGTGTAGTTGAGGTTCAGGTTCACTTTCGGAAGCGCCTGATTGCGCGCGAAGATGTACTGGATCCGCGCCGTCGAGGTCGACAACTGCGACTCGTGGAGCTCGGGGCGCAGACGCAGGGCCTCCGAGACCGCCTGTTGCAGATCGATGTTGACCGGCGTGTAGCCGACCGGGGAGGTGGGGATGATCGGACGGCCCCAGTCGGTCTCCGGAAGATGGAGCAGCGCACGGAGCGTGTCTTCCGCGTCGCGGACGCCCGCTTCGGCGGCGATCAGCGACTCTTCCTGCGTGGCGATCTGTACGCGCGGCTGGAGGATATCGAGGGGAGCGGAGGCGCCGACGTCGATCCGGATTTGTGTGATGCGCGCCTGGTCCCGAGCCAGGAAGAGGGCTTCCTTGACCACGTCGACGAACTGCCGCGCGTAGACGAGGTCGAGGTACGCCTGTTCGGTCGCCACCGCCGTGTCCATCAGAGCGGCGCGGAACAGATCGTCATTGATCCCCAGCGTGTTGCGGGCGATGGTGATGCCGCGCTTCGTCACGTCGACGCCGAAGTCGCGCATCAGGGGCTGGGCGAATCCGAGTTCCAGTCCGCTCCGATAGGCCGGATTGATGAACGTCCCGCCGCCGGTCGTGCTGATGCGTGAGTTATTGAAGCCGATGCTGTAGGTGCCGCCCGTGGGGATCAGCTGCGAGACGCTGACGTCTGCGATCGTGGAACGGCTCCCGCTCGCCTGGAATGTCGAGATGACGGGCGACT
>Ga0075276_10000472_pt1 | contig 10390 bp, 8 predicted proteins | sample SF_Rice_5C_80N_4_FD_69770 | JGI IMG/M metagenome (GOLD analysis project Ga0075276, IMG submission 69770) | Rice paddy soil microbial communities from Twitchell Island, California, USA - SF_Rice_5C_80N_405 | ecosystem: Environmental > Terrestrial > Soil > Paddy field/soil | place: USA: Twitchell... | reverse complement strand
GGCGCCGAGCCGCCGAAGGCCGTCCTGCTCGGCGGCGCGGCCGGCTCGTTCCTGCACCCGGACCAGCTCGACATCCCGCTCTCGTTCGACGCCGGCGTCACGCTCGGGTCCGGCGTCGTCATGGTCTTCGGCCAGCAGGCCGACCTGACGTCGGCCGTCCTGCGCATCGCCGAGTTCTTCCGCGACGAGTCGTGCGGGCAGTGTGTTCCCTGCCGCGTCGGCACGGTCCGGCAGGAGGAGGCACTGCGGCGGCTCGCGTCCGGCAAGACGCTCGGCGACGAGCATGCGACACTGGCCGATCTCGCGCAGGTCATGCGCGACGCGTCCATCTGCGGGCTCGGGCAGACGGCGGCGAGCGCGGTACAGTCGGCGATGACGAACCTCGAGGTGCTCGCCCCGTGACAGTCGTCTCCATCTCCGCGCCGAAGCGCGTGGTCGAGCTGACGGTCGACGGCACGCCCGTGCGCGTCACCGAGGGCTCCACCATCCTCGACGCCTGCAAGCGCGCCGGAATCGAGACGCCGACGCTCTGCTACGGCGACACGCTCACGCCGGTGAACGTCTGCCGCGTGTGCGTCGTCGAGCTCGAGGGCGCACGCACGCTCGTCCCGTCGTGCTCGCGCAAGGTCGAGGACGGGATGGTCGTGCACACCGACTCGGAGCGCGTGCGGACGAGCCGCAGGCTCGTCCTCGAGCTGCTCGCGTCGTCGGTCGACCTGTCGCTCGCCGAGGACGCGCAGCGCTATGCCGCCGAGTACGAGGCGCGGCCCGAGCGCTTCGGCGCCGACGCCGCGACCGTCGCGCAGGACGTGAAGATCGACAACGACCTCTACGTGCGCGACTACTCGAAGTGCATCCTCTGCTACCGCTGCGTCGAGGCGTGCGGCGTCGACCACCAGAACACGTTCGCGATCCACGTCGCCGGAAGAGGCTTCGGCGCACACATCTCGACGGAGCTCGACGTGCCCCTGCCCGAGTCGGCATGCGTGTACTGCGGCAACTGCATCGCCGTGTGCCCGACGGGGGCGCTGATGTTCAAGAGCGAGTACGACCTGCGGCAGGCCGGGCTCTGGGACGAGTCGCAACAGACCGAGGTTCGGACCGTGTGCCCCTACTGCGGCGTCGGCTGCAACCTCGAGCTGCACGTGCAGGACGGCGAGATCGTGAAGGTGACGTCACCCGACGACCACGACGTCACGCGCGGGAACCTCTGCGTCAAGGGACGCTTCGGGTTCCAGCACGTGCAGAACCGCTAGACCGCGCGATCGCCTCCCAGACCCGCGACGCCGTGAACGGCGGGTCGACGTGGCGGATCCCGAGCGGTGCAAGGGCGTCCGCGACGGCGTTCGCGATCGCGGCGGGGGTCCCGATCGACCCGCCCTCGCCGACGCCCTTCGCACCGAGCGGGTTGAGCGGCGACGGCGTTTCGCGCAGCGCACTCGTCAGCGATGGAACCGACTGCGACGTCGGCAGGTGATACTCGTAGAAGTTCACGGCGAGCGGCTGACCATCCACGTCGTAGCCGACCTGCTCGTACAGGCACTCGCCGATCGCCTGCACGACGGCGCCCGCGACCTGACCCTCTGCGAGCAGCGGGTTGACGACGCGGCCGCAATCGTCGACGGCGACCAGCGGCCCGAGCCACACCTCTCCCGTCTCGGCGTCGATCTCGACCGAGGCGACGTACGCGCCGAACGAGAAGACCGGGCCGGGCAGCTCGAAGCGCGCCGACACGGCGAGCGGCGGCTGCTCGCCGGCGGCGAGGCGGGCGCGCATCTCGCGCGCCGCGAGCAGCGCGGCGGATCCGCCGACGGTGACCGAGCGGCTCGCGAAGGTGCCCGTTCCCTCCGGTGTGGCGAACGAGTCGCCCCAACGCACCGTTACGGATGCCGGGTCGAGATCGAGCTCCTCGGCGACGATCTGCGCGAAGGTCGTCTCGTGTCCCTGGCCGTGCGGGGACGAGCTGGTGCGGAGCACGGCGGTGCCGTCGCCGGCGAGCTCGAGCTGCGCGGCCTCCCAGCCGGGCCCGACCCGCTCGACGTAGAGCGCGGCGCCGACCCCGGCCAGGCCCCCGTCCGCCCGCAGTGCGTCGCGGCGGGCGAGGAGCGACTGCCAGTCGGCGAGCTCGAGCGCAGCGTCGAGCGCCCCCGAGTAATCGCCGGAGTCGTACGTGAGGCCGAGCGGGTTCACGTAGGGGAAGCGGTCCGGAGGAACGGCGTTTCGGCGACGAAGCTCGATCCGGTCGATGCCCAGCTCGGCCGCGGCGAGATCGACGAGCCGCTCGATCGCAAGCGCCGCCTCGGGACGGCCGGCGCCGCGATACGGACCGGTCGGGACCTTCGTCGTGCAGACGCCGACGACGTCCACCTCCGCCGCGGGCACGTCGTAGCAGCCGGTGAGCAGCTCCGCCGCGGTGAGCGGTGGAACGGGCGTCGACGAGTAGAGGTACGCGCCGAGATCGGCGAGCACCTGCGCCCGTAGCGCGAGCATGCGGCCGTCCGCATCGAGGGCGAGCTCGGCCTCGATCTCGATCCCACGGCCCTGATAGACGGCGAGCGAGCTCTCCGTGCGCGTCTCCGCCCACCGCACCGGTCGGCCGAGCAGCACTGCGGCAAGCGCGACAGCGGCCGTCTCCGCCTGCGGCACGCCCTTGCTCCCGAATGCGCCGCCGACGTCGGGCACGACGATGCGCAACCGTTCGCGCGGACGCTTGAGCACGGCGCTCAGGCCCGCGAGCTGACGGTGCTGGTCCTGCGCCGAGAGCCAGAGCGTCAGTACGTCGGTCGCGGCGTCGTGCTCGGCGACGACCGCGCGCGGCTCCAGCGGCGCCGCGATCAGGCGGGGCGCCGCGATGCGCGCGCCGACGACCGCGTGAGCCTGCGCGAATGCACCGTCCACGTCGCCTGACGAGCGGTGCAGACGAAGGAGGACGTTGTCCGGAGCGGCGTCGTGGAGTGGAGCTGCGTCACGCGCGAGCCGAGGGTCGACGAGCGCGGGCAGCTCCTCCAGATCCACGACGACGAGCTCGGCTGCGTCCGTTGCCTGCTCCGGCGTCTCGGCGAGGACGAGCGCCACCGGCTCGCCGACGTAGCGCACGCGCCCGCGCGCCAGAACCGGATGCGACACCGGCACGACCTCCGCGCCCTCACGCACGACGACCGGGAACGGATCGGTCGCCCCCTCGAAGTCGTCGGCGGCGAAGACTGCGCGGACGCCGGGCGCGGCCAGAGCTGCCGCCGTCTCGACGGCGCGCAGGACGCCGTGGGCGTAGACGCTGCGCACGAACGCGCCGTGCAGCATGCCCGGTCGGACGATGTCGCCCACGTACTGCGCCTCTCCCTCGAGGAAGCGCGCGTCCTCCGCGCGCGGGAGCGCCCTCCCGATCCAGCCGCGGGTGACCGCTTGCGTGCTCACGCGGCGATATCGTCCCTGCCGTGGCGCGCATCAGCTATGTGGACCCCGAGTCGCTCGACCCGCACGACCGCGAGCTGCTCGAGCGCGCGCGCCTGCACGGGACGCCGAGGCCGGAGAGCCAGGCCGTCCGCGCGCACGTTCCGGAGATCCTGCGCACCTTCTCGGCGTACTGGGAGGCGACCTTCGCCGACGGGCTCGTCGACAACCGGCTCAAGGAGCTCTGCCGCCTGTACGTCTCGAAGACCGTCGAGTGCAACTACTGCGGCGGCCAGCGCTCGGAGGCGGCACGGGCGCAGGGACTCTCGGAGGAGCTCGTGGACGAGATCCTCGTGTTCGAGAGCTCTGAAGCCTTCGACGAGCGCGAGAAGGCCGCGCTCGCGTATACCCGCGCCATCGCGTGGGACCCGGATCTCGCCGACGATGCGCTGTGGAACCGGCTGCTCGGCCACTTCAGCGAGGCGCAGATCGTCGAGCTCGGCAGCTTCGTCTCGCTGACGGCGGGCGCGCAGCGATTCGTGAAGACGCTCGACCTCGGCCACCGCGAGGTGCTCGGCGACGGCGATGCGGGGCTCGCGCCTCACACGGCCTCCGGCTGAAGCAGCCGCAGCGCGTTGCCGCCGAGAACCGCCTCCTCGTCCTCGGGCGGCAGGCCGAGCGCACGGACGAGCTCCGCCGGCCCCTCGGCGCCCATGTCGAACGGGTAGTCCGACCCGAGCAGCACCCGCTCCGCGCCGAAGAGCTCGACGAGCCCACGCAGCACATCCACGTCATGGACGACCGTGTCGACGAGGAAGCGGCGCAGCGCAGTGCCGACGTCGCGGCCGGGCGGGTGGATCTCCTGCTCGCGCGCGAGCCGGCCGCGCAGCCACGGAAGCGCGCCGCCACCGTGGGCGAGCAGCACCTGGAGTCGCGGGTGCCGATCAAGCACCCCTGCACCGAGCAGATGCGCCGCCGTCACCGTCGTCTCGAGGGGATTTCCGACCGTGTTCCAGAGATAGTGCTCGTCCATGCCCGGCAGCGCGAAGCCGCGCGAGGACGGGTGCACGAAGACGAGCGCGCCGGTCTCCTCCGCCGCCGCCCAGAAATCGCGGAAGCGCTCGTCGCCGAGCAGCGCGCCGCCCGGAGCGGCGGGAATCTCGACGCCGGGGAAACGTCCGTCGCGCATCAACTCGACGAGCTGGTCCGCCTGCTCCGGATCGACCGTGCCGAGCACTCGCACGCGCTCGCCCACCAGGTTCGCGAGCGCGTCGTTCTGCCGCTCGGGCTCGACCCCGCAGAGGTCGACCCACGGGCAGAGGACGATGAGGTCGACGCCGGCGCGGTCCTGCTCCTCGACGATCCGCCCGACATCCGCGAATTCGCGCACCGCCGAGCGGATCGCGCGGCCGCGGAAGCGGACGACCTGGCCCCGCTCGTCCCAGGCGGTCTCGGCCCCGAGGCCGGGGACGATCACGTGCGCGTGGACGTCGACGACGCGGCTCATGCCGCTGCTACCCCCGCCGGTTGACGGTGAGGAGCTTGAGCTCGGTCATCTCCTCGATCGCGTAGCGCAGCCCTTCGCGTCCGAACCCCGATGACCTCACGCCGCCGTAGGGCATGTGGTCGATCCGGAAGGTCGAGACGTCGTTCACCATCAGGCCGCCGACCTCGATCCGGTCGAATGCGGCGTCGACGACGCGCAGGTCGTTGGTGAAGATCCCGGCCTGCAGGCCGAACTCCCCCCGGCCGGCGGCGTCGATTGCCTCGTCGACGTCCGCGAATCGCGTCAGGCCGACGATCGGCGCGAATACCTCCTCGCACGAGACACGCAGATGCTCGTCCACGTCCGCGAGCACGGTGGGACGCCAGACGTTGCCGTCGCGCTCGCCGCCGGCGAGCACGGTCGCGCCCCCGGCGCGTGCCTCGTCCAGCCACTCCTCGATCCGCTCGGCGTTGGCGGCGTCGATCACCGGACCGACGTCCGTCGCTTCGTCCAGCGGGTCTCCGACCACGAGCGCATCGACGCGGCGGACGAGATCGGAGACGAACGCGTCGTAGACCCGCTCGTGGACGAGGACGCGCTGGACGGAGATGCAGGTCTGCCCCGCGTAGGCGAAGCCGCCCCAGGCGACGCGCTCCGCCGCGTACGCGACGTCGGCGTCCTCGTGGACGATCACTGCTGCGTTGCCGCCGAGCTCGAGGGTGACGCGCTTGCGCCCGGCGCGCGTCTTCAGCCCCCAGCCGACGACGGGGCTGCCCGTGAAGGTGAGCAGCTTGATCCGCTCGTCCTCGACGAGCGGACGGGCCGTCTCTGTCGTGCACGGCAGCACCGCAATCGCGTCCTCGGGCCAGCCCGCCTCGAGCACGATCCGCGCGAGCACGAGCGAGGTGACCGGCGTCTGGGAGGCAGGACGGAGCAGGATGGGGTTGCCGGCCGCGAGAGCCGGGGCGACCTTGTGCGCGACGAGGTTGAGCGGGAAGTTGAACGGCGTGATGCCGGCGACCGGACCGAGCGGGACGCGCCGGATCTGCGCCTCGCGTCCCTCGTTGCCGGGCAGCCAGTCGAGCGGCACGAGCTCGCCGTAGATCCGCTTCGACTCCTCGGCTGCTACCGAGAACGTGTATGCCGCGCGGTCGACCTCGACGCGGGCGGTCTTGATCGGCTTGCCTGCTTCGAGCGCGATCGTCCGCGCGAGCTCGTCGCGGCGCGCGGCGATGCCGGCCGCGACTCCCTCCAGCACCTGCTCGCGCTGCCACGACGGCAGGTGCCGCGTCGTTTCGAACGCCTCGACCGCTCCCGCGATCGCGCGCTCCACCTCGGCCGGGCCGGCGCGGTGGACGAGCGCGACCGGCGCGCCGTCGTACGGGCTGCGCACCTCGTACGTCTCGCCCGTCTGCAGCTCGGCGCCGCCGAGCACGATTCCACGCTCGCCCAGAGCGGTCTCGGTGATTGCCATTCAGCCCTCCTCCCCGGCCTCGACGAGCGATGCCAGCGTGTCGAGAAACTCCGCCCCGCGTGCGCCGTCGACGACGCGATGGTCGAACGAAAGCGTCAGCGTGAGCACGGGGCGCGCGGCGAGCGCGCCGTCGATCGCGACCGGCCGCTCGACGATGCGACCGACAGCGAGGATCGCCGCCTGCGGTGGGTTGACGATCGCCTGGAACGCGTCCACGCCGTACATGCCGAGATTCGAGATCGTGAACGTGCCGCCCTGGACGTCCTCGGGACGCAGCGTGCCGGCGCGCGCCGCCTCGGCCAGCTGACGCCTGCGCGCCGAGATATCGGCGAGCGTGAGCCGGTCGGCGCCGTGGATCACCGGTACGACGAGCGCGTCGGCGGTCGCGACCGCGACGCCGACGTCGACGCCGGTGCCGGCGACGAGGCCGCCGTCGTGCCAGGACGCCGTGAGACGCGGATGCCGCGCGAGCGCCCGCGCGCTCGCCTCGACGAGCAGGTCGGTGACGCTCACGCCCTCGTGCCGGTGCAGCAGCCGCCGCGCGTCGACGTCGCGCGTGAGCACGAACTGCGGAATCTCCTGCCACGCCCGCGTCATGCGTTCGGCCATGACCCGCCAGACGGAGCCGACGGCAGGCGCGGGCTCGGGCCCGCCGGCCGCGATGTCGCCCGCGACCACCGCGCCGCCCGGACCACTCCCGGCGACGGCGGCGAGGTCGACGCCCCGCGCCTCGGCAAGGCGCCGCGCCTTCGGCGAGGCGAGCGGGCGGCGCGGAGGCGCCGGAGCCGCCGCGCCCTGCTCGCCGTCCACCAGCACGAAAGCGATCACCGACCCGACGGGCACCTCGGCACCCTCGGGCACGGCCAGGCCTGCGAGCGTCCCGTTCGCCGGCGCCTCGATCTCGACGGTGACCTTGTCGGTCTCGACCTCGAGCAGCGGCTCGCCCTTGACGACCGATGCGCCGTCCTGCTTCAGCCAGCGCAGCACCTTGCCGGTGTCCTGCGCCATGCCGAGCGCGGGCATGATCACGTCAACCGGCATGCGCCCCTTCGAAGCCGGCGGAGGCCACCACCGCGTCGGCGACACGCGGGTTGTTGAGATTCGAGGTGACCTCGCGCGCCCCCGGCAGCGGCCCCGCGACCGTGTACTGGCCGCCGGCGGTGACGAGCAGCTCCTCCGCAGGGAAGCGCGTGATCACCTCGGCGCCGCTCGCGGTGACGACGAGCTGCTCCTCGATCCGCGCCGCCGACCAGCCGTCCGACGACGGCCAGAAGGTCTCGAGCGCGAACACCATCCCCTCCTCGATCGTCTCCGGGTGGTCGAAGGAGACGAGCCGGCTGAAGATCGGCTTCTCCCAGATCGACAGGCCGACACCGTGGCCGTACTGGAGTGCGAACGCCGCCTCCTCGTCCGGGAACCCGAACTCCTCGGCGCGGGGAAACACCTCGACCACCTCTGCCGTCGTGACGCCGGGACGGATCATCGCGATCGCCTGGTCGAGAATGTCACGGCAACGCCTGTACGCGTCGATGAGCGCGAGGGACGCCGACCCGACGGCGAACGTGCGGTAGTAGCACGTGCGGTAGCCGTTGTACGCGTGCAGGATGTCGAAGTACGCCGGATCGCCGGGCCGGAGCATCCGGTCCGTGAACACGTGCGGGTGCGGGCTGCAGCGCTCGCCGGAGATCGCATTCACACCCTCGACGTGCTCGGAGCCGAGCTCGAAGAGCACCTTGTTGACGAGGGCGACGCAGTCGTTCTCGCGAATGCCGGGCCGCATCGCACGGAAGAGCTGGTCGTAGGCGGAGTCGACCATCGCGCACGCGGTGTTCAGCAGCGTGATCTCGTCGACGCTCTTGATCTTGCGGACGTCCTGCATGAGCGCCTGCCCGTCGACCACCTGTACGCCGGCCTGCTGCAGCGCGAAGAGCACCGGCAGCTCGACGACGTCGACGCCCACAGGCTCGCCGAGCAGGCCGCGCACCTCGAGCTCGTGGCGGATCTTCTCGGCCACGGATTCGGCACGGCCTTCGACGGCTCCGCGCAGCGTCGAGATGCCGGCGCGCGAACGCTCTTCACCGAGCCACGGGCTGTACAGCTTGTGATGGCGTGCGGCTGATCCGAAGTCCCACATGATCGGCTCGTCGTCCTGCGGCAGCAGGCAGAAGCGGATGAGCTTGTCCATCGCCCACGTCCCGATGTGGGTCGCAGTGATGTAGCGGATGTTCGCCATGTCGAAGCACAGGAGCGCGCCGAGCTCCGAGCGCTTCAGATGGTCCTTTGCGCGCGCGAGCCGCTGCGTGCGGAGGCGGTCCATGTCGGCCCGCTGCTCCCAGTCGACCTGCATCGTGCCGTATGTCCGCAGCGCCATTCGCTCCTCCTCTACTTCCCGCACAGCTCGCGCGCGGCCTGCGCGACGAGCTCGGGAGTCGGAACCGTTACGTCCTCGAGCGGCGGCGAGAACGGGATGGGCACGTCGAGTGCGGCGAGGCGCCGCACCGGAACCTCGAGACTCCAGAAGGCGCCCTCGGCGATGACGGCGGCGAGCTCCGCGCTGGCGCCGTAGGCGCGATGCCCCTCGTCGACGACGATCGCGCGCCCCGTCTTCTGCGCGCTGCGGACGAGAGCGCCGACGTCGAGCGGCACGAGCGACCGCGGGTCCACCACTTCGGCGGAGATGCCGTCGGCCGCGAGCTGCTCGGCGGCTTCGAGCGCCGCGCGCACCATCGAGCTCGTGGCGACGATCGTCACGTCGTCGCCGACGCGCTTGACGTCGGCGACGCCGAGCGGGATGTCGAGCTCGCCGTCGGACACCTCGCCCTTGACGGCGTAGTCCATCTTGTCCTCGATGAAGACGACCGGGTTGTCGTCCCGGATCGCCGCCTTGAGCAGTCCCTTCGCGTCGGCCGGCGTGGACGGAAGGACGACCTTGAGCCCGGGCACGTGCGCCACCCAGGCATGCAGGCTCTGGCTGTGCTGCGCAGCGGACCGGCGGGTCGCGCCCATCGTCGTGCGCAGCGTCAGCGGCACCTTCAGCTTGCCGCCCGACATGTAGTGCGTCTTCGCCGCCTGGTTGGCGAGCTGGTCCATGACGAGCGTGAGGAAGTCGCCGAACATGATGTCCACGACCGGCCGCATCCCGGTCATGGCCGCGCCGACGCCGAGTCCGGTGATCCCCGCCTCGGAGATCGGCGAGTCGATGATCCGCTCCGGCCCGAACTCCTCGACGAGCCCGGACAGCACCTTGAACGGCGTCCCCGCCTCGGCGACGTCTTCCCCGAGGACGAAGACGGTGGGATCGCGGCGCAGCTCCTCGGCGAGCGCCTCGTTGATCGCCTGCGCGAACGACAGCGTCCGCGTGCCGGCGGAGACGAGCGCGCTAGGCGAAGACATCCTCGGTCACCTGACTCGGGTCGGGAAAAGAAGCATCGAGCGCGAACGCGAGCGCACGCTCGATCTCGCCGCGTGCATCGTCCTCGAGCCGGCGCAGGTCGGCGGCAGCCGCGAGCTGCTGCGCCTCGAGCCACGTGCCGAGCAGCGCGAGCGGATCGCGCTCGCTCCGCCACAGCTCCTCCTCCTCCTTTGCTCGATAGTAGGCGCGGTCGACGTCGCCGACGTGATGGCCGTGATAGCGATAGGTGTTCGCGACGATGAAGGCGGGGCCGCCGCCCGCACGCGCGCGCTCGACGAGATCGGATGCCTCGGCATAGACGGCGCGCACGTCCTGGCCGTCGACCTCGCGCGCCTCGATGCCGAATGCTCGCGGCCGGGCCAGCAGCTCCCCGGCGGTCGCCTCGAGGTAGTGCGTGTACTCGTTGTAGAGGTTGTTCTCGCAGACGTAGACGACGGGCAGCGCCCAGAGCGCAGCCATGTTCATCACCTCGTAGACGAGGCCCTGGCCGAGCGCACCCTCGCCGAAGAAGCAGACGGCCACCTGACCGCGGCCGCGCCGCTTGGCGGTGAAGGCGGCGCCCGTCGCGATCCCGGCCGACCCGCCGACGATCGCGTTCGCTCCGAGGTTGCCGTTCTCGTGGTCGGCG
>Ga0075276_10000471_pt1 | contig 10390 bp, 8 predicted proteins | sample SF_Rice_5C_80N_4_FD_69770 | JGI IMG/M metagenome (GOLD analysis project Ga0075276, IMG submission 69770) | Rice paddy soil microbial communities from Twitchell Island, California, USA - SF_Rice_5C_80N_405 | ecosystem: Environmental > Terrestrial > Soil > Paddy field/soil | place: USA: Twitchell... | reverse complement strand
CCGGCATTGACCAGCCAGCCAGGGCGCGCTTCCGCCAGCGCCCACCCGGCCACGTGCAGCACCGCCATAGCGACCAGGGGAGGCAGCAGAAAGCGGCTGCGCTGCCAGGCCACATACCCCATCAGCCCCAAGTAGTAGATGGCTTCAAAGCGGAATATGCTGAGGACGCTCAACCAGCGCGGCGCTCTTCCACTCCAGGCGCGCCGCAATAGGCGGGTGCTGGTCAGGTGTACCGTCACCATGGCCAGAGTAAAAAGCAGCAGCAGCGCGGTGGCGAGTTTCATCCCAGCCCGGCTTGGCGCAGTTGTTCTTCGCTCATGCCGAAGTAGTGTCCCAATTCGTGCATCACGGTTTTGCGCACCTGCTCCCGGATTTCCTCATCATTACGGCACACCGCTTCGATGTTCCGCTGGTACAGCACAATGCGGTTGGGCGCTGTCACAATGTCCCACACGCTTTTCTGGGTGGCGGGAATGCCCTGAAAGATGCCCAGCAGCAGCCGCCGCGGACCGGCGCGCGGGCCATGGCGCAAGCGGGCCTGGCCTTCGGGCTCATCCTCCACCATGATGGCCAGGTTTTCCAGTTTGTCGCGAAACATTGCGGGCAGCTCCCGCAAGGCTTCCTCCATCAGTTCGACAAACCTCTCTCTCTCCATGCCTGTATCGTAAACGCAGCCGGCGCACCAGGGGAGAGCGCAGGCGGCGATTCCACCCTGGTTGATATTATCTTGCAGGCTAAGGAGGCGGCGTGGCGGTGGGCGGCAATAACATCGGCGCGGGGATGCGCTCCCGGGCCGCGTTCGTGGTGGGCAGCGGGCCCAACGGCCTGACTGCAGCCATTATTCTGGCTCAAGCCGGCCGCCGCGTCACCGTTTTTGAGGCGGAGCAGAGCATGGGCGGCGGCGCCCGCTCCGCCGAACTTACTCTTCCCGGCTTCACCCACGATATTTGCTCCGCCATTCACCCCCTGGGCGCCGGCTCCCCCGTTTTTGCCAGTTTCCCCCTGCAGCGGTTTGGGCTGGAATGGGTACACCCGGCTGTGCCTCTGGCCCATCCGCTCGACGATGGCAGCGCAGCTATCCTGGCTCGTTCAGTGGATGAAACCGCCGATCGCCTGGGGGCCGATTGCGAAAGCTATCGCCGCCAGGTAAATCCAGCGGTCGAACACTGGGACGAGTTATCCGGGCTGATCATGTCCCCGCGGCTTCCGCGCCATCCCTGGCTGCTGACGCGACTGGGTTGGACTGCTGTGCAACCGCTGGCCAGGCTGGCACGCCGCCGCTTTCGCGGGCAACATGCGCGGGCATTACTGGCCGGGCTGGGCGCCCATGCCATGTTGCCGCTGGACCATGTGGGCACCGCAGCCATCGCCTTGGTGCTGGGTGTGGCCGGCCACGCGGTGGGCTGGCCCTTCCCCCGTGGCGGCACACAGCAGATCGCCAACGCGCTGGCAGGCTACGCGCAGTCGCTGGGAGTGGAGATTCGCACTGGGACACGCGTCACCTCTCTCCGGGAATTGCCGCGGGGCGCCGAAGTGCTCTGTGACGTAACGCCACGCCAGCTACTGAACCTGGGCGGGCAGGACCTTCCGCCCGCATTGCGGCGCCGGTTGCGGCGCTATCGCTACGGCATGGCTGCCTACAAGGTGGATTGGGCCTTGAGCGGGCCTATTGCCTGGACGGCGGAGGATTGCCGGCGCGCCGGAACGGTGCACCTGGGTGGGACACTGGACGAAATTGCCGCCGGCGAACGCGCCACCTGGCGGGGGCAAGCGCCCGAGCGTCCCTTTGTGTTGCTGGCGCAACACACGCTCTTCGATTCCACCCGCGCGCCCGCGGGCCAGCACACTGCCTGGGCCTACTGCCATGTCTCCAACGGGTCCAAAGAGGACATGCTGCCGCGCATCGAAGCCCAGATCGAGCGCTTTGCCCCCGGCTTCCGCAAGCTGATTCTGGCGCGCTCGGTGATGCCGCCCGCCGAACTGGAAGCCCACAACGCCAACCTGATCGGCGGCGACATCAGCGGAGGCAGCATGGAGTTCCGGCAGATGTTTCTGCGCATGGCAGCCCGGCCCTCGACCACCGCTCCATGGCGCGTTTACTTGTGCTCCTCCTCCACCTTTCCCGCTCCCGGCGTGCATGGCATGTGCGGCTACTTTGCCGCCCAGGCCTGCCTGCGCTCCCACTGAGTTCTTTTGGGAAGGGAAACGGTTAGGGCTGCTCTTCTGCAATTGACAGCGCCCGCAGGAGCGCTTCCCGCAGTCCTTCGGTGAGGGTGAGAAATTCAAAGCCATGCCGGTATCCGTTGCGATAGCGGACTACCGCCCGCAACTTGGTGGCTGTCACCGTAGCCGGCAGGGTGAACTCCAGCGTGGCTACTTCCCCCGGCTGCAACTCGCGGGTCAACGTTGCGCTCATGCCGTCTTGCCCAATCTCGTTGCAGCGCCCCCATAGGGACTCCACCACTCCCTCGCGAAACACCTGCACCGCGATTTTCAGGTTCATGTTGTAGCGGGGGTAGCGTCGGGGTTCGCGCCTGGCTGGGGCGCTGGGGCCGGAAACTCCATCCGTCCTCTTCACTGCTCGCCTTTCCCGGCTGCCGGGCGGGGGCTTTCAGTTTCCGTGTAACACGTATCCAGGTTCCAGGGGCAGCTTGCCCCCGACTCGCAGCACGTCTATTCCGCCGGTGATGGAGTACACATCCACCAGACCCACTCCTCCCGGCGTAGCCTCTACTCTCTTCACCACGGCATCATCGGAGGTAACCACCACAATGGCCGGGTGGTCGGTACGGCCATGGTTGGCGGCGGAAATCAACTCGCTTACTTCGTCTGCCGTCATGCCATAAACCTTCTGCAGCACAATTCGCATGTCCGGAGAAGCGGGCGCGCGCGTGACCAGGGTCACCGCCCGGCCGTTCGACCAGCGTCCCATCTGCCCCTTGCAAATCTTCACCAGATCGGGAACGGTCATTCCGCGCAGATTGTTGCCTTTGTTGGAGATGAGCGCCACGTCCTTGGCGAGTGCGGCCTGTGCGCAGAGCGCTGCCAGGGTCAACATCAGCAAAATGGAACGAAGGCGCATCATTGCTTCAGACAAATCAGCCGGATTATAGCCCTATCTCATTGCCGCGCCTCAGATTCCGAAGGCCATGTCCTCCCAGAGGAACAAAGAAAGTACCCGGTTACCCTTGAGAAAGAAAGGCCCAGGGCTAAACCCTGAGCCTGTCACCTCCGAACAGCTGGTTACTGATTCACTGCTACCTGCCGGTAAGCCAACACAATGTCCGACTTGGTTACCATGCCAAGCAGTTGCTTTTCCTCGCGCCGTGAAACCACGGGGAAGTTAGCCAGATGGTGCTCGCGCATTCGCTCCACCACCTCATGAATGGTTTGATCGGGATACGCCGCCTGCACTTGCCGGGTATAGACCGCGGCCACCTTTACGAACGGCCGCTGGCTGCGGTCAATTTTGGTTACATCCGCCATGCTGATCACTCCCGTGAGCTCCGCCTCCTTGTCCAGCACCGGCAAGGCGAAAATTTCGCGCGCGAACATCAGTTCCTGCACCGCGTCCAGCATGTCGTCGGGCGAAACCACGGGCACGTCGGTCATCACGTCCGCCACCTTCACCGCTGAAAGCACGTGCAGCGGGGTCGCCGCTGTATTGCCGTTGAACAGCTCGGGATAGGCCGCCATGCCGTGCTCGGCCAAGTCCAGGCCGCTCAATTCCTCTTCTTCGCTGACCCGCAGCCCGGTGACCATGTCCACTACCTTGAATACCACTACGCCTGCCACCAGTGCATAGGCCAGCGCCGTTACCGTTCCCACCGCTTGTGCCCAGATGTGGACCGTGTAGCCGTGGAAGCCATGGGGAATCATGGGCGCCCACAGGCCCGCTGCCAAGCCGCCCAGCAAGCCGGGGGTGGCGTGCACCGGACCCACGCCGCAGGGGTCGTCAATTTTCAGCCGCTTTTCAATCCAGCGAGCGGTATAGGGAATTTGCGCTCCCGCCGCCAGCCCTATGGCCAGCGCGAACAAGGGATGCACCAGGTGCGCGCCCGAGCAGATGGCCACCGCCCCCGCCAACCCGCCATTGGGCGTGATGATGGCGTCCGGCTTGTCCTGCCTCCAGGTGGCCGCCATCGAGCCCAGGATGCCGCCCGCCATGGCCGTCAGAGTATTGATGGCCACCAGCGGCAAGTCGGCGGCGATGTTGCCATAGGAGGGCACCGAGCCCAGGTTGAATCCAAACCAGCAGAACATCAGCAGCAGCGCCCCTAGTCCCATCATGGGCACGTCGTGTGCCTGCCCCGGCGTCTTACGCTTGCCCAGGTAATAGGCTCCGATCAGTCCCACAATGCCCCCCACCGCGTGCACGCCCAGGGAGCCGGCGTAATCCTGCACCCCCAGTCGCGCCAGCGGCCCATTCCACAGGATGTAGGCGAAGATGGGGTAGATGATGCCGATGTACAGCCCGGCAAACAGGAGGTAAGCGGAAAACTTCATGCGCCCGGAGAAGCAGCCGCTGGGAATGGCGCAGGAAACCAGCACGAACATCAGGGAAACGTAGAAGGCGATGGAGTGTCCGCCGTCGCCGATGAATTGCCAGGGCAGATGCCAGCCGTTGGGCAGCGCCGCCAGGGGCCAGCCGTATTGCTTGATGGCGAAGCCGCCCAGCAGGAAGATCACGATGCCCAGCCCCAGGTGCCCCGTCATCTTCATCATGACGTTGTTGACCTCGCGCGAGCGCACCTGCCCGCCTTCCAGCAGGAAGAAGCCCGCCTGCATCAGGAAGATGAGGCTGCCCATGGACAACAGCCACAACCAATAGATATTCGTCTCCACAAATTCCTCCGTTGTGATGCACGAGGCCGGCGGTAATTGGTACTGCGAATCTGGTCGTGCGGTGTCCAGCCGCGGCGTGCCTGCGAGTCGGGCGCCTCCGGCGGTGGCTGTGGTGCGGTTTCCCCAGCAGCTACTTTCCTCGTTTCCCGGCTAAAACGGAAATTCAAAATTTTTATTGCGGGGATAAGCAGAATCGTGCCTGTGCAAGCTTCTTCACTGCTGTGAGTCAGGCAATCTCGAAGAATTGACGATATACGATTTTCGATTGACGATCGAAGTTCCGTGTTACTGCGTCATTGGCTCCTGGCGGTGAGACTGGGATAACCCGTCAATCGTCAATCTGCAATTCGTCAATTGCCTTTGTGCCCGTGGTGTCCTTTGTGGTGAAGGGATTTTCTTTGTACTTCGGTGTTTCTGGCTAATCCGTAGAGCTTGGCGGCGTTATCGAAGAGCACCATGTGCGCCAGTTGCGCCGCCCGGGAGCGCGTGATCTCGCCATCCTGCATCATGCCCGTGAGCGCCAAGGCCAGCGCCTGTCGGCCCGTGGTCGCAATCATGTAGCCGATGGAATCCCAGTCATACTCCGGCGAGTTGCCGGGATAAAGGTCGGTGCCGAACATGACCTTTTCCGGATACCACTCCAGCCAGTCGCGGATCACCACGCTCAGCGCCCGCGGAGAGAGCATCCAATCCTGCTCGGAGAAATCGGTATAGATGTTGGGCTTGCCCAGCAGGAAAGCGGTCACCTTGGAATAGGGACCGGAACCGCCGTGCAGCAGCACAAATTTGGTTTGCCGCAGGCTGGGATCGTCGAGCACGGAATCCAGCAGCTCCGGGTTCGACCCCGCAATATCGAAATAGCCGCCGCAGCCCGCCCCGGTGTGGATGTGCACTGCCAACCCCAGTTGCCCCGCTGCCCGCGCAATCTCGCGAAAAAGAACATCCTGCACCGCCAGGTACCCGCGGTTCGGAGGAATGCCCCCAGCCGCGTATTGCGCGTAAACCTGCTCTGCCTGCCCCCGGTCCGGCTTGCCGAAATTCAGCGTACGCAGGTAGGCTGCTTCGAACTTGATCGCCACCGCCCCCTTTTTCTTCTGGAGTTCCAACGTCGGCACCACCACCCGCGACACATATTCATTCAGCGTGGCGGGAACCGCATCCAGCCCCGAGTTCTTCAGATAGCGCCGCTGCAGCATTTCCTCCCGGCCGAAGAAAAATTTGCGATCTGGATTTTCGCTGGCCAGCGCCTGATTGTTCAGGGGCAGCAGCAGCGCGTCGTCGTACGGCACCCATAAGAAGCGCGGCGGCGCCAGACCCGGGCCCATGGCGATGCGGTTGGCCAGCATGTAGCGGATGTTCAGTTGGTCCAGAACCCAGGCGGGGAAGTTGTCGCCCTGCTCCCGCTGCACCCGCTCCCGCGTGGCGCGCAGCTCGCGCAAGTGTTCCGGGCTCTTATCGTTGTACTGGTAGCCGTACAGCGCCTTCCACGCCTGCAGGAACAGCGGATTGCCCGGCCGCACCATGGTGGCATCGGCCGTCGGCTCCAGCGGCGCGCAGGGCAGGGCGTCATAGTCATCATCCTTTTCTCCGGGCGGAACCACCTTGGGTATGTGGGTGTGGTCGTCAATGGCCGGAATTCGGTTGATCTCCTGCATCAGTTGCGGATCGGGCGTGGTTTGCGCCCAAGCCCCGACCGCCAGCGCAATCCCTATTCCCACTCCAAACACCGCTTTCCTCATCGCGCCTCCTGGTGTGGCCCCTCTTCGCTCGAAACTGGAAACTGGAAACTGGAAACTTGAAACCTGCAACCTTGAAATGTTAAAACCCCGAAACCCAGAAACCCCTGAACTCTGCGACCTGCATCCCCCGTTGTCCTTTCTTTTCCTTTACAATGCCCCCAACTAGCTTTCACAAGGCCCGGGCGGTTCATGCTGCGGTTCCCATTTCGCTGGTCAGCCTTCTTGTTTTTCCTGGCTTTGTTGTGTGCTGCAGGCCATGCCCAGGCTCCTCTCACGCTGAAGGTCACGGTAAATGACGAAAATGGCGTGGCCCAGCGCTCGGCGCGCGTCTCCTTACAGCTTGCCGGCAGCGCCGCCCTTTTCAAACAGGAAACGGACTTCTCCGGCCGCTGCCAGTTTCCCAGCCTGCCTGCCGGAGCCTACCAGCTGCATGTCGAAAAAGAAGCCTTTTATGCAGTTAATCAAACCGTGCAAGTCAGCGCTGCAACCGGCACCATCGAAATCGAGCTTCACCATCTGCAGGAGGTCAAGGAAGAGGTGAATGTGGTGGAGTCCCCTCCCGCCATTGATCCAGAGAAAATTGCTGATACGCGCAGCCTCTCCGGCGTGGATGTCATCAATATTCCTTACCCAGTTACACGCGATTATCGCAATATTCTGCCCTACATCCCCGGCGTGGTGCAGGACAGCAGCGGCCAGCCCCACGTTGCCGGCGGCCATACCTACCAGACCCTTGATACCCTTGACGGTTTCGACATTACCGATCCGGTGAATGGCACCTTGCAGTTGCGCGTCTCCACTGACGCCCTGCGCTCCATTGATGTGCAGACCAGCCGATATTCCGCCGAGTACGGCCGCTCCTCCGCTGGCGTTCTCAGCCTCGGTACCGGCATCGGCGACGACCACCTGCGCTACAGCGGCACCAACTTCCTGCCCTCTTTTAAATTTATTCGCGGCGTCAATCTGGATAAGTGGACTCCCCGGTTCACCGTTTCCGGCCCGCTGAAGAGAGGCAAAGTCTGGTTCTATGAAGCCGAGGACTTCGAATACGACTACAATCTCATCCGCGACCTGCCGGCTGGAGCCGACCAGGCGCCCCTCTGGCGCTTCAGCAATCTCTTCAAGCTGCAGACCAATATCACGCGCTCTAACATCCTGACCGGCAGCCTGCTCTTCAACCGCTTTAAGTACAGCCATGCCGGGCTTTCCCTGTTTAACCCGCTGAACGCCACCACCAACCAGGACCAGACCGGCTACTTCGCCAGCTTCAAGGACCAGCACTACTTTGCCAACGGCACTTTGCTGGAAAACGGAGTGGCCCTTTTCGAGCAGGAACTCGACGTTCTGCCCCTGGGTAATCTGCCCTTCATCGAGACCCCCGGCCTGCTCAGCGGAAACTTTTATCGCACTACATTGGACCGTTCGCGCCGCCTGCAATGGATCACCAACGTCTATCTCCGGCCCCACAATTGGCATGGACGGCACGAGTTCAAGTTCGGCATGGATGCCGATCGCGTGGCTTACCACGAATTCAACGGCCGTACCCCCATCCGCGTTTTTGACGAAAACGGCGTTCTCCTGCGGCAAACGCTTTTTCCCGGCCAGACTGTCGCTTTGCGCAAGAACAACCTGCAGGGAAGCGCCTACGCCCAGGACCGCTGGTCGCCTTCCGACCGCCTGGTCATCGAATCCGGGGTGCGCTTCGACGCCGACGAGATCGTCCGGCAGATCCTGGTTTCTCCCCGCGTCGCCGGCACCTACATGCTCACCAGCGATGGTGAAACCAAGCTCTCCGCCGGATTCGGCGTCTTCTATGACGGCACCAACCTTAGCCTGGTCAGCCAGCCACTCTCCGGCACCCGCCTGGATTATTACTACGCCCCCACTGGCGCGCTGCTGCGGCCACCAGTGCTCACCCAGTTCTTTCTGAATCAGAACACCTTGCGCGAGCCTCGCTTTCTAAATTGGAGTATCAGCCTGGAGCGCCGCCTTCCCGGCAACGTTTATTTCACTGTGGAATACCTGGACCGCCGCGGCGACAACGGCTTTATCTATCTGCCTCAACCTGCCGCCGCCGGCCTGACCGGCGGTATTTTCGTCATGAGCAACACTCGCCAGGACCACTCGCATTCGCTGCAGTTCATCGCCCGCCACACCTTCCGCAAAACTTACCCCCTCATGGTTTCCTACACGCATTCTCGCAGCGTCACCAACGCCGTGCTCACCTATAATCTCGACAGCCTCAATTACGGTTTGGAAGGCCCCGGCCCTTATCCCTGGGACTCACCCAACCGTGTGCTGCTGTGGGGTATGGCTCCTTTGCCCAGCCTGCCCCTCATCCACAAGCTTGATTTCGCTTACTCTCTCGACTGGCGCACCGGCTTTCCTTTTTCTGTGGTCAACCAGGAACAGCAGTTTTTGCAGCCTCTGAATAACCTGCGCTTCCCGCGCTTTTTTTCGTTCAGTCCCTATATTGAAAAGCGTTTTACGCTGCGGCACTACAACTTCGCCCTGCGTGGTGGCTTCGATAATGTGACCAGCAGCGGCAACCCCACCGCGGTGAATAGCAACATTAATTCCCTTAATTTCCTTGCCTTCAGTAATTTCGACCGCCGCACCTTTGTCGCCCGCATTCGCTTCCTGGGCAAGAAGAAATGACTGCGTGCTGAATACTGGCTACTCTCATCTTTGTTAGAATCGAAGATTGTCTTCGAACATCTGAACTCAACTGGAGGAAGATATGGCCCACGAACTGCCCCCTTTGCCGTATGACTACTCAGCCCTGGAGCCGCATATCGATTCGCAGACCATGCACCTGCACCATGACGGCCACCATGCGGCTTACGTCAAGAACCTGAACGCAGCCCTGGAAAAGCATCCTGACCTGCAGAAAAAGCCGGCCGACGAGTTGTTAAAAAACATAAACAGCATTCCCGAGGACATCCGCACCGCGGTGCGCAACAATGGCGGTGGGCACGTGAACCACAGCATGTTCTGGCGCATCATGAAACCCAAAGGCGGCGGCGAGCCTGCCGGCAAAATCGCCGAAGCTATCAAAAAGACTTTTGGCAGCTTCGCCGATTTCCAGAAGCAGTTCAACGATGCCGGCACCAAGCTGTTCGGCAGCGGCTGGGTGTGGCTGGTGCGTGCCCAGGGCGGCAAGCTGCAGATTGTCACCACCCCCAACCAGAACAACCCGCTCTCCGACGGCAATTTCCCCATCATGGGCAATGACGTCTGGGAGCACGCTTACTACCTCAAATACAACAATCGGCGCGGCGAGTACCTGACCGCATGGTGGAATGTTCTCAACTGGGCGGAAATCAACCAGCGCTTCGAGCACAGCGAATCGGGCGTGCACGAACCCGCGCTGGCCCACCGCTAGAGTTTGACCGTATTGTCATCCCGAGCGAGCCGGCGCCGAGCTTTGTGAGGCGTCGGCGAGCCGGGGGACCTTGTGTTCGGTTCACTTCGCCGATGCCTGTCGAATTTAGCGCACAGCATTTCTGCTGTGGTTGCAAGCTAAAAGCTCGAAGCAAGCGGCTACTCAGCTGCCCATGAACGCCATAACCATCATTCCCCGCACTCCTCACAGCACCCAGCTGCGCGAGGTTCCCAAGCCCGGGCTGGAATCGGTTTCCAACGGCCGCGGCGTGCTGGTCAAAATTATTCGCGTGGGCGTGGACGGCACCGATCATGAACTGCAGGAAGGCCTCTACGGCGCTCCCCCGCCCGGCTTCGACTACCTTATCGAAGGCCATGAAAGCTTTGGCCGGGTGGAGGCGGTGGGCACCAAAGTGCACGAA
>Ga0075276_10000470_pt1 | contig 10390 bp, 13 predicted proteins | sample SF_Rice_5C_80N_4_FD_69770 | JGI IMG/M metagenome (GOLD analysis project Ga0075276, IMG submission 69770) | Rice paddy soil microbial communities from Twitchell Island, California, USA - SF_Rice_5C_80N_405 | ecosystem: Environmental > Terrestrial > Soil > Paddy field/soil | place: USA: Twitchell... | reverse complement strand
GCGTTCGACCCGCACGTGCACGAGGCGATGCTCGCGCAGCCGTCCGAGGAGGCCGAGAGCGGCGCCGTCATCGACGTCCTGCAGAAGGGCTACAAGGTCGGGAATCGCGTCGTGCGACCCGCGAGGGTGATCGTCGCCGAATGAGCACGCTGTACGAGACCCTGGGCGTGCCGAAGGGCGCGACCGACGACGAGATCAAGAAGGCGTACCGCAAGCTCGCGCGCAAGTACCACCCGGACGCGAACGGCGGCGACAAGGACGCCGAAGAGCGCTTCAAGGAGGTGCAGCACGCCTACGACGTGCTCTCCGATGCGGAGAAGCGCAAGCAGTACGACCGCTTCGGGACGCAGAACGGCCGTGGCGGCGCGACCGGTGGGCAGAACGTCAACTTCGACTTCGACATGGGCGATCTCGGCGACATCTTCGGCGGCCTCTTCGGCGGAGGTGCCGCGCGCACGCGCGCGTCGAGGCAGCCGCAGCGCGGCAACGACGTCGAGGCGGTCGTCCATCTCTCGTTCGAGGACTCGCTGCGCGGCGTCGACGCGAAGGTGCCGGTCGAGATGCTCACCGCCTGCCGCGAGTGCGGCGGCACCGGCGCGCGGCCCGGCACGGCGCCGGTCATCTGCCCGGAGTGCAACGGCCGCGGCGTGAAGGCGGAGAGCCAGGGGCTCTTCGCGCTGTCGCAGCCGTGCCCGCGCTGCCGCGGCAACGGCACCGTCATCGAGCAGCCGTGCCCGAAATGCCAGGGCACCGGCCGCGAGCGGCGCATCAAGACGTACACCGTGAAGATCAAGCCGGGGGTCAAGGACGGCACGCGCATCCGCCTGAAGGGCAAGGGCGAGGCCGGCCTGCACGGCGGGCCGCCCGGCGACCTCATCGTCGCCACGCGCGTCGCGGCGTCGAGGACGTACGAGCGGCGCGGGGACGACCTCGTCGCGACCGTACCTGTGTCGTACGCGACGGCGGCCCTCGGCGGCTCGGTCGAGGTGCCGACGCCGGACGGCCCGGTGTCGCTGAAGATCCCCGCCGGGTCGGAGGACGGCAAGCTGCTGCGCATCAAGGGCCGCGGCGCGCCGAAGCTGAACGGCAAGGGGAAGGGCGACGTGCTCGCGCGCGTCCGCATCCAGGTGCCGAAGCGCGTCAACAAGAAGGAGCGCGACCTCCTCGAGGAGCTCAGGAAGGTGACGGGATGAACGAAGACCTGCTCAAGCAGGGCCCGCGTGAGGCGCCCGAGCCGGAGACGGCCGAGCAGCGCTCGAAGCGCATGGGCATGAAGACGGCCGGCGGCGGCATCGCCGCGGGTGGCATCGGCCTGGCGAAGGCGGGCTTTCTCGGCAAGTTCCTCATCTACCTGTTCCTCTGGAACGGCATCCGCAGCGCGTACCTGATCGGCGGCTGGATCGCGATCGCGCTCGTGGCGGCTGCCGTGATCGCCTACATCGTCTACCGCAACCGAGGGCACGCGTGAACGACCGGCCCATGTACATGATCAGCGTCGCGGCCGACCTCGTCGGCATGCATCCGCAGACGCTGCGCATCTACGAGACGAAGGGCCTCGTCCGGCCGAAGCGCACGCCCGGCGGGACCCGCCTCTACTCGGAGGCCGACGTCGAGCGGCTGCGCATCATCCAGCGGCTGACGACAGAGCTCGGCCTCAACCTCGCGGGCGTCGAGCTCGTCCTCCGGCTGGAGGACGAGCTGCGCAAGGCGCATGCGCAGGTCGAGCGGTTGCGGCAGCAGCTGAAGCAGGAAGTGGAGAGCGTGCATCGCCAGTACCGCCGCGACCTCGTGGTCTATCGCGAGGAGCGGCTTCCCGAAAGGCAATGATGGATTTCAACAAGTTGACGATCAAGTCCCAGGAGGCGGTCGCAGCCGCGCAGGAGCTGGCGCGCCGCATGGGCAATCCCGAGCTCTATCCCGAGCACCTGCTGCTCGCGCTCCTCGACCAGGAGCTGCCGCGCGAGCTCGTCCCCGACGCCGACGCGCTACGCGCGCAGGCGGAAGCGACGCTCTCGGCGAAGCCGCGCCTCGAAGGCGCGCAGCAGCAGCCGGGCGCATCCACGCAGTTCTCGCGCGTGCTCGACAAGGCGTTCGACGAGGCGAAGCGCATGCAGGACGACTACGTGTCGACCGAGCATCTGCTGCTCGCCCTCGACGCGGTGCCGCGCGAGCAGCTCGAGGCGAAGATCAAGGCCGTCCGCGGCGGGCAGCGCGTCACCTCGCAGGATCCCGAAGGCACGTACCAGGCGCTCTCGAAGTTCGGGCGCGACCTCACCGAGGCGGCAGAGCAGGGCAAGCTCGATCCGGTGATCGGGCGCGACGAGGAGATCCGCCGCGTCATCCAGGTGCTCTCGCGCCGCACGAAGAACAACCCCGTCCTCATCGGCGAGCCCGGCACCGGCAAGACGGCGATCGTCGAGGGCCTCGCGCAGCGCATCGTCGACGGCGACGTCCCCGAGGGGCTCAAGGGCAAGCGCGTGTGGGCGCTCGACATCGGCGCGCTGCTCGCGGGCGCGAAGTACCGCGGCGAGTTCGAGGAGCGGCTGAAGGCCGTCCTCAACGAGATCCGCAACGCCGAGGGCGAGCTCGTCCTCTTCATCGACGAGCTGCACACCATTGTCGGCGCCGGCGCCGCCGAGGGCGCGGTCGACGCCGCGAATATGCTCAAGCCCATGCTCGCGCGCGGCGAGCTGCGCTGCATCGGCGCGACGACGCTCGACGAGTACCGCAAGCACATCGAGAAGGACGCCGCGCTCGAGCGGCGCTTCCAGCCGGTGTACGTCGGCGAGCCGTCCGTCGCCGACACGATCGCGATCCTGCGCGGGCTCAAGGACACGTACGAGTCGCATCACGGCGTCCGCATCCGCGACGCGGCGCTCGTCGCCGCAGCGGTGCTCTCGCACCGCTACATCGCCGACCGCTTCCTGCCGGACAAGGCGATCGACCTCGTCGACGAGGCCGCGTCGCGTCTGCGCATGGAGATCGACTCGTCGCCCGTCGAGCTCGACGAGGCCGAGCGGCGCGTGCGCCAGCTCGAGATCGAGCTTGCGTCCGGGCCCGAGAACCGGGAGGCGCTCGAGCAGGAGCTCGCCGAGGTCAAGGAGCGGCGCAACGCGCTCGCCGCGCGGTGGGAGCGCGAGAAGGCGGCACTCGACCGGATCAAGGAGATCACCAAGCGCGTCGAGGAGCTCAAGCGCGAGGCCGAGCGCGAGGAGCGCGCCGGCAACCTGCAGCGCGTCGCCGAGATCCGCTACGGCGAGCTGCCCGCTCTCGAGAAGGAGCTCTCCGAGAGCCAGCTCGACGATCCGATGGTCAAGGAGGAGGTCGACGAGGACGACATCGCGGCGGTCGTCGCGCGCTGGACGGGCATCCCCGTCGACCGGCTCCTCGAGGGCGAGACCGAGAAGCTCATCCACATGGAGGAGCGACTGCACCAGCGCGTCATCGGGCAGGACGAGGCGGTCGAGGCGGTCGCGAACGCTTTGAGGCGCGCCCGAACCGGCCTACAGGACCCGAACCGGCCGATCGGCTCGTTCGTCTTCCTCGGCCCGACTGGCGTGGGCAAGACCGAGCTCGCGCGTGCGCTCGCGGAGTTCATGTTCGACGACGAGCGCGCGATGGTGCGGCTCGACATGTCGGAGTACCAGGAGCGGCACACGGTCTCCCGGCTCGTGGGCGCGCCGCCCGGCTACGTCGGCTACGAGGAGGGCGGCCAGCTGACGGAGGCGGTGCGGCGGCGGCCGTACTCGGTCGTCCTGCTCGACGAGATCGAGAAGGCGCACACCGAGGTGTTCGACGTGCTGTTGCAGGTGCTCGACGACGGACGGCTGACCGACGGGCAAGGCCGCACGGTCGACTTCCGCAACACCGTGCTGATCATGACGTCGAACGTCCGCAGCGTCGACGAGATGCGCGAGCGCTTCCGCCCGGAGTTCCTCAACCGGATCGACGAGATCGTCGTCTTCGAGCCGCTGTCGCGGGAGCAGATCGCCGAGATCGTCGACATGCAGCTGCAGCGGGTGCGCGAGCGGCTCGCCGAGCGCGGCATCGCGCTCGAGCTCACCGACGCGGCGAAGGAGGCACTTGCCGAGGCCGGGTGGGATCCTGCGTACGGCGCGCGTCCGCTCAAGCGCGCGATCCAGCGGCTGCTCGAGAACCCGCTGGCGCTGCGGCTGCTCGAGGGCGACTTCCACGATGGCGACACGATCCGCGTCGACGCGGCCGACGGCGAGCTGACGTTCGCCCGCGCCGGCGCGGCCGTGGCCGCCTAAATCCGATCGCGGCCGAGCCGCGAACACCTCACACCACCCCCGAGACCAGGAGGAGAAGCGTGAGGAAGCTCGTTGCTCTCGCCGCTGTCGTCGCCGCTGCCGCGTTCGCGGCCGCCGCACTCGGCGCCGCGCATGCCACCGTATGGACGGCGGCTCTGACGTCGAAGCAGGAGATCCCGAAGCAGCAGGTCAAGGACGCCGCGGCGCACGGCCTGTTCAAGGCAACGCTGAGCGGGTCGACGCTGAAGTGGAAGCTCACGTTCGCGAAGCTGACCGGCGCGGCGACCGCTGCACACATCCACCTCGGCGCGATGGGCAAGTCCGGCAACGTCCTCATCCCGCTGTGCGGCCCGTGCAAGAGCGGGCAGTCGGGCAGCGCGTCGGTGAGCGCCGCGATCAAGTCCGACCTCAAGAAGCATCTGCTGTACGTGAACGTCCACACCGCGAAGAACCCGGCTGGGGAGATTCGCGGGCAGCTCGCAGCGGGCTAGGCTCCGCCGTGTGCTGATCGTCGCCGCCACCGAGCGCGAGCTCGCGCACGTCCGACGCCTCGACACGTTCTGTTGCGGCGTCGGACCGGTGGAGGCGGCGGTGCGTACCGCCCGGCATCTCGCGGAGCATCGCCCCGACGCGGTGCTTCACATCGGCCTCGCCGGCGCGCGCACGCTCGAGCCGCCGGCGCTCGTCCTCGGCTCGCAGTCCGTCTACGAGGACGCGCGCGGCCCGCTCGTCCCGTCGCGCGCCGAGCCGGATGAAGAGCTGCTCGCGCGGATGCGCCGCGCGCTTCCTGACGCGCACGTCCTCCCGATCGGCACGAGCGCGCACGTCGGCGGCACGAGCGCGTGCGAGGTGGAGGCGATGGAGGGGTTCGGCGTCCTGCGCGCGTGCGCGCTCGCGGGCGTGCCGGCGGTCGAGCTGCGCGCGATCTCGAATGCGATCGACGAGCCGGACCGCGCGAAGTGGCGGTTCGACGACGCGCTCGACGCGCTCGCAGCCGCTCTAGATCGACTCGACGTCGTCTAGGAACTGCGCGTTGCCATGCTGCGGCGGCGCGCCGTAGGCGAAGAAGACGAGCTCCTCGTCCGTCTCGTTGCGCGCCTGCATCGGCGTGCCGATGTGCACGACGACCGCGCCTCCGGGCTCGACGTCGACGCGCTCCCACGGCTCGTCGAGCAGCATCGTCAGCGTCCCGCGCAGCGGCACGAACACCTCTTCCTGGTCCGGATCGAGGTGGCGCTTCCCGTGCGAGCGCGGCGGGTAGCGCCACATGCGCGCCCGCGACTCGGTCAGGTGGGCGGCGTCGGTGACGGAGGCGGCCAGGCGCCCGTCGGGGCGCTCCTCCCACTCGAGACCGGCGGCGTGGACGACGTCGTAGCTCATGGTGCGACGATACCCTCCGCGCCGTGCCCGAGGCCCGCCCTGCCGCCCTGCCGCCTGCCGAGCGGACGGTCGGCCAGCTCGTCGCGGAGTCGATCCGCTTCTACGGGAGCCGCTTCTGGGCCGTGCTGCCGCTCGGGATCCCGTTCGTCGTCGTCGACTCGCTGGGAATCGGCCAGAGCGCCGCCGTGCAGACGGTCATCCTCTGGCTCGCGACGCCGCTCTTCTGCGTCGCGCTCGTGCGGGCGTCGTCGCTCGTGACGGGTGCGCAGCCGACGTGGACGGCGTTCCTCGCCGCCGTCCTGCTCTTCCTGCCGTTCCCGATCCTGCTCCGCCTGTACGTCCTTCCCGGCGTCGCGTGGGTGGCGATCTTCGGGCTGGCCGTCCCCGCCGCGGTGGCCGAGCACCTGCCGCTCGGAGCGGCGCTTCGGCGCGGCCGCGCGCTCAGCGGCGCAGACCTCGCCCACGCCCTCGGCGGGATGGCCGCGCTCGCGCTCGTCTACGGCGTCAGCCGCGCCTTCCTGCTGATCCTGCTGCACACGCAGGGGAACCAGACGCAGGTCATCGCGCTCGTCCTCGCCGACCTCGTCCTCTCGCCGCTCCTCTTCGTGGGGACGGCGCTCCTGTATGTGGATCAGGCCGCGCGCGTGAAGTAGGTTCACGCCATGCCCATCTACATCTTGCTCTCGCGGCTGTCGCAGCAGGGCGTGCAGACGCTCAAGTCGAACCCGGACCGGTTGCACGAGGTGAACCGCGACCTCGAGGAGCTCGGCGCCAGGGTGCTGCACCAGTGGGCGACGCTCGGCGAGTTCGACTTCGTGAACGTCGTCGAGGCGCCGGACACCGAGACGGTCGCGCGCGTGTCGGTCGCCGTCGCGGCGCGCGGGTCGACGCGGATTCAGACGCTGCCGGCGCTGACGATCGACGACTTCGTCAAGACTCTGAGCTAGACGTCTTCGACCGCGACGCGGCGGACGGTCACGCCCCATGCCTTCCCCGACGCGAAGAGCTCGTCCGGGTCGACCTCGTTGCGCCAGCCGAGGAAGTGCGGCTCCGGATCGTCGTCGGTCGAGCCGTACACGGCCGGGTAGAGCGGCTTGAGCGGCGTGGCCGGCGTCTTTCGCGTCGCCTCGTCGGCGCGGCGCTCCGCCTCCTCCGAAGCGGGGCCTTCCATGTAGCCACGCGGCATAGTGGGAGTGTGCCCGACGCGCTGACCGCCCGGAGCCTGCAGAAGCGCTACGGCTCCGTCGAAGCCCTGAAAGGCGTCGACCTCGAGGTCGGGGAGGGCGAGCTCGTCGGCCTGCTGGGGCCGAACGGGGCCGGCAAGTCGACGCTCGTGAAGATCGCGGTCGGGCTGATTCGCCCGACTCGCGGCGAGGCGCGCATCGCCGGGGCCCCGGCCGGCTCGCTCGCCGCGCGCCGGGCGCTCGGCTACCTCGCCGAGATGTTCCGCTTCCCGGGCTGGTACACGGCCGACGAGGTGCTCGAGCTGCACCAGCGCCTTGCGGGCTCGCGCGGCGGCGAGGCCGAGCGGAAGCGGCTGCTCGAGCTCGTCGCGCTCTCGGACGCCGCCGGCCGCCGCGTCGACGGCATGTCGAAGGGCATGCAGCAGCGGCTCGGCGTCGCGCAGGCGCTCGTCGGCGATCCGCGCGTCCTCCTGCTCGACGAGCCGACGTCGGCGCTCGACCCGGTCGGCCGCCGCACGGTGCGACTGCTGCTCGAGGAGCTGCGCGGCCGCGGCGTGTCCGTGCTCCTCAACTCGCACCTCCTCTCCGAGATCGAGCTCGTGTGCGACCGCGTCGCCATCCTCCTCGGCGGCGAGCTCGTGGCGGCGGGCACGCCTGCGGAGCTCTCGCGCGCACGCGGCGTCGAGATCGACACCGACGAGGGCGTGCGCCGCGCCGAAGGAGCGACGCGCGAGGACGCGCCGAGGCTCGTCGCAGAGGCCGTCGCCGCCGGGCACAAGGTGTACGGCGTTCGCGTGCTCCGGTCGACGCTCGAAGAGGTGTACCTCGAAGCGGTGGGCGGCGAGACGTCGTGACCGCGATCTGGGTGATCGTCGGCTACGGCTTCCGCGAGGCGGTGCGGCGGAAGATGTTCGCCGTCGTCATCGTCCTGACCGTCTTCTTCCTCGGCCTGTTCTGGCTCGCGAACCACTACGTCTTCCAGTCGCTCGACACGATCACGCCGCCCGCCGACGTGAACGTCGACACGCGCACGTTCGCGGGCGCGTTCCTCGTCGGGCTCGCGATGTTCGCGACCCTCTTCCTCGGCGTCGTGCTCGCGGTCTTCCTCACGCTCGGCGCCGTGTCCGGCGACGCCGAGCGCGGGCTGCTGCAGCCCCTCGTCGCGCGGCCGATCGGGCGCTCGCAGCTGCTGGTCGCCCGCTTCCTCGGCGCCGGCGCGGTCTGCGTCGCATACGTCCTCGCCGTCTACTTCGCCGGCCTCCTCATCACCGGGCTGACCGGCCATTGGTGGCCCGACCGGATCCTGTGGCCTGGCGTCGAGCTCGCGGGCGGCGTGCTCGTCGTCATCGCGCTGTCGATTCTCGGCTCGGTCGTGCTGTCGTCGACCGCGAACGGCATTGCGGTGTTCATGCTCTTCGGCGCCGGCCTCGTCGCCGGGCTGCTCGGCTCGATCGGGCACGCGCTCAACTCGCACACGATCAAGCACGCGTCGACGATCGCGTCCTGGGCGCTTCCCTTCGAGGCGCTCTACCAGGACGGGTTGCGCATGATCACCGAGCACGCGTCCGGGCTGACCGGCTTCCTGCTCCAGCTCGGCCCCTTCGGCGGAGCGTACGTGCACGGCTGGGGCATCCGCGTGTGGGCGTTCGCGTATGTGCTCATCGTCGGCGCGCTCGCGCTGGCCGGCTTCGCCCGAAAGAACCTCTAGCCGGGCCCGAACACCGGGATCTCTGCCGGGAACCAGACGCGGGTCGGCGACTGCGTCAGGCAGAGGAAGATCGTCGATCCCGTGGTCGACAGCTGCGTCGCGATCGGCCACGTCGAGCGCGAGTGCGGCGGCACCGTCGCGCTCGCGTCGCCGGTGAACCACTTCGGCGCCTGCGGCGTCCCCTTCAGCCCGGCTGCGTAGCGCTTCAGGTCGGCGAGCGTGTGCGTCCCGTCCAGGCGGCCGGTCGCCCAGCCGAAGACCTGGCCGCTCCGGTTGACGGCGTCGACGACGACCGGGCCGGCGGTGAGCCTGCTCCTGCCGCTGTACGTGCACGTCGAGCCGGTGAAGGTGAGCGTGACGTCGGGACGATCGGGCGGGATCGCGAACGGCTTGCCGCCGAGCAGCACCGAGAGGAGCTCGTGCTCGAGGCGCGGTCGGTCGGCGTGCAACGCGACGCCGCCGACGACGTGGAGCAGGGATGGATCGAGCGCCGCGGCAGCGGTGAGCTCGTCCCAGAAGTACGAATTGCCGTTCGCCATCGCGGTGGACTGCACGATGTCCCAGGCCGCGGTCGCGGCGGGGGTCGCGTAGTGGTAGCGCTTCAGAGCCTGCGCGAAGTAGGTCGTGACCGGCACGTCGTTCGTCGCGTCCAACGGGACGCGTGTGAGTGGAGCGCCGCTGCGCGCGACGACGCGCGCGGCGAGCGGGTCGACCCAGGCGTTCGTCTCCGCGGACGGATCTCCGGGCGCGTTCCCCGGCACCGCGACCGCGCCGCCCATCGCGACCACGCGCGTCACCTTCTTCGCGAGGCCGGGCTCGGCGCGCAGCGCGCTCGCGAGGTTCGTCATCGGCGCGAGCTCGACGACGGTCGCGCCCGGAGCCGTGCGGCGGAGCAGCGAGACCGCGTTCCCGCTCGGCTCCGCCGTCGTCGGCGGCAGCGTCACGCCGAACAGGCCGTCGGCAGCGGCGCGCCATTCGTCGGGAAGCTCGTGCGTGCCGGCGAGCGGCGTCTCGCTGCCGCACGCGACCGGGATGTCGGTGCGCCCCGTCAGCGCGATCAGCTGCAGCGCGTTCCGCGCCCCCGCCGGGCAGTGCACCAGGCCCGTGCCGGAGACGGCGACGGCGCGGACGTCCACCGTCGGCTTCTCGAGGAGATAGAGGAGCGCGACCGCGTCGTCGGTGCTCATGTCCGTGTCGACGACGATCGGTGTGCGGGCGACGTGCGAGCCGCCGCAGCCGGCGAGCAGTAGCAGGGCAAAGAGCGCGAGACGTCGCATCGCGACGACCGTAGGCGCCCGCCGCGATCAGGCCATCAGTGACTTCCCGAAACGGCGATCTCGCCGGCGAGCCGCGCGTTCTGCGCGACGAGATCCTTGTTCGCGCGCTGCGTGCGGCCGCCGCTCTCGCGGTGCAGGTACGAAAGCACGAACGGCGTCACCGCCTGGCCGAAGATGCCCTGGGCATGCGCGGCGCCGAGGGCCGCGTCGATGAGCGGGTCGACGTCATCGAGCGGCTCGTCCGGCGGGCGTCCGAGCAGGAGCCCGCCGCCGCCGATCTGCCAGTGCGCGCGCGCGATGCGCCCGGCCTCGTCGGCGGACTCGACGCGAGCCGAGACGGGCGGCCCGCCCTCGGCAGCGTAGAAGAGCGGCAGCGTGTCGGTGCCGTAGCCGAGCACGGGGACGCCGAGCGACTCGAGCAGCTCCGCCGTCGCCGGCACGTCGAGGAGCGACTTCACGCCCGACGAGACGACGAGCGCCGGCGTGCGCGCGAGCTGCGCAAGGTCGGCCGAGACGTCGGGCTGCTCCGCGAATCCGCGGTGGACGCCGCCGAGCCCGCCCGTCGCCATG
>Ga0075276_10000469_pt1 | contig 10413 bp, 10 predicted proteins | sample SF_Rice_5C_80N_4_FD_69770 | JGI IMG/M metagenome (GOLD analysis project Ga0075276, IMG submission 69770) | Rice paddy soil microbial communities from Twitchell Island, California, USA - SF_Rice_5C_80N_405 | ecosystem: Environmental > Terrestrial > Soil > Paddy field/soil | place: USA: Twitchell... | reverse complement strand
ACCCGCCTCCCGAGCCCCGATCGCCGCGCTCGCGGCGTCGATCGCGATCCTCGCCTTCGAGCTCCCCGGGAACCTTCCGCGGCTTCTCGGTCACCGCCTCCAGTCGAGGCCGATCCGGATGCTCCGTCCGGCGGAGGGATACACGTACGGCACGTCGCGACCCTGGAAATCGGACAGGGTGAAGCCGACGTCGGCGTAGCGCGCATCCGCGAGGTTCGCGACGTCGAGCCGGACGCGGAAATCGCCGAACCGCCGCGACACCCGAAGATCGACGACCGAGGCGTCGGAGAGCCGGAACCGGTCGGCGTCGTCGAGCCAGCGCCGAGCCGTCCACGTCCAGGCGGCCTCGGCCTCGAGCTCTCCCGGCAGCCGGGCGGAGACGCCGGCGCGAACGACGTGCTCGGGAATGTTCTTGAGCTGCCGTCCCCGATTCTCTCCCCCGCGCGACTCGACCCGCGTCCAGTCCCACGACGCGAAGGTCGAAAGCCCGGGCGACCAGCTCCACGCCGCCCGCGTCTCGATCCCCGTGTGACGGCTCCGGCCGATGTTGCGGTAGCGGAAGATCGCCGGGTCGAAGTCGATCTCGTCGTCGACGTCGATCCGGTACGCGGTCGCCTCGATCCTTCCGGCCGCGGCGGGCGCCCGCACGCCGCCCTCGAGCATCCGCGCGCGCTGAGGCGAGAGCTCCGGATTCGACACGGTGAAACTCCCTCCCTGGAAATCGGAGAACGGGCGCGGGTCGAACTGCTGGTCGAAGGTCGCCGCCTTGAAGGCTCGCGACCAGCGCGCGAAGATCGAGGGGCTCGCGGTTCCGCGCGACCCCAGGAAGACGACCGCGCCCACCTGCGGCGACCACGCCTCGTGGACGGCGGAGACCCGCGGCTCGGCCAGCCGGTCGGCCACGCGGTCCCAGCGCAGCCCCGCGGTCAGGCGAAGGCGGGCGAACGGGTCGGCGTCGGCGGCGACGAACGCGCCGATCCGGTCCCGGTCTCCCCGAGCCGCGCCGATCCTCCCGTCGATCGACCCGTCGTCGCCCACCGACCGGTAGACGCTGTCGACGGAATCGCGCGACCACTCCGCTGCGCCGCGCAGCCGGACTCCCCCGAGGGAATCGGGCGCCGTCCACCGCCCGTCGAGGATCGCTCCGGCGCCGTTGGAGTCGAGCGCCTGCGCCGCCGTCTCCCCGAGGGCGGGCGCGACGAGCAGCGTCCGGACCAGGTCCGTCCGCCGGAGGGCGCCGTAGAGGAGCGCCCGGAACGGAACGAGCGCGTCGCTGCGCTCGAGCGAGAGCGAGGCGCGCAGACGGTCGGTCTTCTCCCGGTCGAAACGGAACTCCGGGTCGGAGGCCCGCGGGTCCGACCGCGCGGCGTCGAGCGGGAGCTGTCCCGGGTCGTCGCGGTCCTTCGCGGTCCCGGTCACCCGCAGCGCCCAATCCCCCGATTCGGCGCGGCGGCCGGCTTCGACGGCGAAGCGCTCGTCGTTCTCGGTCGAATGCGCGCGAAAACCGTCCGTGCGCGACGCGCTGCCCGCGGCCGAGACGTCTCCCTCTCCCGCGGGGACGCGCACGGCGGCGCTGGCGGCGGCGGTTCCGAAGCTGCCGGCGGATGCCGAGGCGGTCGCGCCGTTCTCCGTGCGCCGCGTGAAGACCTCGATCATGCCGGCCAGGGCCGTGTCGCCGTAGAGGGGCGACGCCGGTCCGCGCACCGCCTCGATGCGGTCGATGCGGTCGGCGGGGAGCGCGCGCCAGTCCACGATCCCGGAGTTCGCGTCCCCGACGGGCACGCCGTCGACGCGGACCTGCACGTACTCGGCGTCTCCTCCGCCGAAGAACCCGCGCGCGGTCAGCATGGGCGGCGTGCCGCCGGCATCCGTGCCGAAGAAGAGCTCGAACCCGGGCAGGTACCGCAGGAGCTCCCCCAGGTTCTCGGCGGGGAGAGCGTCGATTTCGGCGCGGTCGAGCGTGGAAACCGCGGCCGGCGCTTCGTCGCGGGGCTCCGGGACCCGGTCCGCCGTCACGACGATCTCCTCGTGGACGGGAGGCGCGGGCGCCGCGGGCGCGTCCTGGCCGAGAACGGCGAGCGGAACGCCGAGGGCGATCACGATCAACGTCTTCTTGCTCAATCGAAGCCGGCAATTGCAACCGGTGTGCCGGGAAAACGCGCACTGGGAGCGCGGATCACGCAATCCTGAGCGCAGCGGCATGCCGAGCCGAAGCCTTGGCGAAGGCGGGAAGGACCCGCCGCCGTCACGCGCTCCCGTCCGCCGAGCCAGCTCCCGCGACGGGTATCGCCCCGCCGCTAGTGTTGAATAACGGTTTCGATGGACTTGAGCAGCTCGTCGACGCCGAACGGCTTGGGAAGGACGGCCGAGGCCCCGAGCGACTCCGCTTCCTCGTCGACCTCGAGGGAGCCGGACACGACGACGAGCGGAATGCCGGAAAGCTTCTCGTCCCGGGCCTGCTCCCGTCGGAACGTCCGCCCGTCCATCTCCGGCATCCGGAGATCCAGGAGGATCACGTCGGGCGCGGGCTCCGTTCGCAGCGCCTCGAGGGCTTCCCGGCCGTTGGCGGCGGTCCGGACCCGGTAGCCGAACTCGTCGAGGACGTCGGTCAACCCCTCTCGGAAGTCCGCGTCGTCGTCGATCGCGAGGATGAGCTTCGCCTGTCCCACGGGACTCCGGGTCCGCAAGATCCATGCCGCCGCGAGCTCGATCGCTATTCGAAAAGGGAGCTGAATCGGTACCGGTTCTTGCCGGTCCGTTTGGCCCGGTAGAGCGCCTTGTCGGCGCAGGCCATGAGCGCCTCGGCGTCGGATCCGTCGCGCGGATAGAAGCCGATCCCGATGCTCGTCGTGACGGCGACCTCCTGCCCGTGGATCGCGAACGGCTCGGCGACGCTCGCGAGCGTCTTCGTCGCGACGGTGACCGCGTCCGACTCGTCGGCGACCTCCGGAATCAGCAGCGTGAACTCGTCGCCTCCGACCCGGGCGAGCGTGTCCGCCTCGCGCACGCACGCGCGCAGACGCTCGGTGACTCCTCGGATCAGCGCGTCGCCCGCGGAATGCCCGAGCGTGTCGTTGACCCGTTTCAGGTCGTCGAGGTCGATGAACATCACCGCCAGCTTCTTTCCCTCCCGGCGCGCGAGCGCGATCGCCTGACCGAGGCGGTCGAGAAAAAGCGCCCGGTTCGGGAGGCCCGTCAGGGAATCGTGGAAGGCGCGGTACTCCAGCTCGTCGACCGCGCGCCGCCGCTCGGTCACGTCGCGATAGTTGACGACGACGGCGTCCACACTCGGCTCCGCGAGCAGGTTCGTCATGGTTATCTCGATCCAGCGCCATTGGCCGCCGCGGCTGGCGATCCGCGCCTCGAAGGTGCCGGGGCGCCCCGGGCCGGCGAGGATCGCCTCGAAGAAATCGGAGGCTGCGGCCGCGTCTTCGGCGTGGAGATGGTCGAACCAGCGGCTCCCGATGATGTCCTCGCTCCGGTGGCCGAGGATCCGCGCCGTCGACGGGCTCGCGTAGAGGACCGACCCGTCGGAAGAGAGCAGCGCGATCGCGTCGGAGCTGTGCTCGATGAGCGCCTGGAAGCGCGTCTCCTGCTCGCGGACCTGGCGCTGGATCTCACGCTTGCGCTCGAGGCGCTCGAGCACCACGCCGATCTCCGCGGGCCTCAGCGGCTTGAGGAGGTAGTCGAACGCCCCCTCCTTCATCGCCTCGACCGCGGTGTCGATCGAGCCGTTGCCGGTGACGACGATCACGTCGCGCCGCACTTCCTGCCGCGCGGAGCGGATGAAGTCGATCCCGCTTCCGTCCGGAAGCTTGAGATCGGTCAGGCAGATGTCCGGATCGAACCGGGCGAGCGCCTGACGCCCCTCGTCGAGGGACGCCGCGGTGACGACGTCGGCCCAAGTGTGGCCTCCCAGCAGTCCTTCGAGGCCGGCGCGGGTCGCCGGGTCGTCTTCGACGATGAGGATTCGCGTGCGCGCCGGAGGGCGAGGCCTCGCCGCCGGCATGGGAGGGAGGCCGGCATTCGGGTCACGAATGCGCTGGTAGTCCACAAGGCACCGCGGGACCACGATGCAATCCGCTTGCCCGGAAGTCTTTCAGAAACTTGGATTTAGATGGAATGAATGCTCGTTGGGCGGTTCGTGCGGGAATGGACCGCCGGTCCCGTCCTTTTTCGGCGCCGGTCGCTCGCGGGCGCTCCCCCGGCCTTCGCGAGCCCGCCCCTCGCGCGCCTGAAAATCCTCAGCCGATCCATCCTGCGTCGAGGTCCCGGCGAATCCGATCCCGCCCTTCCGATTCGAGCACGTCCTCGCAGAAGCCGAGCTCGCGGAAGATCGCCTCGGCCCCGCTCACCTTCTGGAGGCGTCCGGAGAGCTCGGCGAGGGCCGCGCGGCGGGCCCGGGTCCGCCGGCGAGCCGATTCGGAAAGTGAAGCCAGCGACGCCGCCCGGAGCGCCGCCGCGGCGAACGGCAGCAGGACGGCAACCGCGACGATCGCGAAGGACCACGCGCTCCCCCGCGTCGCGGGCATCGAGCCGAGGATCCCCGCGGCGAGGACGCCGGCCACACTGGCCGCGAGAAGACCGGCCGGCGGCGGAACGAGCGCGCTGCCGGCCCCTCTTCCTCCCTCGGCGGCCAGTCGGGCGAGCTGCGGGTCGATCCGGCGCGCCTGGTAGTAGTCCATCAGCGTGTGCACCGAGTGAGGATCGATCCCGCTCCCGACCGGGATCGTCCGCGCGGTCGGGATGGAGTCGATCTCGACCCACTCGGATGCCCCGTCCGGCCCCAGGGATGCGAGCGCGCCGGCTTCGGCGCGGAAATGCTCGACGCGTTCGTGAGCCTCGTCGCCGCGGCGGCTCCAGAGGGAGGGGTCCAGCAGCAAGCGGAACTTCGCCTGGCGGCAACGTTCGACCCGGGCCCGGTCGGCGAGCCAGGCGCTCTTTCTCGCGACGATCCCGCGAGCGGCGAGAAGGGCGAGGCTGGCGAACGCCGCGGCCGCTTCGGCGGCCGCCAACGGCCCTGCCGCTCCCGCAGGGCGCTTTCCCGCGGCGGCCCACGCCATCGAAACGACGGCCAGCGCGACCGCGACGGCGCCGAAAGCGGCCCCCCAGACCCCGAGCGCCGCGCGGCGACGGCCGGTCTCGGCCGCCCGCACCGCCGCGGCGTCGTGGCAGGGGACGAGGAGCTCCCGGCAAAGGGAAAGAGGCTCGTGAAGCGGGTTCCCCGTCGCGAGCTCCTCCGGACCGTCGTGCATGTCGTCGAGGACGCGCGGCGCGCCCGCGGATTCTTTCGCCCGCCCCGGATCGGCAGCCATCATTCCAAACCTCCCGGCGAGTTCCCTTTGCGGTTTCGGGGAGCGTATCCCAGCGCCGCCGGAGGATCAATCATCGGAACGCAGCCGCCGGCCTGACGCGGTCGGCGCTTTCGCGCCCGCTGCTAGGAAATCAGCGGGAAGGTGACGAAGAACGTCGACCCCTTCCCCGGCCGGCTCTCGACGCGCACCGTGCCCTTGTGGGCCTCGACGATCCACCGGACGATCGAGAGGCCGAGCCCCGACCCTCCCCTGTACGCCCGGCGCGCCCGGTCGGAGCGGAAGAAACGGTCGAACACGTTGGGGACGTCCTGCGGGTCGATACCGACGCCCGTGTCCTCCACGGCCAGGGCGGCCTGACCCCCTTCGATCGAGACGCGGACGCGCACGTGCCCTTTCTCGGTGTACCGGATCGCGTTCTCGAGCAGGTTCTGGAAGACTTCCTTCAGGCGGCTGGGGTCCGCGAGAATCCCGACGGGACGCGCCGGGGCCTCGAAGAGGAGCTCGAGCCCCTTCTCGATCGCGGCCGACTCGAACTCGCGGGACCGCTCCTCGGCGAACCGGCGCAGGTCGACGCGGGCGAACGAGATCGTCACGCGGCCGGCCGTTCCCCGCGCGAGGAAGAGCAGATTTTCGGAGATCCGGACCAGGTGCTGGACCTCCACGAGCGCCTCCGAGAGCGCCTGCCGGTACTCGTCGGCCGTCCGATCGCCTTCGATCGCGACCTCGATTCCGCCGCGCAGGATCGTCAGCGGCGTCCGGAGCTCGTGCGAGACGTCCGCGATGAACTGCGCCTGTTCGATCTCGCGGCGCTCCAGGTCCGCGAGCCTGGCATCGACCGAGTCGGAGCGGTCCTCCACCGGCTCAGGCGCCCATCGAGTATCCGACGCCGCGAACCGTCCGGATGCGTCCGCGCGCCGGGCCGTCGATCTTCTTCCGGATGGAGTTGATGTAGACGTCGATGATGTTCGTCGAGAGATCCGAGGTGTCCTCCCAGACGCGGGCCGCGATCTCGGCGCGCGAGACGACCTTTCCCTTTCGGCGCAGGAGGAGCTCGAGGATCGCCCCCTCGCGCATCGTGAGCTCGACGGTCGCATCGCCCATCCGCGCGGTGCGCGACGACGGCTCGTAGAGGAGCCCGTCGCACTCGAGAGGCCCGATCTCCTTGATCTCGCTCCGCCGCGTCAGCGCGCGCAGCCGGGCGAGGAGCTCGCGGTAGGAGAACGGCTTGACGAGGTAGTCGTCCGCGCCGGAATCGAGGCCCTCGATCTTGTTCTCGACGGTGTCGCGCGCCGTCAGCATCAGGATCTTCGACGCCACCCCGCGGCGGCGGAGCTCGCGGCACAGATCGAGCCCGTCGCGGGAGCCCGGGAGCAGCAGGTCGAGGATGATCAGGTCGTGCGGTTGCGCGACGGCGTCTTCGAGAGCGCCGTCGCTATCGGACGCGACGTCGACCGTGTAGCCCTTCTCCGACAGTCCCTTGCGCAGGAAGTCGGCGATCTTCTTCTCGTCTTCAACGATCAGGATCGAGGTCATGCTCGGCGGATTCTCTCTCGTCCGGGGCGCGCCGGGAAGCCGAGCGCGGATTTCTTAAGAAAGAGAGCACGAAGAGGACCCCCGTGCCCGCCCCGAAGCCCGCGAAAAACGACGACGTCCGCTCGTCCTTCACCACGACCGCTCCCAGGGCCCCCGCGAGGACGAGGGCGAGAACGAGCGGCCGGGAGACGGGGGACTCGGTCATCGCGCTTAGAATACGCTCGATGCGGGTCCGGCTCCTCTATTTCGCCTCGTTTCGCGACGCCGTCGGCGTCGATCAGGAGGTCCGCGACGTGGAGGACGGCACGTCCGTCGCGCACCTCTGGCGGAGCCTCCAGGTCTCGGTCCCGCATTTCGCCCGGTTCGGGACGATGCCCGCCGTCGCCGTCAATTGCGAGTACGTCTCCGGCACGCGGACGCTCTCGGACGACGACGAGGTCGCGTTCCTTCCGCCGATCGCGGGGGGTTGATGGCCCGCGCGGCCGGAGAGCGCCCGCGGCTCTCCCCGGAGCCCCTCAGGGTCGGCGAGCTGATCGCCGCGGCCCGCCGCGATTCCGACGGTGCGATCGCCGCTTTCGTCGGCGTCGTCCGCGACCGCAACGAGGGGCTCCCGGTCGAGTCGGTCGAGTACGCGGCCTGGGGCGAGATGGCCGAGCGCGAGCTCGAGAAGATCGAGCGGGAGCTCGGCGCCGCGTTTCCGGAGACCCTCACGCTGGTCCGCCACCGCGTCGGAACGCTGGCGGTCGGCGAGGAATCGGTCGCGATCGTCGCCGTCTCGCCGCATCGCGCCGACGCGTTCGCCGCCTGCCGGGAGGCGATCGAAGCCGTCAAGAGACGCGTCCCGATCTGGAAGCTCGAGCGCGGGCCCGGACGCGAACCGGCCTGGGTCGACCCGACTCGGAGCGGACCGGGGCGGCCCCTCTGATATCGTTGGTCTTTCGGAGGAGACGAACCCGATGAGCACCGTTACCGAAGACCGATCCAAAACCCGCGACTGGACCGCACCGGAGTTCGACCAGGAGCTGATCCACTACCGCAACGAGGGGGGGGTCGCCGTCATCGAGATGGACGATCCGCCCGCCAACACCTACACCTACGCGTTCAACCGTCAGCTCGACGACGCGATCCTCCGGGCGCGCTTCGACGACGGCGCCCACGTCATCCTCCTGCGCGGCAAGGGGGACAAGTTCTTCTCGGCGGGGGCGAACATCAACATGCTGAACGCCGTGACCCCCGAGTTCAAGTACTACTTCTGCCTCCACGCCAACGAGACGCTCCTGCGCCTCGAGCACTCCCCGAAGCTCGTGATCGCCGCCCTGAACGGCCATACCGTCGGAGGCGGGCTCGAGATCGCGCTCGCCGCCGACCTCCGCATCGCGCGCAAGGACGCGGGGAAGATCGGCCTTCCGGAGGTCAACCTCGGCGTGCTCCCCGGAACGGGCGGCACGACCCGCCTCGCGCGCATCGTCGGGAAGTCGAAGGCGATCGAGCTCATGGTGACGGGAAACACCTACACGTTCGAGGAAGCGCAGGAAATGGGGGTCGTCAACCAGGTCTGGGAGGGCTCCCCCGCCGAATGGTGGGAGCAGGTCATGGACTACGCGCGCCAGTTCTGCCCGCCGAACAAGGCCCCGATGGCCGTCGGCCACATCAAGCGCTCCGTGCAGACCGGCTCGGAGATCCCGATCGAGTCCGCGCTCGCGCTCGAGCGCGAGCTCCAGTCCCTTCTCTTCAAGTCGAAGGACGCGAAGGAAGGACTCTCCGCCAACGTCGAGAAGCGCACGCCGAAGTTCAGCGGCAAGTAGCCGCCGGGCTCAGGCGGCCGGCTCGGCGAACGGGAACCGCTCGGGATCGACGTTTCCTCCTGAAACGAGGACGGCGACCGTGTCGCTCTTCTCGACCGGAATCGCTCCGGAAAGGAGCGCCGCCGTCGCCGCCGCTCCGCCGCCCTCGACGTAGAGCTTCGCGCGCGTGAGCAGGCGCCGCATCGCCGAGGCGATCGCCGCTTCCGAGACCGTCACGACGGCCTCGAGCGCCTCCCGCGCGATCGCGAGCGGGATCGCTCCGACGAACGGCGGGATCAGCCCGTCGGCGAGGGTCTTCGCCGGACGCGGGACCGGGACGGGCTTCCCCGCGGCGAGGGCCGGACCGAGACCCGGCCCTTCGGCGAGCTCGACCGCGTAGACCCGCGCGGAGGGACGAGACTGCTTGACGGCCGAGGCGACGCCTCCCATCAGCCCGCCGCCCCCGACGGGGACGACGACGACGGAGACGTCCGGGAGGTCCTCGATGATCTCGAGCCCCGCCGTTCCGGCGCCGGCGAGAACGACGGGGTCGTCGAAGGGGTGAACGAAGACGTAGCCGGTCTCTTCCTGGAGCTGGCGCAGCCGGTCGAACAGGGTCGAGTTGTCGTCGTGGAATACGATCCGCGCGCCGTACCCTCGTACCGCCTCGACCTTCGACGCGGGCGCCTTCGCCGGCATCACGACCGCGCAAGGGACGCCGGTGCGACGCGCCGCCCAGGCGACCGCCTGCGCGTGGTTGCCCGCCGACACCGTGACGAGGCCGCGCCCCCGCTCCTCCCCTTCGAGAGAGAGCACCTTGTTCAGGGCCCCCCGCGGCTTGAAGGATCCGGTCTTCTGGAAGCTCTCGCACTTCAGGAATACCGCCGCGCCGACCGATTCGCCGATCGAGCGCGAAGACAGGAGGGGCGTGCGGTGGACGTGCCCGCGGATGCGGTCGGCGGCGGCGCGAATGTCGGAGAGCGGGATCATGACGAGCGCGGCGATGCATCGAGCCGGACGGGCGCGTGCGCCGCGACCCGCGGCCTCAACGTACGCTCTCGGTACGCCTCGGCCGCGGGCTCGAGCACCCGCATCCCGTCGGGCTCGCGCCTCGCCGCGCTTCGGGGCATTGCCAGTCGCACGCAAGGAAGAATACCGCGGCCGCGACTCTTCCCTGCGCACCGCGATGCGATTTTCATCGCGTCGCGGCGCCCCTCGAGCGGATCGCCGGAAATCACCACCTCGACGTCTCTTGCTCGCGGCGCCGAGTTCAGCGGCGCGAAGCGTCCGCTTCAACTCGGCGCCCTTCATACTCGCCGCTTGCTCATAGAATCCTCGAATGGCTTCCTACGAGATCGTCACGTTCGACTGCTACGGGACCCTCATCGACTGGGACGAGGGGATCGGGTCCGCGTTCGAGCACGCCGCCGCGGCCGCCGGGATCGAGGTCCACCGCGCTTCCGTGCTCGCCTGCTGGGCCCGGATCGAGCCGGAGGTCCAGCGAGCGCGCTATCGGCCCTACCGGGAAGTCCTCGGCGAGACCACGGCGCGCGTGGCACGGCATTTCGGCTGGGAGCTCGGTCCCGGCGAGCGCGCTTTCGTCGCGGAGAGCCTCGGCGACTGGAAGCCGTTTCCCGACACGAACGCCGCGCTCGCGCGTCTCGCCGCGGAAGGCTGCCGCCTCGCGGTGCTCTCCAACGTCGACGACGACCTCTTCGAGGCGACCCGGCGGCACTTCCGCGTGCCCTTCGACTGGGTCGTGACGGCGCAGCAGGTCCGCG
>Ga0075276_10000468_pt1 | contig 10418 bp, 8 predicted proteins | sample SF_Rice_5C_80N_4_FD_69770 | JGI IMG/M metagenome (GOLD analysis project Ga0075276, IMG submission 69770) | Rice paddy soil microbial communities from Twitchell Island, California, USA - SF_Rice_5C_80N_405 | ecosystem: Environmental > Terrestrial > Soil > Paddy field/soil | place: USA: Twitchell... | reverse complement strand
CCTTCGTTCGCGTTCCAGCAGGAGCCGTAGAGGATCGTGTCCTCGGTGCCGAAGAACTCGGCGATCCGCTCTTCGAGCTGCCGGTGAATGACCTGCGTGCCGCAGATGAAGCGCACCGATGCCAGCCCGTATCCGTAATCGCGCTCCGCCTTCTCCGCCGCCTCGACGATCGCCGGGTGATCCGCAAGGCCGAGGTAATTGTTGGAGGTCAGCATGATGACCTCCCCCTTTCCTTCGACCTGCACCACCGGTCCCTGCGGGGACTTCAGCGGGAGCTCGCGCTTGAGCGTACCGGCGCGCGACATTTCCTCGAGTTCGGAAGCGAGCGTGGAAAGCAGAGTCATCGCTCGTTATCGTATTCGAGATCCCGCCGGAAGCAGCGCTGTGCCTCGAGATCGAAGACCACGCAGGAGTCGATGGGGCGCGAGTAGACGTGGAGGCTGACCGCGGGCTGGTTCCACTCCGCGAGGTTGCGGATGCGGTGAATGGTCTGCGTCTTGTCGACCGTGTTCAGCGGCCCGCCGGGGACGCAGAGCTCGGTCCCGAGCTGCTTCATCTCGATCCGAGTGGCGCCGGCGAGGCAGTCGAGACCCACGACCTGCTGGTTCTCGGGGCGGTTGCAGTCCATCTTCCGGAAGTTCTCGACCAGCAGCTTCCCCTCGATCATGGTCATCCAGCCGAGCTGGCCGTTGTGCGTATGCAGCGGGGTCACGGCGTCGACCGGCCAGCAGATGAGCATGCATTCGATGTTCGCATCGCGGAAGATCTTGTTCCGCGTGTGCCGGCCGGCCACCCACAGCTTGTAGCGATCGAGGTCCTCGGGCCGGATCTCGAAGGAGGTCAGGTACTCGTAGATGGCCTGCTTGGTGATGATTCCGTTGGCGAGCGTCCGCAGTCCTTCGACGAACTGCTCGACCGGCACGGGCCGGGGGGAATGCATGACTGCGGCGTGGGATTGCGCGTCCATCGCTGCTTCCTTCCGTTCATCGACTCTCGCGGATTGCGGAAAATTCTGCAAGAAGAGCGCCGTGAGGTCCGAGGAATCCATGTTACTCTCCGCCGTCGTCTATGGCTGGTCCGAAGGAAAATCTCGCCGTCCTCGGGGCACAGTGGGGCGACGAGGGAAAAGGGAAGATCGTCGACCTGCTGTGTGCGGAGTTCGACGTCGTTGCCCGTTACCAGGGCGGACACAACGCCGGGCACACGGTACGATTCGGCGAAAAGCACTACTCGCTGCGGCTGATCCCCTCCGGCATCCTCCATCCCGACAAGCTGTGCCTCCTGGGAAACGGCATGGTGATCGATCCGGAGGCGCTCCTCGATGAGATCGAGAGCCTCCGGGCCCTCGGCGTGACCATCGACGACAACCTCCGGATCAGCGACGCGGCGCACTGCATTCTCCCCTACCACAAGGCCATCGATCTGGCGCGCGAAGAGGCCGCCGGCGCGGGAAAGATCGGGACGACCGGCCGCGGAATCGGTCCGGCGTACGAGACGAAAGTCAGCCGCTACGGCGTGCGCGTCGGCGACCTGCTCGATCCCGACGTTCTCCGCCAGAAGATCGAGTTCGCCTGCGCGGAAAAGAACCCCGTGCTGCAGACCGTCTACGGAAAAGAGCCGTTCGATCCGCACAAGCTCTTCGACGACTACACCCGCTATGGCGAGGTGCTCGCCCGGCGGATCACCAACGGTCCGGTGCTGATCCACCGCATGATCCACGACGGCAAACGCGTGATGTTCGAAGGCGCGCAGGGCACCATGCTGGACATCGATCACGGCACCTACCCCTTCGTGACCTCCTCGAATACCGTGGCCGGCGGCATCTGCAGCGGACTGGGCATCGCGCCAAAGCACATCGGGCGTGTGGTCGGCGTGGCCAAGGCCTACACCACGCGCGTCGGCGGGGGCTCGTTCCCCACCGAGTTGAACGACGCCACCGGCGAACATCTGCGCAAGCGCGGAAACGAATTCGGAACCGTTACCGGGCGCCCGCGCCGCACCGGCTGGCTCGATCTCGCCGTTCTGCGCACGTCGGCAATGCTGAACGGGATCGACAGCATCGCCCTGACCAAGCTCGACGTGCTCGACGACTTCGACGAGATCCCCGTCTGCACGAGCTACAACGTCCACGGCGAGCGATGGACGACGTTTCCCGCCTTCGCCGTTGCACACCACGATTTCAAGCCGGAGTACCGCGCCATGAAGGGATGGAAGCGCTCGACCGTGGGCACAACGTCGTTCGACGACCTTCCCGCGGCAGCCAGGGACTACGTCCGCTTCATCGAGGACCAGACCGGCTGCCCGATCGGAATCATCTCCACCGGTCCTCGGCGGGAAGAGACGATCGAGCGGAACTGATTTCAGTATCGTGCCAGCGGATCGAATTCTCGGGCTCGGGCACCCAGTCGTTCTCGGCCGGAAGCAGAGCAGCTGGTTCGATCAGCGCGTGATGGCCACGCCGTATTTCTTGCCGAGGTAATCTTCGACCTGCATCCGCTCGGCATCGGTGAGCAAGCGCGCGTAGACGATGATCTCCGCGAGGTCGCCCTGCCATGGCTCGTGATACGACGTGCCGGTTCCGCCGAGGTAAAGATTCGGCAGCGCCTCTTCCCACGCCGCCGCGACCTTCTGCAGCACCATTTTGCCGTTCACCCATCCTGAGAAATCGCTCTTCGCGAACTGGTCGGCGGTCATGTACGCCTCGTTCGCCTTCAGCGCGAAATACCCCGTGACCCCGTTTCCGGTGAAGACCGTGTAGTTCTTGTCGCCGCCGCGATCATCGAGTCCGGCTGCGCGATCGTAGCCACCATCATCGTCGCCGTAGAGCTTTCGATAGGGCGAATTCTCCGCTGTCTTGCTGTTGAAGACGGCGAAGATCGTCGCCTCCGGCATGCGTGCGGGGCTGATGTCGACGTTGGTCACCAGCATGTTCTGATCGCCGTCGAAGCGCACGACCGCATGGCCGTTGAGGGCGTTGGGTACGACTGACGGCTCCAGCTCCGGCCTGTCCGCGGTCGCAGTCACGCCCGCGACGGCCGGATTGGCCCACGAAGAGAGTTTCCCATCGGCCGCCGCCTTCGCGTCATCGGCTGCCAGCCACAAAGCGACGCCATTCGCCGGGATCGGGGCACCGTTCGCCAGAGTCACGGACGGCGATGGTGCCGGAGGCGGTGCCTGGGTCGCTGTCGCGTGCGTCTCGGTCACGGGAGGCGGCGGAGCGGCCTCCTTTTTCTTGCAGGCAGTGAGAGCAACGAGACATAGCGAAAGGGCGAGCAGCTTCTTGTGCATCAGACAATGGTATCCGGAATGTGCATCTCGCGTCCCGCCCTCGCGGCGCCGGGTCATGGCGCCGATCCACCCGGTACGCCGAGACGGAGTCGTCGCGCGCAAATCCGTGCAGCACCGCGGAGCAATGCGGCAAGTCGGCCCACCGCGGATTCACGAGAAAGCGGAAGACCGGATGGAGCCATCGTAAACGCCCCGACTCACATCAGGACTCGGCGGAAGTAATCGATCGTGCGCTGGAGGCCTTCCTCCAGCGGGACGCGCGGTTCCCAGCCGAGGAGCGCCCGCGCCTTGGAGATGTCGGGGCGGCGGATCTTCGGATCGTCTTCCGGCAGCGGCTTGAAAACGATCGCCGCCTTCGTTCCCGTCAGGCGTTTGATCTCCTCGGCGAACTGCAGGACCGTCATCTCGTTCGGATTTCCAATGTTCGTCGGCAGGACCTCGTCGGACATCAGCAGGCGGTAGATGCCGTCCACCAGATCGGAGACGTAGCAGAATGACCGCGTCTGCGAGCCGTCGCCGAAGACGGTCAGCGGCTCGTCGCGCAGGGCCTGGGAGATGAAGGCCGGGACGACACGCCCGTCGTTGACCCGCATCCGTTCGCCATACGTGTTGAAGATGCGCACGATCCGCGTCTGCACGCCGTGGAAACGGTGGTAGGCCATGGTCATCGCCTCGGCGAACCGCTTGGCCTCGTCGTAGACCCCGCGGGGGCCGACCGGATTCACGTTTCCCCAGTAGTCTTCCTTCTGCGGATGAATGAGCGGATCCCCGTACACCTCGGAGGTCGACGCCAGGAGATAGCGCGCCCCCTTGTCCTTGGCCAGACCGAGGGTCTTGTGCGTACCGAGCGAACCGACCTTCAGTGTCTGGATCGGCTTCTCGAGGTAGTCGATCGGGCTGGCGGGCGAGGCAAAGTGCAGCACGTAGTCCAGAGGCCCGTCGACGTAGATGTAGTTGGTGACGTCGTACTTGACGAACTGAAAACCATCCTGGCCGATGAGGTGCTGGACGTTCGCCGGGTTGCCGGTGATCAGGTTGTCCATGCAGATCACCTCGTGGCCGCGGGCGAGGAAGAGCTCGCAAAGATGCGACCCGAGGAAGCCCGCACCGCCGGTGATCAGGGCGCGGGCCATCAGATCCTCGCGCGGCCGACCGAGACGTAGCCGAAACCTTCGCTCTTCATCCGCTGCGGATCATAGACGTTGCGAAGATCGACGATCAGCGGATGGCGGAGCAGCTGCCGGATCCGCTCCAGCTTCAGGGCCCGGAACTCGTTCCACTCGGTGGCGATCACCAGCGCATCCGCTCCCTCCGCGGTCTCGTAGGCATCGTGGCAGAAGACGACGTCGCGGAAGATCTTCCCGGCGTTCTCCATGGCCTGCGGATCGTAGGCCCGGACGGTTGCGCCGCCCTTCTGCAGCCCCTCGATCAGGGGGATGGTCGGCGAGTCGCGCATGTCGTCGGTCTCGGGCTTGAACGCCAGTCCGAGGATGGCCACCGTCTTTCCTTTCACGTCACCGTGGAAGGCGTCGATCACCTTTTCCAGCATGCGCTGCTTGATGCTGGCGTTGACGCGGAGCACCGCCTCGACGATCTCGAACTCGTAGCCGTAGCGGCGGGCGATGTCCGCGACCGCCGAGGTGTCCTTCGGGAAGCAGGAGCCGCCGAAGCCCGGGCCGGCCTGCAGGAATTTCGATCCGATGCGCGAGTCGAGCCCGATGCCGCGCGCCACGTCCTGCACGTCGCCGCCCAGCAGCTCGCACAGCACGGCGATCTCGTTGATGAAGGAGATCTTCGTCGCCAGGAATCCGTTCGAGGCGTACTTGATCAGCTCCGCCGATTCGACGTTCGTCACCACGAACGGGATCTCCAGCGAGTGCAGCGGCGCGTAGATCTCGCGCATCAGCTCGATCGACTCCTGGTCCGCCGCGCCGATCACCACCCGGTCGGGCTTCATGAAGTCCTCGATGGCTGATCCCTCGCGCAGAAACTCGGGGTTCGAGGCCACCGATCCGTGCGCGCCGTTCCCGGCCTCGTTGAGGATCTTCTCGATCATTCGCCCCGTGCCGATGGGCACCGTCGACTTCGTGACCACCAGCTTCGGCCCGTTCATGAAACGGGCGATCGTGCGGGCGACCTCTTCGACGTAGCGCAGATCGGCCGAGCCGTCCGGTTTCGGCGGCGTGCCGACGGCGATGAAGATCGCCCGGCTGGAGCGGATCGCCGCGGGAAGGTCGGTGCTGAAACGGAGCCGCCCTTCGCTCGCGTTCCGCTTCACGATCTTGTCGAGGCCCGGCTCGTAGATCGGGATCTTCCCGTCGTTCAGCGTCTGAATCTTCTTCTCGTCGATGTCGACGCACACGACGTCGTTGCCGAAGTCGGCAAGGCAGGCTCCCGTAACGAGACCAACGTAGCCCGTGCCGATGACTGCGATATCCACTCAGCCTCCGGAGGCAGCGAAATGCGCGCGGATCGTACCATGGGCGCTTCAGCCCGCCTCCGCATCACGCCCGGTCGCGCGGCCGAGAGATGTCGAACGATTCGCGGTTCGGCCCGGCTACTTCGGCGGAGGGGCGGTGGTGGTGACGCGAGATCCATCTTTGGCGACGTTCGCCGCGGGGTGGGTCGCCGTCTCGACGCGTTTCTCGATCCCCTTCTGCTGCCGGTTTCTGATCAGCCAGCGGAGGAGCTTCGATTCATTGATCCCGATGAGGATGTCGTTGATCGACTCGTAGACCGAGGGGTCGTTGATCAACTTGCCGGCGGTCCCCTCGCCGGTGTTCAGCTTGCTCACCGTTTCGTTGAGCTGGCGCACGAGGGAGTTCAATTCGGCGAGCGTCTGATCGCCGTACTCCTTGTCGTTGAGCAGGCGCGGGACGATGCCCTGACCGTTCTGCATGGCCGCGGTGAATGCCGCGAGATTGGCGGACGTCGTCCGCAGATTGTCGACCAGCTCGAACAGCTTCTTCTTTCCTTCGGGATCGTTGAGGAGTGCGGGGACCGCGCCCTGTCCGTTCTCGAAGCTCTTCTGTAGTGAGGCGGTGACGACCTTGAGCGATGAGGCGGCCTGGGCGAGCGATCCCGTCAGCTGGTCGGCGTACTTGTCGTCGTAGATGACCTTGCCCAGCAGACCGCGGCCGCTCTCGATGTGGTTCAGCACGGCGTTCGTCTTGTTGAGCGTGGAGAGCAGCGTGTCGGTGATCCGCTGCTTCGTCTCGGGCGAGCTCGTCAGTTCTCCGAGCAGTCCTTCGCCGCGGTCGACGCGGGCCAGGATGTTCTTCATGGAGTAGGAGATCTGCACAAGGTTGTCGACCAGGTCCTCGCCGGAGGAGATGATCTGGTCGACATTGGTCTGCCGTGCCGCGGGGATCACCGAGCCGGGCTCGAGCGGCTGGAAACGCGGGCTTCCGGGGGTGATCTCGACATAGCTGTCGCCTGCCAGCAGTCCGAGCTTCTTCAGCTTGGCGCGCGAGTCTCCCCGGATGCGGTCCTCGAACTTGCGGTCGATCACCAGGGTGATGTCGACGTCCTTCTGCTTGGGATCGCGCGGCAGGAAGATGTCGCGCACCGTTCCCACGGTCACGCCGGACATCTTCACGGGATTCCCCTCGGCCAGTCCGGCGGCGTTGTCGAGCCGCACCTTGTACTCGTTCTTGCGGGCGAAGATCTTCTGTTCCGATCCGATGAAGAAGAGAAAGACCATCAGCACCACGGCGGCGCCGGTGACCAGCGCTCCCACTCGAATGCTGCGTTGCCTTGGTGACGTGGCCATGATCAGTCCGAAACGGCCTCCCCTGGTCGCTTCATTTCCGGCTGCGCGGCGGTGACCGCGCTGGCCTTGAGGAAGGCGCGCAGATCGGAGTCGTCCGAGACTCGCGCCTGGTCCATGGTGCCGATCCACTCGAACGTGCCGTGATTGAGGAATGCGATGCGGTCGCCGACCGAGAACGCCGAATGAATGTCGTGCGTGACGACCACCGACGTGACGTTCAGCTTCGACTGCAGGTCGATGATGAGCTCGTTGATCACCTGCCCGGTGATCGGATCGAGCCCGGTGGTCGGCTCGTCGTAGAGGATCATCTTGGGATCGAGGACGATGGCCCGCGCGAGACCGACGCGCTTGCGCATCCCGCCCGAGAGACTGACGGGCATCAGTTGCTCGGCGTGGTGGAGGTTCACCAGCTCCAGTTTCTCGCGCACGGCGCGCGCGATCTCCTCCTCCGACATCTCGGTGTGCTCGCGCAGCGGGAAGGCGATGTTCTCGAAGACGCTCATGGAATCGAAGAGCGCCGCGCTCTGAAAAAGCATCCCGAACTTCTTGCGCACGCGATACAGCTCCTGCTCCGGAAGATCGGTGATGTCCTCTTCCTCGACGATGATGCGTCCGGAGTCGGGCGCCTCCAGCCCCAGCATGTGCCGGAGCGTGACCGACTTTCCCGATCCGGAACCGCCCAGGATGACCAGGACCTCGCCGCGGTAGACCGTCAGGTTCGCGTCTCGCAGCACCTGCTTCGGCCCGTACGCCTTGGCGACGTTCTGGAACTCGACGAACGGCTCGCGCGTGGTGCGCCGGCGGTCGGTTCCGCGCGGCTCGGCGCGGCGGTCTGCAATCGGAAGGTCGGTCATCAGAATGCCAGCAGGAACAGCTTCGTCAGAAAGAAATCGAGGATCAGCACGGTGATGGCCCCCATGACCACGGTGACGGTGGTGGCGCGTCCGACGCCGTCGGCGCCGCCGCTGGTGCGCAGGCCGTTGTAGCAGGCGATCAGTCCGACGGCGAATCCGAAAAAAAACGTCTTTCCCAGCCCGGAGGCGAGGTCGTTGTAGTGCACCGTCTCCACGACGCTGCGCATGTAGAAGTTGCCCGGAAGGTGAAGGTTGGCCACGGCGATCAGCCATCCGCCGAGGATTCCGATGAAGATCGAAACCACGGTCATCACCGGGAACATGATCGTGGTGGCCAGCACCTTGGGGACCACGAGCTTGCGAACCGGGCTGGTGGCCATGGCGCGGAGGGCGTCGATCTGTTCGGTGACCTTCATCGTGCCGATCTCGGCCGCGATCCCCGCTCCCACCCGCCCGCCGACCATCAGCGACATGAGCACGGGCCCCAGCTCGCGCACCAGCGAGAGTGACACCACCTTGCCGATGAACATCTTCACGCCGAATGCTTCGAGTGAGTAGGCGGTCTGCAGCGCCAGCACCATGCCGATGAAGAGCGAGGTGATGACGACGATCGACAGCGATCGTACGCCGACCTGTTCGAACTGGGCGATCACCAGCCGCGATTCGATGGGACCGCGCACCGCTTCGCGCACCGTCTGCACCGCGAGATCGCTGATCCCTCCGACGTAGAAAAGCGCGCGCTCGGTCCGCTCCCCCGTCCGCTGCAGGAAGCTCCGGAACGGCGAGGTCGGCGCGGCGAGATTCGAGGTGATCGAGCTCACGTCAGTTCCCGCCTCCGAAAATGATCCGCAGCAGGCGCTTGATTCCCCGCTCGCGGTTCTTCTGCTGGGCGTTCTGCTGACCGTTCTGTGGACCCGCCGGCGGCACCGGCTGGTCGGGCATCAGCGGCTGGTTCTCACCGCTCCACCAGGGAGTCGTCTCTCCGCTGCCGGCATGCAGGGGACAAAGCGCCGTCGGCTCCGTTCCTTCGACGAAGATCTCGCTGCGCGTCTGCGGACAGTACGGCGTGGCCAGCATCCCCGACTCCGGATCGATCGTCCGCGAGACCACGTCGTCCGGGCGCTTCCAGTCGCCGTCCGGCAGAAGGCCGATGATGCGGTTCATGTGGTCGGTCCAGATGGGGAGGCATGCCTCGGCGCCGGCGAGATGCGTGCTGCGGCCGTCGTCGAAGCCCACCCAGACCAGCGTCAGGATGCGGGGCGAATACCCGATGAACCAGGCGTCGCGGTAGTTGCTGGTGGTCCCGGTCTTGCCGGCGAACGGCTCATCGAAGCCGTACGACCTGGCGCGCGATCCCGTGCCGTAGTCGAAGACGTCCTTCAGAATGTCGTTCATCACGTAACAGACGCTCGCCGGGGCGACGCGCTTCATCTTCACTTCGCGGCTCTCGAGCAATTTCCCTTCCCGCGTGGCAACGGCCAGGATGGAGATCGGTTCGGCCTTCACACCGAGGTTGGCAAACGCGGAGTAGGCGTAGGCGATCTCCAGCGGAGTGACCTCGAACGAGCCGAGCGATATGGACGGGTACGGTTCGAGGCGGCTCTCGATCCCGATGGCCGACGCTTCCTTGATCACGTTCGGCACGCCGGCGTCAATCGCCGCACGGACTGCGGGGATGTTGTACGAATGCGCCAGCGCCTCGCGCAGCGACACGCGTCCGTGGTAACGGAGGTCGTAGTTCTGCGGCTGCCAGACGGAGTTCCCGGTGCGCACCGTGATCGGGGAATCGTCGAGGATCGTCGCCGGGGTGAAGGCCTCGGCCCCGCGAGCCGGATCCATCGCTGTGATGTAGACAAACGGCTTGAACAGCGAACCCGGCTGGCGGCGCGCCTGGATCGCGCGGTTGAACTGCGTCTTCGAGTAGCTGCGTCCGCCGACCAGCGCTTTGACGTATCCCGTCCCCGGCTGGATCGTCAGCACGACCCCTTCGAGCGGCTCCTTGATCTTGCGCAACGCGGCGTAGCGCCGGTTCAACCCCGCAACCCCGTCGTTGAGCGCCTCTTCCGCCGAGTGCTGCATGATCGTGTCGAGCGTGGTGAAGATGCGTAGCCCTTCAGTCTTCAACTGCGTTTCGGGATAGGTTTCCTTCAGCTGCTTCAGCACCAGATCGACGAAGAAGGGGGCGCTGCGCGAAGTCTTCGGAAAGCGTGCCGTGGTGAGCGGCGTGGCCACGGCGGACGCGTACTCCTTCTGCGAGATCTTCTGTTGATCCAGCATGAGCCCGAGCACCAGGTTGCGGCGAGCCTTCGCTCGATCGGGATGGCTGAGCGGCGACAGGAGGTTCGGCGAGCGGATCATCCCCGCGAGCGTCGCCGCCTCGGGGAGCGTCAACGCGCCGACGTGACGTCCGAAATAGAGCTGCGAGGCTTCTTCCACACCGATGATCTGCACCGAGCCGTTCTGGCCGAGGTAGATCTCGTTCAGATAGGCCTCGAGAATCTCGT
>Ga0075276_10000467_pt1 | contig 10434 bp, 6 predicted proteins | sample SF_Rice_5C_80N_4_FD_69770 | JGI IMG/M metagenome (GOLD analysis project Ga0075276, IMG submission 69770) | Rice paddy soil microbial communities from Twitchell Island, California, USA - SF_Rice_5C_80N_405 | ecosystem: Environmental > Terrestrial > Soil > Paddy field/soil | place: USA: Twitchell... | reverse complement strand
CTTTATTGAACTCAGAATAAATTTTTACCGAATCGTTCAGGTTGATTTTAGCCACTTCACCCTCCGTTACAAAGAACTTAAGAATCATCTGCTGAATTTCAGCAACAGTTGCAAGCTGCATGCCCGGAGTGACCCAGTCGCCAATATTTACATTCAGGTCGGTAACCATACCATTTATAGGCGATTCAAGATCCACAGTCCCTTTAGAAGCATCGAAATTTGCCCCGGCTACTTCGTATGCTGTCTGTGCCTGGTCAAGCTGCTGCTGAGAAATTGCACCGTCGTCATACAATGCTTTCATCCTTTCATAATTTTTCTTTGTATTCTCGTAGTTGGCCTGCGCCTGCAGAAAATTGGAAGAAGCACCCGACCGATCAAGCTGAATAAGCAACTGTCCTTTCTTTACATAACTGTTGACCTGTGCTTTAATATCAATGATCCTTTCAGCAATCTTAGAAACAATCGATGCTTGTTCTACGCCTTCGAGCGTACCAGAATATGTTTTGTTTTCCGAAATCGTCTGCTTCTCAACCTGTGTTACCTCAACAGGGACAGCCTCTTCGACTGCTTTCTTCTGTTCCGGCTTTCCTCCGCAGCCCTGGTTAATCAGCATCATTATCACTGCTATAGCTATATACCTGATAATTATTTTAATCATCCGGAATTTTCTCCTTCGGTTTTTAATTTCACTTTGTAATTATTCCTAAAACTTTTTCCCATTCTGTTTTTGCAATGAGAAAATCATAAACAGCCTTCTCATAATTGATCCTGGTTTGTGTTAAAGAATTCTGAGTATCAAGTATTTCCAGCTGAGTGCCCACCCCCTCTTTGTACCTTGTCTGAGCTATTTCCAGTGCACGCTGTGCCTGCTGTACGCTCTTTTCCTGTGCCTGTATCCTGTCTAATGCTTCTCCCATTTTTAATTTCGACTGCATGAGGCTTATTTTCAATCCTGCTTCGGTTTTATTTCTGGTTACTTCCAGGTTCTCCACATCTATCTTTGCCTGCTGGATCCTGGCGCTTCTTTTAAATCCATCGAACAGGGTGTATGTTAACTGCAGCCCCACTGTAATTGTATTTGCCCAATTATAATCACTAAACTTAAAAGTATTATCCTGTGTCTGCCAGTCATAGCTGCCGAAGGCCGATAAGGAAGGCAGGTACGCAGCTTTTTCTATATTTACATTTTCCTCAAGCATCAGTTTCTGAAGAGACATCTGCAGCAATGCAGGGTTTTTCTCTTTAAGTAATTCATTGGATCTTTCCATTAAATCCTGAGATATCTTCTCGACCTTAAACTCACCTTCAACATCGATTCTGGTATCAAGGTCCATTGCAAGAAGGTTCTTGAGAGCATTCTTTGCAAGCTGCAGGCTGTTCCTGGCCTGGATTAATTGCGGCTTTACGTTGGCAAGCTGAACTTCAGCCCGGAGATAATCATATTCAGAAGCAACTCCCTGTTTATAAAGAGCTCCTGTATTTTCATAGTTTGCCTGTGCAACTTTATAACTCTCTTCGTTTACATTAACCAGCTTTTTAGACAGAAGCACATTATAAAAAGTTTCTTTTACCTCGGCAATTACGTCATCCCTTGCGGATTCAGTGTTAAGATCCGAGTACTTCGAATATTTTTTGGCAATACTTATTGCAGTCCCCAGCCTGGGGTCAAAAATAGTCTGTGAAAGTGCTACCCCGAGGTTATAACTGTTTTTAGCTCCAATTGAAAAAGTCAGTGTGTTGGGTGTCGGATTAAAAGGAGTATTAGGCGGAATAAAAAGGACAGGCGACTTCAGGTTCCTTGTGTACTGTCCATTGAGACTCAATTTAGGCCAAGCTCCTGCATAAGCCTCGGTGATCTGCTCCTGTGCCTTGTCTACACTAAGCTGCGCTATCTTTATATCATAATTTTTCTGCAGTGCAATGGTTACTGCCTTATCGATAGTCAGCACAACATCAGCACTATCTGACTGAGCAAAAAGTCTTAACCCGCCGATAAAAATAATCAGACACGCAAAATATATTTTCATTAAAATATTATTCATTCTTAATCCTGTTATCGATTCATTATTTCGTTTTCTTTAACCCCTTAACAATCAGGTTTAACAGATTCATTTTTTTTCTTTTATTCTCATTAAAATAGTCTTCATTGAAATAAGATTTTTTCTGACGATTAAATTCCCAACGCTCAATTGACACGAACATATCAATCAGGTCTTCAGCCAGCTGCATGGTATCATGATCTACAAATTCATCACTGCGTACTCCTTCTGCGAGGATATTATTTATCAGCATTTTCTGTTTTGTAATTGAAACATCATAAAAATCACTTATACGGTTAACCATTTCTATCTTCACTGAAGTGACGAGGTTATAAAAATTTGCTTTCTCTTTCCAGAAGCCGGTTGTTACCAGAACGAACCGTTTCAGTTTTTCAGAAGAATTAATCTCACCGGCTAATTCCTTTTCCAGGTTATTAAAATACTCCTCCGCATCCATCCCGATGATCTCAAGAAATATATCCTCCTTATTTTCAAAATAATGATAGAGAGAGTTTTTCTTCATTCCAACCTGCTCTCCAATATCATCAAGTGTAGTCTTATTAAAACCATGCTTTGCGAAGACTATGCTTGCAACTTTCAGAATCTGTTCTTTTTTATTTTCCTTTGAATCCACTACCGTTTCCCGAACTTTAGAAGTTTTTGTTCGAAACTTATCCATATTTCAAGTTACGAACAAACCTAATTTTCAGTTTTTTGATACAAAGCATATAATCCAGAGTATTTTATTAATTCAGTTGATTTTGAGAATGAGGTTAGTACGGCATTCTCATTTATAATAACTGCAGCATCGGTTATTCAAAATATTAACTAAAAAGAGGTTTATCAGATTCTGGCATTTTTGTTGACTTTCTGTACAATAATATCCCAGTTCGTTCCTGAGACACCCTTCAACAGAAAACAGGTGCTATGAAAGAAGAGTCCACTAAAGGCAGAGGCGGCAATTCGTTATTTCAGAAAAATTTCTGGAATTATCTGAATAAATCCAGTTTCGGGATATTTAAGAAATTTCTATTCTCTTTTTTAATAATCTCAATAGCGCCTGTGCTTGCCTTTGGATTTTATACCATACTCAACGTTAGTTCCATCAGGGACGATATAATAAAGCATGCAACAGAAGACATCGATCTGAAGACACAGGAAACAATGGAGGTGCAGGCGGTTTTGACTGCAGAAGCAGTTCAGAAATTTCTAAGGCAGTGTGAAAATGATCTTCAGCTATTAAAACAGTCGCCTTTTACAACAACTGACTTCCTTCAGTTCAGCAAGCAGCATCAGTCCGAAATCTGGGTCAGGAAAGGAACCAATGCAAACCCGTATGAAGCACATCTGCTGATCCCGTTATACAAAGAAATTTCCTTCATTGATGAGACAGGACAGGAAAAAATAAAAATAAAAGACGGAAGAATTGTAAGCAGCGGCCGCCTTAAGAACGTTAAAAATCCATGGAATACAACCTACTATATGGAAAATTACTTTAATGCTTCCAGAAATTTAAAGGATGATGATATTTACGTCTCTCATCTCGCGGGTTTTTTTGTTGACAAACATAATCAATTAGGAAATGCAAATACCCCGGAAGATGCAGTCGTGGGGGAAAAATATGACGGCGTTATAAGATTTACCACACCGGTTTACGAAGGAAATAATTTCAAAGGTGTGCTGGAAATTGCACTCAATCAGCAGCATCTTATGGAATTTACGCAGCATATTCTGCCGAACAAAAAAACTTTTACTGTTTTCCCTGTTTATTCTTCAGGTGACTATGCATTTATGTTTGATGACAGAGGCTGGATCATTACTCATCCCAAATTATGGGACATCCCGGGTGTCGATAAGAACGGTAAATGGGTCCCTGCTTATACGGCACGTTCCAGCATAGTTGATATTAACGAAGGGAGAATTCCTTTTAATCTTGACTCAGTAGGATTCATACACAAGGCTTATCCTTTTGTAGCCTCCGAAATAAGGAAGAAGCATTCCGGGTCAGTAACAACAACTAATGTGGGCGGTGTAAAAAAAATTATGTCTTACGCTCCCATATATTATGATAAGGGTGTTTATTCCAAATACGGAGTTTTCGGCGGGATAACGATTGGTTCAAATATCAAAAGGTTTCATACAGCTGCGAACGAAATAGCAGCTGAAATGAATAAAACAGTTCTGTTCTTCAGGAACAATATTCTCTGGATCATCCTGATAACCTTTTTCCTTTCCTGTGTACTTTCCTGGTTTGTTTCAAGACATTTTACAAAACCGCTGCTGGCAATAACGGAGGGAGCGAAAAAACTTGCTGAGGGAAACCTCGCTTCCCCTGTTGAGGTAAACCGTAAGGATGAGATTGGATTTCTTGCCAGCTCATTCAATTATATGGCCGAAGAACTGAAAACAAAAAACAGGGAGCTGCTGAATTCATTTAATGAGCTGAAAAACTCAAAGAACGAAATTGAGAATTATGTACATGATCTTGAGTACCAGTTAAAAATATTTAAAAGCATTCTCAGGATCAGCAATATACTTGGATCGACGTTCGACTTAAGCCGTATACTTAAGTACATACTCCACAATACTGTTGAAAGATTCGGTTTTGACAGAGCGATCCTATACCTGATAGATGATAATGATAATTACCTTATATGTAAAGAGGTTCACGGGTTTACTCCTGAAGAGGAGAAAAGAGCTAGAAGTTCAAAATATCATCTTCAGCATTATGACTGTATAGAAACAAAGGTAGCAAAAACAGGCAGCATAATTTTTGTTGATAATATTAATAATTACACGGAAGCCACAGAACTCGACAAAAAAATTAGGAAAATTTCCGGCAGTAAGTCTTTTGTTTTCGTACCCCTCCGGGTAAGAGAAAATATAATCGGTATCCTCGGCGCAGATAAGCTTAAAACAAAAACGAAAATATCCGACCTTGATGTTAGTTCGCTTCAGATCCTGGCAAACCAGGCATCACGTGTTATTGAGAGTACGAGGCTGATGCACGAAATAATTATCCAGAAGAATTTTAATGAGGACATTCTAAAGTTTATGCCGGACGGAGTTATAACAGTAGACCGCGACGGCAACATCAGCAGTCTTAACCCGGCCGCCTGCAGGATCCTTAACAGGAAAGATGAAGCTATCATCGGTGTTAATGTATGGGATTTGTTCTACTATAATCATACAATGATGGAAGAAATCAGTTCCTCACTGGCGCAAAAGGGTGTATACCGCGGTTATAACCAGAAGATAATGTTCAATGAGAAGCCCGTTTATATCAACATAACAGCTTCGAGAATGAATGATCCGGATGGTAAAAATTCCGGGACTGTTGTCATTATCCAGGATACAACTGAAAAGAAAATGCTTGATGACCAGATCCAAAGAATAGACAGGCTTGCTTCACTGGGAAAATTTGCAGCCGGAATTGCACACGAGATAAGAAACCCGCTTACAGGACTCAGTCTCTTCTTAGACGACCTGCATGATAAAATAAATTCTCAGCCAGGCATTTCCAGATATATTGAAATGGGACTTACAGAAGTAGAACGGCTTGAATCCTTTGTGACTGAATTGCTTGACTATTCGTCGCCGGCAAAACAAAAATCCGCTCTAAAAAATATAAATTTCCTAATTGAGGCTACCCTACCGTTCATTGATAAGCTTTGCAGAAATTCCAAAATAGTAGTAAGAACGGAATTAGACGCTGATCTTCCTGAAGTATTTATCGACCAGGAAAAAATCAGGCAGGCATTATTAAACATTCTGCTGAACGCAATACACGCGATGCCGCAGGGGGGTGAAATAAAAATAAAGACGAGATTTATAAAAAATAAGCTAAACAAATTCTTTAACTTATCTAAATCTGAATACGATGTGTCAGGCAGAGTTGAAATAAGCATTTCCGATACTGGTCCCGGAATACCGGAAGCAATTATTGATAAAATCTTTGATCCTTTTTTTACTAATAAGAAAGGCGGAACCGGGCTCGGACTATCGATTACTCAGAATATAATTGTTGAGCACAAAGGAAAGATTAGAGTATCTAATTCTGAATATGGCGGAGCTGTTTTTTCAATTCTACTTCCGCGCTCAAATGCGACAAAAAAAGAGTTATTAGTTAAGGAGATTGATTAATGAGTTCAAAAACAATCCTGATAGTTGATGATGAAGAGTTTATCAGACTTAGTCTTGAGCAGATTCTTTCAGAAGAAAAATATAATGTTATCCTGAACGAATCAGGTGCAGCAGCCCTGAAAACAATTAAAGGTGAAGAAATTGATCTTGTTCTGCTCGATCTGAACCTTCCCGATATGAGCGGTATTGATATTTTGAGACAAATCAGGGATATACAGCCTGAAATACTGACGATTATCATGACAGGGTTTGCATCGGTTGAATCTGCCGTTGAAGCGATTAAGCTTGGAGCCTACGATTATATTAAAAAGCCTTTCAAAGCAGATGCGATTAAACTTATAACTAAGCTTGCCATAGAAACTCAGTCTCTGAAAAAAACTGTATCTGAACTAATAGAACAAAAATCCCAGGGGAAAAGTATAGATAGTATAATCGGAAATTCAACTGAGGTCAACAATATAAAGAACCAGATTATTGAATTTGCCAAACACGACTCGGCAACCGTTTTAATAACCGGACAAAGCGGTACAGGCAAAGAGCTAGTTGCTTCTGCACTGCACAACCTCAGCAGCCGCAGAGACAAAGAATTTGTGGAAATTAATTGTGCCTCGATACCTGAAAACCTGCTTGAAAGCGAGTTATTTGGATACGAAAAAGGCGCATTTACCGATGCAAAATCAAATAAAGCCGGACTTCTTGAAAAAGCTGATGGCGGCACTTTATTCCTTGATGAGATCGGGGAGATGAGCTCCCTGCTTCAGGCAAAGCTTCTACGGGTAATAGAGAATAAAAAGTTTATGAGGCTTGGCTCCACAAAAGAAATTACTTCTGATATTAAAATTATTGCCGCAACTAATAAGAATCTTAAGGATGCAATAGCGAATAAAAATTTCAGGGAGGATCTTTATTACCGCCTGAACGTTCTCCGCATCGAAATGCCCACTTTAAGAGAGAGAGGAGAGGATATAACTCTTCTTGCAAATCATTTCCTTGGTGTCTTTTCAAAGAAGTTCAACAAAAAGATTACAGGTTTTTCAGATGAAGCTAAAAGCCTCCTGCTAAGATACGATTGGCCCGGAAACATCAGGGAATTGAAGAATATCATCGAAAGGATCTGCATACTTCAGAAACTACCTGTAGTCGAAGGATTTCACTTACCAGTTGAACTTACAAGTTTAGACAAGAAGGCAGTTCGGGAAGAAAAATTTGATGATCTTACAGGGTTTTCTTTTGAGGAGATTATCAGGGAAACCGAAATAGATCTCATTAAAAAAGCATATGAACTGAGCGGAAACAACACTTCACAGACGGCACGTCTTTTAAAAATTCCCCGTGAAACCCTGCGGTACAAGCTGGAAAAGTACAATATCTCTAATGGTGAAATTTAGCCGGGTATGGCGAACATTCACCAGATGAAATCATGACCCAACGGATAAATCTGCTATATCACAAAAAATAAGTCTCTGTAACCTCCCATTTGATGGCATTTCATTTGAAACCGTCAAGGCATTCGAAGATTATTTCGAAGCTTAACAATATCAGGAGGAAACATGAAAAAATTATTTGTTCTGCTATCTGTTTGTTTCGTGTTCGGGTTGACAGGTAGTTCTTTGGCACAAATCAGTCTTTCCGGTGATTTGCAGGTACGTGCAAGAGATGATATAAAAGACAACGGTAAATACGGGGGCTTTACTGACGACCTTTATTACATGTTAAGGGCAGGCCTCAATGTAAATGCCGATATCGGTGATGGTTTCTTTGGTAAAATGAGATTAGAGCATTATAATTATGCCGGGTATATTTATACTGCACAAAGCGGCCTTGATAATTATACGAATGCACCCATAATCCCGGGTTCAAACGATCTTATCGCCCGTCCAACAGTTAACTTTACCCAGCTTTACCTGGGAGTCAGCCGTGATCAATGGGGCGTTGAAGCAGGTATTTATCCTATAAACGGACTTGCAAATCCAATACTCGATGTTCATTATATGCCTTACATAATGGTTGATATACCGTTTCTTCTTTACCGACTGAATTCTCTGACAGGGCTTTCCGGTTACATTGCTGCAGGACCGGGAAAAATTAATCTATTTGTTAGTAATGATTATAACGGCAGCTACGCAGAGGATATTAACGGAACAGATCTTTTGTTAAAGCATGATTCTTATACAATTGGTTTGGATTATGATTTTAAAGTCGCCGATTTCGGCATCCAGCCGATAGGAATTATCAGTGTTGCCTCTGATTCAGTTCCTGCTCCTGTCTCCTACGGTATAAACCTCTCGTCTCCGGATTTCTCTGGTTTTAAGGTTGCGTTCGATGCTGCCCTCTCAAATCAGAAAGTATCAGGAACTCCAATGTATGATGCACAGCTTTTCAGAATAAAAGCGGAGTTCAAGCCCGGTTTCGGTTCAATTGAAGGCTGGTTTGATATAGCCAAAAGAACAGACAAAGATGTCTCTTCCGGTGAAGCGGGAGTGACTGATGTAGATCATAACTATACTTACCTCTGGCTGCTTTACAATATCCCTATTATGAACTCAGAACATGGCTCCTTGACAATGACACCAAGGGTAAGACGTATTACTGAAAAAGTAGACACTGAAGGTTTTAATAAAGATTTTACGAGATACAAAATAGAATTACTTTTCTCAATGGCATTTAAATAATCTGAATTAATTTAAGGTGGTATAATGAAATTTTTAAGACTATTAACCGGTATCCTTATAGCCGTACTGGCTGTTGGAATCAGCAGCTGCGGGAAAAAGGAATCCGGCCCTATTAAAATCGGTGTTCTTCTTCCCCTTACGGGCGCCCAGGCAAACTTCGGAGAGATGGAGAAAAACTCTTATGAAATGGTTAAGGAAAAGGTAAATGCCGAGGGCGGAATAAAAGGAAGAAACCTTGAGTTCGTATATGAAGATGATACAGGAAAACCGGATGTCGGAAGAGCCGGAGCCGAAAAATTAATCAATGTGGACAAAGTCCCTTTGATTACGGGCGGCTACAGTTCATCCGTTACATTTGCGGCCTGTGCAGTAGCTCAGCAGAACAGGGTTCCTTTCCTTGTCTGTACCGGATCAGTCGATAAGATAACCGAACCGGCATCCTTCAACCTTACTACAAATGACGGTGATAAATTTTATATCTACCGTGTAAACCCTCCTGTTTCTGAATATGCGTCAGCTCTCGAGAGCATGCTTACGGCAGTTGTTCATCCCTCCAGTGTATATATCATTCACGAAAATACAGCCTTCGGAACCGAAGGAGCTGCTTCATTTAAGGAAACATGCGAAAAGCTCGGCATTAATGTTCTGGACGTAAAGTCTTATTCGGGCGGAACAGTCGACTTCAAACCTCTGCTGCAGAATGCGAAGAAGGCTAACCCGGACATGGTATATATGATATCTTATGTTATGGACGCTGCTTTGCTTATGAAACAAGCGCGCGAAATTAATTTTACACCAAAGCTTTATATTGGCGCCGGTGCAGGATTTACGATGCCGGCATTTAAGGATAATGCAGCCAATGCAGCTAACGGCGTCCTATCGGCTACTTTATGGCATCAGACTCTTCCCATTCCGGGAGGTTCTGAATATTATGATAACTACATGAAGAAATACAGCGGAGATGGTCCTGATTATCACGGAGCCGAAGCATATGCAACAGGACAGGTAGTAGCTGAAATACTCAAAAATACAGATGATTATTCAACCGAAGGATTGAAAAAAGCTCTCGATAAAGTTGATATGCAGACAGTATTCGGACCAGTTAAGTTCACTTCCTATGATGCCAAGATCCATCAGAACAAAATGGATACTTACGTCGTTCAGTGGATTGATGGAAACCTGAAGCTTGTATGGCCTAAAGACCTGGCAAATGCTGATTTTGAGTACCCCATTAACTGGGATGTACTCTGGAATAAGTAGTCAATGTTCTTAAGTCAATGATTTATTTAAGGAAGAGGTATGGAGCTTATACTGCAGTCTCTCATTTACGGTCTCCTGATCGGCGGTCTCTATGCTATTATTGGCATAGGTATGAGTCTGATTATGGGTGTTCTGAATATTATAAATCTGGCTCATGGCCAGATAATGATGGTTGCAATGTATCTCACCTGGGTTATGTGGCAGTTTGCAGGACTGGATCCATACCTCTCTATTTTTATTACCATTCCCGCCGTCTATTTTTTAGGAAAAGGGATCAGCAGGTATCTTCTGTATCCTTTGATAAAAAAGGATTCCATCCT
>Ga0075276_10000466_pt1 | contig 10442 bp, 11 predicted proteins | sample SF_Rice_5C_80N_4_FD_69770 | JGI IMG/M metagenome (GOLD analysis project Ga0075276, IMG submission 69770) | Rice paddy soil microbial communities from Twitchell Island, California, USA - SF_Rice_5C_80N_405 | ecosystem: Environmental > Terrestrial > Soil > Paddy field/soil | place: USA: Twitchell... | reverse complement strand
CGGGCTCGCGCCTCACCGCGCCTTCGCGCCGTCTCGACCCGGACAAGGGAACCGCCGCAGTCGAGCACTCCAAAGGGGAGCGAGACCGAGCCTCACAACGACTTCAGATACTCCACCAGATCCGTCTTCTGAGCCTCCGTCAGCCCCAGCGCGAACGTCCCGTCGTAGTGGTCGACGACGTCTCGGAGCGTCGCGAATCGGCCGTCGTGGTAGTAGCCCCCCTTGGCGTGCGACCAGAGACCCGCGAGCGGAGAGGTGCGGTAGGCGTGGTCGGGCGCGCGGTCGGCCTGGAAATCGTCGATCCCGATCTCCGCGGGGGTGTGCATGTTCCATCCCGGCTCGGTGAAGAGCGGCGGCACGTGACAGGTCGCGCAGCGCGCCGAGCCTTCGAAGACGAGCTTTCCGCGTCCGGCGGCGGCCGCGTCGAAGCTTCCCGCCGGCGGCTTCGGAGCAGGAATCGCGAGCTGGTAGAACTCCAGGGCGCCGAGCTTCGGGGTGACGAGATCAGGGCTCGATCGCACGTGCCCGAGCCCGTTGGCGGCTGCGAGCGGAAACTGTCCCGCGTCGTCCAACCGCTCGTCGAGGTACGTCCCCTGCCCGTGCATCTCGAGCGTGGCGACGAACGCGTTCCAGTTCGTGACCGAGCCCCAGCCGGTCCAGGTGTGCAGGTTGACGCCCGCGAGGCCGAAGGCGGGAGGAATGAGCACCGCGCTGGAGCCGTTCGGACCCGTCGCCTTGCCGTCGAGGATCAGCTCGGCGTCGAATTTGCCCGGGCCCCAGCTCGCGAGGACGTTCTTCACCGTCGCGACGTCGACGCCGAGCGCGGAAGCCACCGGCGACAGGTCGGGGGAGAGGGACACGATCGCGCCGACGTTCAGGTCCCGGTTCGCCCAGCCGTCGAGACGGCGCCCGATGCCCGGCGCGAACGAGTCGTCGACGGTCGAATGGCAGAGCGCGCACTGGATCCCGACGGCCGTGAGCTTCCCGCCGCCGTCGAATGCTCCGTGGACGCCGACGACCGAGTCGAGCTTTACGAGCGCGAGCGTCGTCGCGGGGTCGTCGAGGTTCACCTGCCCGGCCTTCAGCGCATCTTTGAGCGAATCCGGGAGCGCGTCGGAGTCGACCTTGAGGCCGACGGCGAGCGCGGTCTTCGGGCTCACCCCGGGCCCGACGCCGCCGAGCGCCGCTCCCTCGATTCCCTCGTGGAGGCGCAGCGCGCCGCCCCAGAAGGCTTCGTCGCCGAAGGTGTCTTCCCGGAACGTGCGCCGGCCTTGGGTGAACATCGACGCGGCGTGCGCGGCGGCGGGATCGTGCGCCGGGACGAAGACCGGGGCGCGGCCGGCGGGCGCGGCGGCGACGAGAAACGCGAGGACGGAGATGCCGAGCGCGGCGGCGAGCGCTCCCGCGATGCGGGAGCGGAGCGGAGAATCGGTCCGATTCATGAGGGGCCTCCTTTCGTGAGCCACTCTCATGGAGTCGTGAGGAAGTCTGCGGTTACACGGTATCGGCGCGGGGCGATTCTGAAGAGCGAATGAATCGACGGAGCGACGGCCGCGTCCGGCGCTACCGTGGAAGAGAAGAGGAGAGCCGCGCTCGGCGGGTGCTCAGGACGAGGGGGAGCCGCGCTGGCGCCACGCCGCGAGGTTGCGGTCGATCTGCCCCGCGTGCTTGTGGACGTGTTCGGCGTAAATCGAGAGCCATCGGTCGACGTCCCACTCGCCCGACTCCGAGTGGCGGCCGGTCCTGGCCCAGTCGGCGGCGGAAAGCGTCCGCAGGAGGTTCGCCGTGTGCGCGCGGACGGCGCGAACGGCTTCGAGCGACGGCCCGAGGGGGAGGTCGTGGTAGCGGAGCTCTCTCGCCCACGTGTCCTGGTCCCAGGCCTGGATGACGGGCGAGCGCTCGCAGAGGAGGAACCGCAGCCGCGCCGCGGCGACGGTCTCGGCGTCGCCGCAGTGGCAGACGATCTCGTGCGCGGACCACTTCCCCTCGGCCGGCCGCCACTTCCGGGCTTCTTCTGGAAGGGATTCGATCGCCGCGCGCAGCCGCTCGGGTCCTTCGGCGTACTGGTCGATCAGGCGGCGGTGTTCGGCGTCGGTCAGAGGCATGGCGGTTTTCCTCGGCGCGGATGATAGCCCGGCGGAGCAGATCCTTCCCGCCTTCGCCAAGGCTTCCTCCTTCGCTGAAGCTTCGGCGCGACGAGTCGGCGCGGCAGGCCGCCGCGCTCAGGATGACAACGGCCGGACACTATGTCGAGTCAGCGAGGAGGTGCGGCGAGCGTTCTGAGAGAACTTGTCGATCGATTGAAAATCACGACGAGGCGCGGCGAGGCGCGAGCCCGGGCAATTGGAAGCACGGTGAGGCCTCGCGAGAGCCGAGCGAGACGCGCACCCACAGACCGCCGGACCCGAAGGCGTACCGGAAGCGTACGTCACAGGGGCCGGCGGTCGAGGACGCGCGTAATCGCTCGAGCTATCGTCGAGGCCCGCTCTTTCTATCCTTCCCAGACGAAGCGCATGAGCACCATCCCCCCCACCGTCGCCAGCCCGTCGTACGACAGCAGCACCTTCCAGACCGGATCGATCGCGGCGAACGCGGGATCGGCCGCCGCGCGCGCCGTCGCCTCGACGGCGGGGAGGAGGAGCGGCATCAGGAGCGGAAGCGCCGTGAGGACGAACAGGATGTCCTTCTGCCCGGCGCGCGAGACGATCGCCGAGAGGAAGGTCGAGACGAACGACACCCCGTAGCCGGACAGCAGCAGAACGATCGTGAGCGTCCAGGGGTTGGCGGGCGACCACGTCTGGAGCAGGCAGAAGAGCGGCACGGCGACGGCCGCGATCGCCAGGAAGAGCAGAAAGTTGAAGAGGAACTTCCCGGCGAGCACCGCCTCTCCGCGGGCGATCTTCCGGAGCGCGAGCGCCGTCCCGCTCTCCTCCTCGCGGACGAACGACCGCGGAAGCCCCGAGGAGGCCGAGAAGAAGAGGAGGATCCAGAGGACGCCGGCGTTCAGCTTCGCGCGGTCGCCCGGCGGGAGCGCGACGGAAGCCAGGGAGAAGGAGATGAGGATCAGCGCCGCGGCGGCGAAGAAGAGGACGGCCGCGAGCGTCGTGCGGCGGCGCAGCTCGCGGCGGGCGTCGCGCAGGAAGACCGCGACGGCCTGGCTAGGAAAGGGAGACTTCATCGTCCGCGTCCTCGATGTCGCGCCGGTCGTTCGTCGCGAGGATCACGAGGCCGGTCTCGCGCCGCGCGTTCATGATGGTGCGCGCGGCGTCGATCCCGTGCGTGTCGAGGTTCGAGTAGGGCTCGTCCCAGAGCAGCACCGGCGGGTCGAGGAGCAGCGAGAAGGCGAGCCGGACGCGCTGCTTCATGCCGGAAGAAAACTCGCCGACGCGCCGGCCGTGCGCGGGACGCGCGAGGCCGAACGCGTCGAGGAGCTCGCCGATCCCGCGCGCAGCCGCCGGGCGTCCGGCGGCCCGCGACAGGAGAGAGAGGTTCTCGGTCGCGGTCAGCTCGTCGATGAACTCGAGCTCCGGAGAAGCGAAGCCGATCTCGTGCGCTCGGTCGTTCTCCGGCAGCTTCGCGCCGTCCCGCCAGATCGCGACCGACCCCCGGCTCGGCCGCATCAGGCCGGCGAAGATCTTGAGCAGAGTGGATTTCCCGCTGCCGTTCCGGCCGGTGACGGCGACGAGGCCCCGTTCGGCTTCGAGCGACACGTCGCGGAAGATCGGGGGTCCGTCGAACGCCTTCGCGAGCTTCGTCGCTTCGAATCGCGGCATGCGCGGGGACGATAGCACGCGCTCGCGAGCGATCCGTTTGATGCATTCGCCTCGTTTCGCGGAGGTAAATCTGCGGTGGCGCGATTTTTTGCTTCTCACTTCCGCGGCCCGGGTTTATCCTCGCGCGCGATAAATTTTCGGGGACGAGGTCGGGAGGGAGATCGATGCGGCGCGCGCGAATTTATCCGGCGATTTTCTTGATAGCGAAAATTCGCTGTGCTAGCATCCACCCTTTGTGAAAAATCTCACAAGCAAACCGGTGTTATTGAGGAGAATTCCGATGAAAATCAACTCGAACCTCGTCTGGATCGCGACTCTCGCGCTCCCGCTCGCCGTCGGCTGCGGCGGCGGGTCCAAGGAAGAAGCCCCGTCTTTCGACGCCGGCAACACGGCCGCGACGACCGCCACGACGGCCGCCGCCGCCCCCGCCGGCGCGCCGGCCGGAGCTCCCGCCGCGGCCACACCCGCCGGCGGCGCGACGATCTCCGGCAAGGTGACCCTCGCCGGGACCGCGCCCGTGATGGCGACGCTCAAGATGGACGCCGACAACTATTGCAAGACGGAGCATCCGACTCCGGTCAAGAGCCAGGAAGTCGTCGACAACAACGGAAACCTGCAGTGGGCGCTCGTGTACGTCAAGAGCGGTCTCCCGGCCGGGGCGAGCTACCCGGTGCCGGCGGAGCCCGTCACGCTCGACCAGCAGGGCTGCATGTACACGCCGCACGTCTTCGGCGTCCGCGCCGGGCAGAAGGTCAAGATCGTCAACTCCGACGCGACCCTCCACAACATCCATCCGCTTCCCGCCGTCAACGCGCAGTTCAACATCGGGATGCCGATCAAGGGAATGACGCAGGAGAAGGTCTTCGACAAGCCGGAGCTTCCTCCTTTCCACATCAAGTGCGACGTCCACAAATGGATGTCCTCCTATTGCGGCGTCTTCTCGCATCCCTTCTTCGCGGTGACCGACCAGGACGGAAACTACAAGCTGACCGGGCTTCCCGCCGGCACGTACGTGATCGAGGCATGGCAGGAGAAGTACGGGCCGCAGGACCAGACGGTCACCATCTCCGGCACCGACACGAAGACCCAGGACTTCTCCTACAAGGCCTCGTAACCGCGCCATGAGCCGTCGACGCCCGTCCTGGCTGAGCCTGATCGTCGGCGCCGCGACCGTCGCGGCGCCCGCCCTTCTCTTCGCCGCGAGCGAGCCGTCGGCGCCGTGGAGGCTCCCGGAGGAGGCTTCCACGTACGCCGGCCGCGTCGACGGCATCTTCAACCTGATCCTCTGGATCACCGGGATCGTCTTCTTCGCGGTCGAGATCACGCTCCTCGTCTTCGTCTTCAAGTACCGGGCGAAGCCGGGCGGGCGCGCGACTTACACGCACGGCAGCAACCGGCTCGAGGTGATCTGGACGATCATTCCCGCGCTCATCCTCGTGTTCCTCGCGGTGATGTCCCAGGACTCGTGGGCCTACATCCGGAACCACTTTCCGGCTTCCGGGACCGTGATCGACATCACCGCCGAGCAGTTCGCCTGGAACATCCGCTATCCGGGGCCGGACGGGAAGCTCGACACGGCCGACGACGTCGTGACGTTGAACCAGCTCCACTTTCCCGTCGACAAACCCGCGCTCATCAACCTGCATTCGAAGGACGTCATTCATTCCTTCTTCCTCCCCGAGTTCCGGATCAAGCAGGACGCGGTTCCGGGGATGACGACGCGCGTCTGGGTGCAGGCCAAGCACACGGGGCACTGGGAGATCGCGTGCGCCGAGCTCTGCGGGCTCGGGCACTACCGGATGAAGGGGTATCTCACCGTCGACACGCCCGAGGAGTTCCAGAAATGGCTGACGGAGACCGCCGCGGAAAACACAACGGAGTCGAAGTAAATGAGTGAAGCCCTCGCCGTCGCCCATCCGCACGGAGTCCATCCGGCGCCGACCTCCTTCTGGCGCAAGTACGTCTTCTCCCTCGACCACAAGGTGATCGGGATCCAGTACATGAGCTACAGCCTCTTCATGCTCGTGATCGGGGGCCTGCTGGCGATGCTCGTCCGGTGGCAGCTCGCGTTCCCGGGCCGCCCGCTCACGTTCATGGGGAAGATCGCCCCGGCCGGGATGCCGGGAGGCGTGATGCTCCCGGAGTACTACAACTCCCTCTTCACGATGCACGCGACGATCATGATCTTCTTCGCGATCATGCCGTTGCTCATCGGCGCGTTCGGCAACTACGTCGTGCCGCTGCAGATCGGCGCGCGCGACATGGCGTTCCCTCGCCTGAACATGATGTCGTTCTGGACCGCGGTTCCGGGCGCGATCCTCATCATCGCGTCGTTCTTCGTCGAGGGGGGGGCGGCCCAGTCGGGGTGGACCTCCTACGCGCCGCTTTCCGCGATCCAGCCGAAGGGACAGACGCTGTGGCTCCTCGCCCTGCTGGTTCTCGGCGTCTCGTCGCTCCTGACGGCCGTCAACTTCATCACGACCGTGATCAACCTGCGCGCCCCGGGGATGCATTTCTTCCGGATGCCGCTCACGGTCTGGGCGCTCTTCATCGACGCGATCCTCCTGCTGCTCGCGCTCCCGGTGCTCTCGGCCGCGATGATCATGCTGCTCTTCGACCGGATCCTCCACACGACGTTCTTCCTTCCCGCGGGTTTGATCGTCTCGGGCACCGCGTGGGGAAACGCCGGCGGCGGGCAGCCGCTCCTCTGGCAGCACCTGTTCTGGTTCTTCGGCCACCCCGAGGTCTACATCATGATCCTCCCGGCGATGGGGATCGTCTCCGACGTGATCGCGGTCTTCGCCCGGAAGCCGATCTTCGGCTATCGCTCGATGGCCTACGCGATGTGCGCGATCGCGGGCCTCGGCTTCGTCGTGTGGGGCCATCACATGTTCCAGTCCGGCATGAACCCGTACCTCGGGACGACGTTCATGATCTCGACGATGGTCATCGCGGTCCCGTCGGCCATCAAGACGTTCAACTGGCTGGGCACCCTCTGGCGAGGGCAGATCCACTTCACGACGCCGATGCTGAACGCGATCGCCTTCGTCGCCATGTTCGCGATCGGCGGGCTCTCCGGGATCTTCATGGCGTCGACGCCGGTCGACATCTTCATCCACGACACCTACTTCATCGTCGGCCACATCCACTACGTGCTCTTCGGCGGCTCTCTGTTCGGGGCGTTCGCCGGGCTCTATTTCTGGTACCCGAAGATGTTCGGCCGCAAGATGAACGAGACGTGGGGGAAGGTGCACTTCTGGCTGACGTTCATCTTCTTCAACGGGGTGATGTTCCCGATGCACATCCTCGGGATGCGAGGCATGCAGCGTCGCATCTACGACTACACGCAGTACGCGCACTTGAAGGGTCTCCAGCCGCTCAACATCTTCATGTCGTTCTCGGCGTGGGCCCTGGGGACCGCCCAGATCATCCTGATCGTGAACTTCTTCTGGAGCCTGAGGAAGGGGGAGCGCGTCGGAAACAACCCCTGGAAGTCGAACACGCTCGAGTGGCAGACCACGTCTCCGCCGCCGCACGAGAACTTCGCCGAGATCCCCGTCGTTTACCACGGGCCGTACGAGTACAGCGTTCCAGGAATGGCGCAAGACTACCTCCCGCAGACGCAGCCCGCGTCCGCCCCTCTGGCGTCGCACTGATCTCGTGGCGGCAGCGGCTTTCCCCCGGGGACTGGCGGCGGCGGCCAAGGCGCTGGTTGCCGCCACGTTCCTGCTCGTCATCGCCGGAGGACTCGTGACGTCGACCGGGTCCGGGCTTTCGGTTCCCGACTGGCCGACGACGTACGGCCAGAACATGTTCACGTTCCCGCCCTCGAAGTGGGTGGGCGGGATCCGGTTCGAGCACTCGCACCGGCTGATCGCCGCGACGGTCGGGATGCTGACCGTCGCCTTCGCCGTCTGGGCCTGGGCAGCGCGGGCGCCGCGGAGCGTCAAGGTCCTCTCGGCCGCGGCGGTCGCGGCCGTCGTCGTGCAGGGCGTGCTCGGCGGGTTGACCGTGAAGTACCTCCTGCCGACGCCGATCTCCGTCGCTCACGCCTGCCTCGCGCAATCCTTCTTCTCCCTGACGCTCGTCCTGGCGATCGTCACGTCGAAGGGGTGGCGGGAGAGCGCCGCGCCGGTCTCCTTCTCTCCGCGCGAGAGGGCGGGTCTGGCGGCGGGCCTTCTCGCGCTCGCCGCGGTCTTCGTCCAGCTCGTCCTCGGCGCCTGGATGCGGCACAGCGACGCGGGGCTCGCGATTCCCGATTTTCCCGCCTCTTTCGGCCGCCTCGTCCCGGACCACTGGGACGCGAAGATCGCCGTCCACTTCGCGCATCGCGCCTGGGCCGTCGTCGTCGCCGCCGCCATTTTCACGGCGGCCCTCGTCATCCGCCGGGTCCGGCGCGACCGGGCGCCGCGGCGGGTGGCGGCGGCGCTCTCGGCGCTCCTTCCGGTGCAGATGGCGCTGGGCGCGCTCTCGATCTGGTCGCGCAAGGCGGTGCCGCTGACGGTCGCGCACCAGACGGTCGGGGCGTTGATCCTCGCGGGGACGGCGGCCCTTTCGCTGTCGCTCGCGCGGAGCGAGGCGGCACGGGAGGCGGCGCTCGGAACGCCCGCCCGTTCGGCGGTGACGGCATGAGCTCGCGTCCTCTCGCCGCCGCCCAGGCCTCGGGCCGCGTCCGGCCCGGCGACTTCGTCACGCTCGCGAAGCTCCGCGTGAACACGCTCGTCCTCGTGACCACGGCGCTCGGATACCTTCTCGCGCGGCGCACGTTCGACGCGTGGACGCTCTTCCACGCGATCCTCGGCACCGGCCTCGTCGCCGCGTCGGCCGCCGCCTTCAACCAGATCTGGGAGCGCGATCTCGACGCGAAGATGCGGCGGACCGCGCAGAGGCCCCTCGCGGCGGGACGGATGGAGGTCGCGCCGGCGGCGCTCTTCGCCTTCACGCTCGCCTTCGCGGGGCTCGCCCAGCTGTCGATCGGCGTGAATCTCCTGTCGGCGGCGATCGCGGCGGCCACGCTCCTCCTGTACGTCCTGGTCTACACGCCGATGAAGCGCGTGACCTCGCTCGCGACGATCGTCGGCGCCGTCCCGGGGGCCCTTCCGCCGGTCATCGGGTGGGCGGCCGCGGGCGGCGGGCTCGCTCCCGGCGCCTGGGTGCTGTTTGCGATCCTGTTCTTCTGGCAGATGCCGCACTTCCTGTCCATCGCGTGGCTCTACCGCGCCGACTACGCGCGCGCCGGATTCCCGATGCTCCCGGTGATCGAGCCCGACGGGGCCTCGACGGGACGGCAGGCGGCGCTGTACGCGGCGACACTCGTGCCGGTATCGCTCGCGCTCTCGACGCTCCGCGTCACCGGCCCCGTCTACTCGGCGGGAGCCGTCGTCTGCGGCATCGCGTTTTCGGCCGCCGCGGTCGTCTTCGCGTTGCGGCGGACGACCGCTTCGGCGCGATGGCTCTTCGCGGCGTCGATCCTCTATCTTCCGGCGCTGCTGCTCCTGGCGTTCCTGGACGGAGGGCACCCGTGAGGCGCGTCGATCCGCGGCCGGACCCGAACGACCCCGAGGTGCGCCGGCGCCTGCGCCGGACCGCGTGGACGCTCGTCGCCGTGATGGCGGCGCTCGCGCTGGGCGCCGCGTGCTTCATCGCGAAGTACGGCCGCAAGTCCCGGACCGTCCTGCATTCGGAGCTCCCCGCCGCGGCGGCGCGGCTTTTCGCCGGATAAGCAAGGAGAAGGAGAGAAACGATGGAAATCCAGGAGAGCCCCTCCCAGACGCCGCACCGCCAGCCGCGGTACATGGCGATCTTCTGGTGGCTCCTCGCGCTGACCGTCCTCGAGGTGCTCGCGTCGATGAAGCTGCCGATCTCGGAGGGCCCGAAGATCGTGCTCCTCGTCTCGATGGCGATCGTCAAGGCGCTGCTCGTCGCCCTCTACTTCATGCACCTGAAATTCGAGCGGCTGAGCCTCGGCGTGACGATCTCGCTCACGCTCGTGCTCGCGCTGATCCTGGTCACGGCGAACCTCATGCAGTGGGCGTTCCACTCGCCGTCGACCGTGATGCCCCCTCACTGAACCGGACGATCGAGGAGACGAACGAAATGGAAGCGATGACCCTGACGCACGGACTGGAGACGGAGGGAGGCGTCGGCCTTCCCGACAAGAAGCTCGGGATGTGGGTGTTCCTCTGCTCCGAGGTGATGTTCTTCACGGGGCTGATCGGGGGCTACATCGTGCTGCGGTTCGGCTCGCCCATGTGGCCGGTCCCGAGCACGGTGCTCAACGTCCCCCTGACCGGGTTCAACACGTTCCTCCTGATCTGCTCGTCGGTGACGATGGTGCTCGCGCTCGCGGCGATCCAGCGCGGCGACGCGGCGAAGATGAAGCGGTTCCTCGTCGCGACGTGCCTGATCGGCGCGGGCTTCCTGTCGGTGCAGGTCATCGAGTACCGGCATCTCCTCTTCGTCGAGCACTTCACCCCGTCGAAGAGCCTGTTCGGCTCGGTCTTCTTCACGACGACCGGTTTTCACGGATTCCACGTGCTCTGCGGCGTGATCTGCATGACGTTCGTGACGATCAAGGCGTTCCGCGGCAAGTACACGCAGGAGGACCATCAGGGGGTCGAGAACATCGGGCTGTACTGGCATTTCGTCGATCTCGTCTGGATCATCCTG
>Ga0075276_10000465_pt1 | contig 10460 bp, 7 predicted proteins | sample SF_Rice_5C_80N_4_FD_69770 | JGI IMG/M metagenome (GOLD analysis project Ga0075276, IMG submission 69770) | Rice paddy soil microbial communities from Twitchell Island, California, USA - SF_Rice_5C_80N_405 | ecosystem: Environmental > Terrestrial > Soil > Paddy field/soil | place: USA: Twitchell... | reverse complement strand
ATTACCTGCCGTTTTTAGGCAAGAAGGGAGAAGTGGCGGGCGAGCGCCATGGCAGTCATCTCATTTTCCGCGTCCCAACCGTAGGCCGAGGTGGGTTATTGTGGCTCGACCGCGCGCTTCCCCCTGAGCCGCACTGAGGATCCTTCCGCCTCGCCTCAGCCGAGAGCTCGCCTCTAAAGCGTCCCAGCCTACTTGCACGACTCTGCCCTGATGGCTGAAGTTGAGCCCGAAATCAGTCTGATCGCCGTTCCGGATGCGCAGAAATTTCCAGGCGCTGTTCTCTCCCCTCGAAGCCGCCAGCGCACCACCTATAACGCAAGCCGCTTTTATCGCATAATATTGCGACCCAGAAAAGGGGGAAACGTGCCTGCAGTGGAAACCCGAGCCCGGGTATTACAGTTGGACCCGCGCGACAACGTGCTTGTCGCCCTCACGAACTTGCCCGCCGGCGAACGACTCGAATTCGCCGGCGTCATTTACCAGCTTGTGCGCAGCGTTCCCGCCAAGCACAAGTTCACGCTGCGCGATTTTGCGCCCGGAGACGAGGTGGTGATGTATGGCGTGGTGGTGGGCAAAGCCCTTGCGGCCATCCGCTGCGGCGAGTTGGTGACCACCCGAAACCTGCAGCACGCAGCCGCAGCCTTTCACGAACAGGAGCGAACGCAAGAATGGCGAGCGCCCGACGTCTCCCGCTGGCGCGGCCGCACATTTCTGGGATACCGCCGAGCCGATGGCCAGGCGGGAACGCGAAACTACTGGCTGGTTGTGCCCCTCGTTTTTTGCGAAAACCGGAATGTGGGGGTCTTGAAGAGCGCGTTCGAGGAAGCGCTCGGCTACGCCGTCCCACATGTCTATCGCGACCGGGTTGCCGAGCTTGCCCAACTCTACCAGGAGCGCAGGTTCGAGGAAATCAGGCGGAGCGGTCCGCTCACGCCCGTGACCAGAGGGGCGCAGGCGCGTGTGTTTGAGAACCTGGATGGCATCAAGTTCCTGCTGCACGAAGGGGGATGCGGGGGCACGCATGAGGACTCGCAGAACCTTTGTGGACTGATCGCGGGCTACCTTCACCATCCCAATGTTGCCGGCGCCACCATCCTGAGCCTGGGTTGCCAGCACGCGCAGATGGAAATGCTTCGCGGCGAACTTCGGCGACGGGATGCAAACTTCAGCAAGCCCCTGGTAATGCTGGAACAGCAGCAAAGCGGCACCGAAACCGCCATCATGTCGCAGGCCATCCGGGAAACGTTCCTCGGCCTGATAGAAGCCAACAAATGCATGCGCGAGCCCGTGCCCCTCTCGGAGCTTTGCCTTGGCCTGAAATGCGGCGGGTCCGACGGTTTCTCCGGCATTTCCGCCAATCCTGCCATAGGCTACACCTCTGATCTGCTGGCTGCTTTGGGCGGCCGCAGCATTCTTTCAGAGTTTCCAGAGTTATGCGGAGTGGAGCAGGACCTTATCAATCGCTGTACCAGCCAGGAAGTAGCCAATCGTTTTATGGAGCTGATGCGCGATTATGCGGCGCGTGCCCAGGCGGTGCGTGCCGGATTTGACATGAATCCCTCGCCCGGCAACATCCGCGACGGTCTGATCACCGACGCCATGAAGTCGGCGGGGGCTGAGAAAAAAGGCGGAACCTCTCCGGTCACGGCCGTTCTCGATTATCCAGAATATTCCACCACGGCCGGGCTGAACCTTCTCCGCACACCGGGCAATGACGTCGAGTGCGTCACCGCCCAGGCAGGGGCGGGAGCCAACATTGTGCTGTTCACCACCGGCCTGGGCACGCCGACGGGAAACCCCATCGCGCCAGTGGTCAAAATCTCCACCAATTCAGAGTTGGCGGCCAAAATGGCGGACATTATTGACGTGGATGCGGGCGGCATTATCAGCGGCGAGAAAACCATCCAGCAGATGGGCGAAAAGATTCTTGAATTTGTAATCGCAGTGGCCAGCGGCGAGAGGAAGGTTAAGGCGGAGGGCCTGTCGCAAGATGATTTCATTCCCTGGAAGCGAGGAGTTTCCCTCTGAGCGGCACGACTCGCCATGATCATTGACTCCCATCAGCATTTCTGGCGCTACAATCCGGCCCGGCACGTATGGATTACCGACGAGATGGCTGCGCTCAAGCGGGACTATCTCCCCGAGCACCTGCTTACGGAGCTGAAGCTTAACCAAGTGGAGGCTTGCATTGCGGTCCAAGTTGATCAGTCAGAAGATGAGACCATGTTCCTGGTTGATCTGGCTCAACGCCACAGCTTTATCCGCGGGGTTATCGGCTGGGTTGACCTGCGCTCCGACCGCCTGCCGGAGCGGCTGAAGTTTTTCTCGCAATTTGAGAAGCTTCGAGGCTTTCGCCACATCGTGCAGTCGGCAGGTGATGAGCGCTTCCTGTTGCGAACAGATTTTTTGCGGGGCATATCCGAACTGCAGGCCTTCGGCTTCACCTACGACGTTCTGATTTACACCCGGCAACTCCCGGCGGCAGTCGAGTTCGCGGCAAGATTTCCGGAACAGAGGTTCGTCGTTGACCATATCGCCAAAGCGGAGATAAGAGCTAAAGAAATCGCCGGCTGGGAGCGCTGGATGCGGCAGCTGGCCGCTCTTCCCAACGTGCACTGCAAGCTCTCCGGCATGGTAACCGAAGCGGACTGGAGGCGGTGGCGGCCAAGCGACTTTGAACCTTACCTGGATGTGGTATTCGACTGTTTTGGAAGCGACCGGCTCATGTTTGGGTCGGACTGGCCCGTGTGCCTGCTGGCAGGCAGTTACTGTCAGGTGAAGAAAATCATTGCCGATTACACCAACGCTCTGCCGCAGTATGAAAAAGACAAAATCTTTGGCCTGAACGCAGCAAAATTTTATGGACTTGCAGCTTAAAGAGAGAGTAATTCTTGTCACCGGCGCGGGCAAGGGAATCGGCTCCGCGATTTGCCGTGCGGCAAGCCAGGAAGGCGCCATTCCGATCATTGTGGACCGCGATGAAGATGCCGGCGCCGGGCTGGTGCGGGAGTTGGGCCACGATCGGACGCGGTTCGTGGCTGCCGACCTCTGCCGGCCGGAGGAGTGCCGCCTTGCAGTGAACAAGGCAGTGAAGTTCTTCGGCCGCCTCGACGCCCTGGTGAACAATGCCGGGGTTAACGACAGCATCGGCCTGGAGGGCGGCAGTCCGGAAACATTCGTTGCCTCGCTTGAACGGAATCTGCTTCATTACTACAACGTGGCGCATTATGCGCTGCCGGCGCTGAAGCAGTCGCGCGGCGCGATTGTCAACATCGCCTCCAAGGTGGCCCTCACCGGCCAGGGAAATACCTCAGGCTATGCGGCCGCCAAGGGCGGCATTCTCGGCCTCACCCGGGAGTGGGCAGTCGAATTGCTTTCTGCCGGTGTGCGCGTAAATGCCGTCATTCCGGCGGAAGTAATGACTCCGCTTTACCAACAGTGGCTCAATGGCTTCCCCGATCCGCAGCAAAAACTGAGCTCTATCGTAAGCCACATACCTTTGGGCAAGCGGATGACCACAGCGGAAGAAATCGCCGCCACCGTGCTTTTCCTGCTTTCCCCCCGGGCGAGCCACACTACCGGGCAGTTCCTTTTTGTGGACGGCGGGTACGTGCATCTCGACCGTGCTTTGACCTGAGGCCGAGCTGATGACGTGTGAATCGCGGCTGCGCCCAGAAAGCCAACCCGTTCCCTTTACGGAGCGGCGGTTCCTGGTCCCTTTCGCTCTCATCACCTGCCTCTTTTTCCTGTGGGCGCTGGGGGTCAATCTTAACGACGTTTTGATTCCGCGCTTTCGCGATGCCTTCGGGCTCAGCGATTTCCAGTCATCTTTTATCCAGGTGGCCTTCTTCGGCGGGTATTTCCTAGCCGCCTTTCCCGCCGGCTGGCTGATGGAGCGCATAGGCTATAAGCGTGGCATCCTCAGTGGACTGGTCTTATGTGCGACCGGCGCCTTGCTGTTTCTCCCCGCCTCCGCTGCTGGCCTGTACCGCTATTTTTTACTTGCTTTGTTCGTAATGGCGTGCGGACAAAGCTTCCTGGAAGTCGCCTCGAATCCCTATGTCACCATTTTGGGCCCCGCCGGCAGTTCCGAGCGCCGCCTGAATTTTGCGCAGTCCTTCAATGCTGTGGGAGCCGTAATGGCCCCGCTCATCGGTGGCGCGTTCATTCTCACCGGCGTGGAGCGCACTCCCAGTCAGCTGGCCGCGATGTCCTCGGCCCAGTTACGCCTTTACCGCGCCGCGGAGGCGAGCTCCGTCCGTCTGCCCTACGTTGTCATAGCGGGCATATTTGTTTTTATGGCGGTGGTGATCCGCTTCACCCACCTGCCGGACGTCACGGACAAAGGCCCTGGCGCCGACGCCCCCGAGCCGCCGCGCGGCAGCATCTTCGGTCACTCTCACCTTGTGCGGGGTGTGGTTGCGCAGTTCTTTTACGTGGGCGCGCAGGTGGGGGTGGCCAGTTTCGTCATCCGTTTTGCTCAGCATACTGTTCCGGGAATGACGGCGCGACTTGCCGCCTACTACCTGCTCGGGCACCAGATCGGGTTCATGTCCGGGCGCTTCGCCGGTTCCGCCATGATGAAGGCATTGCCCCTTCCCGGCTCCTATCCGCGTTTGCGGTGGGCTGCCTGCTGTGCATCACCATCGCCCTGATTACCTCCGGCATCGTGCCCGTGTGGGCGGTGGTCGTAATCGGCTTCTTTCATTCCATCATGTTCCCTACCATCTTCGCCCTCAGCATCAAGAACCTCGGCCCGCTTACGAAGCGGGGCTCGTCGCTGCTGGTGATGTCCATCATCGGCGGCGCCATCTTCCCCGCCATCATGGGCCGTATCTCCGACGCCAGCAACATTCAGACAGCGTTCACCATCCCGCTAATCTGTTACCTGTATATCCTCTATTTCGGAGTGAAGGGTTATAAGCCCTTAACGATCGCCTGCCCGACGGTTGCCGCCGCCGGAACCGAGGCGCAAGGATCATGATGCGACGTTATTGCCTCACCCTCGACCTGAAAGACGACCCGACGCTCATCGCCGAGTACAAGCGCTATCACCAGAAAATCTGGCCTGAGATCACTCAGAGCATCAAGAATGCGGGGGTAGAGAATCTTGAAATCTATCTCCTGGGCACGCGGCTGTTTATGATTCTCGAGGTCAGGCCGTCCTTTTCTTTCGAAGCTAAGGCAAAGGCCGATCAAGCCAACCCCAAAGTGGGCGAGTGGGAGGAACTGATGTGGAAGTTTCAACGGCCGCTGCCGCAGGCCTAGCCAGGAGAGAAGTGGCTGCTGATGGAGCGCATTTTCCAGCTGGAGCCGTAGCCACCGGGAAGTTGCGTCATCCCTGGGCTGCGGAATCAATCGGCACAGGCTGCAAACGCGGCGCCAGCAGATGCAGGACCAGCAGCGCGATGAGGTAGGCGCATCCCGCAATCAGAAAGGGCACAACGTAGCTGTGCGTCCACTGCAACATGTGGCCGACCGCGTCAGCGATCAACATACCCCCGACCGCGCCCGCGAATCCGCCAAGACCCACAACCGAAGCCAGCCCCCGCTTGGGGAACATATCGGAGGCCAAAGTAAACAAATTGCACGACCAGCCCTGGTGAGCCGCCGCAGCCAGGCCAATCAGCAGAACCGCCGGCCACAACTGCACCACTCGCGAGACGGAGACGATCGGCACCACCGCCAGGGCGCAAACGGCCATGGCTGTCTTGCGGGCACGATTAACACTCCAGCCACGTTTCAGAAGCCGCGACGAAAGCCAGCCTCCGGCGATGCTGCCGCCATCCGCCATGACATAAATTACCACCAGGGGCGCGCTCAACTCGGTAAGCGTGAGGCCATGTTTGCTATGCAGAAAGGAAGGAATCCAGAACAGATAGAACCACCAGATGGGATCGGTGAGGAACTTGGCCGCAGCGAATGCCCAGGTCTGGCGATGGGGCAACAACTGCTTCCAGGAAATCCGCCCTAGTGGCTCGACCGGATCGCTCTGGATATACGCCAGTTCGCTCGGAGAGAGCCGCGGATGCTGTTCTGGGCTCCGATAAATTACGAGCCAGGCTACCAGCCAGCTGGCGCTGAAAAAGCCGGTAAACAAGAAGGCCCATCGCCAGCCCAGGTGAACGTAGATCCAGGGAACCGCCAGCGGCGCCAGCACTGCTCCCACGTTGGAGCCGGCGTTGAACAAACCGGTGGCGAAAGCACGCTCCTTTCGGGGAAACCATTCCGCAACCGTCTTGATGCCGGCAGGAAAGTTGCCCGATTCCCCCAAGCCGAGCATAAAGCGCGCAGTAACGAATCCCCAAACGGAGTTCGCCAGCGCGTGCCCCATTGCCGAAAGGCTCCACACCGCGATGGCGATGGCATAGCCAATGCGGGTGCCCACGCGGTCAATAAGCCCGCCCATTACCAGCAGGCCGAGCGCGTATGCCGCCTGGAATGCGGTGACGATGTAGCCGTACTGGATATCGTTCCAGCCGATTATTCGTTGCAGATAAGGAGCGAGAATCCCGATCACCTGCCGGTCCATGTAATTGATGGTGGTCGCGAAAAACAGCAAGGCGCAGATAACCCAGCGATAATGGCCGGCGGGCGGCGCGGCTGGCGCCTTTACCGGGACCTTCATAGGAGAGCGGGATGGTCTTGTAATCGGATCCACCATGGCCTGCCACGATGTTCTCTCGGCGATTTCGATGGTCAGCCTTCAGTCATTTCTTGCCTTTCGATTTGACGCTAGGGCCGCCATTGGGCCACCTTGCCACCGGGATAGATTTTCAGCACGAATCGCGGAGCATTGAACACGCGACCGCCAGGGAGACGCAATGTCCGAGAACCGCCGAATTTTTCTTAAAAATGTCGCCACCGGCGTTCTCTCCGGGGCAGCTGTCCTGCCCCGTCGCAACCTGCACGCCCTGCCCGATGGTAACGCAACCGGCGCTCATGCGTTGAGCATCCGGCGGTTTGGGGCCACCGGATACGACAAGACCAATGAGGCTACCGCGGTCAACGGGCGCCCGGTGTATCCTTCGGCGATGCGAAATTTCAGTCTGAATAGTTGCGTGCGCACGACACTCTGGATCGTAACCTGTCTCTGTGGGTTCGGCGCGGTGCCCGCTTTGGCCGCCCAGCCGCCATTGGCCACCATTTCAGTTCAAACCAAATCGCTTGGCCGGCAAATTCCCAAGGATTTCGTAGGCTTCAGCCTTGAGGTTTCCACCGCCGGGCAGGGATTGCAATCATTCGCCGAAGGTGGAAAAGCTGCCTCCCGCCGCGCCGAATACTCTTTGGGCAGTACCGGGGCGCCGAATCACGGCTTTTTCCAGTTCATGCGCAACCTCGGTCCGGGAATTCTTCGCTTGGGCGGCAACAGCCAGGACAATACCTGCTGGAATCCTTCCCCTGCTCCCCATCCCGATCGCTGCCAGGGAGCCCTCAGCGCGGCTGATTTTCGGCTTTATTCCGCAGCCGCGAAGGCCTCAGACTGGCGTCTCATCGTGGGACTCAACCTTAAGCAGAACTCCAGCCAGTGGGCTCTGAACGAAGTGCTGCAAGGCATCGCAAAGGAAGTCAAGCCGGAACAAGTGCTGGGGCTCGAAATCGGCAATGAGCCTGATCTTTTCGGTCCGCCCTCCCGGCTCAAGACCTACTCGCCCGCCGATCACGTGAAGGAGTTTCTCGCCCACATCCACGCTCTCCAAACGAATCCCACCACCGCGCAGTACCCGGTCATAGGCCCGGCCACCTGCTGCCGCTGGCGCAATGCGCGCGACTTAGCCACTTTCATGGATGGAGTCGGCCCCGCCAATCTCAAACTGGTGACCGTACATGAATACCCCACTACGACCTGCAATGACCACAAGGTTACAGTTGCGCAACTGCTGGCCGCGGACCTGATGACGCGCTTTAATGATGAAGCCCGAACCTGGGTGGCAGCCGCCCGCGAACGCAAGCTGCCCATTGCGGTGGCTGAAACCAACTCCGCCTCCTGCGGCGGCATGCCCGGGGTGAGCAACGCCTTTGCTTCCGCGCTGTGGGGACTCGACTGGCTCTTTTCCAACGCTGAAGACGGTTTCGCCAATGTCAATTTCCACATCAGCTACCGTCCCGGCGGCAGCTCATACAATCCGGTTGACACCTACGGTGGGGCCGGCCAGCAATACGAAAACATCGCTCAGCCGCTCTACTACGCCATGTACCTGTTCGCGCACAGCGCTTCCGGCGAGCATTTTTTGCCTGCCGAAACGCAGACCACGGCTAACGTCCGCGCCTATGCCACCACCGGCTGCGCGACTTGTGCGGTGAATGTGGTGATCATTAATAAGGACGCTACCGCCTCCGGCCGCGTGCGTGTGCATCTGGGCACAAGGGCGGGCTCAGGAAAACTTCTCCTCCTCAAAGCTCCCGACCTGAATTCCCCATCCTCGGCCGTAACCTACGGCGGAGGGCAATTTGACAGCAACGGCCGCATCGCGGCTCCGCATACCACACAGGTCAAGGCGAACGCGCATGGCGATTATGAGTTCGTTCTCCCTCATGCTGTGGCCGCGCTGCTCATAATTCCCCGCCACGCCGCAAGATGACACAAATTGCATACTGGATTTGTGGCGGGCACCCTCGCCCGCGACGATTCCGTCGCGCGGACCACGCATTATTTGGCGCGCTTGTTCAACTGGTCGAGGGTACGCTTCAGATGTTCCAGCTTCTGCCCCGCCTCTCCCAGCTTGCCTTCCGCAGTCAGCCGCTGGTAGTCGGAAAGATCTTTGGCGGCTTGGGTGATTAGAGCATTGCGTTCTGTCGCAACCTCTGCCGTGGCTCCCGAGACCGGCACCTGTTGCCCCGCTCCCGATGGCGCCCCCTCCGTACTGGCTGATGAAGTCGCGCCACCAAACAGGCCCGCCATGGCTGACTCGAAAGTGGGCCCATATGCCAGCCGGTCCTGCAGCGCCAGCACCACCAGGCGCAGCTCCGGCATGGGGCTGCGCTGCGCCTGCAAATAGATGGGCTCCGCATAGAGCAGGGCGCGGCCGGTCGGAATCACCAGCAGGTTTCCCCGACGCACGTGCGAGCCCTGCTGGTTCCACAGCGTCAATTGGCCGGAGAGCTGCGCGTTCTGGTCAATACGCGCTTCGATCTGCAGTGGCCCGTCAACCAGTTTGGTTTTGGGGAAATCATAGACCACCGCACTGCCGTAATGAACTCCGTCGCTGCGTCCGGCAATCCAGCCGATTAAGTTGTTGCGGTTGGCGGGTGTGAAGGGAAGAATCTCCACGAACTCCATCCCCGATTCTTCCGGCAGCTTCATGAGCACGAAATTCGGCTGCATCGGTTGTGTGGCCTGTTCGCCGGAATCATTCATTCCGACTTGGCTGGCAACCGTCCACAGATCTTCGCGGTTGTAGAACACCTCAGGATTGGTCATGTGATAGAGGCCGTACACATCCGCCTGCAGGCTGAGCAGCAATTCCGGGTAGCGCACATGCTTGCGCAATCCCGGCGGCATTGCCGCCGCATCTTTGAACAGGCCGGGAAACACCCGCCGGTAAGCGGCAATAATCGGATCCTGGCTGTCGAAATCGTAAAACGTGGTCGTCCCATTGTAGGCGTCGATCACCACCTTCACACTATTGCGCAGGTAGTTGAGTCGATCGTCGTTCAAAAAGTAATGCGTCGAGTAGGGGTAGTTGTCGGAAGTGGTGAACGCGTCCATCATCCAGTACAAGCGGCCGTCCTCGCCCACCACAATGTAGGGATCAGGCTCGTAGGTAAGAAACGGCGCCAGAGCTTCCACGCGCGCGCGCACATTGCGGCGCATCAGCAGCCGGCTGCCGTTATTCACGTCGTCGCTGAAGGGCAGCTTGGCGAGATCACCGCGGGCGGCCGCGATCAGAACGCGCCGCAGCCAGCCGCCAATTACAATCCCGCCCGTGCCCTGGTAGCTGGTAAAGCTGTTGCTCTCGCCCTGCGGATAGTTGAACTCGTTCTGGCGCGTCTTCACATACACATCGCTGTTGGTCAGTTCGCCAAAGTAGATCTCCGGGCGTTTCAACGTGAGGTTGGCTACCGTGCTCTGCACCGGCATGTTGCTCAACAGCAGGGTGGGCAAGCCTTCGGGCGTAAACCCGTTGACGGGATTCATGGTGATTCCGTAGCCATGGGTATAAATCAGCTTCTCGTTGATCCAGTTGCGGCTGCTTTCCGGCAGCTTGTCAAGGTTCAACTCGCGGGCAGCCAGCATCACTTCACGCATATGGCCGTCAATTTCGTAGCGGTCAATATCAATGTCCGGAAAATCGTAGTAGGTCCGAATCTCCTGGATCTGCCGCAATGTATCCTGCAGAGCGCGCCAATCCCAGAGCCGGATGTTCTGCAGCGTGGCCTGATTGTTTGCCGCATCGGCGGCCAGCACGCTGGTCTCGGCGGGAAACTCGCGGCGTGTTGCCCGGTCCAGACCGTAGGCC
>Ga0075276_10000464_pt1 | contig 10461 bp, 14 predicted proteins | sample SF_Rice_5C_80N_4_FD_69770 | JGI IMG/M metagenome (GOLD analysis project Ga0075276, IMG submission 69770) | Rice paddy soil microbial communities from Twitchell Island, California, USA - SF_Rice_5C_80N_405 | ecosystem: Environmental > Terrestrial > Soil > Paddy field/soil | place: USA: Twitchell... | reverse complement strand
GCGCTTCGAGAGCGAGCGCCAGGAGGCCGTGTGGCTCTACCGGATCCTCCACCGGAGCTGCCTCGACGAGCTGCGGCGGCGCAGGCGGCGGCCCGAGGTGTTCGCGGAGGTGGAGGTCGAGGCGCGCGGCGAGGAGCCGGGCTCGTCGCTGCTCGTCGCGGCCGCGCTCGCGGAGCTGCCGCCGGAGTCGCGCGCGGTCGTCCTGCTCGTCGACCTGATCGGCTTCGACTACGAGTCGGCCGCCGCCGTGCTCGGCGTGCCGCGCGGCACCGTCGCCTCGCGGCTGAACGGGGCGCGGCGCCGCCTGCGGGAGGTGCTTCGGAGTGAGTGACCGCGACGACTGGGTGCGCGATCGGCTCGCGCAACTCGAGCCGCCGCCGCGGCGGCTCGGCTTCGACGAGGAGCTCTGGGAGCGCGCCGAGGCGCGGGAACGCACGCTCGCCCGGCGCTGGCGGCTCGTGAGCGTCGCGCTCGCCGCCGTCGCGGCAACCGCGGTCGCCGCGGCGGCGGTGCTCGCAACCGGGCGCGCCTCGGGCGCGACCATCGACCGCACCTTCGCCTGCACGACGCAGGTGCAGGGCGGCCTCCACGTCTTCCAGATCGAGGCCTGGCCGCGCGACCCGCAGCTCCCGGCGGCGGGCGTCCAGCTGACCACGCTGACGCAGATGCTGCTGGCCTTCAACACGTTCGGCCACCAGCCGCTCGCGGTCGACGAGAGCAGCTGCCGCGCCGTGAAGCGCGCCGTCCCGCTCTCGGGCAAGGGCCTGCCCGCGGCAAGCACCTTCAACGTCGGGTACGTCCATTTCACGGCCCGCTGCCTGCTCGGCGGCCGGCTCCTCGTCCGCGTCCGCGTGCACACGGACGGCTCCGGGCGGCCGCTCTCGGCGCTCCTGGCGCTGCGGATGGAGAAGCGGAACCTGCCCGTCTCCTTCATCCGCTGGTCGCCGAAGCGCGTCGTCGCCGCGCTCGGTTCGCGCTGCAGCTGAACGATTCGCGCACCGGAGGCGTATCAATCCGGTGATGAGCGTCGACGCGGCACAGGCGGCCGCTCCGGAGTCGGAGCCGGCGGTGGGCGAGCACGAGCGGTTCGAGCGGCTCGTGCGCCGCCACCACCCGCGGCTTCGGCGCGTCGTCGCGGGGATCGTCGGCGACCGGCATCGCGTCGACGACGTCCTCCAGGAGGCGTACCTGAAGGCGTACCGGAAGCTGCCGCGCAGCTTCGCGAACGAGGCGCACGAGGCGGTCTGGCTCGTCCGCGTCGTCCATCGCTGCGCGCTCGACGAGCTGCGCCGGACGAAGCGGCGCCGCGAAGACCTCGGCGAGCTCGGCCACCTGCGCGCGGTGCCGGACGAGCGGGGCGTGCGGCTCGACGTCGACGCGGCGTTCGCGCGGCTCGCGGTCGCCGACCGCTCCGTCCTCCTGCTCGTCGACCTGCTCGGCTTCGACTACGAGGGCGCCGCCGCGGTCCTGCGCGTGCCGCGCGGCACCGTCGCCTCGCGCCTGAACGCCGCGCGCCGGCGCTTCCGCGAGCTGCTGGAGGCGGACGATGGACGAGCGTGACGTCCGCGACCTGCTCGAGCGGCTCGGCACGCCGCCCGAGGATCCCGACTTCTTCCGGTCCCTCCGGGAGCGCCTCCGCGAGCGCGACCGCACGGCCGTCCGCCGCTGGCGGGTCGCCGCGGTCGCGCTGGCGGCCGTCGCGGCCGCCGCCGTCGCCGCAGCGGCGGTGGTCGCGACGGCCCGCGGAGGCGGCGCCAGGCTCGACCGCACGCTCTCCTGCTCGCTCGCGGGCGCGACGACGCCGGGCGTCGGCGTCGACGTCTGGCCGCAGAGCGACTTCGGCCGGGGCGGGCTCCGGGTCTTCATCGGCGGCCACGGCTCGCTGCTCCGCCTTCGCGGGTCGGTTCCCGGGTTCGCGCTCGACCCGACGCGCTGCCGCGCCGCGTCGGTGGACGTGTCCACCGACGGGGCCGGGCTCGACGACCTGCACGTCGTCGGCCCCGGAGTCGGCCGGGTGCTCGCACGCTGCCTTCCCTCCGGTCGCGTGCTCCTGCGGATGCAGGTCGGCCTCGACCCGGCCGGACGGCCCGACCGCGCGACCGTCGCGGTCGCCGCCCGGGACGGGACGCCGCTCGCGGTCCTGCGCTGGCAGCCGAGCCTCGTCCGCGCCGCGCTCGGTCGTTCCTGTCCCGGCGGCTGACGCATGGCGCTCGCTGCGTTCCTCGCCCGGCGGCTCGTGCTCGCCGCCCTCGTCCTGCTGGTCGTGTCGTTCCCGACGTTCGTCTTCTTCGCCGGGAACTTCAACGCGATCTGCGGCCCGAAGGAGCACACGCTCTCCGCGACGCTGCCGTTCTACTGGCGCTGGCTGCAGGGGATCCCGAGCGGGCGCAGCCTGAAGACGAGCATCTGCGGCTGGCCGCCGCTCTGGCAGAACCTCGGGCCGAGCCTCGGGAGGACGGCGGCGCTGCTCGCGCTCACCTTCCTGCTCGTGCTCGCGCTCTCGCTGCTCGTCGCCGCGGTCGCGGCCGCCGCTCCCGGCTCGTGGCTCGACCTCGGCCTGCGCGGGTTCTCGTACGTCGCCTGGGCGACGCCGGCGTTCCTCGTCGCGGGCGCGCTGCAGTGGCTCGCCGCCTGGGCCGCCGGCACGCACGGGATCCATTGGCTCCCGCAGCGCGGCTGGCCCGGCTTCTGTCCCGACCCGCGCGACCTCAACCCGTTCAACAACGACGTCAGCGGCCAGCCGCTGCAAAACATTCTCAGCACCTGCCCGCCCGCACCCGGCGGCATCCACTACGTGCTCGAGTCGCTCCGCTACCTCGTCCTGCCCTCGCTCGCGCTCGCGCTCAGCTTCGTCGGCCTCCACAGCCGGCACCTGCGCTCGTCGCTGCTCGTCGCGCTGCGCGCGCCGTTCGCGACGACGGCGCGGGCGAAGGGGCTGACGGAGCGGCGCGTCCTGCTCCGCCACGCCCTGCGCGCCTCGCTCGCGACCTTCACGAGCGCGCTCCTGCTCGACTTCGGCTCGCTCTTCGGAGCGGCGCTCGCGATCGACTGGATCTTCAAGCTGAACGGCGTCGGGATGCTGTTCGCGAACGAGATCTCCGCGAACTACGTCGACGCGTACGCGATCCAGCTCCTCCTGCTCGTGACGGCCGCGATCGTCGTCGGGACGTCGCTGCTCTCGGAGCTGGCGCTCCTCTGGCTCGACCCGCGCGCCCGGCCGGCATGAGGGGGAGGCGCCTGCGGCGGCGGCTGCTCCGGCAGCGGGCGATGGTCGTCGCGCTCGTCGTGCTCGTCCCGCTCTGCACCGTCGCCTGGTTCGCGCGCGACGTGGCTCCCTACCACTGGTCGCACCTCGACCTCGAGCTGCTGCAGAAGCCGCCGACGTTCTCGCACTGGCATCTCTTCGGCACCGACCTGATCGGGCAGGACGTGTTCAGCCGCTCGCTCTGGGCGCTCGGGTTCTCGCTGCGGCTCGACCTGCCGGTGGCCGCCGCCGCGACCGCGATCGGCGTCCTCGTCGGCTCGCTCGCCGGCTGGTTCCGGGGCTGGGTCGACGCGACCCTGATGCGATTCGCCGACCTGGTCACCGCGTTCCCGGCGATGCTGATCCTCTTCGCGCTGATCTTCTACCTGCACCCGATCTCGTCGCGGATCCTCGGTGCGGTGCTCGTCGGCTGCCTCTGGATCTACCCGGCCCGGCTCGTGCGGGCGAACGTGCTCGCGCTTCGCGAGCTCGAGTACGTGGAGGCGGCGCGAGCGCTCGGCGCGTCCGACCTGCGGATCGTCCTCCGGCACGTCCTTCCGAACAGCCTCGGCACGATCCTCGTCTCCGGCACGGCGCTGCTCGGCCAGGCGATCCTGCTCGAGTCGACAGTCGAGTTCTTCAACTACGGGATCATCGTGAACACGCGGCCGACGCTCGGGAACATGATCGCGGACGTCCTCAAGTACGGCATCGGAGACCTCAACCAGGCGGGCTACCACTGGTGGACGTGGGCGTTCCCTGCCTTGACGCTCGTGGTCGTGCTCGTCTGCGTCAACCTCGTCGGCGACGGCCTCGACGCGGCGCTCGACCCGCGCACCTAGCGGGGGCGGATCGCGAGCACGAGCTTGCCGCGGACGTGCCCGTCCTCGAGCAGCTCGTGGGCGCGCGCGACCTCGGCGAGCGGCAGGACCTCCTGCACGTGGGGGCGCAGGCGCCGCTCGTCCACCAGCCGCGTGAGGCCGTCCAGCTGGATCCCGTCGGGGCGGACGTAGTGGTAGCGATGGCCGTCGCCCGGCTGGACGATCGAGACGACGCGGTCGGCGACGCGCTTCAGCGCCTCCAGCGAGTCGCCGCCGAGCGGGTCGATCGCCGCGTCTACGTGCTCCGGCAGCTCGCCGCGCGCGTAGTCCAGGAACTCCGCGCCCAGCCCGTGCACGAACTCCTCGTTGCGGGCGCTCGCCGTCCCGATCGCGCGGGCGCCGAGGGCGCCCGCGATCTGCACCGCGAAGTGGCCGACGCCGCCGGACGCCGCCGGCACGAGCACCGTCTCGCCCGCGGCGAGCTCGAGCTTCTCCGTCAGGCACTGCCACGCGGTCAGCGCCGCGAGCGGCACCGCAGCCGCCTCCTCGAACGAGAGGGAATCCGGCTTGAACGAGACGAACTCCTGCGGGACGACGACCTGTTCCGCGTAGGTCCCCTCGCCGACGAAGTGCTTGCGGCAGTACGCCCACACCTCGTCGCCGGGCCGCACGCGCGTCACCGACGGCCCGACCTCCTCGACCACGCCGGCTGCGTCCCAGCCGAGCACGACCGGGAAGGCGTGCGGGAAGCGCTGCGCCTGCCTGCCCTCGCGCGTCTTCCAGTCGACCGGGTTGACGCCGGCGGCCCGGATCGCGATCCGGACGCCGTCGGGGAGCAGCGGCGGGTCGGCGACGTCGCCGACCTGGAGCTGGTCGCGCCCGCCGAACTCCTCGATGTAGGCCGCCCTCACGCCAGGAGGCTTCCGTCCAGCTCCCGCAGCGAAACGCCGCCGCAGAGCGCGAGCGTCAGGTCGACCTCCGCCAGCAGCTGGCGGATCACGGCCTCGACGCCGGCCGCGCCGCCGACCGCGAGCCCGTACGCGTAGAGCCGCCCGACGAGGACCGCGTCGGCGCCGAGCGCGATCGCCTTCACGACGTCGGCGCCGCGCCGCACGCCGCCGTCCACGAGCAGCGGGTAGTCCGGCCCGACCGCTTCGCGCACCTCGACGAGCGCGTCGAGCGCCGCGACCGCGCCGTCCACCTGCCGGCCGCCGTGGTTGGAGACGACGATCCCGTCCACGCCGTGCTCGCGCGCCAGCGCCGCGTCGTCGCCGCGCAGGATTCCCTTCACGAGCAGCGGCAGCGACGTCTGCTCACGCAGCCAGTCGAGGTCGGCCCACGTCAGCCCGAGGTTCGGGAAGGTCATGAGCATCGTCGCGGCCGCCGTCAGCATGTCCTCCTCCGGCGGCTTCTCCAGCCGCGAGCAGAACGCGGCGTCGGTGAAGAAGTTCGCGCAGCCCTCGCCGCGGATGAACGGCAGGTACGCGTTGCGCAGGTCGCGCGGCCGCCAGCCGAGCGTCGAGGTGTCGAGCGTGACGACGATCGCGCCGTAGCCTGCCGCCTCGGCGCGGCGGACGAAGCTCGCCGCGACCTCGCGGTCGTTGATCCAGTAGAGCTGGAACCAGCGCGGCCCGTCGCCCATCGCCTCGGCCACCTGCTCGATCGACGAAGACGCGGCGCTCGAGAGGATGAACGGAATGCCCGCCGCGGCCGCCCCGCGCGCCGCGCCGACCTCCGCCTCCGCGTGCGCGATCGAGAGGACGCCGACCGGCGCGAGGAGGAAGGGCGCCGGCGAGCGCGTCCCGAGCACCTCGACCGAGAGGTCGCGGACGGCGTTCCCGGCGAGCATCCGCGGCCGCAGCCGCTGCCGCTCGAATGCCTCGAGGTTCGCGCGCATGGTCGCCTCGCCGCCGGCGCCGCCCGCGATGTAGCCGAACGCGCCCTTGTCGAGCACGGCCTCGGCGGCGGTCTCCCAGTCCTCCGGCCCGATCGGCCACTCCGCCTGCCCCGCGATGTAGATCGCGTTCTGCACGAGGCTGCCCTCGAAGGCGTTCATGCCTCCGATCATCCCACGGAGTCCGCTATGCGGAGGCGGGCGCCGCTTCGAGGCGCGCGTCCTGCGGCCCCAGCTCGACGATCGCGCGGCGCCGCTGCACCGGCAGCAGCGTGACGACGGCGGCGATCAGGGCGAATCCCGCCCACTGCGACCCGCGCAGGTGCTCGTGGTAGGCGTAGATCCCGGCGAGCGCGAGGACGGCGGGGTTCGCGAGCTCGGCGAGCGAGGCCATGACCGCGGGTGTCCGCCGCAGGCCGTAGTAGTAGAGCGTCAGCCCCAGCAGGCCGGTGACGAGCGCGAGCGCGAGGATCCAGAGCGAGTCGCGGGCGCCCGCGTGCCAGCGGTCGCCGAGCACCGCGACGGCGACCGCGGTCGCGGCGAGGCCGAAGAAGAAGCGGAGCGCGACGATCCGGTCGAAGCGGAGGGAACGGCCGAGGTAGCGGCCGAGGACGGTGCCGAGCGCCCACAGCGTCGCGGCGGCGAGCGCCTCGGCGACGGCGGCGAGGCCCCGCGCGCCCGGGTCGAGCGGCTGCGGCTGGTTGACGAGCCACAGGCCCGCGAGCCCCGCGGCGAGGAACCAGCCGAACCGGCGGTGCGGCCGCTCGCCGAGGATCGCGCCGGCGGCGAGCACCGCGATCAGCGGCTGCGCCTCCTGCATCACGACGGCCGTGATGAAGTCGCGCCGGATCGCGGCCGTGAAGAGGATCGTCGCGGCCCCGGAGGCGCCGGCGCCCACGACGACGGCAGCCGCGAGCGCCCGCGGCCCGGCGCTCCACACCGCCCGGAGGGCGCCGGCGAGCAGCGGCAGCGTCAGCGCGACGAGCAGGACGTGCTCGCCGAAGACGATCGTCGTCGCCGGCAACGCCTGGATCGGCTTGCGCAGGATCGGGTCGGTGCCCCACAACGCCGCGGCGACGGCGACGAGCAGCACGCCCGGGAGCACGGGAAGACGGCGCATCGAGCGGAGCGTACCGAGACGGGCGCGGGTCACACCTGCGCCGGGATTGCCCGGTTCGAAAACGGGTAGCAGGCGGCGATGGTCGAGAGAGTGCGCCTCGTCGGAAGGTGGTCGGTGCGGGGCGTGCTGCTGTACGCCCTCTGGCTCCTCCTCGTGGGCAACGTCCGGACTCCGGAGCTCGTCGCCGGCGCGGTCGCGGCCGTCCTCGGGGTCGCCGGCGTCGCCGCCGCGCGGCGGCACCTGCCGGAGTACCGGCTCGAGCCGCGGCTGCTCGCGACGCTCCTGCCGCTGCCGTGGGAGCTCCTGCGCGACAGCGCCGTCGTGCTCGCGACGCTGCCGAGGCGGACGCAGGGGCGCTTCCGCTCGACCTCGCTCGCGGTGCCCGCCGGCGCCCGCGGCCGCGGCGTGCAGGCGCTCGCCGAGGCGCGGGGGTCGCTGGCCCCGAACGCCTATGTCGTCGACGTCGACGCCGTGCGCGGCCTCGTCCTCCTCCACGAGCTCGACGCCGGGGTCGAGGGCACGCCGCTGTGAACGTCTGGCTCGCGGCGGCGCTCGTGCTCCCGGCGGGGCTCGTCGGCTGCGCGTTCACCCTCGCCCGCGGCGATCCCGTCGACGGCCTCGTCGCGCTCGAGGTGGTGGGGACGGTCCTCACCCTGGAGCTCGCCCTGCTCGCGGTCGGGCTCCACCGCTCCGTCTACTGGACGCTGCCGCTCGTCCTTCCCCTCGTCTCCTTCGCGGGGGCGCTCCTGCTCGTCCGCGTCTTCGGGGACCGGTTCCTGTGAGCATCCGGGGCGGAGCGGGCGCGTGAGCACCGCCGTCGACGTGCTGGTCTGGGTCGCCGTCGCGCTCGAGCTCTCGGCGTGCCTCGGGCTCGTCCTCGCGCGCTCGCACTACGACCGGCTGCACTACGCGTCGGCCGCCGCCGTCGCACCGCCGGTGGTGCTCGCGGTCGCCGTCGGGCTCGACCAGGGCGTCTCGACCTCGCTCTGGAACGCGATCGCCGTCGCGGGGCTGCTCGTCCTCGCGAACGCGCTCCTCACGCACGGGACAGCGCGCGCCGCCCGCAAGCGCGAGTACGCGAGCGTCGCGGCGCTGCCGGAGGAGCGGAACGCGTGACGGCCGTCCAGATCATGGCGCTCTCGCTCGTCGCGCTGAGCGCGCTTCTCGTCGTCCTCACGCGCGACCTCGTGAAGCTGACGATCGCGAACAGCATCTACGGGCTCGTCCTCGTCGTCCTCTTCCTCGTGTTCGGCGCACCCGACGTCGCGCTCTCCGAGCTCGTCGTCGGCGCCGTGGCCATGCCGCTCGCGATCGTGGTCGCGATCGTGAAGGAGCGCGGGGAGTGACACGCGCGGGGCGGGTCGTCCTGCTCGTGCTCGGGCTCGGGGGCCTGCTCGCGCTGCTCGCGATCGCGGCCGCCGACCTGCCCGCCTTCGGCTCCGTCCACAGCGCCTATGCCGCCTTCGCGCGCCACGCGGCCTACGCCGATCGGCACGCCGCGAACTCGGTCGCCGCCGTCGTCTTCGACGTCCGCGGGCTCGACACGATGATCGAGGAGTTCATCCTCTTCGCTGCCGCGACGGCGACGGCGCTGCTGTTGCGCAGCACGCGCGAGGAGGACGCCGAGCGGGCCGAGGACCACGGCGAGGGCGACGCGCTGAAGCTGTTCGGGATCGGCGGCGTCGGAGCGGTCGTCGTCCTCGGGCTCTACGTCGTCGCGCACGGGTACGTCTCGCCGGGAGGGGGCTTCCAGGGCGGGGTCGTGCTCGCGACGGCGGCGGCGCTCGTCTTCCTCGCCGGCACCTACCGCGCCTTCCGCCGCGTGACGCCGCAGAGCCTGCTCGAAGGGGCCGAGTCGCTCGGCGTGCTCGCCTGGCCCGCACTCGGCGTCGGCACCCTCGCCTCGGGCAGCGCGTTCCTCGCGAACGTTCTCCCGCCCGGCTCGATCGGCTCGCTCGCGTCGGCCGGGACGATCCCGCTTCTCAACGCCGCCACCGGCCTCGCCGTCGCCTCGGCCTTCACCCTGATCGGCGTCGAGTTCCTCGAGGAGCTGTTCGCCGAGCGGGCGCGCGGCGAGGAGGGGCGCTCGTGAGCGTCTACCCGTACGTGATCGGGATCGTCGTCTTCGGGCTGGGCCTCGGCGGGATCGCGGTCAGCCGGCACCTCGTCCACGCGATCGTCTGCCTGAACGTCGCGCAGACGGGGACGTACGTCCTGCTCCTCGCGGTCGGCTGGCGGCGCCACGGGACGGCCCCGATCCTGGGCGGCGTCCCGAAGGGGTCGCACCAGGTCGACCCGGTCGTGCAGGCACTGACGCTCACCGACATCGTCGTCGGCATCACCGTCAGCGGGCTCCTGCTCGCGCTCGCGATCCAGGTGCACCGCCGACGCGGGACGATGGACCCGGACGAGCTGCGCGCGCTCCGGGGCTGAGAGCGTGCACGCGCTCGTACCGCTGCCGGTCGCCGTGCCGCTCGCGGTCGCCGCCGTTCTCGGCGCCGTCGGTCGCTTCCTGCCCCGGCAGGTGGTCGACGCGGCGGCGATCCTCGCCGCGGCGGCCGTCACGGGCGTCTCGGCGACGCTCGTCGTCGGCACCGCCGACCGGCCGCTGCACGTCTTCTTCGGCGGCTGGCGCCCGCACGGCGGGCTGGTCCCGGGGATCGCGTTCGACGTCGACCCCCTCTCTGCCGCGCTCGCGACGCTGGCGGGCGCGCTCACCGTCGCCGCGCTCGTCTTCGCGTGGCACTACTTCGAGGAGGCGCTCCCGCTCTTCCACATCCTCGTTCTCCTCTTCCTCGCCGGGATGGTCGGGTTCGCGCTCTCGGACGACCTCTTCAACCTCTTCGTCTTCTTCCAGCTGATGGGGATCCCGGCGTTCGCGCTCACCGGCTACCGGGTCGACGAGCCGGGCCCGCTCCAGGGCGCGCTCGCGTTCGGGATCCTCAACACGATCGCGGGCTCGCTGCTCGTGCTCGCGATCTCGCTCGTCTACGGCCGCACGGGCGCGCTCAACCTCGTCGACGCGGGCGCGGCGCTCGCCGGGCGGCCGCCGGACCTGCTCGTCACCGCCGCGTTCGGGCTCGTCGTCAGCGCCTTCCTCGTCAAGGCCGGCGTCGTGCCGTTCCACTTCTGGCTCGCCGACGCGTACGCCGCCGCGCCCGCGCCCGTCTGCGTCCTCCTCTCCGGGGTGATGAGCGACCTCGGCATCCACGCGATCGCCCGCGTCCATGCGAGCGCCTTCGCCGGCGCCTTCGCGCACCGGGAGCCGCAGGTGCGGGCGATCCTCGTCGCGCTCGGCGTCGCCGGGGCCCTGATCGCCGCCGTGATGAGCTTTCTCCAGGCCGACCTGAAGCGGATGCTCGCCTTCCTCACCGCCTCGCAC
>Ga0075276_10000463_pt1 | contig 10463 bp, 12 predicted proteins | sample SF_Rice_5C_80N_4_FD_69770 | JGI IMG/M metagenome (GOLD analysis project Ga0075276, IMG submission 69770) | Rice paddy soil microbial communities from Twitchell Island, California, USA - SF_Rice_5C_80N_405 | ecosystem: Environmental > Terrestrial > Soil > Paddy field/soil | place: USA: Twitchell... | reverse complement strand
TGATGGTGTCGCCGGTCTTGCCGACGGAGGTGGGTTCACCCACAATGCAGTAGTCCAGCTTCTCGCCGCGCGCCTGCAGCGCTTCCACCACGCGCACGGTTCCATCCACCGCGATGCCTTCTTCGTCGGAGGTGAGCAGCAGGGCGATGGAGCCCTGGTGCCGCGGATGCTGTGCGACGAATTTCTCGATGCCGGTGACGAAGGCCGCGAGCGAGCCCTTCATGTCGGAGGCGCCGCGCCCAAACAGCATGCCATCGCGTATGGTGGCGGTGAACGGGTCGCTGGACCACTTATCTGCGGGGCCGGTCGGTACGACGTCGGTGTGGCCGGCAAAACACACCACGGGACCTTCTGTGCCGCGCCGTGCCCACAGATTGTCCACTTCGCCGCAGCGCATTCTTTCCAGCTTGAAGCCCAGGGGTTCCAGGCGGGAGCCGATGAGATCCAGGCAACCCTCGTCATGCGGCGTGAGAGAACGGCGGGAGATGAGTTGTTGCGTCAGTTCCAGGGTGGTGCTCATGAGTGTGGTAATGCCTAGATTTTCAGATTCTGATAGTCGGTTTCGCTGAAGCCGGTCGCGAGCACCTTGCCGTTCTTTTCCAGCACCGGCCGCTTGATGACGTTGGGCTTTTCGACCATCAACTTGAGCGCGGAAGCGTCATCCTTGATGGAGGCCTTGACGGTATCCGGCAATTGTCCCCATGTGGGACCGGTCTTTTTCAGCAGCTTTTGCCAGCCCACTTGCTTCAGCCAGCCCGAGAGCATGGCTTCGTCAACGCCCTGCTTCTTGAAATCGTGGAAAGCGTACTCGACGTTGTGGTCCGTCAGCCAGGTGCGCGCTTTCTTCACCGTGCCGCAGTTGGGAATCCCGTACAGTATCGTTTTTTTTGTCATATTCTTAGCGGTTGACGTCGATGTCCAGTTTGATCGAGCCGAAATCCGCATTGCCCGTCCGGGCGACGGCGCTCTGGTTGGCGGGGTCGTTCGGGTCGTAGGCCTTCATCTTGCGGGTCTCGGAATAGTCGATCATGGCGGACAGGTTGCTGGCCGAGTCGGCGTTGCGCAAGGCCTCATCCTTGGTGATCTTGCCCTTCTTGAACAGCTGGTACAGCGCCTGTTCGAAGGTCTGCGAGCCGGGCGACACGCTTTGCTCGATGGCATCGCGGATTTTCTCGATCTCGCCGTTCTTGATCAGGTCGGCGATCAGCGAGCTGTTGATGAGGATCTCCACCGCCGGGATCAGTTTGCCGTCCACCGCGCGCACCAGCCGCTGCGAGATGACCGCGCGCACGCTCATCGACAGGTCAGAGAGTATGCTGGGCCGGGCATCGTAGGGGAAAAAGTTGATGATGCGGTTCAGCGCGTGGTAGCTGTTGTTGGCGTGCAGCGTGGAGAGGCACAGGTGGCCGGTCTGCGCCGTGATCAGCGCCTGCTTGAGGGTCTCGCGGTCGCGGATTTCGCCCACCATCACCACGTCCGGCGCTTCGCGCATGGCGCTGATCAGCGCGTTTTCGTAGGAATGGGTGTCGGTGCCGATTTCGCGCTGGTTGATGACGGACTTGTTGTGCCTGAACAGATATTCGATCGGGTCCTCGATGGTGAGGATGTGCCCCGTCACCATGCTGTTGCGGTGCTCCAGCATGGAGGCGAGCGTGGTCGATTTGCCGGAACTCGTAGCGCCGACCACCAGGATCAGGCCGCGTTTTTCCATCACCAGATTCTTCAGCACGACCGGCAGGTTCAGTTCCTCGACATTGAGCACCTTGGCGCGCACATAGCGGATCGCCATGGAAACGTCGCCTTTCTGGCGGAAGACGTTCACGCGGAAGCTGCCCACATCCGGCACGCGGAAGGAAAAATTCAGCTCGAGTTCGCGCTCGAACTGGGCGATCTGGTCCGGCGACATCATTTCATATGCGATGCGCCGGGCCGATTCCGCGTCCAGCCGCTGCTCGTTGATCGGCTTGGAGATGCCGTCTATCTTGATGGTGATAGGCGCGTCGACCGAGAACAGCAGGTCAGACGCATTTCTTTCGACAGCCAACTTCAACAACGGTGTGATGATCATGGCAATCTCTCCAAGTTAGCGGTTCGATCCGGTTCAGAATCCGCGCAGCAGTTCGTTAATGCCCACCTTGCCGCGCGTCTTCTCGTCAACCTTTTTTACGATCACGGCGCAATACAGGCTGTAGCTGCCGTCCTTGGAAGGCAGGCTGCCGCTCACCACCACGGAGCCGGCGGGAACGCGGCCGTAATGGATTTCGCCGGTTTCGCGGTCGTAAATCTTCGTGCTCTGGCCGATGAACACGCCCATCGAGATCACCGAGCCTTCCTCCACGATCACGCCTTCCACGATCTCGGAGCGCGCGCCGATGAAGCAATTATCTTCGATGATGGTCGGGTTGGCCTGCACCGGCTCCAGCACGCCGCCGATGCCCACGCCCCCCGAAAGGTGCACATTCTTGCCGATCTGCGCGCAGGAGCCCACGGTGGCCCAGGTGTCGACCATGGTGCCTTCGTCCACATAGCCGCCGATGTTGACGTAGGAAGGCATCAGCACCACATTCTTCGCGATGTAGGCGCCGCGCCGCGCGGAGGCCGGCGGCACCACGCGGAAGCCGCCTTCGCGGAAGTCGCGCGAGTTGTAGTCGGCGAACTTGGAGGGGACCTTGTCGTAGTAGTTGGTGAAGCCGCCCTTGATGAAGGAATTGTCCTCGATGCGGAACGACAGCAGTACAGCCTTCTTGATCCACTGGTGGGTGACCCACTGGCCATCGATTTTTTCCGCCACGCGTAGCTTGCCCTGATCGAGATACTCGATGACGGTGCCGATGGACTCCTTGAGCTGGGCGTCCACGGTGCGCGGAGTGATCTCGGCGCGGCGTTCAAAGGCATCTTCGATGATTTTCTGCAATTGCGGCATGGCTTTTTCCTGTTCTGGTTTGGTGTTATTTCAGTTTTCGGGTGAAATCCGCAATGCGCTGCGCGGCCTCGACCGTTTCGTCCATGGCCGCCACCAGTGCAATGCGTACAAAGTTTGCGCCAGGGTTGACGCCGCGCGCTTCCCGCGCGAGATAGCTGCCCGGCAGCACGGCGACATTATAATCTTGATACAGGCGTTGCGCGAAGCCGGTGTCCGCAATCGGCGTGCGCACCCACAGATAGAAGCTGGCTTCCGGCATCGCCAGCGGCAGCACCGGGCGTAGAATTTCGGCCACGCGGGCAAATTTTTCGCTATACAGGCGGCGGTTTTCGGCCACATGCGCTTCGTCGGCCCAGGCGGCGACGGTCGCGGCCTGAATGGCCGGCCCCATCGCGCAGCCGTGATAGGTGCGGTAGAGTGCAAATTTCTCCAGCACCTTCGCGTCTCCGGCAACGAAACCGGAGCGCATGCCCGGCACATTGGAGCGCTTGGATAAACTGGAGAACACCACCAGATTGCGGTAGTCATCGCGGCCCAGTTGGCGGGCGGCCTGCAGCGCACCCAGCGGGGCGCGCTCGAAGTAGATTTCCGAATAGCATTCGTCCGCAGCGATGACGAAACCGTAGCGGTCGGACAGCTCGAACAGGGTCTTCCATTCCTCGAGCGGGATTACGTGCCCGTTCGGGTTGCCGGGCGAGCAGACGTAGATCAGTTGGGTGCGTTGCCAGGTCTCTTCCGGCAACTGGCCGAAATCGAGGGCGTAGCCATCTTCCGGCAAGGTGTTGATGAAGGCGGGCTCTGCGCCGGCCAGGAAGGCGGCGCCTTCATAGATCTGGTAGAAGGGGTTGGGGCAGACGACGACAGGATCAGGGCGGGTGCGGTCCAGCACCGCCTGCGCGAAGGCGAACAGAGCCTCCCGGCTGCCGTTCACCGGCAGCACTTCCGTTTTGGCGTTCGGCGCGGGAATGCCGTAGCGGCGCGCCAGCCAGTCGGCAATGGCACCGCGCAATGCGTCGCTGCCCGCGGTTATGGGATAATTTGCCAAGCCGTCCAGTCCGGCGATCAGCGCATCCTTGATGAACTGCGGCGTCGCGTGCTTGGGCTCGCCGATGTGCAGGCTGATCGGCCGCAGCGCCGCATTGGGCGTGACTTCGCGGAAGAGGGCGGCCAGTTTCTGGAACGGATAGGGCTGCAGGCGGTTCAGGTCTGGGTTCATGGGGTTGGCGAGAGGGCTTTCTTCAATTCCGGGGGGCTGCTCCCTGGCGGGACTGTGCGCGGCATGCGCAAGAGGACTCTGTGCGGTTATGGGTATCTTTATGAATATCCTGAAAGCCGGATTATAAAGGTGTAGCGCTTGGCATCAAAACAAAATGTGGTGGCGGTGGCCAGCCTGCTGAATGCGGCCGTGGTCTGGGGGCTGATCTGGTACCCGTTCCGCTCCCTTGCCCAGGAGGGGCTTGCCGGGGAGCCGGCGACCTTTGCTGCCTATTTCATCGCCCTGCTGATGGGCTTGCTGGTGGTGGGGCGCGTCTGGCGCGAATTGCGGCGGGGATGGGGATGGGGCGTCGCGCTCATCCTGAGTTCGGGCTGGACCAACCTCAGTTATGTGCTCGCCATGCTGGGCGGCGAAGTCATGCGCGTGCTGCTGCTGTTCTATCTCGCCCCCCTGTGGACGGTCCTGCTGTCGCGGTTCTTCCTCGGCGAACGGCTGAACCGTTACGGCTACGTTGTGGTGGCCTTGTCTTTGGCGGGGGCTTTCGTGATGCTGCACCACACCGGGGAAGGCTTCCCGCTACCGGAAAATACCGCTGAATGGCTGGGGCTTTCTTCCGGGTTTGCATTTGCACTCACCAACGTGCTGACCCGCCGGATCCGGCACCTCAGCGTTGCTTTCAAGGCCGCCGCGGTGTGGTTCGGCACCGCCACGCTCACGCTGGCTGGCATGCTGTATCATGGCGGGCTGGTCATGCACGTGGGCGCCATTTCGCCTCCGGCCTGGGGATTGCTTCTCGCCCTTGGCCTGGTGTTGTGCGCAACCAGCATTTCCGTGCAGTACGGACTCACCCATTTGCCCGCGAATCAGGCCATCGTGGTGTTCATGATGGAACTCGTGGTGGCCGCCGTGTCCTCGTATTTTCTTGCAGGGGAAAGCATGGAGGCGCATGAGGTCGCGGGAGCGGCGCTGATCGTTGTGGCGAGCCTGTTTTCGGGCAGGCTCGAGCATGAACTGGACAACTTTCAACCAGGAACGAAAACACCATGAACACTTCAGTCACCATCGGCACGCCGCTCAGTCCATCGGCCACCCGGGTCATGCTGCTGGGCAGCGGCGAACTGGGCAAGGAGGTGCTGATCGCCCTGCAGCGCCTGGGGGTGGAGACCATTGCGGTGGATCGCTACGAAAATGCACCCGGCCATCAGGTGGCCCACCGTGCGCACGTGATCAACATGGCCGACGGCAAGGCGCTGCGCGCGCTGATCGAGCAGGAGCAGCCGCATATCATTGTGCCCGAGATCGAGGCCATTGCCACTGCCACGCTGGCGGAAATCGAGCACGAGGGGCTGGCCCGGGTGATTCCGACCGCGCGCGCAGCCCAGCTCACCATGAATCGCGAGGGCATACGCCGGCTCGCCGCCGAAACGCTGGGGTTGCCGACCTCGCCCTATCGCTTTGCCGACAGTCTGGAAGAGATGCGCGCCGCGGTGGAAGGGATAGGCTATCCCTGCTTCGTCAAGCCGGTAATGTCCTCCTCTGGCAAGGGGCAGTCGCGGGTGAGCAAAGCGCAAGAAGTGGAAGCAGCCTGGAATTATGCCGCGAGCGGTTCACGAGTGAACCAGGGCAGGGTGATCGTCGAGGGACAGATCGATTTCGATTACGAGATCACCCAGCTCACTGTCCGCGCTATGGGCGCGAACGGCGTGGCCGAGACGCATTTCTGCGAGCCCATCGGCCATGTGCAGGTGCACGGCGACTATGTCGAGAGCTGGCAGCCGCAAGCCATGACGCCGCTCGCCCTGCAGCGCGCCAGGGACATTGCAGAGAAAGTGACCGGCGATCTTGGTGGCTTGGGGATATTCGGGGTCGAATTGTTTGTAAAGGGGGATGAGGTGTGGTTCAGCGAAGTCAGTCCGCGCCCGCACGATACCGGGCTGGTCACGCTATGCAGCCAGCGCCTGAGCGAATTCGAACTGCATGCTCGCGCCATTCTTGGGCTGCCGGTGGACGTATCGCTGCGCGAGCCGGGGGCATCTGCAGTCATCTACGGCCAAATGGAGGAAAAAGGCATCGCATTTTCCGGCCTGGATGAGGCGCTGCGCGTTCCGGGCACCGATCTGCGCCTTTTCGGCAAGCCGGAATCGTTCACCCGGCGCCGCATGGGGGTCGTGCTTGCCAACGGGCGGGATGGGGACGAGGCGAGGCAGCGGGCTAAGCTGGCTGCTGGGAAAGTGGTTCCGCTCGGAAAAAGCCGGCGCCAAGGCGCCATTGCTCCGCCACAACACAAAGCGTCAATACCCACTTGAAAGGTAGGTGTATACGTGGAAAAATGACCGTTCATTTGTGAAATTCGACCGTTCGTCGAAATTTGCGCGACCGTTCATCAATCCAAGAGTTGCTCGACGAACTGCTATCGCGTTAATCGTCGATTTTCGATAAAGTACCGCCATCCCTTGCTAGGCGCAATGCCTGGTTTTATCGGGGCAGTAATCCTGCCCCGATTTTTTTTGGCTGCGGGCAATTTTATGCGCATTGCGTGAACGGCCATCGGGCTAACGCGGGCGCTGCTGCTCCAGCCAGTCGGCGACATACTGCGCGATGTCCTCCCAGCCCGGCTCCCCCAGCACCCAGTGCGCATGCCCGGGGAACTCGCGGTAGGTCGACACGGCGTGATACTTGCGGGCTACCTTGCGTGCCACAGGCGCCGGGGTGATATGGTCCTGCGTACCAGCGACGACCAGCATGGGGCAGGTAATCCGGGCTTCATCCACGCGTGCTGCGCGCCGCCGGTCCAGCGGCCAGTAGCCGATTTCGAAAATGACCCGTCCCGATTCGTAGCCGTATCCTGCGTAGCACTTGCGCTGTTCTTCCTCCGGCAACAGATTGAGTGACGAGTAGGCCGCGTCGGCGAAGGTCTGGCGCAACGGCTTCCGCCAGAAGCCCCAGCGCAACTGGGTGCGCCAGAAGCTGCGGATCACGGAAGGCGTGAGCGACAGTATTCCTGCCGGGGCGGCGGGCGTCAGCAGCACCAGGGAACGGGCCAGGCCGCGGGCGCCCAGAATCTGCGCCACCAGCCCGCCCATGGAATGGGCCATGATTACAGGCGGCTCGTCCAGTTGCCGCAGTTCACGCTCCATCGCATCGGCATAATCCAGCAGCGAAGCGGTGCCCAGGCGCGGATCGGGCGGGTCGCGCGGATCCGAGTCGTGGTATGGCAGGGTGGTCGCAATGCAGCGGTAACCGCGGCTTTCGAAAAAGGCGATATAGCGCCCCCAATCGCGGGACGTTCCCCACATCCCGTGTATCATGAAGAGTGTAGCGGCCATGCGGCGTTTCCGTCATTCGGGCGCAGTGCATATTCTGCCGCCATCGCCGGGGGAACACAATGCGCCGAGCCTGACGCTGCGCTGGCCGCCACCCGGCATCGTTCAGCCCGCAGGGTTGCCCTGTCTGCCGAGCGGCACTATAGTTCGGGCAGTCATCCCGCAGGACATCTGATGAAAATCCGCGCCATTCTGCATGCCACCTTTCTCGTTTCCGACCTGGAGCGCTCGCGCGCCTTCTATGAGGGCGTGCTCGGGCTGACCGTGGACACCGCGCGGCCCGACCTGGGGTTTCCCGGCGTGTGGTACGCGCTGAACGAAAAACAGCAGATACACCTGATGCGGCTGCCCGATCCGGAAGCGGGGCTGGTCAGGCCGGCGCATGGCGGCCGCGACCGCCATGTGGCGCTTGCGGTCGACGATGTCGATGCGCTGTGCGGTTGCCTGGAGGCGGCGGGGATCGGCTACACGCGCAGCCGCTCGGGAAGGCAGGCGTTGTTTTGCCGCGACCCGGACGGCAACGCGCTGGAGTTCGTTTCAGCCTGACCTTGACCGGGCTGGAGCGCTGCCGTCAGCCGCGGTTGCGCATGTGGTCGGCCACCTTGGAAAAGGCCGCGGTCAGTTCGGCGCGCAGCTTTTCATCTTCCACCACTTCCTGCAGGGCCTGCTTCATGCAGTGCATCCACTGGTCGCGTTCGGAATCTGCGATGGGAAAGGGGAGGTGGCGCTGGCGCAGCATGGGATGGCCGTGTTTTTCCACATATAACTGCGGGCCGCCCATCCAGCCGCTGAGGAAGTCGTAGAGTTTTTCCTCCGATCCGCGGAGGCTGGCCGGGTGCAGCTTGCGTACGCCGTGCGCTTCGGGCAATTCGTCCATGATCTCGTAAAAACGTGTCACCAGGGCGCGTACTTTTTCGGCGCCGCCTATGCGCTCGTAATGGCTGGGGATCATTCCGCTTTCCTTACCTGCTTGATTGAGAGTCACTGATTCGGTGGGGCGGAAAGGAACTCTTTGATGATGCCGCCCCGGCGCAATTGGGCCAAGTATTCGGATTCGTCCATCGTCGTGACCTTGGAGAGGTATTCCATGTTCTTGCCGATGGATTCCATATACAAGTTGCGCTCCTCGCCCAGGAGCACCTTGAAGTGCTGGGGAAAATGGCGGTACAGCCCGCTGAAATCCTCGTCCAGCTTCTTCTGGATCTTTGCATGGAAGTTCTCTGTCTTGCGCATCATGTCATGCACGCTCTGATAGCCTCCCATTCCGGCTTCCTGGAATTCCTGGAACAGCAGCACCAGCTTTTCCAGGTAATTGCGGTCCGCCATCTGGCCGACGAGATCGGAGGTGCCGACGATTTTCCCGGCCAGACGGATACGCTCGTCCGAGAAGTCGATGTTGGTGACCGACAGCATTGGGTCGCTGCAGGAAATGACGGGCGCGAGGTCGTCGGCGAAATCGGCAGGAATCCCTCGCTCCCTGGCATACTGGCGCATGAATTCGATGCCGCGCGCGACGTGGGTCGGGGTGTATTGCGCGCCTGTCCCCGTTTCGGTGCCGTCGCGCAACTGCGCATAGCCGACATCGTGCAGCAACGTGGCAGTAAGCACCAGGGCGATTTCCCGATCCGTCAGCTTGATGCGGGAGAGATGCAGCGCGTGTGTCAGGCGCGCTGCGCACAGAAACACGTCCAGCGTGTGCGGCAGGTTGTGGTAGGGGGTCTCGATCCTGCAATAGCCCGGATAGTCGCCGTGAAACAGGCGCAGCACGTCATCGAATACGGCGCGCAGCGCGGTGAAATCATACGCAGGGCTTACCCAGGTAATGATTTCCACGACAGCGCCCCAGGCGGGCTCCGGCTCGCTGGGCGTGAACAGATTTTCGATTTCGCTGGCGGCGTGGCGACGCTTCATGTGCGGACAGGGCACCTAACTATTGGCGATTGTTTTTAAAGGTATATTATGCGGCGCTGAAAATCAACCGTGTTTTGCTTATTAGCACCAGCGCTGCACCCAGCAGGGCTTTGCCAATGTAGAGCGCGGTCGCGGTGTGGTGAAGGGTGTTGAAGCGGCTTGCATAGACGCTTTGTGTCACATCCCCGGGGTGGGCAAGCGCCTTGAGCGCGGCCATTTGCGGCTGCAGGCCGAACTGGCTCACCAGCACCAGCAGCAGCATCGCCGCGACGATGAGAAACAAGGGATCGCGCACCGCACGGCGACCCGGCCGGACGCCGAACCACGCCAGCAGATAGAGCGCGCAGGCAATGCCGAGGTAGGAGATCAGCGTGAACATCTTGCCGGCGAGCATGCCGGCCAGCATCTTGTCCGGCTGTGCCTCGAACAGGATGGGCACCGCAAGGAACCCCACCCCCCACAGGCTTCCCACCCACAGCGTGATGGCCAGATGGCCGATGCCAGCGGCCAGCGTGTTGCGCAGCGGGTTATTCATCGGATCAGTTCTCCTTTCCAGTCGCCGCAGGATCGTCCCGGATCATTTTCAGGGATTCGCGCCAATGGGCGAGATTGTAGTTGCGCCGGATCAACTCCTGGAGAAAGCCATGGAAGTCGTCGGCCATGTGCGCGTAGGCGTTTTCGTACATCGAGACAAAGTAGATGCCGCCGTCCTGCGGTTTGAAGGCGTAGGCATTGCCCGCCTCGTCATGGGCAAAGGTGATGAAGCCGGTCAGCGCGCCTTGCGTGATGGTGGAAAAGTACTCATCGCGGAAGATGAGCATGTCGTTGATGTCCCCATAGCCTGCGGCGCGCAGCCACTGGCACAGAGCCACCATCAATTTGCAGTCGAGGCGCCTGGCTGTCATGAACAGGTCCATCTCGGTTGCCGGGGCGTGATAGTGGAAAACGGGCTTGCTGGTGAGGAAGGATCTGCGCTTGGCCGAAAGAATGGTCTTGATCGTGTTTTGCATGGTCTAACGGAATGCAGTGTGCCCCATCTTCCCTTTTCGCCAGGGGCGCTCCACCGGATGTTCTCTGCTCGGGGGGTATT
>Ga0075276_10000462_pt1 | contig 10464 bp, 8 predicted proteins | sample SF_Rice_5C_80N_4_FD_69770 | JGI IMG/M metagenome (GOLD analysis project Ga0075276, IMG submission 69770) | Rice paddy soil microbial communities from Twitchell Island, California, USA - SF_Rice_5C_80N_405 | ecosystem: Environmental > Terrestrial > Soil > Paddy field/soil | place: USA: Twitchell... | reverse complement strand
TTTGGTTGCGGCCGCTTCAATGCAGGCCTGTGCCACCCACTCCTGAGTCCTTGATAATGTGGGTTGACAGAACGACACACTTCTCATGTACCAGGTTCCCAAGCTCACGGACTACTCGCCGGCGGCGCTGGAGAAGGCCGGCGTGGAGCTTAGCTCGGCGCTGGAGCAGGAGTGCGCCGCCGTCAGCAATGAGGCGGAATGGAAGGCGCTGCGCGACCGCTGGATGGCGCGCAAGAACGGCATTCTCAGCCAGATCAACGAGCTGTGGCTGAAAGCCGCGCCGCCGGAGGCGAAGCGCGAAGTTGGCCGCGTGGTCAATGAACTGCGGGCCCACATAGAAAATGACGTGGTGGCCGCACAGGAGCGCACGGCAGGACGCGCCGGTAGCGGCCTTACTGCAGAACGCGTGGACATCACCCTGCCCGGCGTTCGCCGTCGCATTGGCGCACGCCATCCCGTGCTGCAGGCGATGCACGATATCATCGCTGTGTTCAAGGCGATGGGCTACTCGGTGGAGGAAGGCCCCGAGGTTGAGAGCGACTACTATAACTTCGAGGCGCTCAACTTCCCTCCCAACCATCCGGCGCGCGACACCCAGGACACGATTTTTCTGGCCGGCCAGGAAAAGAAACCGGCGCGCGACCGCTTGCTGCTGCGCACCCACACTTCGCCGGTGCAGATTCGCACCATGCAGAAATATCCGCCGCCGGTGCGGGTGGTTTGCCCCGGCAAGGTACACCGCCACGACACGCCCGATGCCAGCCACTCGCCCTTGTTTCACCAGGTGGAAGGGCTGGCGGTGGATACCAACATCACCTTTTGCGATCTGAAGGGCACGCTGGACCATGCCATGAAGGCGCTGTTCGGCTCCTCGGTGAAGACGCGCTTTTATCCGTCATTCTTTCCTTTCACCGAGCCCAGCGCCGATGTGCAGATCAGCTGCCCGTTCTGCGGAGGCAAGGGCTGCCGCACCTGCAAGCAGAGCGGCTGGATCGAACTGCTGGGCTGCGGCATGGTGGACCCCAACGTGTTCGGGTTCGTGCGCGATAACGGCTACGACCCGGCGAAGATCAGCGGCTTTGCCTTCGGCATGGGAGCCGACCGCGTGGCCATGCTGCGTTACGGAATTGACGACATTCAGCTGCTGTTCCAGGGGGATGTGCGGTTCCTGGAGCAGTTCGCTTAAAGTGACGATTGCAGATTGACGATTGACGAATGAACCCTTTTCAGCCGCACGAGGTTGAGCCAACGGCCAAGAGCCAACAGCCGCATGAAGATCTCTCCTACATGGGTGCGCGAGTTCGTTGACCTGAAGGTGGATGACCGCAAGCTGGCCGAGGACCTCACCCTCACCGGCACGGCGGTGGAATCCATCGGGCAGGATGGGATCTTCGAGATGGAGATCACCACCAACCGCCCTGATTGCATGAACCACTACGGGGTGGCGCGCGAGTGCTCGGCTGTCTACGACGCGCCGTTGCGGCCCCTCGAGCCCAAGCTGGCCAAGGCGCAGGGGAAAGCAAACTTCAGCATTGAAATTGCGGATGCCGAGGGCTGCGCCCGGTACACGGCGCGGATCGTGCGCGGAGTGAAAATCGGCCCCTCACCCGAGCGAATTGCCGCGGGCCTGTCCAGCGTGGAGCAGCGGGCCATCAACAACGTGGCTGACGCTTCCAACTACACGCTGTGGGAGATGGGGCATCCCACGCACGCCTTCGATCTCGATCTGCTGCAGGGCGGGAAGATCATTGTGCGCCGCGCCCGCGGCGGCGAAACTTTGAAGACGCTGGACGGAGTGGAGCGCAAGCTCTCGCCCGACGATCTGATTATCGCGGACGCGAATCGTCCGGTGGCACTGGCCGGCGTGATGGGCGGCTTCGACAGCATGATCACGGAACGTACCCGGAATGTGCTGATCGAGTCGGCCTGGTTCGACCCGGTGGCCATCCGCAAGAGCTCACGGCGCCACGGACTGCACACCGATGCCTCGCACCGTTTCGAGAGGGGCGCGGATTTTGCCGCCGCCTCTCTGGCCTGCGCCCGGGTAGCTCAGCTAATCGTAGACTCGGCGGGCGGGCAACTGGAGGGCGAGCAGATTGACGTCATCGCCCGCCAGATCAAGCACGAGCCGGTACCGCTCAGCCGCAGCGAAGTGTTGCGCATCCTGGGCGAAGACATTGAGCAGGGGGAAATCGAGCGCATCCTGCGGCGGCTGGGGTTCGGCGTCACGCCCGGGCGGGGGGCGGTCGCGGTTCCCCGTAGCGGCGGACCACCAGGAAGCGGCGGGGCGCGGGCGGCGGTAGCCGAGGAAGCAGCCACCTACACTATTGAAATTCCAACCTGGCGCCTGGATGTGGAGCGCGAAATTGACGTGATCGAAGAGATTGCGCGTGTTCACGGCTACAACCAGTTCCCCAATACCCTGCCTGAGTTTGCCGGGGCGGTGGCCGAGCATCCCGATGCGGCAAAGAACCAGCGCTTAGAGTCAGGCGCCCTGGCTTTGGGCTATAACCAGGCCATCACGCTGACCTTCATCTCCGAGCAGAACGCGCGGCAGTTTTCCCCAGCGGCGGCGGTGGAATTGGAAAACCCCATCAGCGATGAGGCGCGTTTTCTGCGCAACTCCATGCTTCCGGGCATGCTGGAGATGCTGGCGTGGAACCTCAACCGGGGCAACGATGATGCGCGGCTTTTCGAGATGGGAGACATTTTCGAAAGGGCCGGGGCGAAGGTGGATGAGCACAAGCACTTATCTTTGGGGGCCACCGGCAACGCCGAATCCGCGAGCCTGCACCGCCCCTCGCGGCGCTACTCCTTTTTCGACATGAAGGGCGATGTGGAAATGCTGCTGAGCGCATTCCAGCACCAGTCGATGTATTACGACGCGCACGCCGCTGCTTATTATCATCCCGGGCGCTCGGCGCGGGCGGTGATGGACGGGGCGACAGTGGCGCGTTTCGGGCAGTTGCATCCCGAAATTGCGGCGGCCAGAAAGCTGCGCCAGGATGTTTACGTGGCGGAGATTTATCTGCACCGGCTGTACCAGCACGAGCTGCGGCAGGCGCATTACGAGCCGCTGCCGCGCTATCCGGCGGTAGAGCGCGACTTCTCCTTCATATTTGAAGACCGGGTCAGCTATGACCTGATTCGCGGCGCGGTGGAAGCGCTGCGCATTGCCGAGCTGCGCAAATTTGTGCCGGTGGAAATTTTCCGCGGCGGCGCCATCGTTGCCGGCCGGTATTCTCTGCTCTTGCGGGCTACATTCCAGTCCGACGAGCGCACCTTGCGCGATGACGAAGTGGCGCTCTGGTCCAACCAGATCATCCAGGCGCTGCAGGCTCTGGGGGGAACGCTAAGGGCGTGAAGCACCCGGCTTTAGCCGGGTGAATACGGCGCCTCCTGTTGTTCATTGGACTTCAGTCCGCGAGAAATGCGCCACCGGGGCTGAAGCCCATTTTCCTCCGTGTTGGGTTTCGTGCGGCTGAAGCCGCACGCTTCCACACCAGCACACCAGCGGCTAAAAATGAATTTCAAGAAGAATTTCCGATCGGCACAGAAGCCCGTCTCATAAATCGAGAAACCGCGAACACCACGTCCCTGAGGGGCTGAAGCGCATATATTTTGCAGCTCTGGACGGCACGGTTGAAGCGGTGCCCTTCCGAACGACACTTATGAGATAGCTTCCAGGTGCCAGCTACTCAGAAGTTGATCCACCACTTCACGCCAGCATCGTACCCCGCAGGGCACCGGGCACTATCTCATCTTGTTTCCACAGGCAAGTGGGGTATACTGCCCGCAACCCAGGTATCCAAAAAACTTCAAGGATGAGTTTCAGTCATGTCTGCAAAGGCGTTGTCTGCCGAGGTTCCTACCGACGAATTTAGCGTGCTGGAAGAGAAGGTCTATCGCACTATTGACCTGTACAAGAGCGCGCGGGAAGCCAGATCCGTGGCGGAGCGCGATGTTCAGCGACTGCGCCAACAACTGGAAGAACGTGAAGAAGAGGTTGAACAGCTCAAACGGGAAGCGATCACCCTCAAGCGGGAGCGCGAGGAGGTCCGCACCCGGGTCGAAAACATGCTGCGCCAGATCGAGGCCCTGGCCGAAGAGGCCGCCGCAGACTAGGCGCGGACATCGCAAGCAGGAGGAGTCAAGCATGCAAGCTGCGGCCAAGGAACAGGCGGTAGCACCGGTCACCAACAGCGTGCGGGTGGAAATTTTCGATCAGGCCTACAACCTGCGCGGCACCGATCCCGAGTACATTCGCCGCCTGGCGGAGTTTGTGGACGGCAAGATGCGGCTGATCGCGGAGCAGACTTCCACCGTGGACTCGCTGCGCCTGGCGGTGCTGGCGGCGCTCAATATTGCCGACGAGTACCACCTGGTGAAGCGCAAACTGGATAATGGCGGCGGTAACGATTACACCTCGCGGGCGCAGCGCCTGGCGGGCGCGCTGGACGAAGTGCTGCTGGAAGATAAGCGGCGCGTGGGCGAGCGATCGGCCTAGCCTCGGCTGGCGCATGGCCTTTCTGCTTGTTCTCTGGGAAGCCCTGCGCCCACAGATGTGCCCTCCCTTCTTTCCTATCCCTTCTCTTGGCTACTCCCGGACACTAACTAGCGTGCGTACAGCGGCAAGCGGAGTACCAACTATTTACCTTGGGTACCTTGCCATCCTCACCGCTTTTGCCTAGCATTAATTCCGTAAGCCGGCCTGCCAAGTTGGTGAAGGCGGTAGCCGTTTTTTGAACCAACAGCTGAATGAAGGGAGCTCGACTCGGCTAACGATCCTGTGCGCGATGCTCCGCCACGCGGAGATGCCTAACGGGTCGCGGCGGGTTCCCACCGTCCTGAGACGGGTTCATTCTCGGCCCGCCACACGGCTCAGTGGGTCGGCTTTACGTTTCGGTTGACGGTCCACGGCCGAGCGCCTGGGTCGTCGGCTTTTGGCCTGCGGCTCCCAGCCTGCTCACTTTTCCCCAGTTATTGTCATCCTGAAGCCCTTCCGGGCCGAGGGACCTGGTTTTTAATCGTCTATCAACAATCTTCAATCGTAAATCCCGCAGTCGCTCTCCTCTCCTGAGCATCTATAATAGGAACAGTGTTCCCAAGACTCTTTCACCTCGGTACTTTCAGCCTGCCCACCTACGGTCTGCTGGTCGCCACCGGTGTTCTGGTGGGGCTGTGGGTAAGCGTGCGCATGGCGCGCCGCCAGGGCATTGACGCGGAGAAGACCTGGAACCTGGGCATCCTGGTAGTGCTCAGCGGCATTCTCGGCGCCAAGATCCTGATGATCCTGGTGGACCTGGGCTACTACACTTCTCATCCCAGCGAGATCTTTAGCCTGGCAACTTTGCAGGCGGGGGGCGTTTTTTCCGGCGGCTTTCTGGCCGCGTTGCTGGCCGCGGCCTGGTATGTGCGCAAGAATCACATGCCGCCCCTGGCCACCTGCGACAGTTTTGCCCCCGGGCTGGCCTTAGGGCACTCCATCGGACGCCTAGGCTGCTTTGCCGCAGGCTGCTGCTGGGGTAAGCCTACCAACCATTTCTGGGGCGTGACCTTCACCAGCCCGCTGGCTCACGCCTGGGTGGGAACGCCGTTGGGCCAGGCGCTGCAACCGACGCAGCTGTTTGAGTCGGCGGTAGAGCTGGCCAACTTCTTCATTCTGTACTGGCTGATCCGCCACAAAAAGTTTGACGGGCAAGTCATCGGGGCCTACATGTTCCTCTACGGCTTCGCCCGCTACTTCCTGGAGTTCATCCGTGACGATCCCGGCCGGGGGGTAATGTTCGGAGGAGCCATGAGCGGCACCCAGTTCATCTCCATCCTGCTGGTGATTGCCGGAGGCGTGCTGTGGCTGCGCCGCGGCACCGCCCGCCGCACCGCGATCGCCGGGGCGACGCGGTAAGCGAAAAAATACTCGAGGTGACTCCTTCCGTCGCTCAAGTTCCGCAAGGACAACCTGCACAAAAAATCCGCCATCGAACCAGCATGTCTATAGGTCACAGATTGTTGAGAGACAGAGAACACTTCGGCGCTGGGCTGGTGGAGGGGTGGCCAGCCGGTCATGAGCGCCGCCAATAGATCACATTCCCAGCCCACCGCTGGTCCTTAGCTACCAGGCCAATCAGTCCCGGCAATTTTTCGAGGGCATGATGAGTTCTAATGTCAGCGTAACCTCCTCCATAATCAACTCTCCAATTTGTGGCAGTCTGGAGCCCGGCTCGCATTCGGTGCAGTTCTACCGCAACGATGAGTTTCTGGTGGATGAACTGAGCCGGTTGCTGGGTTCGGCCTTAGGTTCGGGCGACGCTGCCATCATCATCGCCACCAAAGCGCATCGCGAGCAGGTTGGCAAGCTGATGAAGGCGCGCGGGCTGGATATTGGAGTGGCGGCGCGCCAAGGGCGGTATGTCTGCCTGGACGCAGCTGAGACCCTTGCCAAAATTGTGGTGGGGGGCTGGCCGGATGCCGGCAACTTTATCAGGGTGATTGGCGAGGTCATAGGTGGAGCGCGGGCGGCCACCCTGCGTGCCGAGGCGCAGGTAGTCGCCTTCGGCGAAATGGTGGCTTTGCTGTGCGCGGAAGGAAAGTCGGAAGCGGCCGTGCAACTGGAGCATTTGTGGAACGATTTGGCCAGCATTCATTCCTTCTCGCTGCGCTGCGCTTACCCGCTGAACGCGTTCTCCCGCAGTGGCCAGGCCGGCTCCTTTGAAAAGATCTGCGCCGCCCACTCCCATGTGATTCCGTCAGAACGGTTCACGGTGCTGGCTTCCGAACACGAACGGCTGCGCACCATCAGCCACCTGGAACAGAAAGCCGAAGCCCTGGACGCGGAAGTAGCCGAACGCAAGAAGGTGGAGCTCTCGCTCATGCGCCGGGAAGCGGAATTCTCCGACCTGCTGGAGAACGCCGTAATGGGAGTGCAGCAGGTGGGGGCAGACCAGCGCATTGTGTGGGCGAACCGCTATTTGCTGGCCTTACTGGGATACTCCCCGCAGGAGTATGTGGGCCATCTAATCTCGGAATTCCATGCCAAGCGCGAAATCTTCGATGATTTCTGGCAGCGGCTGATGGACCGCCAGAATATCTACGATTTTCCCGCCGAACTGCGCTGCAGGGACGGCTCGGTAAAGCATGTGCTGATTCACTCGAACGGGCTGTGGGAAAATGGCCGCTTTGTGCGTACCCGCTGCTTCGTGCGCGACGTGACCGAGCACCGGCAGATGGAACTGGCGTTGATCCAGTCGGAAAAACTGGCCTCGGTAGGCAGGCTGGCGGCCACCGTCGCTCATGAAATCAACAACCCGCTGGCCTCGGTGATGAACCTGGTTTACCTGGCGCGGAATGAAGCTCCGTCGCCAAGCTCGCAGAATTACCTGGAGGAAGCCCAGGAAGAACTGGAGCGCATTGCCCATCTGACCAAGCAGACGCTGGGCTTTTACCGCTCCGAGGGCGCGGTGGCGCCCATGCGCTTGAGTTCGATCGTCAGAAGCCTGGCCGCCATGCTTTCTCCCAAGATATCGAACAAGCGGGTGCGTCTTATGATCGAGGACGATGGCGATCCGGAGATCTTCACCACGCCCGGGGAAATCCGCCAGCTTTTCTCCAATCTGCTGAGCAACAGCCTGGATGCGGTAGGGCAAGGGGGCACGATTCGAGTCCGCATCTCGGAGGTCCACGAGTGGAGTAACAGCGGGGCTCCGGGGATGCGCGTGACTATCGCCGATTCCGGCTGCGGCATACCTGCGGAAAACCGCGCCCGGCTTTTCGAGCCATTCTTTACCACCAAGGAAGAGATTGGCACCGGCTTGGGATTGTGGGTATGCAAGCGGATCGTGGAGAAACATCAAGGCACAATTCGCTTCCGCAGCGACACCCGGCCGGGCCAGAGTTGGACGGCGGTGTCGGTTTTTCTGCCTCAGTTGGGGGGCGGCACCTCCGCGCTTGGCGCCGCGCCTCTGCGGGCAGCATGAGGGGTATGGCACATCGTGTCCTGATTGTTGACGACGAAAGACGCATTGCCGACACGTCAGCCCTCATCCTGCAGGGGGTCGGTTTCCAGACCGCGGTCGCCTACGACGGCGCGTGCGGGATTGACCGCTGCCGGGAATTTCAGCCCCATCTGGTCTTGACCGACGTGGTGATGCCGGGCATGAGCGGCATCGAGATGGCCATTACCATTCACAGAGAATTTCCGCAATGCGCCATCCTGTTGATCTCCGGGCAAGCCGCCACCGCAGACATGCTAGAGGCGGCGCGGCGCCAAGGACACAGCTTCGAGTTGCTGGCCAAGCCGGTGCATCCCAACGTGCTCCTCCAAAAGGTGGCGCAAATCCTGAAAGCCAGCGATGCCGTGGCGGTTACGAAATAGCATCCCGACTCATTCGGTTGGCAGTTGGCGCGTGGCCCCCAGCGGCTGAAGCCGCCTTCATAGTTGACCCCGGTCAGCACGCCTGAAGGCGTGCCCTGATACCAATCGCCGGAGCGGGTCTTCCAGATAGACACTCAAACTGCTCCCCGTAGCGACGATGTGATCTGAATTTAAAGAGATGTAACAAGTTACGTCTCTACCCATATTTGTGATAGCTGGACACATGGGTAGAGAGGTTGCTTGCAAATTCTCCGCCCGCCAAGTCCGTGCGAGAATGATGGCCTTCATGACTGGGAACCGTCCAACCACATTCGAAGTCCCCTTTGAGCACGCCGGGCGGCGGCTGGACCAGTTCCTGGTAAGCCAACTGCCGGAAGTAAGCCGAGCGCGGGTGCAGCAACTGATCGTCGCGGGCAAGGTACTGGTGAACGAAGCCGCCGCCAAGGCGTCGCTGAAGCTGAAAGGCGGGGAGCGCATCCAGGTGCTGGGCCCGCCGGCCGCGCCACCCCTGCGCGCCATGGCGGAAGAAATTCCCCTGGATGTAGTTTATGAAGACGACGACCTGGCGGTGATCAACAAGCCCGCGGGCATGATGGTGCACGCCGGGGCTGGGGCTACCGAGGACGAGCGCAACCGGGGGACGCTGGTGAACGCGCTACTGCACCGCTTCGGGGCGCTCTCGCAAGCGGGCGGCGAAACCAGGCCGGGCATTGTGCATCGGCTGGACCGAGCCACCAGCGGGCTCATTATCGTGGCCAAGAATGATTTCGCCCACCGCCGGCTGGGGGCGCAGTTTTCCGGGCGGCAGGTCCGCAAACGATACCTTGCCCTGGTGCATGGCTGGGTCAAGCAGGAGGCGGGCACCATTTCCAGCGCCATCAGCCGCGACCGGATTCGCCGCACCCGCATGACCACGCGGCGCAGCGGCGGGCGCGAGGCGGTGACCCACTACAAGGCGCGCGAGCGCATCCAGTCCGGGCTGGGCAAATTCAGCCTGCTCGAGCTGAAGATAGATACCGGGCGCACCCACCAGATCCGGGTGCACCTGGCGTCTCTGGGCCATCCCGTGGTGGGAGACACTCTGTACGGGGCGCCGCGCGAACTGCGTCCCCAGCCCGGCGAAGCAGCCAGGGGACAAGCCCTGTCCCTGCCACGGAATTTCCTTCATGCCGCGGCCATTGAATTCGCCCATCCCCGGACAGGTACAAAGCTGGAATTCTCCCGGCCCCTGCCTCCAGAATTGGAGGATTTCCTGGCTCGCGTGCGCCACTCCAGCGACTATAATGGTGAATCAGGATGACACGCAGGGCCATCGTCTTTGCGATTGGGGTGCTGTTTCTGCTGCCCTGGGCCGTAGGACAAGCGCAGACCACCAGCCAGGATTCCACCCAGAACAGCCAGCAGAATCTGCCGTCCGCGCCCTCGGCGGTAAAGATGCAGGAGATGCGGCGAGCCAAGCCCGCGCCGCCGGCAAATAATCCGGCTACCCCCACGACCACACCGGCTGCCTCCGCGCCGGCACCCGCCAGCACGCAACCCGCTACCGCCGATTCCGGTGGTTCAGAAGCGGAACAACCAGAGTCGGTAAGCGCTCAGCCGGCGCCGCCAGCGGCAGAACCGGTGGCCAGCCCGAGTCCCGCTCCCGCCAACGCCGCCCCATCCGCCAGCGACGAGGCGCCGGTCACCACCATCCGCAAGCGCGTGGACGAAGTCAACGTCATCTTCACGGTCACGGATAAGCACGGACGTTACATCAAGGACCTGACCAAAAAGGATTTTCGTGTGCTGGACGACAAGCTGCCGCAGCCGGCGGTGGTGAGCTTCAGCAGCGAGACCAACCTTCCGCTGCGGGTAGGCTTGCTGATTGATGCCAGCAACTCAGTGCGGGACCGCTTCAAGTTCGAGCAGGCGGCGGCGATCGAATTCCTCAACCAGATCATCCGGCCCAACTTCGACAAGGCCTTTACCATCGGTTTCGATACCACTCCCGAAGTCACCCAGGACTTTACCGACAACACCGAAGCGCTCTCCCACGGGGTGCGCATGCTGCGGCCGGGCGGGGGCACGGCGATGTACGACGCCCTCTATTATGC
>Ga0075276_10000461_pt1 | contig 10505 bp, 6 predicted proteins | sample SF_Rice_5C_80N_4_FD_69770 | JGI IMG/M metagenome (GOLD analysis project Ga0075276, IMG submission 69770) | Rice paddy soil microbial communities from Twitchell Island, California, USA - SF_Rice_5C_80N_405 | ecosystem: Environmental > Terrestrial > Soil > Paddy field/soil | place: USA: Twitchell... | reverse complement strand
TTTCCGGACGCCATCGTGAATTCTCGAAGCGTGTCGAAGTGATCGACCGACATGGCGCTCTCCTATCTGTGGTGCGTTCGGCGAAGTTCCATCCTGCTCAGCTCCACGCCGGGTTCGGCCGCTCGGCATCGATCCCGTACCGGTTGATCGCATCCGCGACAGTTGCAGCCGGAATCCGTCCGTCCTGCGCCAGCGCATCCAATGCAGCCACCGCCACGTGGTGGCGATCCACCTCGAAGAACTTGCGCAACTGCCGGCGGGTGTCGGAACGCCCGAAGCCGTCGGTGCCGAGCACGATGTAGCGCGCCGGCACGAACGCGCGGATCTGGTCGGCATAGGCCTTGACGTAATCGGTGGCCGCTATCACGGGGCCGGACCGCTGCGCGAGCGATTTCGCCGCGTAGCTCACGCGCGGCTGCTGGCCAGGATGCAGCCGGTTCCAGCGCTCGCAGTCCAGCCCTTGCCGGCGCAGTTGGGTAAAGCTGGTGACGCTCCACACGTCCGCCGGCACGCCGAAATCCGACTGCAGCAGCTTGGCCGCGGCGATGACCTCGCGCAGGATCGTGCCGCTGCCAAGCAGTTGGACGCGCCTCGCCTGCTCGCCCGCTGCTGCCTCGGCTTGCGACAGGAGATACATTCCGGCCAGGATGCCCTCCTCGCTTCCCCTGGGCAGCGCCGGGTGCGCGTAGTTCTCGTTCATCATCGTCACGTAATAGAAGATGTTCTCCTGCTGCTGGTACATCCGGCGCAGGCCATCGTGGATGATGACCGCGAGCTCGTAGGCAAAGGTCGGGTCATAGCTGACGCAGGCCGGGATCGTGGACATCAGGACATGGCTGTCGCCGTCCTGATGCTGCAGTCCCTCGCCGGCCAGCGTCGTGCGCCCCGCCGTGCCGCCCATCAGGAAGCCGCGGCAGCACATGTCGCCGGCGGCCCAGGCCAGGTCGCCGAAGCGATGGAATCCGAACATCGAGTAGTAGCTGTAGAACGGGACCATGTTCAGGCCATGCGTGCTGTAGGCGGTGGCCGCGGCGATCCATGTGGAAAACGCGCCGGCCTCGGTGATGCCTTCCTGCAGCATCTGGCCCTGCGCGTCCTCACGGTAGTACGTCAACTGGCCGGCGTCCTGCGGCGCGTACTGTTGCCCGGCCGGCGAATAGATGCCGATCTGGCGGAACAGGCCCTCCATGCCGAACGTGCGCGCCTCGTCGGGAACGATCGGAACCACCCGCGGGCCGATCTCCTTGTCCCTCAGCAGCGTCGAGAGGATGCGCACGTACGCCATGGTCGTGGACATCTCGCGGTCGTCGGTGCCATTGAGGAGGTTGTCGAACGCGCTCAGGTCCGGCACCTTGAGCGGCGCGGCCTCGCGCCGCCTGACGAACAGCGAGCCGCCCATCGCTGCGGCGCGGCCCTTCAGATATCGCATCTCCGGGCTGTCTTCGGGCGGCTTGTAGAAAGGCACTTCGTCGATCGCGTCGTCCGGAATCGGGATCTTGAAACGGTCACGAAATGCCTTGAGCGCGGGTTCGGCCATCTTCTTTTGCTGATGGGTGATGTTCTGCGCTTCTCCCGCCGCACCCATCCCGTATCCCTTGACGGTCTTCGCCAGGACAACCGTCGGCTGTCCCACATGCTTGACTGCCGCGGCGTAGGCGGCGTAGACCTTGTGCGGATCGTGCCCGCCGCGGTTGAGGCGCCAGAGGTCCTCATCGCTCATGTCCGCAACCATGTCGAGCAGTTCCGGATCCGTGCCGAAGAAATGCTTGCGCACGTAGGCGCCGTCGTGTGACTTGTAATTCTGGTAGTCGCCGTCGACCGCCTCCTCCATGCGCTTCAGCAGGAGGCCTTTCGTGTCCTTGGCCAGCAGCGGGTCCCAATACGATCCCCACACGACCTTGATCACGTTCCAGCCGGCACCACGAAACAGGCCTTCCAGCTCCTGGATGATCTTGCCGTTGCCGCGCACCGGCCCGTCCAGGCGCTGCAGGTTGCAATTGACCACGAAGATCAGGTTGTCGAGCGCTTCCCGCGCTGCCAGCGAGATCGCAGCGATCGACTCCGGCTCGTCCATCTCGCCATCACCAAGGAATCCCCACACCTTGCGGCCGCTCGTGTCGAGCAGCCCCCGGTCGTGGAGGTACTTCATGAACCGCGCCTGATAGATGGCTTGAATCGCTCCCAGCCCCATCGACACGGTCGAAAACTGCCAGAAGTCCGGCATGAGCCAGGGATGGGGATAGGACGACAGCCCGCCGCCGTCGACCTCCTGGCGGAACTTGCGCAACTGCTCTTCGGACAGGCGTCCTTCCAGGAACGCGTGCGCATAGAAGCCGGGCGCCGAATGGCCCTGGAAGTACACCAGATCTCCGGGGTTTGTCGCCGACGGCGCGCGAAAGAAGTGATTGAACCCGACGTCGTACAAGGTTGCAGCCGAAGCGAACGTCGCGATGTGGCCGCCCAGCTCGGAGCTGTGCCGGTTCGCGTGAACCACCATCGCGAGCGCGTTCCAGCGCACGTAGGAGCGGATCCGGTGTTCCAACTCCTGATCGCCCGGCGAGCGTTCCTCCTGCGCAACGGGGATGGTGTTCTCGTACGACGTGGTGAGGCGGGCGGGAACAACCGCGCCGCCGCGGCGCGCCGTGCCGAGCACCTGATCGAGCAGATAAGCCAGCCGCTTCGGACCTTCGGCCTTCAACACCGATTCGGCCGCGTCCAGCCATTCTCTGGTTTCGCTCGGATCGCGATCATTGCTGTCCATCCAGTTTCCCCACCCGCCTACACTAGGTCGAAGCGCAAGACAGAGAAACCGGAAAACCTTGATACCGTGCGTCGGGCCTTCTTGACTTGACCCAGCCGGTTGTCAGGCGCCAGCGCCTTGCTTTGACCGGCCGGTGCTGCTGCAGAATGACAATAGAGACAAATACGTGTCAATCGAGTATAGTTGGCACTTGCGGCCTTCTCCTCGTCCTCCATCCGTGGCGAACTTTTCCAAATTTGCGGCTCCTGACCCGGGTCAACCCGTGTATCAACAGATCGCGGGCTGGGTCGACACCAATATCAAAGAGGGAAGACTGGCACCGAACGAGAGGCTGCCCACCGTTCGCGCGCTGGCCGAAAAACTTGGGGTGAACCGAGGCTCTGTCGCCCTCGCGTATGCACATCTGACCAAGGCCGGAGTGTTGCAGGCGCGGGTGGGAAAGGGAACCTTCGTTGGGCAGACGTCGGCCGTCGTTGGCAACGTGAACGAGGCCGAACTGAACGGGCTGCAGCTGTGGCAATCACGGCTCGCCGAGGCGGCAGTGCGGCTGGGGCTGGGGAGCCCCAAGTCCCTCGACAGCGGCGCCGGAATGACCTGGGTTCCGGAGCGAGGCGAGGCCTCTGAACAGAACGTGCGCATTCAGATGGACGTGCCGCTGGCAGACCATCGTCTGAGTCACGATGTCATTCAAAACATGCTCAGGAGCGTCGCCGACGATTTGCCGGCCGATGCGCTTGCGTACGGCCATCCCCAGGGGTCATATGCGCTGCGCAGTCAGATCGCAGACCGCGCCCAAACCACCGGCATGCAGGTTGATCCGCGGCAGGTCCTCATCTGCAACGGCACGCAGCAGGCATTGAGTCTCGCCTGCGCGATCATGGTGAGGCCGGGCGATACGGTGATGATGGAAAATCCCGGCTATCAGGGAGCGGTGCGGGCGTTTCGTCTGTGCGGCGCCAAGATCATCGGTATTCCGCTCGACTCCAATGGCATGAGGGTGGACGTGCTGGAGCAGATGCTGCGCGAGTTGCGTCCCAAGCTGATCTACACCGTGCCGAGCTTTCAGGTGCCGACAGGCACCACACTGGACGCGGACCGGCGCGCCCACCTGTACCACCTTGCCGAGCTGCACCAGGTCCCCATTCTTGAGGACGAGTATGCAAACGCCCTGTACTACGGGCAGCCCCCGCCGTTTCCGGTCAAGGCTCTGGATCGCGCCGGACTTGTCGTCTACATTGGCACCTTCTCGAAGACACTTGGCGCCAGCATGCGACTGGGATGGATTTCGGCCCACCCGGCGCTGGTGGCGGCGCTGGTCCAGGTGAAGGAAGTGCAGGACATTCACACGTCGATCTTCAGCCAGCTCGTCGCCGAGAGGCTGCTGCGGGATGGCGTGTATGACAAACACCTGAAATTGCTGCGCCATCATTACGGCTTGCGCTATCAGGCCATGATCGCGGCGCTGAACAGGAAGCTCGGCGGGCGCATCTCCTATCACCCTGCAGGCGGCGCATTTTCCCTGTGGGCTGCAGTTCCAGAAGGCACCAGTGCAACCGAATGGCTCGCGTTTGCCAAGGCACGGGGGGTGAACTTCGAATGTGGCTCGAGCTATTTCCTCGAGGCCGAAAGCGATCGGTACGTACGCCTCTCGTTCAGTCTCCTGCAACTCTCGGACATCAAGCCCGCCGTTGACGTGCTGGCCAAGTCATTGGACGAGGCGATGCAACAAGGCAGCCACCACAGTTCCAAGAAGGACTTGTTCGTTCCGTTCGTGTAATTGACCGACCTGCGGTTGCAGCCGCTTGCCGGCCAAGCTCGCCTGTTGATCCAGGCCTGCTTTCACGCTGCGTCATGAGCACAGGCCGATGCTCCTGACGAGCAGATAGAGCCTCGGGGACAACGGGACGAGCCCTGCAATCGCCGCCGGCGAGTCTCCACTCGCGTCAGAGACATCCCGTTCCGATACCCGATGCACCGATCAGCTGCTCGTTGACGAGCACTTGCCGTGTCGACTCGGCATCAATCAATGGTTGCTCGCTGCAGGAACGCCGCGCACGCTGGGCCGAGTTGCCAATATCCCAGTGTCACGTGACGACATTGACAAATCGCTTGACAATGTTCAGACGCCACCCATACAGTGGGCTCCGGTGGGCCGCGTTCGCGAACGACAGCTTCCGGCAGCGATGCCACAAGAAGCGAAATCGCAGAAGCCCACTCGGACCCGGAATGCGGCTCGAGTCGTTCAGCAGGCTGCCGGGGTTTCTACTCATTCAAAGGAATTCGGCATGGACGAGACAACGATTGCCCCGCGTGAAGGTCACGGCGGGGGCCAAGCACACCAGACCTCAGTCGAGACGTCGCGGCGCAACTTCCTGCGGGTCTCCGCCGCCGCGGCCGGCAGCGCACTCGTGGGCGCACCGATGATCTCGGTCGCGGCCAGCGGCGCGCCAAAGGGAGAAATCCAGGTTGCAAGCCTGTTCGACCAGACCGGCAACCTCAATATCTATGGCGTGCAGGCGATGCAGGCGTCGCGCTACGCCGTGGACACGATCAACAAGAACGGAGGCGTGCTGGGACACGAGTTGAAGCTCGTCACCTATGACACCCAGTCGAAGATCGAGCTGTACTCGCGCTACGCCCAGGAGATCGGCTCCAACGACAAGATCGCAGCCGTCGTCGGGTGTTTCACCGGCGCGTCGCGCGAAGCCACGCGGCCGGTCCTCAGCCGCTACGGCAAGATCCTGTTCTTCCCGACGATCGACGAAGGCGGCGAGTGCGACAAGTTCTGCTTCATGCAAGGCACCGACTGCGTCCAGCAGGAAGGTCCCCTGATCACGTGGGCCGTCAAGAATGTCGGCAAGAAATTCTATGTCCTCGCAGCCGACTACGTGTACGGGCACGTGGCCACCGCGTGGACCAAGTCACTGGTGGCCAAGGCGGGCGGGACGATCGTCGGCATCGAATTCATCCCGCTCGACGTTTCGGATTTCGGCGCCACCATCCGCAAGATCCAGGCCGCGGGCCCCGCGGTCGTCATGTCCAACCTGGTGGGCAACAACCACATCGCCTTCTACCGCCAGTTCGCCGCCGCCGGGCTGAACAAGTCGATCCGCATCGTCTCCCCGACCTTCGGCCTGGGCAACGAACAGCAGGTCCTGTCCCCCGAGGAGTCCAAGGGCATCGTCGTGGCGTACTCGTATTTCGAGTCGCTCGACAATCCCGAGAACAAGGCCTTCCTCGCGGGCTTCAAGAAGGCGTATCCCGACTCGGGTCCCCTGCCCGACGCCCCGGTGCAGGTGTGGAACGGCTGGCACCAGTGGAAGGTGGCGGTGGAGAAGGCGGGCTCGACGGCCACTGACAAGGTCGTCGCCGCACTCGAGTCGGGCGCTCCGTACTCCGGCCCCAGCGGCAAGGTATGGACCGACGGACCGTCGCATCGCAACGTGCAGGACGTTCACATCGCCAAGGTGGACGACCAGCGCAACTACGAGATCATCGAATCGTTCAGTCAGCTCAAGCCGACTCGCAAGGTGGTCGGCGCGGCGGCCTGCGATCTCGGCGGCAAGGACATGAAGTCGCACCGGATGATCAATCCCAAGTTCTGACGGAGCGCGAGGAGCATGGACAACCTCATCGTCGTCGCACTGTCCGTATTGACCAGCGTCGCGATCCTCATCCTGATCTCTCTCGGCCTGGCCGTGATCTTCGGGCTGATGCGCATTGTCAACATGGCGCATGGCGAGTTCGTGATGATCGGCGCATTCACCGTCATCACGCTGGTCAGGCACGGTGGGGTTCCGATCTGGGTGGCGATCGCGCTCGCGCCGGTGGTGAGCGCCCTCCTGGGTATGGTCGTTGAAGTTCTGCTGATACGGCCGCTGTACGAACGGCGCCTGGTCGACACGCTCCTCGTCACGTTCGGTCTCAGCCTGATTCTCTTCCAGCTGGCCGTGGACATTTTCGGCACCACCTCGCCGGGAATCGAAACGCCGCTGGGAGCGATGAGGGTGGGAAGCTATTCGGTCTCGGTCTACTCGGCCATTGTCCTGCCGATCGCGGCGCTGGCCGTGATGGCGGGGCTCTACACCATCTTCACGCGCACGAAGTACGGATTGCTCGCCAGGGCCACTGCGCAGAATCCGCACATGGCGAGCGCCCTGGGCGTGTATGCGCGGCGCGTGAACCTCATCACCTTTGCACTGGGCTGCGCGCTCGCGGGACTGAGCGGCGGACTGGTTGCGCCCATCGTCGCCGTGAGTCCGAGTCTCGGGCAAAGCTATGTCGCACAGGCCTTCATGACGGTGGTGACCGGCGGTCCCGCCTTCATGATGGGGACGGTTGCAGCCTCGATGCTCCTGGGCAGCGTGGCCAACATCGTGTCGCAGGTCCTCACGACGTTGTGGGGGATCACCGCACTGCTGATCACTGCGATGGTGCTCATTCGCCTGCTGCCGCAAGGCTTGTCCGGGTCCTGGCGTCGACGGTTCTAACTGAAGGACCCCGAACAATGAACAACGATGTTGCCAAAGCGTACAAGGTGTCCAGCGTGGCGCCGACGCTTCAACTCGGTGTGCGTGGTGCCTGGATGGCACGCTTGTCCAGGCGCGGCCTGATCTGGGCGCCGCTGCTGATGGTGCTGGCGATCGCCGCGGCACCGCAGTTGAGCGCGGCCGTCCAGCTGAAATGGGTCCTGTGGCTCAGCTTCGGCATCGTGGCGCTCAGTCTCGACCTGGTGTGGGGCAAGGCTGGGATCTTCAGCTTCGGCCAGAACGCGCTGTTCGGCATCGGTGCCTACGCCTACGCCGTCACGGCGCTCAATGTCTTCCCGATCACGCAGGAAACGGGCAGTGCCCTGATCGTCGCCGCAGTGACGGCCGCGCTGGTGGCGGCTCTCCTGGGCTACGCGATGTTCTACGGGCGCGTCGGCGACGTGTACCTGGCCATCGTGACGCTCGCGGTCACGCTGGTCCTGTACACGATCATGTCGAGCACTGCCGGTCCTGAATACCAGATCGGCGAAGCGCAGCTTGGCGGCTTCAACGGGATGCCCTCGCTGCCGTCGATCTCCCTGGGCTGGCCTGGGGCCGAGGGCAATGCCGAATTCGGCACCGGCGCGCTGTTCAACTTCGCGGTCTGCCTCGCCGGATTGCTCTATGTCGGGGTGCGCTTCCTGGTCTCGGGCCGGTTCGGAGCGATCCTGGCCGGCCTGCGGGAAAACGAAACGCGCATGGAGCTTCTGGGCTACGACACCCGCCTGTACAAGCTCATTGCCTTCGTGCTCGGCGGCGCCATTGCCGGACTCGGTGGCGGCCTGTTCGCCGCGTGGGGCACCTTTGTCAATCCGTCGCTGTTCGGTTTGAGCCAGGCCGCGCTGGTCGTGATCTGGGTCATGGTCGGGGGTCGCGGAACGCTCGGGGGCGCGTTTCTGGGCGTGGTGCTCGTTCAATGGATGTCGGACGAAGCGAACAACATCCTGAACGGACAGACCCCCCTGATCCTGGGTGCGGTCCTCATCCTGGTCGTCCTGGTCTTTCCGGGAGGACTGGCGCCGGTGCTGCAGAAGCTGGCGCGCCTGGCCCAGTCCGTTCTGCCGCGATCCCTGGCGGTCAGTCTCGGTTTCGCTGGCGACCCGCGCACCTCGCAGATGGTGCTGTCCGGCCTGCCAGCGGGCGCGTCGGGCCTGGCGGCAGGACGAGCCGGGCACTTTACGGTGCACGAGATCGCCAAGAACTTTGGCGGACTGAGTGTGCTGCGGGGCGTGACGCTCGACTTCGACGGCCCGCGCATTCATGCCGTCATTGGTGCGAACGGCGCCGGCAAGAGCACGTTGTTCGGCGTCCTGACCGGACGCCTGGCCGCCTCCGCCGGCCACGTCGAACTCGATGGCGCGGATGTCACGCGCCAGCCGCCATTCAGGCGAGCGCGACTCGGGCTTGGCATCAAGTTGCAGGTGCCGAGCATCTTCATGGGACTGACCGTGCGTGAAAACCTGGAACTGGCGATCCACGCGTCGAGGGTTTCCACGCCTTCGGAACACATGCTGCGGGTGCTCGACGCCACCAGGTTGAACACGAGGATGGACACGATCGTGTCGACGCTGTCGCACGGCGAGCACCAGTGGCTGGAAATCATCATGGTGCTTGCGCAAAACCCGTCCGTCATTCTTCTGGACGAGCCCGCGGCGGGCATGACGCAGGACGAGCGCAACCAGACGGTGCAACTGGTCCATGAGCTGGCGAAGGATCACACCGTCGTCGTCGTCGAGCACGACATGGCCTTCATCCGCGCACTCGAGGCGCCGGTCGCCATGCTCCACCTGGGAAAGGTATTTCGCGTCGGCTCGTTCGACGAGATCAGTTCCGATCCGGAAGTCATCGACGTGTATCTGGGGAGGCATCATGCTGCTCGTCGTTGAGGGCCTGTGGTCCGGGTATGGCGAAATATCCGTCCTCCAGGGTGTGGACCTGGCGGTCGGACCCGGAGAGATCGTGGCGGTGCTGGGACCGAACGGGGTTGGCAAGACGACGCTGATGCGAACGGTGGCCGGCATCCTCAAATGCCAGCGCGGTCGGGTGAAGTTCGAAGACCGCGACGTGACTCGCACCGCGGCGCACGAGCGGGCGCGACTTGGCATCGGCTACGTCCCCCAGGGCCGCGAGATATTCACCCAGCTGACGGTGCTGGAAAACCTGCTGGTCGGCCTGTATGCGGCCGACATGAGCAGGGATCGCGTCGACCGGATGCTGGAGGAATTTCCTTCGCTCAAGCCGAAGCTGAGGGATCTCGGTGGGAGCCTCAGCGGAGGACAGCAGCAACTGCTGGCGCTGGCGCGGGCCTTGATCATCGAGCCCAGGGTCCTGCTCCTGGACGAACCTTCCGAAGGCATCCAGCCGTCGCTGCTCGACGAGATCTCGGAAGTGCTGCGCCGGTTCAAGACGAAAAGCAGCCTGTCCGTCCTCCTGGTCGAACAGAACCTGGACTTTGCGGGCGGGCTGGCCGATCGGGCCTACCTGATGGACATCGGCCGCATCAAGCGGGAGCTCGAGCCCAGGGAGTTGCTCGAGGGCGATGCACTGCATCGGGAGTTTCTCGGTGCCGCGAAATAGCAGGCGCGGCGAGCGGCGGCGCGCAACGAGCATGGAAGCGAAGCAGTCGAAGTTTCATCCATTGAGGTCGAGCCATATTCATCTTTACCGGAGGCACACATGACCAGTTCCGACAAGACATCCGATCTTTGCTATCTCACCGGCGAGGAGGCCCTGCGGCGCTTTCGCGACCGGACGCTTTCGCCGGTCGAGCTGATGCAGGCCGTGATCGACCGCTGCGAGGCGGTCAATCCGGGTGTCAATGCCATCACCAACCGCTTCTATGACCAGGCCCTGAAGCAAGCCCGTGAAGCCGAGATCAAGTATGGCTCGGGCAAGCCGGTCAGGGCGCTGGAGGGCTTGCCGCTGGCGGTGAAGGAACTGCACCCGGTCAAGGGCCTGGCAACGACCTGGGGCTCGAGGATCTTCGAAGGGGTGGAGGCCGATTACACGCTGCCCGCCGTGGAGCGGCTGTTCGATGCCGGCGCCATCATGCATATCCGGACCACGACGCCGGAATTCGCCCATGCGGGGCACTGCCACAGCCCGCTGTACGGAGTCACTCGCAATCCATGGAATCGCGAGTACAGCAGCTGCGGCTCCTCCGGCGGCTCCGCGGTTGCAGTCGCTACCGGCATGACAACGCTGGCCGAAGGCGA
>Ga0075276_10000460_pt1 | contig 10511 bp, 9 predicted proteins | sample SF_Rice_5C_80N_4_FD_69770 | JGI IMG/M metagenome (GOLD analysis project Ga0075276, IMG submission 69770) | Rice paddy soil microbial communities from Twitchell Island, California, USA - SF_Rice_5C_80N_405 | ecosystem: Environmental > Terrestrial > Soil > Paddy field/soil | place: USA: Twitchell... | reverse complement strand
GGCGCTCCCGCCGCCTACTCGACGGCCGGCGCGATTTCGGTTCCCCTGTTCTTCTGGCAGCACGAGAAAGGGGACGTCGCCGCCGCCGAGGCGCGCCAGGCGGAGCTCGCCGCCGACGAGACGACGGCTCGGGCGCAGGTGGAGCTCGACGTCCGGACCGCCTGGGCGGCCGCCGAGACCGCGCGGCGGCAGGCGGTCTGGATCCGGGACGAGCTCCTCCCGGAAGCGACCGATGCCTACCGCGTCGCCTCCGAGAGCTACGCGCTCGGAGGGTCTTCCGCCGTGGACCTGATCAATGCGAAGTCCGCGCTTCTCGCGGCGACGGCTCAGCTCACCCAGGCGCTCGGCGCCGCCAACGACGCCTCGGTCCAGCTCGAACTCGCGGTGGGCGCTCCGCTGCCTGCCGCCCCACAAGGAGAATCCGATGTTCACTGAGACCCGTGCGGCATGTTTGGCGCTGGCGTCCGCCGTCCTCCTCGCCCCGGGGTGCTCCCGGCGCCCCGCGCCGGACCACTCCGCTCCCGCCCCGGCCGCGGGTCTGTCCCTCTCTCCGGAACAGAGAAACCGGATCACCGTGCGGGAAGTCCGGGAGGCGCCGTTCCGCCGGACGATCGAGACGACGGGCACCGTGGCGTTCGACCAGAACGCGTCGACGCAGGTCATCGCCGCGATCTCCGGGCCGGTCGCACGGATCCTGACGCCGCCGGGAACGCCCGTCGTCGCCGGGCAGGCGCTCGCCGAGGTCACGTCACCCGATTTCGCGGCGGCCCTCTCCGGCTACCGGAAGGCGCACGCCGCGGCGGCCAACCTGCGACGGATCGCCGATCTCGACAAGAAGCTCTTCGATGCGGGGGGAATCTCGCGGCGCGAGATGCAGCAGGCCGAGACGGATGCCCTCGCGGCCGAGGCGGACCGCGACGCCGCGCTCGCGCAGCTGCGCTCGATCGGTATTCCCGAGACGACGGCCAAAGCGCTGGAGGAGGGCCGTCCCGCCGAGACGCCCCGCGGCGTCATCCGGGCCCCGATCGCCGGAACCGTCGTCGAGCGGCTCATCACGCCCGGCCAGCTCCTCCAGGCGGGGACGACTCCGTGTTTCACGATCGCGAACCTTTCGCGAGTCTGGGTCATCGCCAACGTCTTCGAGCAGGACGTGCCCTTCGTGTCGCCGGGCGCCGCCGCGGACGTGTTCGCCGGGTCCGCCGACGCGACGCTCTCCGGGACCGTCGAATACGTGGCCTCCGTCGTCGACCCGGCCACGCGCGCGATCGGCGTCCGCATCGTCCTGGCGAACCCGCGCGAGGCGCTCAAGAAGGACCAGTACGTGCGGGTCGCGATCCATTCCGCCCGCGAGGCCCGCGGTCTCCTCGTCCCCGTCTCCGCGGTGCTTCGCGACGACGAGAACCTTCCCTTCGTCTACGTCCAGGGCCCCGGAGGATCCTTCCTGCGCCGGCGGGTCGAGCTCGGCGCCCGAGAGGGCGACCGGGTCGAGGCGCGCGCCGGCCTTCGCCCGGGAGACCGGGTCGTCGTCGAAGGCGCCCTGTTCATGCAGTTCGCGGAGAGCCAGTGAGCGACGAAGGTCTCCGGCCGCCCGGAACCCCGCGGGCGGCCTCGATCATCAACCGCGTCGTCTCGTCCGCCCTGCGCCAGCGGTTTCTCGTCGCCTTCCTCGCCCTCGTGCTCGCCGCGGCCGGGATCTGGTCGTTCTCGCGGCTGCCCGTCGACGCCTACCCCGACCTCTCGCCTCCGATGGTCGAGATCATCACGCAGTGGCCGGGAAAGGCGGCGGAAGAGGTCGAGCGCCTCATCACCGTGCCGACCGAGGTCGAGATGAACGGCCTTCCCCGAATGACCACCATCCGCTCGATCTCTCTCTACGGGCTGTCCGACGTCCGCCTCACGTTCCAGGACCGCACCGACAGCTATTTCGCGCGCCAGCAGGTGTTCGAGCGGATCCCGGACCTCGAGCTTCCGGACGGGGTGACGCCGTCGGTCGCGCCGCTCTTCTCCCCTTCCGGGCTGATCTACCGCTACGTCCTCCAAAGCCCCGACCGGTCGCCCATGGAGCTCAAGACGATCGAGGACTGGATCGTGGAGCGCCAGTACCGGTCGGTCGCGGGCGTCGCCGACGACTCGGGTCTGGGCGGTCAGACGATGCAGTACCAGGTCCTGCTCGATCCCGCGAAGATCGCCGGCGCCGGCCTGTCGGTTCCGTCGGTCGTCGCGGCGCTGGCGTCCAACAACGGCAACGCGGGAGGGGGCTTCTACTCGCAGGGGGGCCAGTTCTACTACGTGCGGGGGCTCGGCCGCCTGAAGACGCCCGACGACATCGGCAACGTCGTGCTGGCCGTCCACGAGGGCGTCCCGGTCCTCGTCCGCGACGTGGCCCGGGTCGAGATCGGGATCGCGCCCCGGCTCGGCGAGTTCGGTTTCAACGACCAGAACGACGCCGTCGAGGGCGTGATCCTCATGCGCAAGGGGGAACAGGCGCAGGTCGTCCTCAAAGGGGTGGAGGCGAAGACCCGCGAGCTGAACCGGTCGATCCTCCCGAAGGACGTGAAGGTGCGGCCGTTCTACGACCGGAGCGACCTCATCGCGCTCACGACGCGAACCGTCGAGGACAACCTCCTCCGCGGCATGGTTCTGGTCGTCGTGATCCTGATCTTCTTCCTGTACGACGTCCGGACGGGGATGATCGTCGCGGTCACGATCCCGCTTTCCCTCCTCTTCGCCTTCATCTGCCTCGACTTGCAGCACGTCCCGGCGAACCTCCTCTCCATCGGCGCGATCGACTTCGGGATTCTCGTGGACGGCGGCGTCGTGATGGTCGAGAACATCTTCCGCCGCGTCGCGCTGCGCCACGGGCAGCCGTTGCGCATCCGTGAGGTGATCGCGGATGCGGCCGCCGAGGTCGACCGGCCGATCTTCTACGCCGTGGCGGTGATCGTCGCCGGATTCCTGCCGATCTACGTCCTCTCCGGCCCGTCGGGTCTCCTTTTCAAGCCGATGGCCGACACGACGATCTTCGCGCTCGTCGGCGCGCTGCTCCTCACGCTCACGCTGCTTCCGGTGCTCTGCTCCTGGGCGCTCCGGAAAGGCGTCCGCGAGCGCCGCAACGCGGTTCTCGAGGCGATCAAGCGCGCTTACGGCCGTGCGCTGGACCTCTGCCTTTCCCATCCCCGGGCGACGATGGGCGTGTCGGCGGTCATCCTGGGCGCATCGCTCCTGCTCATCCCGTCGATCGGTGCCGAGTTCATGCCGAAGCTCGACGAAGGCGCGCTCTGGGTGCGGGCCACGATGCCTTACACGATCTCCTTCGAAGAGTCCTCGAAGATCACGCCTCGGATCCGCGCGATTCTCCGCTCTTTCCCGGAGGTCACCGTCGTCGGCTCCGAGCACGGGCGGCCGGACGACGGCACCGACCCGACCGGTTTCTTCAACGCCGAGTTCTACGTGGGGCTGCGCCCTTACGGGGAATGGCACAGCGGCCGCCGCACCAAAGCCGAGCTGATCGCGGCGATCGACCGGAAGCTCTCCGCTTTCCCCGGCATCATCTTCAACTACACGCAGCCCGCCGAGGACGCCGTCGACGAGGCGGAGACCGGGTTGAAGAGCGCGCTCGCCGTGAAGGTCTTCGGACCCGATCTCGGCGTCCTCGAGGCGAAGGGGAAGGAGATCAAGCGAGTTCTCGAGGGGATTGCCGGCATCGGCGACGTGAGCATCGTGCAGGAGCTCGGACAGCCGAGCCTGACCGTCGCGATCGACCGTGCGAAGATCGCGCGCTACGGCGTCAACGTCGCGGACGTCGACGGTCTGATCGAAGCGGCGGTCGGAGGGACCGCGGCGACGCAGGTCGTCCAGGGAGAGAAACTGTTCGACCTCGTCGTCCGGCTGGAGCCGCGGTTCCGGGAGAACGCCGAGGAGATCGGAGACATCCTCGTCGCGACGCCCGCCGGAGCGCAGGTCCCCCTGAAGGAGCTCGCGGACATCCGGGTCGTCAGCGGCGCCTCGTTCATCTACCGGGAAGACAACTCGCGCTACATCGGTGTCCAGTATTCCGTCGAAGGACGCGACCTCGCGAGCGCGGTCGAGGACGCGCAAGCCCGGATCGCCGCGAAGGTCCGCCTCCCCGAGGGCTATCGGCTGGTCTGGGGCGGCGAATACAGGGAATACACGGCGTCGCGGCGGCAGCTGAAATTCGTCCTGCCGCTGACGCTCTTCCTGATCTTCCTGATCCTCTTCGCGCTCTACAGCAACTTCAAGTTCCCGATGATCACCGTCGCCGCGGTCGTCCTCTCCTCCCCCGTCGGGGGACTGATCGCGCTCCGGGCCACGGGGACGCCCTTCTCGGTCTCTTCGGGGATCGGGTTCCTCGCGCTCTTCGGAGTCTCCGTCCAGACGGCGGTGATCTACGTCTCCTACGCGAACGAGCTGCGGCGGGATTCCGGGCTCGGCATCGCCCAGGCGACGCGGGAGGCGGCGCTGCTCAGGCTCCGGCCGATCATGATGACGGCGCTGGTCGCGGCCTTCGGCCTGCTTCCGGCGGCCCTTTCGACCGGCATCGGATCCGATTCGCAGCGTCCGTTCGCGCTCGTCATCGTCGGCGGCCTGATCTCGCGGCTCCTCCTGTCGGTCTTCCAGATGCCGGTGCTCTACGCTCTGGTCGCCCGGCCCGGAGACCGCCTGGAGGTGTGACGGCGGTCAGTCGGCGGTTTCCCGCGCCGCCGCGAGACCCGCCACCGCTCGTCTCAGCCGGGTCCGGTGCGTCAGGATCTGGACCTGGAGGAGCTTCCGGCGCGGCGCCGGGGCCGTCCGCTGCTCCGCCTTCGCTCGGACGAGCCGGGCCGCGATCGCCCGAAAGGCGCGGCGTTCGCGGGCCCCGCCGAGCCAGCCCCCTCCGAACCGTCTCCACGAGCGAAGCGCCTGCAGGTCGCCGGGCCGCAGGGCGCCGAGCCGGACCTCGTCGGGGAGCTCCCGCGCGGCGAGTGAGCGCCAGCGGACCTCCCGGACGGCCGCGGCGCCGGCCGCGGCGGCGATGACGGCGAGCGCCGGCCAGGTCCCGTTCACGATTCCGAGAAGTACTTTCGCGTCGCCTCGATGTCGCGGCCGATCTGCTCGGTCAGCGCCATCATCGACGGGAACGTCATCTCGTCGCGCACGCGGTCGTAGAAGAACAGCCGGATCCTCTCGCCGTACACGTCCGACGAGAAATCGAGCACGAACGACTCGATCGTCGTCTCGTAGTTCTCGTAGACGGTCGGCCGGCGGCCGATGTTCGTCACGCAGTCGAATTCGCGCCCGAACGATTTGAAATAGGCGCGCGAGAAATAGACGCCGTCGGCGGGCGACAGCTCGTTCTCCGGACGGAGATTGATCGTCGGATAGCCGATCTTGCGCCCCATGCGATCGCCGCGCGCGATGACGCCGTCCATCGCGTGCGGACGGCCGAGCATCGCGTTGGCCGAGCGGATGTCGCCGGCGCCGATCGCGTGGCGGATCCGCGTCGAGGAGATCGGCACCCCCTCGTGGAAGACCTCGGCGACGCCTTCGGCGGTGAAGCCGTTCTCCGGTCCCATCGCGCGCAGGAGATCCAGGTTCCCGCGCTTGCCGCGTCCGAACGCGAAGTGGGAGCCGAGCAGGATCTCCGACACCGCGAGCCGCCGCCGCAGGAAGTCGCGGACGAAGTCCTCGGGCTCGGTCAGCGAGAAGTCGCGGGTGAACGGCACCACCAGAAGCGCGTCGATGCCGAGCCGCTCGAGGACCTCCTCGCGCTGGGGAAGCGTCTGGATCATCTTCGGAGCGAGCTCGGGATGCAGGACCTTCAGCGGATGGGGCTCGAAGGTGATCGCGACCGCCGGGCGTTGCGCGGCCCGCGCCCGCTCCACGACGGCGGAGAGGATCTTCTGATGGCCGAGATGGACGCCGTCGAAGTTGCCGATCGTCGCAATCGCGCCCTTCGGAAGGTCGGAGGAGATGAGCGGATCCCGGAAGACCTGCAATTTACTCCCTCTCCCCGCGGGAGACCGGTCGCGCCGAAGCCTTCGGGCGAAGGCGGAGGGTCGGGGTGAGGGAGCCGTCGATGGACCCCGGGTCCCCCTCACCCGCCCGCCTTCGCTCCTCCGGAGCTACGGCGCGGCGGCCTCTCCCGCGGGGAGAGGCGGTCACGACCGGGCCCCGGGTCATGCCCTGCCCACCACCTTCGCGACGAGATCGTATTCGTGCGTCTCCGTGATCTTCGCGCGAACGATCTCGCCGCATCGGACCGGGAAGTCGGCGAGCTCGTTGATGAGCACCCGCCCGTCGATCTCCGGGGCCATCGCCGCCGTGCGTCCTTCGAGGAGGTGCTCGGTCTCCGCGCACTCCCCCTCGACGAGGACGTCCACCGTCTTCCCCTTCCAGGCGCGGAGCCGTCGGCGCGCGATCGGCTGCTGGAGCGAGAGGAGGAAGGCCCGGCGCTCCTCCTTGATCTCCGCCGGGACCGGGTCCCCGAGCGGCTCGGCGCCCGACGAAGGCTCCGGAGAGTAGGCGAATGCCCCGAGGTTGTCGAACTCCGCCTCCCGGACGAATTCGCACAGCTCCCGGAAGTGCGCGTCGGTCTCGCCCGGGAACCCGACGATGAACGTCGTCCGGATCGCGATGTCCGGGACCGTCTCGCGCATCCGAGCGATCATCGCGAGGGAGCTCCTCGGATCCCCGCCGCGGCGCATCGCCGCGAGGATGTCGCGCGAAACGTGCTGGAGCGGGATGTCCACGTACGGAAGGAACCGCGGCTCTCGGGCCATCAGGTCGAGCACCGAGTCGTCGAGCGTCTTCGGATACGCGTAAAGGAACCGGAGCCACGGGATGCCGGTCCCGGCGACGAGCGCCTCGACCAGCCGCGTCAGGCCCTTCCGCTTCATCCCGAGGTCCTCGCCGTAGCGCGTGGTGTCCTGCGCGATCAGGTTGAGCTCGCGGACCCCCCGGCTCTCGAGGCTCTGCGCCTCGGCGACCAGCGACTCGATCGTGCGGCTCCGCTGGAGCCCCCGCATCTGCGGGATGACGCAGAAGGTGCACGGGTTGTTGCACCCCTCGGCGACTTTCAGATAGGAGAACCCGCGGGCGTTCGTGAGCACGCGCGGCGAGAGCTCGTCGTATACCCGCGTGGCGAGCGGCTTGGCCGAGAACCGCGGGAGCGTGGGAAGGCCGGAGGCCGCCTCGGGCGCCCGCTCGAGCTCGTCCAGGCCGATGAAATGGTCCACCTCCGGGATCTCCACGGCGAGCTCGGCGCCGTATTTCTGGACCATGCACCCCGCCACGACGACCCGGTCGATCTCGCCGCGATTCTTTCGCTCCACCTGCTCGAGGATCGCGTTGACCGACTCCTCCTTCGCCCGGTCGATGAACCCGCACGTGTTCACGACGACGACCCGGGCCCGTTCGTCGGGCACGATCTCGTGCCCGGCATTCTTCAGGTGCCCGAGCATGATCTCGCTGTCGACGAGGTTCTTCGGACAGCCGAGGGAAATCAGGCCGACGGTGGGAAGGGAGGCGGGGCGCGTCATGACTCGTCCCGCCAAATTCGAAATCCGAAGCTCGAAATCCGAAACAAATCCGAAACCCGAAATCCGAATGTTCCAAACGAAGAAGAGCCGACGTTGAGCAACCGGTCGGGCGAACTCATAGTCCTCTGCGCTCGAGGTTCGACCGCAGACCGTTTCGAGTTTCGAGCATTCGAATTTCGAGTTTGTTTTGAGTTTCGATATTCGAATTTCGAGTTTCCGCGAATCGCCTGAGCGGTCATGGATAAATTCGGTTCAGCGTGCGCGGGTACGGTATGGCTTCCCTCAGGTGATGGATTCCGCAGATCCACGCCACCGTGCGCTCGAGCCCCATCCCGAAACCGGAGTGCGGGAACGATCCGTACTTTCGCACGTCCAGATACCACTGGTACGCCTCGACCGGGAGCCCGTTGTCGCGGATCCGCTGCAGCAGGAGGTCGTGGTCGTGGATCCGCTGAGATCCGCCGATGATCTCTCCGTAACCCTCCGGCGCGATCATGTCGAGCCCGAGCACGACCTCCGGGTCCTCCGGATCGGGCTGCATGTAGAACGACTTGATCGCCGCCGGGTACCGCGTGATCATGACCGGCCGGTCGAACTCCTTCGAGATCTCCGTTTCCTCGTCCGAGCCGAGATCGTCGCCGAACTTGACCGGCATTCCCTTGCCCGCGAGCTTTTCGACCGCCTGGCGGTAGGTGATCCGCGGAAAGGGCGCCGTCACGCTGCGCAGAGGCGTCGTATCCCGCTCCAGGCGCTTCAAGTCCTCCGCGCAGCGGTCGAGGGCGCGCGCGACGATCGAGACGACGAACTCCTCGGCGAGCGCCTCGAGGCCCGGGAGCTCGAGGAAGGCCACCTCCGGCTCGATCATCCAGAACTCCGTGAGGTGCCGCCGGGTCTTCGATTTCTCGGCCCGAAAGGTCGGACCGAAGCAATACACCTTTCCGAAGGCGGCCGCGGCCGGCTCCAGATAGAGCTGGCCCGACTGCGACAAATACGCCTTCTCGCCGAAGTAGTCGGTCTCGAAGAGCGTCGACACCCCTTCGCAGGCGGCAGGGGTCAGGATCGGCGAGTCGATCAGCGTGAAGCCGCGCTCGTAGAAGAAGTCGCGGATCGCCTGGGAGACCTCCGACCGCACGCGCAGGACCGCGTGCTGGCGCAGCGAGCGCATCCAGAGGTGACGCTGGGAGAGAAGGAAGTCGATCCCGTGCTCCTTGGGCGTGATCGGGTAATCGGGAGACTCGCCGAGGATCTCGAGATCCGACACGGTCATCTCGTAGCCGCCGGGCGCCCGCCGGTCCTCGCGCACCGTGCCGCGCACGACCAGAGAGACCTCCTGCGTGGCGCGCTCCGCCTCCGCCCAGACCGACTCGGGGACGTCCGCTTTCGCGACCACGCACTGGCAGTAGCCGGTCCCGTCGCGGACGATCAGGAACTGGATCTTCCCCGACGACCGCCGGTTGTAGAGCCAGCCGGCCAGCACGGCTTCTCCCCCGGCCCGCGAGGCGAGGCGCGCGATCGCCGTGCTCCGCTCGGGAGCGATTCTGGGCTTCTTCATCGAGCCGGGCATTATACCTGTTGTGTTAAGGTGCACCGCGATGCGGCTCACCTGGCAGAACCAGCTGGCCGAAAGCGCATACGACGAATTCCTCGCTCTGGTCCGGAGGCGCCGGGCCGATCCCGCGATCCTGGACCTCTCCGCCGGCTACGACCTCGTGACGCGGATTTCCGCGAAGGGCTTTCCGGTGCGTACGCTCGACACGCGCAAGGAGATCCTGGAGCCCGCCCGAGGGAACCGGCCTCTGGCGATCGATCAGCCGTCCTCGACTTTCGACGGGATCTTCTGCCTCGGGACGTTCGGCTTCGTGACACGCGCGGCGGCTCCGCTCCTGTCGGCCGAGATCCGCCGGCTGCTCGCCCCCGGCGGCCTCGCGTTCGTTTCGTTCGCTCCGGTGTGGGTGCACGACCCCGACGACACGCGCTCGGTCCGGAGCTTCTTCGACCGCGAAGGGAACCTCTACCGCCGCGACCACGGCGAGTTCTCGACGTCGGTCGTCTACCAGAACCGGGAGATCGAGGCGCTCTTCAAGGACCTCAAGATCGTCGCGCTCGTGACGCAGACCAACGGCGCGCGGCGGCTGACGGCCATGCGGGAGGCGTGACGTTGATCCGAAACGCCGCCTCGGATGCAATCCGCATAATCCGCCGGCTCTGGAACCAGGCCGACCCGAAAACACCGGGAGAAGATTACAAAACGATCTGGAACCGTGCCGCGACCAGGAACGCGGTGGACGCGATCTTCACGGGGGCAACCGACGAGATCTTCGAGAGGTCCGGGGAAGCGGACGCCGGACGACTCCGGCCGCTGGTCGGCCCGACGGCACGCGTGCTCAACATCGGTTGCGGGATCGGACGCGTCGAACGTTACCTCGCCCCTTTCGTCGGCGAGCTCTGGGGCGTCGATATCAGCGGCGAGATGATCGCCCGCGCACGGCGGCGCCTCGCCGGGATTCCGAACGTGCACCTGCGCGAGGTCGCCGTCGGGGAGTTCCTCTCCGCCTTCGAAACCGGGACCTTCGATCTCGTCTTTTCGTTCCTCGTCCTCCAGCACATGGAGCGCGAGGACGCGTTTCGGTATCTCGAGGATGCCGCGAGAATCCTGCGTTCGGGGGGCGCGCTGTCGGTTCAGTTTCCGAATCTCCTTTCGCCGGAGTACACGGCGGCGTTCGTGGAGGGGGCTCGCGTCGGCTCGCGCAGCTCCGGGAGAGTCCGCGCGTACACCGAAGCGGAGGTCCGACACTTCCTCGAGCTCGCCGGATTTCGTGTCGAATCCATCACGGTGTCCGCCGGAGCGCGCGGTAACGCCGAAATCTACGCGACGGCCCGGCGGTGAGATCCGGTCCGGCCTCGGCGCTCCTCCGGCGACTCGGCTTCCTCGGAGGCTATCGCGCGGTCTGGAACTACCACGCCCGCCAGAAC
>Ga0075276_10000459_pt1 | contig 10512 bp, 13 predicted proteins | sample SF_Rice_5C_80N_4_FD_69770 | JGI IMG/M metagenome (GOLD analysis project Ga0075276, IMG submission 69770) | Rice paddy soil microbial communities from Twitchell Island, California, USA - SF_Rice_5C_80N_405 | ecosystem: Environmental > Terrestrial > Soil > Paddy field/soil | place: USA: Twitchell... | reverse complement strand
CCGGGGAAAGATCTTTGTCCCGCCCGGGCGAGCGGAGCGAGAGACCGGTTGCGGGGACGGCTGCCCGGCGCACACTGGCCACGGCCCGCGGGAAGGGATGCCAGCAGGCCCGCCCCAGCGGCCGGGGCTGGCGCAGGCAAGGAGGATGCGTGGTGGCGACCAGGCGTGGCCTGATCACAGCCCCCGAGGTGAGCGAGCTGCTCAGCGAGGACGACCTGGACACGCTGCACCGCCAGGCCGTCACCGGCTACCGGTGCCTGATCTGCCAGCAAAACGGGGACCTGGCGGCTGGGCCCGCCGCCGTGGTGGTCCGGATCGGCCCCGCCCCGGGCGAGGGGCCTGATGGTGCGCAGGTGGCCCATGTGCGGCTGGCCCACCGTGGGTGTGCGCGGTCAGGCGTGGTCGATACCCCCACCACTTCCCTGGCGCCTCCGGCTGAGGCCGGGATGACCGCCACCGCGGCGGTGATCCCCGGCGCCGGTGGCGGCCTGCGGGCACTGCTGATCATCGAACCGTCGGCGCAGATGTCATCCGTAGCCGGGCCAGGCGAGCGCGGCAACCCGATCCTGGACAGGATGCTGACCGACGGCCTGCACCTGCTCCCCCGCCTCGCCGACGCCCCGCCCCACTCCCCCGGCTGGCTGCTGCGGCTTCCGACACGGTGGAAAGCCGCCGTGCTCGGCCCGGATGGGGAAACCTACTACGCCGGGGAACTCGAACAGCCCCGGGTATGGCGCCAGCTCACCCGCCGGCGGCGCAGCGCTGAACTGCTGGCCGGGAACATCGGCTTGCGCTTCCCCATCACCAGCGCGGAAGAATGCCTGGCCCTGCTGGATGGTGCCGCCCACGCTGGCCGTCTCGCGGGCGGCACCATCGGCCTGCGCTGAGATCCGCGCAATGCGTTTAAAGCGACCACTCAGCCCGCGGGGACATCACCAGCCCGGATCCGGCCGGTGAATGCCCGCCACTCCCCTGGGCTGATAACCAGAACCGGCCCGCTACGGTCCTTGGTGTCCCGCACTGCAACCGCTGCGGGCGCGGGCGACACCGCGACCTCGACACAATTGGAATTACTGCTGCTGTAGGTGCTCTTACGCCAAACACCTGCGACTTCGACGCAGGTGTTCGCGCCATTACTGTAGGTGCTTTTACGCCAGTGTGCCGATGAAAGATCTAACCCTGACAGTAAATAATGGCCGTTCCTGCTGATCATGAATGCCTCCGCACGTGGCTCCTGCGGGGATTGTAGACACAGGGCTGAGCCTGGCCCAAGGCACAGCAACACCCTCCTAACCTCGCGGCAAGAGACGCGGAGTGGCTCAGGCCAGGCCAAACTCGCCCCTGCGGACGGCGGCGGTGAACGCCCGCCAGTCTCCCAGGCTGATGCTCAGCACGGGACCGTTGCGGTCTTTGGTGTCGCGGACTGCAACCGCGGGAGGAGTTATTGCGACCTCGACGCAGTTGTTAGCCCCGCTGCTGTAGCTGCTCTTACGCCACGCAGAGGCCGGGATATCGGCCGTGTTCATTCTTCTAGCTCCTTCGCAGCTTGGAGGATGAGTTTGATTGAAGCTGATTCGTCAAGTGACGATTCCGAGATGCTGGCATAGGCGTCGCTGTACTGCTGGACCTCGTGCGACTTGTCGAGATAGAGGTCTCCTGTAAAACCGCCCACGTACACGGTCGGGGGTTCACTATCCTTGCCGTCGCCGTTCACGGGGAACCGCAGGATCTCGAACGGGCCCGACACGACTCCGTGGTGGAGCCCTACTCTGAACGGAACCACCCGGATGCCGACGTTGGGCAGAGTAGCGGCTTCTGCGAGATGCCGTAGCTGCCGAGCCATGACCGGTGGACCTCCGATTGGACGGCGGAGGACAGCCTCATTAAGGATCACCTGAATGCTCGGCGGTGTGGTCACTCTGGTGAGCAGCGCCTGGCGCGCCATTCGTACCTGAACCAGCCGATGGATCTCCTGAGGGTCCACGTCCGGCTTGTCGGCGCTGATAACGACGCGTGCGTACTCCGCGGTCTGGAGCAGTCCCGGTACCAGTTCGGATTCGTACCAGTCGATCCTGCGAGCTGCCTCTTCCAAGCCGATATAGAGGTCGAATCCCTCGGGTATGACGTCGCCGTAAGCGTGCCACCAGCCTTTGGCCTTGGATTCTTTGGCCAGGCCCACTAACGCCTCGGTGAGTTCGGGGGTGGCGCCGTAGACCTGGCACATGCCCTGGACGTCGAGGCTGCGCAGTGAGGTCTGGGCGGTCTCGATGCGCCACATCTTGGCTTCGGACCACTCCAGTGCCTCAGCGGCCTGCTTCACGTTGAGCCCGGCGCGGAGCCGAAGCTCGCGGAGCTGCCGGGCGAGCTGGCGGCGCGGCACGGTGGAGCCTGCCATGGCCTCCGGGGACATCGCTCACCGTCCTTTCAGATTGATGGTACTCGGGCACCGGTTTGAAAGACTCATCTCTCCGCTATGAAATGTGTTCACTATCGGAATGATGTACACAGAATAATACCCAAATTTGTCGTTGTGAAAGCTTGCGGGCTGAGACTAAGCGTGGTTTGCTTCATGGAAATTGGCAAGCACTGGACTCGCGCCTATTGGGCGGGGTGGTGCCGCCTGTGACCTGGGGTGATGTTGGCCGGAGGCGCGGTGTACGCGCTTATTTGGCGTGCCTGGGAATGGTGGCGCGATACCGCTGATCAATGGCCCGGGGCTGGGCTGTTTGCCCCATTTGCACCGTATGGAGTCGGGAGAGTGACATGGCAGCGGCCAGAGCGGCGGGCGACGCGGTTTGCGCAAGCCGCCGGGGCAGCGGCCATGTCCCTGCGGGCACCGCCGGGTGGCCAGGCTCTGCGCCGCCGCATGGAGGGCCGATGGTAACTGCCAGCGAAGCGGGCGGCCGCGGGCCGGATCATGGGGCAGGCGGGCACGGCACACCAGCGCAGTTAATACCCGGTGCACAGCGGCGGCGGGTATTCCCCGGCCATATGCGGGAGCTTTCGCAGGTGCGGCGGTGGCTATCGTCGCTGCTGGCGGAGTGCCCGGTGCTTGATGATCTTCTGAGCGTCGCGACCGAACTGTGCAGTAACGCGCTGCAGCACACCGCCAGCGGGCGGCCTGGCGGCTGGTTCGCGGTCGAGGTCACCTCACGCCGGTCCGGGGTCCAGCTCGCGGTCGCTGACTGCGGCGGCCCGACCGAGCCCCGTGTGATTGACGACCTGGAGGGCGAACGCGGCCGGGGGCTGCTGCTGGTGCAGGGCTTGTCGGAGCGGACGGGCTGGTCCGGCGACTCGCGTGGCCGGCTGGTGTGGGCGGTCGTGACGTGGGGTGACAGCGTCACCGCGGCGGGCCCGTCAGATGAGGCTTGCCAGGCCGCGATCTGTGATGTGGCCGCTCCGGCAGCATGCACGGCTGGTGGGCGATGACCTGCGCACCGCACCCACACGCATTGCGAGGGTTACCGATCTGGCACGGCTGGGGACGAGTCCCCGCGTTTCCCTGGCCGTGCCCTGCGCGGGCTTCGCATCTTCACCCCGAGGTGAAGCCCGCTCCGCGGCGGGCTGGCGCCGCTTGGCCGGCCAAGTTCGGCGCCAGCCCGCCCGGCCTGCGCCGCGGTGAGCGGGAGGACAGCGCCGTCAGTGTGATCGGCACCCAGGCAAGCGGTGTCCCGGTGGCGGAGGCGGAGGCGAAGCCGTGCCGGGGCTGAGTGGTACCGGGCGGGTGGCTGACGACTTGTACCTGGTAGGCCACCACGAGATCACCGGCAAACCGCATGTGCAGCCGCGTGCGCTGGGCCTGGGGCTGGCTGGCGGGCTGCTGGCCGAGTTGATGCTGGGGCGGCATATCGGCTTGTGGCAGGAGAGGGTTGTGGTCGCCAGCCGCGCCGTACCTGGGGATGAGTTAACAGGTCATCTGCTGGGCCTGCTGGCCAGCGAGCGCGAACGCCGCCCGGTGCGGGACTGGCTGGTGTTTCTGGGGCGCACCGCCGCCGGCGACGTCGCGCGCCGTCTGGCGGGGGCGGGGTACCTGACCGTGGCCCGCAGCCGGTGGCGTGGCAGGCGTTGGGTGCCTGCCGACCCTGACAGCGCGTTCGCGCCGATCTTGCGGGTCACGGCGACCATGGACCGCTCGCGGCCGTTGACCGCCCACAACGCGGTGCTGGCCGGGCTGGTCACCGCGTGTGGGCTGGACTTCCGGCTGCCGCCCTACACCCCGCCCCGGACCGACCGCACCACCAAGGAGGCGGTGGCCCAGCTCCATCCGGCGCTGCGGGAGCTGATCGCCCACACCCAAGCAGCCGTCGACGCCGCCCTGCTCGCCCACCGCGCATGAACCCCCTTACCCGGAAAAGCCGCCCACCAGCAAGGAGTGATTGATGTCCAGAACGCAGGCCGTAGGCAGCAAGCCCAGCGCGATGGCGCGGGCGCTGGCCCGCGACCGGGTCGGTATCCCCTCCGTACTGGCCTTCATTGTGGCCTCCATCGCCCCGATGACTGTGTGCGCTGGGGTGATCCCGACCGCGTACGCGGTCACCGGCTTGACCGGCATCCCGTTCGCGCTGATCGCGGTCGCCGCGGTGCTGGTGTTGTTCACCGCCGGGTATGTGGCGATGGCCCGGCGGATCCGTAACGCCGGCGCGTTCTACGCCTTCGTCAGCGCCGGTCTGGGCCGGGCAGCGGGAGTGGCCTCTGCGCTGATGGCCCTGGTCGCGTATGAGAGTTTCCAGGTCGCCACCTACGGGGCGATCGGGCCGAGCCTGCAGGCCGAGGCCGCCGCTCACCTGCACCTGCACCAGTCGTGGTGGGTGTGGGCACTGGTCGCATGGGCGCTGGTGGGCGGCCTGGGCCTGGCCCGGGTGGAGATCACCGGCCGTGTCCTGGGCGTGCTGACCGCCGTCGAGGTCGTCATCGTGGTGGCCGAGACGATCGGCGGGCTGGCCCGCCCGGCGAGCGGGCACCTGGATCTGGCGGGCCTGTCCCCGGCCACCCTCACCAGCGGTGGGGCCGGGACCCTGGGCGTGCTGGCGGTGATCGCCGGGCTGAGTTTCGTCGGCTTCGAACAATCCCCAGTCTTAAGCGAAGAAGCCCGCAACCCACAGCGGACCATCCCCACCGCCACTTACACCGCCCTGGCCGCGATCGGGATCCTGTATGCCAGCGCGGCGTGGGCGATGGCCGCCCACACCGGCCCAGGCCACGTGGCGGCTGCTGCCGCGAGGCAGGGGCCGGGGCTGTTGTTCGGCCTGGCCGGCAACAGTGCGCTGGCCCAGTCGGCCCAGTTGTTGTTCATCACCAGTTTGTTCGCCGCGGCGTTGTCGTATCACAACGTGACCTGGCGGTACATGTTCGCGCTGTCGCGTGAGGGTGTCCTGCCTGCCGCGTTGTCCCGCACCGCCCGCGGGGGCATCCCCCGCGCCGCCTCCCTCACCCAAACCGCCAGCGGCCTGGCCGTCATCGCCATCTTCGCCGCCACCGGGTGGCCGGCGATGAATGGCCTGTTCTTCGGTGGCGGCGCCACCGGCGGCCTCGGGGTGATGATGCTGCTCGCTCTCACCTCCACCGCGATTATCGGTTACTTCGCCCGCAACCCTGGGACCGAGAGCGTGTGGGTGCGGATGGCCGCTCCCGCCCTGTCGTTCCTGCTGCTGGGCGGGGCTGTGGTGCTGGCGATCCTGCACTACGGCACGCTGCTCGGCGCCGCCCCGGGCAATCCCGCCACCTGGCTGCTGCCGTCGGCCTTCGGCGCCGCCGCAGTCGTGGGGTTGTGCTGGGCGGTGTTCCTGCGCGTCCGCCGCCCCGGTGTGTATCACGCGATCGGGCTCGGCCACCACGCCGCCACCCACACCACATCCGCCGCTGCCCAGGAAGGCCGGTCATGACCGCACAATCCCGTCACCCCGCCAGCACCGGCCGCACCGCCCTCCGAGCTGACGCCAGCCATACCGGCGTGCTCAGCCAGGTCATCGCCGACGCGTTCTTCGACCTCGCGGTCTCCCAGTGGCTCGTCCCCGACCCGGCCGCTCGCCGCGAAATCTTCCCCACCTACTTCCGCATCTACGTCGACCACGCCTTCACCGGCGGCCTGGTGTTCACCACCCCTGCCCTGGACGCTGCGGCGCTGTGGCTGCCGGTCGGGCCCGGCGGGCCCGGTGACCCACCAGAGGGATACGCCGAACGGCTCGCTGCCGTCACCGGAGAGTACCTGGACCGGTTCCAGGCACTCGATGAGGGATTCGAGGCGCACCACCCAGTCGGCACCGGCCACCAGCATCTGGCCATTCTTGCGGTCCGCCCGGACCGGCAGCGGCTGGGCATCGGGACCGCCTTGCTGCAGGCCCACCATGCCACTCTCGACCGCGACGGTGTGCCCGCCTATCTCGAAGCCTCCGACCTCGGTACCCGCGGCATTTACCTCAAGTACGGGTACGCCGACTTGGGCGATCCCATCCAGCTTCCGGACGGGCCGCGGATGTACCCCATGATGCGACCGGCCAAGGCTGCCGGTGCCTCTGTGCCGGCCCGCATGTAGATCGCTGAGGTCGGCCTGGTGCCACTCCCCCACCAGAACCCCCTGCCCGCCCCTGGTGACTGCCTTAGCGGGGTGCGGTGTGGCCAAATCCGCCTTTGACCAGTGACAGGAGAACGATCACCCGTGGCGCCTTCTAGCCCACAACCTGGCAGGCCGCGTTTCACCGCAACCGGCGAGCCGTGGCGGCCACAGCACCCTTACCGTTTGGCCGGGCGCCGTTTCCAGTCAGGCCCCCGGCGGCTGCGGCCGCAATCGTGGCGGTGGCTTTGGGCTGCTGCCGCGGTAATAGTGCTGGCGGGGACTGGGACCTGGGCTGGGATGGAGCTGGCCAGCCTGGCAGGCCGTCCCGCCGGCGGCGGGCAGGCCCAGGTGTCGGCGCAGCATCCGCCGCCGTTCCCGGCGTGTGCGGCCTCCACGACGCCGTGCTACGGGCAAGACCCCCTGCACAGGGTGTATCACCTGGGAAACCTCTACGCCCACGGCATCACCGGGACCGGCACTGCCGTGGCGGTGATCATTCCAGGCGCCAACCCCTGGCTACGGTCCGACCTGGCGGTGTTCTCCCGCCACTTCCACCTCCCCAACGCCCAGGCCGACGTCATCAACTGGGGCCGGGTGCCGCCCGCCCGGCCGGATGCAAGCAGCGCCTACTGGGCGCAAGAAGGCACCGCCGACGCTGAACTGGTGCACTTCATCGCCCCCGGCGCCCGGCTGGTGTACCTGCAGCTTTCACCTGATGTGAGCAATCGCGCCGCCATGGGGGCGCTGGGCTGGCTAGCCACCCACCGGCGTATCGACGTGGCCTCTTTCTCCTGGGGCACCTTCGAGGCCGATATAGCGGCTCACGGCGGCTACCAGCAGATCCTGGCCCTGCGCGCGGGACTGGTGACCGCCGCCCACGCCGGGGTCAGCGTCATTGCCGGGTCGGGTGACAGCGGCCCCACCGGGATATCTGGCCACGGATACTTTCCCCACCCCACGGTGGCGTGGCCGACCTCTGATCCGCTGGTCACCGGGGTCGGCGCCCTCAGCTTGCACCTGGATGCCGCCGGGCGGCGGGTACGCCCCGACAGCGTGCTCGGCGGCACCTACGCCTCCGGGGCTGGGCTCTCCGCTGCCTACCCGCGCCCGGCCTACCAGAACCTGGTCGCCAGCACGGTGGGCAGCCACCGGGGAGTGGTGGATGTGTCGATGAACGGCTGCATGTGGGTCTATCTGCCCACCAGCCACCGGCCACCCGGCCCGGCCTGGCAGTACAACTGCGGCACCAGTTTCTCCGCCCCCCTCTTCGCCGGGATCACCGCCCTGGCCGCCCAGCAGGCCGGCCACCCCCTCGGCCCCCTCGGCCCCGCCCTGTACCGCATGCACGGCGTCGCCGACGGCATCCTCGACGTCACCCACGGCAACAACACCAGCCACGGCGTCAAAGGCTATTCCGCCGGGCCCGGCTATGACCTGCCCTCAGGGATCGGAACCATCGCCAGCGCTCCCACCTTCACCGCCACCCTCGCCAGGCTGGCCGCCCACCGATGACCCATCGTGACGGCCCCACCACAGGGGACGCACGCCACGTTCCAGCACAGGTCCGCCCGCGACTCGCTCGTGAAGGAACCACCATGAACCCTGACCAGCATCCCGCCCTGGCCACCGGCCGCGACTCGCCGCAGGCGCTGACGCTGATTCTGCCCAGCCGGCTGGGCAAAGATCAGGTTCTGGCACGGCTGGTGGAGGCAATCGAGCAAGTCCGCGGCGACATCGCCGCCCGGGCCGAACTGTTCCACCAGCGCACCGAACAGGCCGCTGCCTGCGGCGACACTCTGAATCGAGCGCTGTACCACGGCCAGGTCATCGCCGGTGACCATGCTGCGACGGCGATTGATGAGGAAATCATCGGCCTGTTCGATCTGTGGGACCAATACCCATGCCACCTGGACGCCAGCCAGTCCGCGCCGCCAGCTCATCCACCGGCGGCCAGCCCCGCATCCGCCGGGCGGCCCAACAGCAAACAGCCGCTGGGGCTCGGCCCGCTGGAAGCCGCGATCATGGCAGTAGCCTGGGCGGTATCCCCACGCTGGCTGCCGCCGCGTGCGATTCACCAGCTGCTGGACTACCCCCGGCCGGTCGCTCACACCAGTGTTGCCACCGTCACCGCAAACCTGCACCGCAAAGGACTGCTGGAACGCCGCGAGCGACCCCGCCGGGGAGGCTGGGAGTACCAGGCAGTCCGCACCCTCGACGAGCACATCGGGGAGCTGATCGCCGGCCTGCTCGACGCCAGCGCCAGTCCTCCAGCGGCCCTCGCCCACGCGCTGCGCCGCCCCGTGTGCCCCGCTGCCGAGCGTCCGTGACCGCTCCTCCTCGGCGGCCATTCTGTCCTCCTGGTGGGCCATTCTCTGGTAATGCTCGGTAAGATCATTCCGCGGGAATCACCCGTGTGATCTCATCCGGTGATCTGTCGCGAAAGGGGGGAGAGCGGCCCGGTCGCCGCCCTCCCCTTCGAAACTCAGAACGGCTTCACCGAGTCCCGGCGGTGCCAGCCGCTGAACCAGCGCGACCCATTCACGAATCCGCCCTTGCCTGACCAGCAGGCTTTGCTCTGCCAGGGGCCGACCATTATGAATACTGACCCGGGAAACCACAGGTAGATCCTGACCGGCACCCGCCAGAAGACCCTGCTTAGCTTCGGCATCATTGACGCTCCTTCGTTGCCGAACCGGATAAAACACCTCGACTGTGGCCCCGCTGGCCAGGACTGTCATGGGTGGCCAAAGGCCATCGCGAAGCGACGAGCAAGATGTTTTCGAGCGAAGCGGCCCGAAGGGCGAAAAGATCTTGCCGCCCTTGACCGGCCTGGCCAGCGGGGTACGCTGGTGGGAGGAAAAACCTTAACCACCGGAACATTCAGGCGGGGGGTCGGGGGGCAGCCTTTTGCCCCCCGAAAAGGCACCTGGCCATCAAGAAATCGGCGATTTCGGCCGCTGCGGTCAGGATGCACGGCCCGTTCGTTCAGCCCTGCCAGGTGAGCGAGAAGCTCTGCAAGATCGGGCAGCCGGGGCCAGCGCACCACGAATTACCCATGGCGAGCCACAATCACTGTGCTGAGCGGCGAACAAGCCGAGCAGGCAGCCGTTTGCCCCGCTGCCACCCTTCCAGGCAATAGAGTCATTGCCTGTATTGACTGCTATTGCTGCCCTACGCGGCGGCCCGGGCGCAGGTGGCCGCCGCGCTGCCAGGGAAACGGCTCTCCCCCGTTGTAGGCCTGCTCAGCCTCGGTGACCAGGCGTTCCAGTGCGGCGGTAGTAGCGATGTTGAGGCTTTCCCATTCCGGGACGCGGTACTGAAGGGCCGCCACCGCGGCGCGGACCCGATCCGCCAGCGCTGGCGGGACGTTGACCCGGATAGGTGTCCGGGTTGCCCGGTCAGCTTGCGGCCTTGCCGGCTGCCGCGCCGATGGGATCGTGGCCGGCGCGGGCAGTGGGGCCGCCGCAGCGGCAGGCGGTTCCGCTGCTGGCGGTGGTGTGGCGGCCCGGCGGGCGGGAGCAGGAGCGCTGTCGGTCAGTTCGTCCAGGATCGAGCCCTTGGGCAAGGTGGAGGCGAGGTGAAAGTCGCGTTTGGTCATTGCTGGGCTGCCTTACGCGCGGCTGCGTCGTCGAGCCGGGTGGCGAATTGGCAGTAGTCGGCCGTGACCGTGGCTGTGGGCGCGTAGTCGCGCAGCGACTGGTGGAAGTTGGGGGCTTCTTGTGCACGGACAGCTTGACGGATGGTCTGGTGGATCGAGTCGGGGTAGTCGGCGCGGAGCTGCTCCTCGATCGCGGACGCGAGCCCGGTCCGGGGGAAGGTCCGCCGCAAGGCGATGGCGGTGACGCTCAGGCCGGGGTTAAGGCGCCGCTGGACCAGACGCAGCGTCTGGTTGAGGTCCGAGACCCCGGCGAGGTCGAGAGCACCGGGCAGTACCGGGATGATGATGTCGTCCGCGGCGG
>Ga0075276_10000457_pt1 | contig 10563 bp, 6 predicted proteins | sample SF_Rice_5C_80N_4_FD_69770 | JGI IMG/M metagenome (GOLD analysis project Ga0075276, IMG submission 69770) | Rice paddy soil microbial communities from Twitchell Island, California, USA - SF_Rice_5C_80N_405 | ecosystem: Environmental > Terrestrial > Soil > Paddy field/soil | place: USA: Twitchell... | reverse complement strand
ATGACAAAGACCGCCACCAGCATGAGGATGGCCAGATTGGAAACAGTATTGCGGAAAGTTAGCGCCTCGCCTTGCAGAGAGCCCTGGATACCGGGCGGCAGAATCTGCTTGGCGGCGCCTTCCACAAACTGAGTCGCCGGGCCGATAGCGTAGCCTGGCTTCAAGTTGAAGAACATGGTGACACTGGTGAATTGATTGATATGGTTGACTCCTTGCGGCCCGATCGTGGCATGCCAGCTCGTAACCGCGCTCAGCGGGACCATGCGCTGGCCGTCGTCGCTCTTGATGTAGAGCTTGCTTAAGTCCTCGGGCGCGGAACGCTCATCATCGGCGACTTCCAGGATGACCTGATACTGATCGGTCGCCTTCTTAATCAGGTAGCTGTAATTCTGGGAGTAGGCATCGTGCAGGAGCGCGAGAATGCGGCTCTCTGACACGCCATAAAGTTTCGCCTGGTCGCGCAGAATATCAACCTGCAGGCTCGGAGTGTGGTTGTAGAGGTCGGAATTCACAAACAGGAATCCGGGATATTGATACATCTTCGCCATCATCTTTGCGGCAGTGTCATAAACCTGCTTGGGGTCAATTCCGGAAAGTGCGTACGCGAACTGGCCCTGGGCGTTGGCGGTGGCCCCGGTGCTGATCTCCAGCGCTGGGTTGGGTTGGAGAAACGCAACCACCCCAGGGATTGCGCCGCTGATTCCGCCCATCAACTGTCCCGCCACTTGCGCAATCGGCGGGCGCTGTGACGGGTCTTTGAGAAAGGCGATCAGGAACACCTGATTCGAACCCAGGAACGCTCCATTGCCGCTCATACTGAACGTGCTGCGCACCGCGGGGTTCGCCTTCATGATCTTTTCTGCTTGCGTTTGATAGGCGTGCATCTGGTCCGGCGATGATCCTTCCTGGGCCACCATCACGCCGCGGATGAAGGAACTGTCACCCACCGGAAGGAACGATTTCGGGACGACGTAAAACAGGTATGCGGTTCCGGCAAGGCAGACTGTCCAGGTCACAGCCGAGATCCAGCGATGACGGAGGAAAAACCACAAAGAGCGCCCGTAAACATCCAGCACGCGGCGCTCAAAGGCTCCGAACACGCGCTCCATCCAGGTTTTCTTTGCTCCAACTCCGCGATTGCTCAGCAGCCTGGAAGTCATCAGCGGCGTGAGCGTGAGTGAAACCAGGCCGCTGGCCAGAATCGAGACCACGATGGTGATGGAGAACTCACGGAAGATGCGCCCCATCAGGCCGCTCATAAAAACCAGCGGGATGAAGACCGCGGCCAGTGACAGGGTCATGGCCAGAATGGTGAAACTGATTTCCTTAGCCGAGTTCAGCGAAGCCTGAAAGGCGTTCTGCCCTTCCTCCATCAGCCGCACCGTGTTTTCCAGAAAAACGATGGCGTCATCCACCAGAAAGCCAATGGCCAGGGTCAACGCCATTAAGGAAAGGTTGTCGAGGCTGTAGCCGAGCACGCTCATGGCTATGAAAGTCAGCAGCAGCGACAGGGGCAGGGCCACGGCGGGAATCAGGGTGTCGGTGGCCCGTCCCAGAAAGACGAAAATCACCATCACCACCAGCACAAAGGCGATGTAGAGGGTCGCTTGCACATCTTTTATGCTGCCGACTATGGTTTGCGAGCGGTCGTAAGCTCCCACCAGCAAGACCGAACTGGGCAGCTGCGATTGAATGACGGGAAGCTGGCTACGCACCGATTTGGCCACCGCCACGGCATTAACGCCCGCGCGGCGAAACACGGCCACCACCACGGTGGCGGAAGGCTGCTTGTAGCCGCGCACCCAGAAGCGCATATCAATGCGCTCGTCCTGCACACTTTGCTTGGCCGTAGCAACGTCCTTCAGATAAACCGGAGCGCCGTTGCTTTGTCCGACAATGAGCCCGTTGTATTGGTCGGCGGTGATGAGCTGCCCTTGGGGCTGCAGCAGAAAGCTGCGATGCGGACCGTCGAACTGGCCGGCGCCCGTGTAGCTGGTGCCGTTCTTAATAGCGTTGGTCAGGTCTTCGAAGGTGATATTGCGAATCGCCATGGCGGAGGGATCCGCCTTGATCCGCACCGCCGATTGCGTGCCATACACAGCAACCTGGCTGACCCCGGGCAGAATACTGAGCCGCTCTCCCACCTGGGTATTGGCGTAGTCATAGAGCTGGCCTTCTGTGGCGGTGTCGCTGACCAGCGCGATATACATGATCGGCTGGTCGTTGGGGTTCGTCTTGGTAAACGTGGGCGGGCTGGGCAGGTCCACGGGGAGTTGTCCCTGCGCCCGGGTAATCGCGGCCTGAACGTCGGTGGCGGCGGCGTCCAGGCTCTTGCTCAGATCAAATTGCAGTACAAAGCTGGAATGCCCCTGCCCGTTATTGGAGGTGACCAGTTCCAGTCCCGGAATCTGCATGAACTGGCGTTCCAGCGGGGTGGCCACGTTGTTGGCCATCGTCTCTGGCGTCGCCCCGGGATAATTCACCTGCACCTGGATCACGGGGTAGTCAATGGCCGGCAGATCGCTCACCGGCAGCCGGAAATAAGCCAGCACTCCGAACAGGATTACGGAGACGGTCAGCGCCACCGTCATTACTGGGCGACGAATGAAAACTTCGGAGAGATTCATGACTGGCCTCCGGGAGCGCGCTTAGTCTTGCTGTCGGCGTTAGAAACCGGGCCGGCAGCAGAGGCGGCGTCCACCCGCACCTTGCCGCCGGGCCGCACCAGCATCTGGCCCGCGAACACCACACGCTCATTGACGGAGACTCCGCGGGTGACGACCACCAGGTCGCCTTGGCGCTGGCCCAGCGTTACCGGCCTGAATTCGGCCGTGTCGTCGGCTTTCACCACGTAAACAAACGGCCCTTGCTGGCTGATCTCCGTCGCCTGATTGGGGATCAACACCGCTCCCTTCTCTGTGCTCAAAACCAGCTTTACGTCCACGAATTGGCCGGGCCAGAAGTGATGGTCGGAATTGCTCATGGTGGCCCGCAGGTTGACCGTGCCACTGCCGTTCTGCACAGAGTTATCGAGAAATTTAACGCGCCCGGTCCGGGCGGCGTTTTCCGCATCCGAAGGAAGCCGGACTGCTGCCCTGAGGGCGCCGCGGGCCATTTGCTTTTGCACCTCTGGCAGATCCCCCTCTGTGACGGTGAAATTCGCGTAAATGGGGTCGAGGCGCTGAATCAGGAGAAGTGAGGTGGCGTTGGCCTGCACCACGTTGCCCACGTCCACCATGCGGGCGCCCGCTCGGCCGTCAATGGGAGAGTGAATGTAGCAGTAGTCCAGGTTGAGCTGCGCCGTTTCGAGGGTCGCTTTCGCAGCCTCCACCTGGGCCTGGTCCACATCAACGGCATTTTTCTTGGTGTCGTAATCCTGCTGCGAAATGGCTCTGGTCCCGATCACTTCCTGGTCGCGAGCCAATTGGATTCTGGCAAAATCAAGCGCCGCCTTGGCCTGCGCCAGCGCAGCTTGAGCTGAGTCAACCTGCGCTTTGTAGGGACGGGGATCAATTACGAATAGAAGCTGTCCCTTGCGAAGGTTTTCCCCGTCCTGAAAATGCCGCTCCACGATGCGTCCGCCGACTTGCGGCGTCACCGTGACCGACTCGAAGGCGGTATTTCTGCCGATTTCTTCCAGGTATTTGGGAACGTCCTGCGCGGTTGCCTTAACCACGCTTACCAGCGGCGGCGGCATGGCGGGTGCCGCTGCCTGAACGCTGCTCCTGCCGCATGCCGCCGTCGCCAGCAGGGCCAACAGAGCCGCAGCAACCATGAGATGTCTCTTCCGAAGATTCACATTAGTCCTCAACGTCTTCATTGCCATCCTCATCACCTTGGAAAGTTTTTGGGTTAGACAGCAGCCAGGGATGGAACTTCCAACTGGAGTGCCGCCCCCGGATCGTCGCGCAGAGCTTGGTCGGCCGAGCCAATGGGCGCCAGCTTGCGCTGAAGCCTCGCCGCCCTGCCCATCTGCTGCAGCGCGCGGCTCCGCGCTGCGCTCACCTCGCCGCGGCTGCAGTCCAGTAGAAGCGAGCACTCCTGATCAGAAATGTGTTCCAGCACCGACATCACAAAGGCAAAGCGCTCGAACGCCGGCAGCTCGATAATGCCGGCGATTTCCGCTGGCTGTATTCCAGCAGGGTCCCCATCTCCAACTGCCGAGCTAACGCCACCTGCCGGCCGTGGCTGGATCATTTCAATCGCCTTCTGAATGACCGTTCGCCGGGCCCAGGAGCGAGCCCACTCCGCGAATACGGGATTGCTCTTGCCCGCGTCTTCCAGCCCGCGCACAAAGCACTTTTCGGCCAGTAATTGGTCCCCGGTCAGCAGGAACGCGAGCAGGTACAAACGGTTCATGTCTTCCCTGAAGATCCGGCAGAAATCTGCGCCCGTTGCATAGGGAGTCGGTTTCTGGCTTGCGATTTGTCGTATGCCGATCATCTTCACGTTCGTCCTCCAATCCAACGACGTTTCAACCTGGGGGAAATCGACAGCCTCTATCTCTTTTTGGGGGCCCAAAGACGATTCACGGCCGGCACCGGCATCTTCGCGCCAGCTTTCTCAACACATGTTTGGTGAGGACGCCTCCACAGGAGAATTTCGCGCCGTCGCTCATCAATTTCAGCAGGATGTTCTCCCCATCCGGACTAATAAGAGTGACGTTTGCCAGGTCAATGACTAACTTCCGGCCCTGCAGTTGCTGTCCGGCCATTTTCCAGGCGGTCTCCACCTCGGCTGTCCAGGGACTGATCAGCTTGCCTTCCAGAATCAGCCTTCGCTGACCGTGCGTCTCAACAATGGAGATTTTGAACATTGGGGTAAACGTCTCACGCCAAGGAGGAGAGCAACGCAGTTGCCAACCCGAACTCGCCAGCGCATTTCCGTAACGCGCTGAACAGAATGGAGAAGAAGAAACTGTCATTATTGATGTGTCGAGAAATGTCGAAGTCCATTTCGACATATGTCGAAGGCAATGACAGCAGATGAATGGAGTTGGAAAAACTCAGGAAGTGCAGATCAGCGGTACGAGCTCCGCTTGTTTGCGAAATCAGGAGACAGCGCGAGGATTGATGCCCAGCTTCTTCATGCGCGACAGCAGCGTGGTGCGTTTAATACCCATCAGAGCGGCGGCGCCCTTAGGTCCGGCGACACGGCCCTTCGTGTCCTTGAGGATGCGAAGAATCTCGATGCGCTCATCGCCTTGCCGCATGCCTGGCCCAGGAGCGCCTTTGCCGTTACTGCCGATCTCGCCGATGGGCACCTGGAGAGCAGAACCGTGCGTCAAGATCACCGAGCGCTCGATGAAGTTCTCCAGCTCGCGAATATTCCCCGGCCACTGGGAGAGGGAAAGCTTCTTCATGGCGGCAGCGGGGATGGACTCGATCTGCTTTTCCATGCGGCGGCCATATTTTTGGGCGAAGTAACGCACCAGGAGTGGAATGTCCTCGGGGCGTTCCCGCAAGGGCGGGATGCGGATGGGAAACACGTTCAGCCGGTAATACAAGTCGCTGCGAAATTCGCGGTCCTCGATCATCTTCTCCAGATCGCGGTTGGTGGCAGCTACCAGGCGGACGTTGACTTTCTTGGTTTGCGTGCTGCCCAGCCGCTCAAACTCGCGTTCTTGCAAGGCACGCAAGAGTTTGGGCTGGATCTCAAGGGGAATATCGCCGACCTCATCGAGGAAGAGCGTTCCCTGGTCAGCGAGCTCGAGGCGGCCGATCTTTTGTGAGATGGCGCCGGTAAAGGCGCCGCGCTCATGCCCAAAGAGTTCGCTCTCCAGCAGGCCGGTGGGAATGGCGGCACAATTGAGCTTCACGAATGTCCGGTCCTTGCGCCGGCTGCGCTCATGGATGGCCCGGGCAATCAGTTCTTTTCCGGTGCCGGTTTCACCCAGCAGCAGCACCGTGGAGTCGCTGGGTGCCACTGTATCTACCAGATTCAGCACATGGCGCAGAGCGGAACTCTGGCCCACGATGCCTTCGAAGTCCATCTCCCCGCGGATTTCGTCTTCCAGATACAACTTTTCCTGCGCCAGCCGGTTTTTCAAGTCGGCGATTTCGCTGTAGGAAAGCGCGTTCTCCACGCCGATTGCCACCTGGTTTGCAACCTGAGTCAGGAAGGCGACCTCGTCTTCGTCGAAGGCGTTCTCCTCGCGCCGGGCAACCGCCAAAACCCCGAGCAGGCGGTTCTTGCTGATCAGGGGCACGTCGCAGAACGAGTGCAAGCCCTCCGCGCTCGCCTCGCTGTACATCTCCGGCGGCATCTCCGCCGGATCCAGGCGGTTCACGACGATTGGTTTTCCGCTTTTAAACGAATCTCCGGGCAGGGTGCCTTCAATGGGGACCAGAGCTCCCTCAACAAATATTCCCCGACTCTCCGGATAGTCGAGCGCATGGACGCGCAAGTGCTTGCCTTCGGCATCCGCCAGCATGATAGCCGCCGCATCACAACCCATCACTCGCCGCACACTCGCGGACGCGGCGTGCAGGAGCTCGTGAAACTCCAGATTCGATACCACTTGGTTAGTCAGGTCGAGAATCAGCCGCAACTGGTCCTGTACCTGCTGGGAGACGTAGAAGTTCACGGCGGCGTCAATCGCCAGGCCAATCTGCCCGGCAACCAGACCGAGAAAACGAATTTCCTCCTCGTCGTACGCATTGGGATAAAACCTGCCCAAACTGAGTACCCCCAGCCGGCGGGGTCCGCGGATCAGGGGCAGGGTGCAGGTGGAGACAATGCCGAATTGCCCAAGAAAATGCTTGTATTCCTGGAACCGTGTCTCCCGGCTCCAATCGGCCGTTATCAGAGGCTGGCCTGAGGCGTGCACCCAGTGAATAGGGGAGTCTTCACCACCCGCATCTTTGGCGAACGAATCGCTTCTTCTCTCTCCATTTGCTTCCAACAAGGACCACGCGGGCGCGTTGGTCTCCTTGTCAAAAGCCACAAGGTGAAGAGAATCGAACGGGGTGACCTCGTGCAGTTGCCTGATCAGCGTTTCCGAGGCGCCGTGGCAGTCGCTACAGGTGGCGATCGCATTGGCGGCGCGCAGTAATGCCAGGTAACGCTCTTCTTCCACCCTGGGGAAGACTGATGCTGCCGTAACCATGAACATCTATCCTTCCCAAATTTTAGCGGTTAAGGGCCCCAACCCGGCCTTCTCAAGCCAACCAGCCTGAAGCAAGAGCCAGGTATGGGGAATGTGATGCGTAGACCCTGTGGAAAGCTTCTAAAAGTGTCGGGGTAGTGTTCGACACGTGGGGGAGAATGTCGGCCCGCCTTAAGGCCTTGCCCGACTCCCCGGATGTAGCTGTAGTCTCGTCCCTTATCGCGGTGCGAGCTATTCAAAGCGCAGCGCTTCGATGGGATCCAGCCGCGCCGCCTTGCGCGCGGGATAGAAGCCGAAGAACACGCCCACCCCGGCGGAAAAGATCACCGCCGCCACAATGGCCAGCGGCGAAACCAGCACCGCCCAGCCCAGCAGCTTGCTGATAATGAGCGAAGAACCTACGCCCAAGAAAATGCCGGCGGCGCCGCCCATCAGGCTGAGCACCACAGCCTCAATCAGAAACTGATGCTGCACGTCTTCTTCGGTGGCGCCAATGGCCATGCGCACGCCGATTTCGCGGGTGCGCTCGGTCACCGAGACCAGCATGATGTTCATGATGCCGATGCCGCCCACGATCAGCGAAACCCCGGCAATCGAGGCCAGCAGCATGGTCATGACCCGCGACGACTGGTCGGCAAGCTGGGCCACGTCCGCCAGGTTCCGCACCATGAAGTCGTCATCCTGTCCAGTCCGAATGCGGTGCCGGTCGCGCAATATGGACGTAATTTCTTCCTGCGCCGCGTAGGTTGCGTCCTTGGAAACCGCCGAGACCACGATGTAGCGCAGCCAGGGCTCCCCCGTGAGCTTTTTCTGCAGGGTGGTGATGGGCACAAAAATCACGTCGTCCTGGTCCTGCCCCATGGCCGCGGATTGCCCCTTGGCGGTGAGCACCCCCACTACCTTGAAAGGCAGGTTGGAAATGCGCACCGTCTGGCCTACCGGGTCTTCAGCGCCAAACAGGTTCTGCTGCACGGTGGCCCCGATCACGGCCACATCGGCGGAGGAATTCACGTCACTTTCCGTGAACGAAACGCCTTCCTGCAGCGGCCAGGAGCGGATATCAAAGTACTGCGGTTCGGTGCCCTGAATATTGGTGAACCAGTTGTCAGCGCCAAAGACGACCTGCGAGGTAGTCTGACTGCCGGGAGCGGCTTCCTTCACCGCCGGCGCCTGCTGCACAATGGCCTTCATGTCGTCATAGACCAGGGTTTTGGTCTGCCCCCAGCCCAGGCGCAGGCCGCCGCGGTTCACGGTGCCGCTCGATACAAAGAGCATGTTCGAGCCCATGGCGGAAATCTGGTCCTGCACCTGCTTGCTGGCGCCTTGCCCCACGCCTACCATGGCGATCACCGCGCCCACGCCGATGATGATGCCCAGCATGGTAAGCGCGGAGCGCATCTTGTTGCGCGACAGCGCCCGGATCGCAATTCGCAAAATGGATAGCAGGTCCATATCGTCCTCTCAGTCTTCCTCCACCGTGGGCATGGTCTTCAGCATCTCGGCCGCGCGGGGACGGTCCTTCACCGGTTCATCGCGGCGGATTTTGCCGTCGCGGAACACGATGGTGCGCTTGGCGAAGCGGGCGACGTCAGGCTCGTGCGTCACTAGCACGAGGGTGAGCCCGCTCTCATTCAGGGTCTGAAAAATCTGCATGATCTCCACCGAGGTGCGGCTGTCTAGGTTGCCGGTGGGCTCGTCCGCCAGCAGGATGGATGGCCGGTTCACCAGCGCGCGCGCAATGGCCACGCGCTGCTGCTGGCCGCCGGAAAGCTGCGAGGGAAAGTGCTCCATGCGCTCGCCCAGGCCAACCAGTTGCAGCGATTCTTTGGCGCGCTGCAGGCGTTCTTCTTTCGGCAAACGCGCGTACAAGGTGGGCAGCTCCACGTTTTCCAGGGCGGTAGTGCGCGAGAGCAGATTGAATCCCTGGAAAACGAAGCCCAGCTTGCGATTGCGGATGGCGGCCAGCGCCTTTTTGTCGAGCTGCGAAACGTCGGTCCCTTCCAGCAGGTAGCGCCCGCTGGAGGGCTTGTCCAGACATCCCAGCAGGTTCATGAAGGTGGATTTGCCGCTGCCGCTGGCGCCCATGATGGCCACAAACTCGCCGCCGGCAATCTCCACGCTCACCCCGCGCAGGGCGTGCACCTTGTTTTCGCCCAGGTCGTAGTACTTGTGCACGTCCTCCACTCGGATCACCGGCTGGCTCAGTTCCCCCAGCTTAGCCTGGTTAATCAGTTCGCTTTGGGTGATGGTTGCCATCAGTGCATCCTCGTCATTCCGCCGGCAAGCCCGCCGGACTTCTGTGTGATGTTCATCGAGCCAGTCACCAGTTGCTCTCCAGGCTGCAAGCTGCCTTTGAGCAGCTCGGCTACTTCCGTATCCGTGTGATCGGTAATTCCAGTGCGGATCAGCACCGGCTGCAGTGATTTGTCAGCCGCCAGCTTCCACACCACGCTCACATCGTGGCGCAGTACGCGCGCCGCCGCGGTCCCTGGCTTGCCGCCCTTCGCCGGCTGGCTGCCACTGGTGGAGCCGCTCGGCGCCGCACTACCCGACTGATTGATTCCATACTTCTCATACATCGTCCGCAGCTGCTCCGGCTTCAGGTCGGGCTTGAAGCGCAGCGCCGTGTTGGGCACTTCCAGCACGTTTTGCGCGGTAGCCACGGGAATATTCACGTAGGCAGTCATGCCCGGGAAAAGTTTCATTTGCGGATTATCGAAGGCGATCACCGTGTCGTAGGTGACCACATTCTGCACCGTCGTTGGGTTCAGGCGGATCTGCACCACCTTGCCCCGGAAGGTCTGGTTGGGGTAAGCATCCACGGTGAACGTGGTCTCCTGGCCAACCTTGATATTGCCCACGTCGGATTCGTCGGTCTGCGTGTCCACCTGCATTTTGGTCAGGTCCTGGGCAATATTGAAGAGCGTGGGCGCCTGCAGGGACGCCGCTACCGTCTGGCCTACATCCACATTGCGAGCCACTACAATGCCATCAATGGGCGAACGAATAATGGTGTGGTCCAGGTTGGTCTTGGCCACCTGCACAGCGGCTGCTTTCAGGTTCACCTGGGCGGCGGCTTGCTTCACCTGCGCCTGGGCGGAGACCACGGCGGCGTTGTTGGTATCGGCGCTGGCCTTAGCCAGGTCGAACTGCTGGGCGCTGACAATGCCCTCTTTCACCAGTTGCTGATTGCGCACGTAGTCTGCCTTGGTTTGCGCCGCGGCCGCTTCCGCCTTGGTCACGTCCGCCTGGCTGGAGGCCAGCGTAGCCCGGGAGTTCTGCAGGTCCGCCTGCGCCTGCAGCAGCGCTCCCTGGAACAGCGAAGGATCCAGTTCCGCAATCACCTCTCCCTTGTGCACCCGTGAATTGAAATCAACGTTGAGCTTGGAGATGGTGCCGGAAGCCTGCGAGCCCACCTGCACCGTGGTCACCGCATTGATGGTGCCGGTGGCCTG
>Ga0075276_10000456_pt1 | contig 10580 bp, 10 predicted proteins | sample SF_Rice_5C_80N_4_FD_69770 | JGI IMG/M metagenome (GOLD analysis project Ga0075276, IMG submission 69770) | Rice paddy soil microbial communities from Twitchell Island, California, USA - SF_Rice_5C_80N_405 | ecosystem: Environmental > Terrestrial > Soil > Paddy field/soil | place: USA: Twitchell... | reverse complement strand
CTCCTCGCCGCGCCGATTGCTCTTCTTTCCGCGTGCAGCATTCTCCACGCGCCCCCGGAGCATCTGTCGATCGCGCCTCCCGGCCTCGCCTCCCCGGTGACCGACGGATGGCCGGACGGCGCCCCCTCCGATCCCGTCGCGGCGGCGGTTTTCGAGCAGATCAACGCGGACCGCGCGCACGCGGGACTGCCGCCCGTCGCGTGGGACCCGAAGGCGGCCGATCTCGCGACGAAGTACACGCGGGAACAGATCCGCCAGGGCACGGTCGGCCACTTCCTCCTCGACGGCGTCCCGCCCTACGCGCGCCTGTCCCGGACCGGCGATCTCGGGGTGGGCGCCGAGAACGCCGTCGCCTACATCTCGACGGGGGACCGGCTCGACGAACCCCCTCTCGACCTCGCCCTTCGCGGTGAGCGCGAGATGCTCTCCGAAAAGCCGCCCGCCGACGGCCACCGGCGCGCCATCCTCGATCCGGCCGCGACGCACGTGGGGGTCGGATGGTCGGCCGCGGGGAGCGACTTCCGTATGGCGGAGGAATTCACCTCCCGGCGCTACGTCCATCTCGACGTCTCGCCGATTTCGCGGTACGCCTCGGCGATCCGCGTGCGCGGGCAGGCGCTTCCGGGGATGAGGATCGCGTACGTTTCGGTCGCGCGCCAGCCGTTCCCGTCGCCGATCTCGCTCACCGAAGCGAACTCGCGCCATTCCTATTCATACCCGTCGCCGCGTTTCGTCCTCGTTCCCGCCGCGTCGCCGTCCGTCGCGTTCGGGCTCGCGAACCGCCGGTGCCTGGTCCCCTCCGTTCACGGGCGGTTCTCGTTCGCATACCAGGCCGACGAGCCGGGCATGTGGACGTTCATCCTCTATTTCCAGCGCAGGGGAGAGCGGGAGCCGGCGCCGGGCGGATCGTTCACGGTCTGGGTGGACGAGGCGACTTCCGCGGCCGTTCGCTCCTGACCGCTTCGCCGGCCGAGGCATCGTGAAAAGGAGCCGCGTTCACTCCCACGCGCGCGGAGTCGTCCTTTCGGTGTCCTGTGCCGCGGCCCTCGCCGCCTGCGCCGCGGCCCGGCGCGACTCCGCTCCCCTGTCGATCACTCTCCCGGACCTCTCCGCGGCGCTCGAAGACCGCTTCCCGCGCGGCGGCGCACCCGCCGACCCGGTTTCGGGGGCGCTCTTTTCCCGGATCAACCGGGACCGCGCCGCGCACGGCCTCGCGCCCGTGCTCTGGGACGAGGCCGCGGCCGCTCTCGCCCGCCGGACGACGCGCCGGCAGATCGCGGAGAGGACGAACGGGCATTTCCTCCTCGACGGCCTCCCGCCGTACGCCCGGCTCTCGGGCGGCGGCGACTTCGGGATGGGACGCGAGAACGCCGCCGCCTTCATGTCGGAGGCGGGACGCCTGCACGAGCCGGCGGAAGCGCTCGCCCTGCGCGCGCAGGCGGAGATGATGAAGGAGACCCCGCCGAAGGACAGCCATCGCCGCACGATCCTCGACCCCGAAGCGACGCACGTCGGGATCGGATGGGCCGAGCAGGGCGGAGAGCTCCGCCTGGCGGCGGAATTCACGGCCCGCGGCTACGAGAGACTCCGCGTGCGGCGAGGCGGGCGAGCCGCGTCGATCGAGGTCGACGGCGAGGCGCGGCCCGGCGCCCTCCTCCGGTACGCGACGGTCGCGCGCGAAGCGGTTCCGACACCGATCTCCCGGCGCGAGGCGAATGGACGGGAGTCGTATTCGTATCCGGCGCCGCGGCTGATGATCCTGCCCGAAGGGAGCCGCGAGCGCGGCGTCGGCATCCGGACCGTGCATCGCCTCTCCCTCGGGCCGGGAGCCGCTTTCTTTTTCTCCTACGATTTCGACGCGCCGGGGCTCTGGACGTTCGTCCTCTATTTCCAGCGCCGGGGTCCGGGGACGCCGGAAGCGGGAGCCTCGATCTCGGTGCGGGTGACGGGAAGACGCGCAGGACCTTGAAGCCGTGCGCGCGGACGGTCAGCGGGACGCGCCCCGCGCGGGAACGGCCGGAATCGCGGCGGAAATCGGGCACGGACGCGCGCGCAACGGCGCCTCGAATTCGTAGGCGCCGACGTCGACCGAGCCGTCCGCGCGGCGCGCCCGCCCGTCGGCGTCCACGCAGGGAGCGGCCGATGCCAGACCCCTCCCGATCGCGCCGCTGCCGGCGCGCAGGTGGAAGTCCCCCCGCGCCGGGTCGATGAAGGCCGGGTCGCCGGAGAAATTCCCGTCGCGGCCGACGAAGCGCGGGTCTCTCAGGATCGAGTGCGTGACGAGGGACGGCACGGCGTCTCCCGCGAAGGCGGCTCCGTCCCCGGCGAAGATCGTGTTGGCGATCTCGATGCCCGAGACCGAATTCCCGCCGGCTCCGTAAGAGTCGGCGTAGAAAGCCACTCCCGAGCGGCCGGCGCCCGACGCCATGGTGTCGTTGACGATGCGGACGTTCTCGATGCGATTCCCCGTCGATCCCGTTCCCGAGCCCGCTTCGCCGCCGACCGCGAAACCACGTTCCCCCCAGACGACGTCGTCGACGACGTCCACGTCGCGCACGACGAGCCCGGTCGCGCCGCTCCCTCCGGCGAGGAAGTAGATCGCGGCAGCATCCCCGCCCCGGATCCGGTTGCGCGCGAGGAGGATCCCCTCCACGACTCCGTCGGTCGACGGCGGGCGGTCGAGGCGGGCCCCCGAGATCGCCGCGACCGCGATTCCGTTGTCGAAGAAGTCGTTTCCGGTGACGGCGACCCCGGAGACGCGGTTGCCGCCTCCTTCGACCCCGATTCGCACGCCGATCGCGTTCCCGCGAAACGTGTTGCCGTCCACGGCCACCTCGCCGACCGCCCCCGCCGTCCCGCCCGCTTCGCACAGGACCGCCGCGACGTCGCCCCCGAAATCGAGAAACGAGTTCCGGGCGATCGTCACACCCTCGACCCTCGCGCCGGACGACTCCTCCGCGGTGCCGATCGACACGGCGTGGCCCACGTCCACGGCCCCCCCTCCTTCGAAGACGTCGTCCTCGATCCGGACGTCGCTCACCGTGGCCGAACCGGGCGCGTCGGGCCGGCCGGCGAAAACGTAGAACACGGCCCCGCGGCTCCCGATCAACCGGAGCCCTGCCGCACGGAAATGAGACGCGAACACCGAGATCGGGGAGCCGGAGACCGTCACGAGGGCCCGGCCGGACGCGTCGATCGGTCCCAGGATCGAAATCCCCTCCCTCGTGACCGGCGGAAGGTCGCTCGTCAGCGCGATCGTCCGCCCCGAGAGGGAAGGATCGATCGTGATCGCCGTCGGTCCCGCCGCCCCGTCGGCTGCGGTCAGCGCCTCTCGCAGCGAGATCCCGTCCGGCCCCGGAGCCGCTCCAAGGGCGGCCGGGCTCGAGACGTCGCCGTTGACGACGTCGTTGGCCGTGGTGACGATGAGGTCGTCGCCCCGCGCGGCGCCGGCGACCGCCGCGGCCGCGAGCAGGGCGATGCCCAAGCGCAGGACGGCCGGAAAATTCCCGGGATGGGTCATCGGCCGCGCGCGAACTCCGCGAACCGCTCCATCCCCTTCTCGATCTCTTCCCGCGCCGCCGCGAACGAGAAGCGGATGTAGCGATCGTCGCCGAACGCGATCCCCGGGACAGACGCGACGCGTCCCCGCTCGAGCAGGAGCTGCGAGAATTCCTCCGAGCCCGCCGCACCGGACCGAGGAAAGAGCGCCGAGACGTCCGCGAACGCGTAGAAGGCGCCGTCGGGAGCGGGGCACTCGACTCCCGGAACGGCGTTCAGGGCGGCGGTGACGAGCTTTCTCCGGAGCGCGTACTCGGCGAGCATCGCGTCGACCGACTCTTTCGCCCGTTCGAGCTCGGTCAGCGCGGCGAGCGCCGCCGCCTGAGAGATCGACGAGGCGTTCGAGGTCGAGTGGCTCTGGTATCCGGACATCGCGGCGATCACGTCCTTCGGCGCGACCGCCCAGCCGAGCCGCCAGCCCGTCATCGCGAACGTCTTGGAGGCCGCTCCCGAGATCAGCACGTGGTCGGCGTGCGCGGCCCAGTCGTCGGCCGGAGAAGCGTGGCGGCGGCCGTCGTAGAGGAAGAGCTCGTAGCACTCGTCGTAGAGGACGAAGATCCGCCGTTCCTTCGTCCACGCGAGGATCCTCGCGAGCTCGCCCTCCTCGATCGCCGCGCCCGTCGGGTTGTTGGGCGAGTTCAAGATCAGGCCGCGCGTGCGCTCGGAGAACGCCGGGATCAGGTCGTCGAGCGCCGGGCGGAAGCCGTTCTCGCGCCGCGAAGGAGCGAAGACCGGCGTGGCGCCCGAGAGCCGAATCATTTCCGGGAAGGACACCCAGTACGGCGCCGGCACGAGGACCTCGTCCCCCTCCTCGAAGAGCACCTGGCAGGCCTCGAAGAGCGCCTGTTTGCCCCCCGCGGTGACGATGACCTGCGACGGTTCGGCGTCGGCTCCGCGCCGTCGGAATTTTTCGGCGATCGCCTCGCGCAGGGCGGGCTCTCCGGGCGTCTCGGTATAGCGCGTCCGGTCCGCCTCGATCGCCTCGATGCCGGCCTCTTTCACGAAACGGGGGGTCGGAAAGTCCGGCTCGCCCACGCCGAGGTCGACGACGTCGACGCCGCGCCGGCGCAGGTCGGCCAGCGTGCGCGAGACGGCGAGCGTCGGAGACGGGCGGATCTCCCGGGCGCGCCGCGTCAGCCGCGGCGCGGTTGGGACGGGGACTCTCACGGGCGGACCTGCGCGGAAAAAGCTCCGTTCTTCACCGGGAAAATTTATCACGCCCGGCGCGCGCGCCACGTGCGCGCGAACGCGGAAAACGCCGTCCACTTCTTGCGGCCGACGAGGACGAGGACGACCTCCCAGACGCACCAGGCGCCGTAGACGCCGATCATCGCGTTGCGCGTGGACGGGAAGAGGAACTGGACGAGCCAGAAGAGGAAGAGCACCGCCGCTTCGTAGGCGGAGAGAGACATCGACGCGAGCAGCAGCCAGCCGAGCAGGGACTGCAGGATCGTCAGGAGGATCTCGATCCGCTGGTGATGGTCGAGCGGCAGGGGCGCCGCCGAGCCGTGCGAGATGCAGTAGATCACCGGGATCAGCCCCGACAGGATCGACCACTGGTTGATGTTCGACGAAACCATGTTCATGAGCGCGACGGGCGCGCGCGTGATCCGCCGCGCCCAGAGGAACGCCGAAACCTTCTCCGGGAACTCCGAGAGGAACGGCGCGACCCACTGCACGAACGCGAACTCCGAGACGCCCATCGAGATTGCGAGCGCGAGGAGGCTGTTCAGGAACGGGTGAGCGGTGAAATAGAGGATCAGGCCCCCGCCGAGGAAGAGGCCGAGCACCGCGATCCATCGCCCCGCCCCGGCAAAGGAGAGCGCCCAGCGCGACACGCGCGGGATCTCCGCGTCCTCCTCCCGGTCCTCCGCGCGCGGCGGGAGCCGGAGCAGCAGGGCGAGGTACGCGAAGTAGCAGGCGCCGAGGACGGCCGCGTCGAACAGGCCGAGCGTCCCCTTCGCGACGACGACGGCGAAATAGGCGAGCGGAGGCAGCAGTCCCACGACCTCGACCGCGTGGTGGTCGTTGAGGTCCAGACTGCGGTAGCGGATTCCCTTTCTCCTGGCCGACCACCAGGCGACCCCGTAGATCATCGGCCAGCCGAGACCGACGAGGAGACGCAGCGACCCGGTGAAGTTCGCGATCGCCAGGTGGACCATCGCCGGATTCTTCCCGGCGTGCCAGGCGATGACGGCCTCGACAGCGAATTCCGGCGCCGTCTGCAGCCACGCGAGGAGGGCGAGTGCCAGCCCCTGCGACATCAGGAACTCGGCGGCCTCGGCGCCCCAGGCGACGAGGAACGCGGCCGCGAGCATGGAGGGGAACGTCCAGAGCGCCGACCAGGGCGAAGCCGACGCCGCCACGGCGGGGACGGCGGCCCAGCGCCGGCGCGGCTTCTTTTCGGAGGAGATCACGCGCGGGTTATACAACGGAAGTCGCGCGTCGCCGGTCGCGGGTCACGGGTCGGAAGCCAAAAGTCGCGAGTCGCGGGTCACGAGTCGAAAATCGAAGGGTCAAAGGTCGAGAGAGTCCGGACCTCGGAATGATCGGCACCCACCAGGCGCGGCCAGACGGGTTGGAAGACGCGCGCGGGGGGCCGGGCCGGCGGGCGCGGCGTACCGGAGCGTACGATAAGCCCGCCGGCCGGGCGCCCGCGTCCCGTATGACGACCCGTATGGCCGCGCTAGGATTGCAGCGATGATCGAGTCGCCCCGAAACGCCCGGGTCCAGTCGCTCCTCCGCGAACGCCAGGAAGGGCGGATCTTCGTCGTCGAGGGAGAGAAGTTCGTCCTCGACGCGGCGGCCGCCGGGTTCTCCTTCGAGGAGATCTTCCACGATGCCGGCGTGAAGCCCGGGCGTCTGGCGCGGCTCTCCGGCCAGAAGCCGACGCCGGTCGCGCGCGAGGTCCTGGCCCGGTTCTGCGACGCGAAGACGCCCCAGCACGTCGTGGGACTCGCGCGGCGAAAGGAGTCGTCCGCTCCGGAGATCCTCGCCCGACCCGGCCCGGCCGTCTATCTCGAGGGCGTTCAGGACCCGGGAAACGTCGGTGCCGTCGCGCGGGTCGTCGAGGCCGTCGGCGGCGCGGGGCTCCTCGTCTCGGAAGGATCGGCCGATTTCTTTCATCCGCGCGCGCTGCGCGGCTCCGCCGGGAGCCTGCTCCGCGTCCCCGCGGCATCGAACGTCGACATGAAGCTCGCCGCCGAGAGCGCGCACGACGCGGGCCGCGTCATCTGCGGGACGGCGGGACGCGGCGGGGAGGACCTCTTCTCGGCCGAGCTGCCGGAGCGGGTCCTCTGGGTCTTCGGATCGGAAGGCGCCGGGCTGTCCTCGAGAATCCACCGCCTCCTCGACCGCAAATACACGATTCCTCTCGCGGCGCCCGTCGAGTCGCTCAACGTCGCGGTCGCGGCCGGCGTGGCGCTCTTCACGGCTTCGCGGCGGCCGGCCTTCCGGACGCCGGCGCCGCCGGACGGCGGTCACTCGTAGACGCGGGTGTCGATCGTCAGCCGGGTGACGTAGACCGTTTCGCACGAACCGGGTCCTTCGTCCGTCCGCGACGTGCTCGTCCGCCACTGGAAGCCGGGGTCGTCGATCCCCGCGACGTCGACGAGCCATCCCTCCAGCCGCACGCGATCGCCTCCGGAAACGAGCGACGCGGCCTCGGCGAGCCGTGAAGTCGCCGGGATGACATGGGTGTTCGCCGAATGGGAGACGATCACGCCGCGATCGAGGCCGGGGCCGCGGTAGGAAAAGAAGTACCAGCGGTTCGCCTGCCGGAAATGAATCCGCCCGCGATAGGGCGGGGCCGCCACGGGGCCCCACGCCATCGCGTAGTCTTCCGGGATCAGAGCGGCCGCCTCTCCCCAACGATAACGGTCCTCGGCGACCACCAGGGCGGATTCGTCCCACGCGTATCGGGGGACGATCCGGAACCGTTTTCCCCGCGCCGAGACCTCGAACGGCGGCTGCTCGGCCGGCTGCTGGATCGGATCGGAAGAGACGTCGGGGACGGGAGCGCTCGCGTGCCGGAGGATCCGCTTCTCGACCGGATGCCGCAGGAGGGACCATCCCAGGAAGAGAGCGGCCGCCGCCCCCGCCCATCGGCCGGTCATCGGCCGCGAGCTCCCGCGGCGACGGTCATTCCTCGCGCGAAGGCGGGCGCGGCGGTTCGGGTCGCGGGACGGCAGCGCCGTGGCGGGGACCGGCGCCGGGCGGCGCCGGCCACGGCGGAACGGGCTTGCGCGCCGCGGCCGCCATCGGTTTGCGCGCCGGGGGCGCCATCGGTTCGCGCGCCGGGGGCGCGACGCTCTTCTTCTGCCGGTTCCCGATGGACTTACGCGCCACCGCTCTCCTCCTCGCCGAAGACCTCCGCCTCGAAACCGTAGATCTTCGCGCCCGGGAGCTTCCAGGCGTTGTCCGGCAGCCCCGCCTTCTGCGAGACGGCACCGAGGAACTGCTCGCGGGAAAACCCCCACTCGGTGGCGACCTGCGGGAGCAGGAGCCCGCGCCGCGCTCCCAGCTCGAGGATGATCCCGTGGCGGCCCGGCTCGACCTCCTCCGCCGTGATGAGACGCGGCGGCGTGAGGACGGACACCTCGAGCGACACCGACGGCCATTCCTCTTTCGTCACCGGGGGGAACCGCGGGTCGCGAAACGCGGCCTCCCGCGCGAAGCGCGAGACCGTCTTGGCGATCCCCTCCTCGGCCGTCAGCGTCCCGATGCACCCGCGCAGGTCCTCGCCGATCTTGAGCGTCACGAACACTCCGTGGCTCGGGTCGTCGGGATGCGGCCGCTCGAGGAGAGCCGGCGGCGGCTGGCCGTCGAGAGCCCGCTCGATCGAAGAGCGCGCGAGCCGCAGCAGGTCCCGTCCGTACGCGGATGCGATCATGGCCTTCCTCCCGCGGCCGCGGGCGCCGCTCCCGGCGTCGGCGGGCCCGCTCCGGCAACTTCGAAACGCCCCGACGCGAAATCGAAGACCTTCTCCTCGAAGGCCTCGAGGTGCCCGCGGAAGAAGTGGTCGGCCTCCGCCAAGAGCTCGAGGCGGGCATGGGTGAACCGGCTCCTCGCCGCCGACGCCAACCCGGCGGGATCGGCGAATTCGTCGCGTTCGCCGGAGATCAGGAGAGCGGGCTTCTCGATGCGCTCGACGGTCTCGAAATTCCATCGCGAGAGCGGCAGGCCCGCGGCGATCAGCGCCGCGACGCGGGCGTCCGGTTCTCCCGCCGCGAGGGCCACCGTCGAGCCGAAGGAGAACCCGGCGGCGATCGCGGGAAGTCCCGCGCGCCGCTGTGCCTCGTCGAGCGCGGCGAGGAAGTCGTTCGTCTCTCCGCGGCCGAAGTCATGGACGCCCGAAGACCCGCCGACCCCCCGGAAGTTGAACCGCATGACGCCGAAACCGGCGCGAGACAGGGCGCGCGCGAGCCGGAAGACGACCTTGAAATGCATCGTCCCGCCGTGCATCGGATGCGCGTGCGCGACCACCGCGCATCCGCGATGCTCGCCTTCCGGCTCCTTCCAGAGCGCTTCGAGCGCGCCGGCCGGACCGGCGATCGTGATCGGACGGAGCGCACCGCGCGGCATGACCCGATTGTAGCGCCCGGCGGTTGCGTAAATTTCAAGCATCAAATTCCAAATTCCAACAAATTCCAGGCTCCAAGGTTCACACGGAGGAGTTCTCCTCTCGCCGACGTCTCCCGCGCCGGGCCGCGCCGCTGATCGTTTGGAATTGGGACCTTCCTGGAATTTGAAAATTGGGATTGGAGGCTTCGCGACGAGTTTCGTCGCCGGTCCTTGTCGCTCGCCCGGGTTTCGACCATAATCGCCTTCCCTTTTTTTCGGGCGAAAGGACGTCGCGGAATGGACGGAAAGAAGAAGATCGTGCACATCGTCGGGACCGGGACGATCGGCGAGCCGCTGATCGGCCTGTTCACCGATTTCTCCCGCCACCTCGGCATCGACGAGCTGACGTTCCACAAGCGCACGCCGATGACGACGGAGAAGGCCAAGGTCCAGCACCTCATCTCCCGCGGCGCGAAGCTCGCCGTCGATGACGACAAGGTGGCGGACTTCGAGGCGCTCGGCCACAAAGTCTCGTACACCGCGATGGAAGCGCTCGACCGGGCCTCCGTCGTGATCGACTGCACGCCGGCCGGCAACGAGAACAAGAAGGTCTACGAGACGATCAAGGGGCCGAAAGGGTTTCTCGCGCAGGGGTCGGAATTCGGTTTCGGGAAAATGTACGCGCTCGGGATCAACGACGAGGCCCTCGAGACGGGGAAGGACCGGTTCATCCAGATCGTCTCCTGCAACACGCACAACATCGCCGTGATCGTCAAGACGCTGGCGTCCGAGGGGAAGGAGCTCACGCTCGAGCGGGCGCGGTTCGTTTGCATGCGCCGCGCCAACGACATCTCTCAGGATTCGGGCTTCCTCCCCGCCCCCCAGGTCGGCAAGCACGACGACCCCAAATACGGGACGCACCACGCGCGGGACGCGTCGCACCTCCTCCAGACGCTCGGATGGAAGCCCGAGATGTTCTCGTCGGCGGTGAAACTGAACACCCAGTACATGCACGCGCTCTGGTTCGACCTGAAGGTGAGCCGCCCGACGACGCGCGACGAGATCACCGCGAAGTTCCGCAGGAACGACAAGATCGCGCTGACGGAGCGGCGCTCGGCCAACCAGGTGTTCTCCTTCGGCCGCGATCACGGATATTACGGGCGCCTACTGTCGCAGACGGTGATCTCGACCCCCACCGTCACGATGCCGTCGGACCACGAGATCGTCGGGTTCTGCTTCACGCCGCAGGACGGCAACTCGCTCGCTTCGTCGATCGCCGCCGCGCTGTGGCTGATGGAGCCGGAGAGCGATCCGTGGCAGCGCATGGATCCTCTGAAGCGCTTCTTCTTCCAGGAGATCTAGCAGGCTGCTGAAAAACGAATCCGGGCGGCGTGTCACGAGTCTTGCCGATCGCTCGCAGGACGGCGCGGCGCTCCAGCTCGACGAGGCTTGGCGCCGGA
>Ga0075276_10000455_pt1 | contig 10583 bp, 10 predicted proteins | sample SF_Rice_5C_80N_4_FD_69770 | JGI IMG/M metagenome (GOLD analysis project Ga0075276, IMG submission 69770) | Rice paddy soil microbial communities from Twitchell Island, California, USA - SF_Rice_5C_80N_405 | ecosystem: Environmental > Terrestrial > Soil > Paddy field/soil | place: USA: Twitchell... | reverse complement strand
CAGGTCGCCGGTCCATGCCAGACGTGCGTAGGTGGAGGTCAGGCCAGTCCAGCCCATGCCAGCAGCGTTGCCTGCGGGACCCGCTTGCGCGAACTTGGTGATGTTGATGAAGCCCATGTCGCCAACCGCAACCACGGAAGCACCGGTAGCAGCCTGTGCAGTGTTGATGTACTGCTGGGCGGACACCGCAGCGATGTACTGGTTCATGAAGCCAACCGTGTTGGTGATGGAGTGCACGGCGTTCGCACCGGTGTTCAGGGTTTCAAAGCCGTAGGAAGCGCCTTGGCCGTTGGTGGTGAAAGGCACGATGCCCGCACGGAAACCGCCGCCGACGTCAGCCAGGATCGGAGTCTTGAAGGAGTCAACCGCAGCAGCGCCGTCACCCATGGTCACTTCGGTCAGGAAGCCCATGAAGTCGGAACCGCGGCCGCCCAGGAACAGGGAGGCTTCGCCACCGTAACCGGCAACGTAGAAACCGCCGGTGGGGGAACCGCCTGCGCTCGTGTTAAGCGGGCCAGGTGCGCGAGTTGCATTGGTCTTCTCATAGCCCATGCTGGTCAGCACGGCAGCGTTCACCACGGCGGGGATGGACAGGTTGTCGCCTTCCACCTTGGCTTCTGCGCCCATCAGGGTGAAGCCGGACGCCTTGAAGGAACGGCCGAATGCGTTCAGCAGCGGATAGTGCTGGAAGTGGCAGGCGTTACAAGCCATGCCGACTTGGCGGGCAAATACGGGCAGCGCGGACGCTTCGGGAGCGAAAGCCGCGGCAGCCAGCAGGCCAGCCAGAGAAAGGGCTACTTTTTTCATCATTTCTCCTCGAGGATAGAAAAAATTTCAACGTTAAACCAACTCAGGGTGTTGCTTTTCTACTTCCCTTTGCTGCTTCTTATACTTCTTTTACGTCTTGTACTTCTCTTTTGACATAGCAACGCGGGGCAAACCCCGCGGTACTATGGGGGTGGAGCATAACCAAACCCCGGTTTGAATGTCAAAGCTTTTTTTGGCAGTAGTTGGATTTGCGCCACGGTCAGAATCCCCAATGTTTGCGGGGAAAAACGGGTGGGCGGCGAAACTCAGCCTTCCGCGCCCGGACCATGCCTGAGCCACTGCTCGGCTTCACTCAGCTGGTCGGGGGCGCCCAGCAGGACCAGCACATCGCCCGCATTCAGCACGAGGCCGGGCGTGATCACCACGGTCTTGCCCCCGCGGCGGCGCACCGCGTTGATCTCGACCTGGAAGGCCGCGAGATTGACTTCGTCTATGGAGCGGCCCGCCGCCGCGTCCCCGGCGCCCAGCATCACGCTGCGGAAGCGCGGCTGGGTGCGTTCGGCGGTGTCGCCCGCGGACGGCGCATTGCGCAGATAGCCGCTGAACATGCTATAGCGCCGCGCGCGGGTCTCCTGGATGCGGCGGATGACACGCGCCAGCGGCACGCCGAAGTTGAGCAGCACCTGCGACGCCAGCATCACGCTGCCTTCGGTCACTTCGGCCACCACCTCCGCCGCCCCGGCCTCGGTCAGCGCCGCGATGTTGCTGTCGTCGGTGGTGCGCACCACCACGGGCAGGTCGGGCCGCAATTCTTTGACGTGATGGAGGATCTTCAGCGCGGAATGCTGGTCGTTGTAGGTGACCACCAGCGTTTTGGCGCGCATCAGCCCTGCCGCAATCAGCACTTCGCGCCGCGCGGCATCGCCGTAGACGACGCTCTTGCCTTCGGCGGCGGCGTCGCGCACGTGGCGCGCGTCGAGGTCGAGCGCGATGGTGCGTATGTTTTCCCCGGCCATGAAGTGGGCCAGCGCCTGGCCGCTGCGCCCGTAGCCGCAGATGATGACGTGACCGTCCGCCGCCATGCTGTGCACGGCGATGCGGTGCACCTGCATGGCGCGATTGAGCCATTCGTCGGGCGAGACGCGGCGCACGATGGCCTCGGCATGGTGCAGCAGGAAGGGTGCGGCGAGCATGGAAACCAGCATCGCGCCCAGCACGTTCTGGGTGATCACGCCGGACAGCAGCTTTTCGCTCGCCGCCAGCGCCAGCAGCACGAAGCCGAACTCGCCGGCCTGCGCCAGGCCCAGGCCGGTGCGGACCGCGGTGCCCCAGTCGCCGCTGACGCGGCGCGCCAGCGGCACCACCACCGCCGCCTTGAACGGCAGCAGGATGAGCAGCACCAGCAGCACCCAGGCGTAGCCGTGCAGGAGGGCGCGCACGTCCAGCATCATGCCGACGGTGACGAAGAACAGCCCGAGCAGGACATCGCGGAAGGGCTTGATGTCGTCTTCCACCTGGTAGCGGTATTCGGTCTCGGAAATCAGCATGCCCGCCACGAACGCGCCCAGCGCCAGCGACAGGCCGGCCAGCCGGGTGACCCAGGCGAGGCCGAGAGTAAACAGCAGGACGTTGAGCATGAACAGTTCGGTCGATTTCTGCCGCGCCACCAGGTGGAACCAGGGCCGCAACAGGCGCTGGCCGAAGGTGAGCAGCGCCGTGAGGATAATGAGGGCCTTGGCCAGCGCGGCCCCGAATACCGCGGGCAAGCCCTCCGCGCCGGAAGACAATGCGGGAATCAGGATGATCAGCGGCACCACGGCCAGGTCCTGGAACAGCAGTACGCCCATGATGTTCTGGCCGTGCGGCGTATTGAGCTCGGCGCGCTCGACCAGCAGCTTGCTGACGATCGCGGTGGAGGACATCGCCAGCACGCCGCCCAGGGCGAGCCCGGCGCGCCAGTCCAGCCCCAGCGCCAGCGAGGCGAGCATCACCAGCAGCATGGTGGCGGCCACCTGGGCCGCGCCCAGGCCGAATACTTCGCGCTGCATGGTGCGCAGCCGCGCCAGGCTGAATTCGAGGCCGATGCTGAACATCAGGAACACCACGCCGAATTCGGCGATATTCCGGGTTTGCGGCGTATCGGGAATCCAGCCCAGGGAATGCGGCCCGATCAGTATGCCCACGATGAGGTAGCCCAGCATGACCGGCAGATGGAACAGGCGGCACAGGACGACGACACCCACGGCAACCGCGAGCAGAATCAGGGTGACTTGAAGTACGTCAGTCATTTCAATACATTTGATTGAGGTATCTGCATAATGCACTGAACCCGGCCAATTTCAAAGGGCCAGCGCAGGCGCGGGCAACCCTTTCCCGGGGAGCGGCGACCGGCGGGTGGCGCGAAGTTTCACCGGGCAGGGGCGCACTGCTATAATCCGCATATGAACCGTCCACTTTCCGCACCCACACGCGCCCTCGAGCTGGCACGAGATGTGCTTGCCACCGAAGCCGGCGCCCTGCAGACGCTGGCGCAGCGCGTGGGCGATGAGTTTCTGCACGCACTCGACATTATCCTGTCCTGCGAGGGGCGTGTGATCGTGAGCGGCATGGGCAAGTCCGGCCACATTGCGCGCAAGATCGCCGCCACGCTCTCCAGCACGGGCACGCCCGCATATTTCGTCCACCCGGCTGAAGCAGCGCACGGCGACCTGGGCATGATCACCGGCGCGGATGTGCTGATTGCGCTCTCCTATTCCGGGGAAAGCTCGGAGTTGCTGGCCATCGTTCCCATCGTCAAGCGGCTGGGCGCAAGGCTCATCAGCCTTACGGGCAACCCTGCATCGACCCTGGCGCGCGAGGCCGATGTCCATCTTAACGGCGCGGTGGACAAGGAGGCCTGCCCGCTGGGGCTGGCGCCCACCACCAGCACCACCGCCGCGCTGGCCCTGGGCGACGCCTTGGCGGTCGCGCTGCTGGACGCGCGCGGATTCGGCGCCGAGGATTTCGCGCGCTCGCACCCCGGCGGCGCGCTGGGCAGGCGGCTGCTCACCCATGTGCGCGACATCATGCGTAGCGGCGAGCGCATTCCGGCGGTGGGAGAAAATGCCTCGCTGGCGGAAGCAGTGCTGGAGATCTCGCGCAAGGGGCTGGGCATGACGGCCATTGTGGACGGCGAACAGCGCGTGCTGGGCATCTATACCGACGGCGACTTGCGCCGCACGCTCGAAAAAAACCTCGACATCAAGTCCACGCCGGTGCGCGAGGTGATGTCGAAAGGCCCGCGCACCATAGGGCCGGAGGCACTGGCCGCGGAAGCGGTGCAGATGATGGACCAGCACAATATCAGCCAGATGCTGGTGGTGGATGCCGGCCGGAAGCTGGTCGGCGCATTCAACATTGGCGACCTGCTGCACGCAAAGGTGATCTGATGCCCCTCTCGCGCGCCAAACAAATCCGCCTGATCGCCTTTGACGTGGACGGCATCATGACCGACGGCGGGCTTTATCTCGCCGATTCGGGGGAGGAGTTCAAGCGCTTCAACTCGCTCGACGGACATGGCCTCAAGATGTTGCGCGCTTCCGGTGTGGAACCCGCCATCATCACCGGCCGCACGTCGCGCTGCGTGGAACTGCGCGCGCAGAACCTGGGCATCACCCATCTCTACCAGGGTGTGGAAGACAAGCTGGGGGCGATGCACGACCTGCTAGGCAAGCTCGGACTCGATCCCGAAGTGGCCGCCTACATGGGGGACGATGTGGTCGACCTGCCGGTGATGCGGCGCGTATCTCTGGCCATCACGGTGCCCGAAGCACCGCAGGTCGTGCGGACCCATGCACACTACGTCACACGCCGCCAGGGCGGCCATGGCGCGGTGCGCGAGGTGTGCGAACTGCTGATGTCGGCCCAGAATACGCTGGACGCGCAGCTCGCACCCTACCTGTCATGACCCCGCCGACCCTGCTCGATCGCCTGCGCGCCTGGTCGGCGCTGGTGCCGCTGCTGGCCCTGCTGGCGGCCACTTACTGGCTCAGCCAGCAGGTGCTGCCCCTGCCGCCAGCGCCCGACTACAAGGCACGCCACGATCCCGATGTCATCATCACCGACTTTTCCGCCGTGGCGCTGGGGAACTCGGGCGCGCCGCGCTACCTGCTGGCAGCCCGCGAGATGAAGCACTATCCCGACGACAACTCGACCGACCTGATTGCGCCGCGCCTGACCAGCCCCTTCCGGAATGCACCGCCGATCCGGATCACCGCGGATCGCGGCACGGTGGACCACAACGGGAGCGAGATCTTCCTGCATGACAACGTGGTGATCGTTCGCGATGCCTCGGCAAAGCAGGGGCAAATGAAGATCACCACCTCCTATCTGCACGTCGCGCCCAATGACGAGACGGCAGACACGGACCGGCCCGTCACCATCACCACGGAGCACAGCTTGACGACCGCAAAAGGACTCACGCTGAACAGCGCGACGCGCGTGCTGACGCTGCTCGCGCAAGTAAGGGCACAGTATGAGCCGCCGCAGGATTAGCGCCGCCCTGCTGTTTTGCGTGCTGGCATGCGGATACGCGCAAGTCGCGCTGGCCGAGCGCGCCGACCGCCACAAGCCCATCCACATCACGGCGGACCGCGTGATGCTGGACGATGCGAAACAGATGGGGGTTTTCTCCGGCGATGTGCTGATGACGCAGGGCACGCTCTCCGTCAGCGGGGAACAGATCGTCGTCACGCAGGGCAAGAGCGGGCTGCAGGAAGGCGTGGCGACGGGGAACCCGGCCAAGTTCCGGCAGAAGCAGGATGGCGTGAACGAGTATGTCGAAGGCTCGGGCGACCGCATCGAATACAATGCCGTGACCGGCATCATGGACATATACGGCCATGCCCACGTCAGGCGCGGCCAGGACGATGTGCGCGGGCATCACATCACATACAACGCCCACGACCAGAGCTTCATGGTATCCGGCGCGCCGAAAAAATCCAAACCGGTGACCGTGACCATCAGCCCGAGGACGCCGGCGTCCGCGCCCCCGCCCGCCACGGAGTCGCTGCCGATCACCCCCGATACCCACCTCATCAGACCGGATGACAGCAAATGAGCGAATTGCGCGCCGTTTCCCTGAAAAAGCGCTACCGCAAGCGGACGGTAGTGCATGACGTCTCCCTGTCGCTGCAAAGCGGCGAGGTGGTGGGCCTGCTCGGCCCAAACGGCGCCGGCAAGACTACCACCTTCTACATGATCGTGGGACTGGCGGCGGCGGACGGCGGGGATATTTTCATCGACGGCCGCAACGTGACCCACTACCCGATGCACCGCCGGGCGCAACTCGGGGTCGGCTACCTGCCGCAGGAGGCCTCCATTTTCCGCCGGCTGACCGTGACCCAGAACATCCGGGCGGTGCTGGAACTGCAGAGCCTGACAGAACAGGAGATGGACGAACGGCAGGAGGCGCTGCTGGAGGAGTTGCACATCACGCACATCCGCGACAACGCAGCCATCAGCCTTTCCGGCGGCGAGCGGCGGCGCGTCGAGATTGCCCGCGCCCTGGCGACCAATCCGCGCTTCATCCTGCTGGACGAACCGTTTGCCGGCGTGGATCCGATTGCGGTGCTGGACATTCAGAAAATCATCCGCTTTCTCAAGGACAGGGGCATCGGCGTGCTGATCACCGACCACAACGTCGGCGCGACACTGGGCATCTGCGACCGCGCCTATATCATTAACGCCGGTGCGGTCATGGCTGAAGGCAAGCCCGATGAAATCATCTATAATGAGGGCGTCCGTAAGGTTTATCTGGGCGAGAACTTCAAGTTATAGACGGTTCGCGCCTTCCCCCCAACAGCATGAAACAAGCATTACAATTCCGGCAATCCCAACAACTGGTAATGACCCCCCAGTTGCAGCAGTCCATCCGCCTGCTGCAGCTTTCCACGCTGGAGGTCAACCAGGAGGTGGCACGCCTGCTGGATGAAAATCCGCTGCTCGAGAGGGAGGATGAGGAGTCGGGCGCATACACCTCCCAGGCCGAGGCGCCCTCCAGCAGCACGGAAGACAGCGGAGAGCGCCCGGAGCGCGAGGAAGCGGAGGCAAGCCCGGCTGACGACGACTGGGGCGAGCCCGCATTCTCCGGCGCGCAGCAGGACGACGACGAGGGGCGGGGCGAACTCGCCTCGGACCTGCCCACCCTGCGCGAACATCTGCTGTGGCAACTCAATCTCAACCAGCTCACGCCGCGCGACCGGCAGCTGATCGGCCTGCTGATCGACGCGCTGGACGAAAATGGCTACCTTTCGCAGCCATTGGAGGAAATTTGCGCACTGTTGCCGGAAGATCTCGACGTTTCCCTGGATGATCTGGAGACCGCTCTGGCCCAGTTGCAGCATCTGGATGAACCCGGCATCGGCGCGCGCTCGCTGAGCGAATGCCTGGCGCTTCAGGTCAAGGCCCTGCCCGAGGACATGCCGGGAAGGGACACTGCGCTGCACCTGGCGGAACAGCATCTGTCGCTGCTGGGCGCGCACGATTTCGCCAAGCTCAAGAAGGCCTTGCAGTGCGACGACAGCGGGCTGCGCCAGGCACAGGCGCTGATCATGCAGCTCAACCCCAAGCCCGGCGAAAAGTACGCCTCGCAGGCAGCGGACCATGTGATCCCGGACGTCATCGTGGAGTTGCGCGGCAAGACCTGGCGCGCGCGCCTGAATCCGGAAGCCATGCCGCGGCTGCGCATCAACCGCATCTACGCCAATATCCTCCAGCAACAGGACGAAAAGAATACCCACCAGCTTTCGGGTCAGCTCCAGGAGGCGCGCTGGTTCATCAAGAACCTGCAGCAGCGTTTCGACACCATTCTGCGCGTGGCGCAGGCGATCGTCGAACGCCAGCGCCAGTTCCTCGAACTGGGGGAGGTTGCGATGCGGCCGCTGGTGCTGCGCGAGATCGCCGATCAGCTCGGCCTGCACGAATCCACCATTTCGCGCGTGACCACCCAGAAGTTCATGCGTACGCCGCGCGGCATCTACGAATTCAAGTACTTTTTCAGCAGCGGGCTGGCGACGGGGACCGGCGGAGAGTGTTCCTCCACCGCCATCCGCGCCGTGATCAAGCAACTGGTCGGCGAGGAAAATTCGCGCCAGCCGCTGTCCGACAGCCGGCTCTCCGAGATTCTCGCGCAACAGGGTATCATCGTCGCCCGGCGCACCGTGGCAAAATATCGGGAGTCGCTGCGCATCCTCCCGGCCAACCTTCGCAAATCACTTTAATCATCAAGCAAGGAGCAACATCATGAACCTCAACCTGACCGGCCGCCACCTCGAAATCACCCCGGCCATCCGCCAGCACGTCACGGACAAGGTCGCCAAGATCAAGAACCACTTTGACGGCGTCATGGATGTGACCGTCATCCTGTCGGTGGACAAGCTGCGGCAAAAGGCGGAGGGCAGCGTACACCTGTCCGGCAAGGATGTGTTCGTGGAGTCGGAAGACGATAACCTGTACGTGGCAATCGACAACATGGTCGAAAAGCTGGACCGCCAGATCATCAAGCACAAGGAAAAATTCGAGGCACGCCGCCATGACGATTCGAGCAAGCAGGCCGAGGCCTGACGGCATCCTGCTCCGTCACGCATGCCGCCCCTCCGGGTGCGCACGACACAGACCGTGAGCCTGATAAGCAAAATCCTGCCCGCCTCCAACGTCTTGCTGGATTCCGATTCGGCAAGCAAAAAACGCGTGTTCGAGAAGGCGGGCATTCTGTTCGAAAACCAGCTCCAGATCGCCCGCAGCGAGATCTACGACAGCCTGTTTGCCCGTGAAAGGCTGGGTTCCACGGGGCTGGGGCACGGCGTGGCCATTCCGCACGGCCGGGTGAAGGGGCTGCGCGCCGCGGTCGGCGCATTCTTCAAGACCGCCCATCCCATCGCCTTCGATGCGCCTGACGGCCAGCCGGTCAACCTGATCTTCATCCTGCTGGTGCCGGAACGGGCAACGGATCTGCACCTGCAATTGCTGGGCGAGCTGGCGCAAATATTCAGCGACAAGGCGCTGCGCCAGCAGTTGCAGGAGACCGACGACCCAGCCGCCCTCCATCAGATGTTTACGGACTGGAAGGGGTAGCCACCCATGGCGCAGGTCAACATCCGCCAGTTGTTCGATGACAAGCAGGAACGCCTCGCCCTGAAGTGGATGGCAGGGGCCGGCGGCGCCGACAAGATACTGGACAGCGACGAGGTCAACCGCTCGGACCGGGGCCTGATCGGCCACCTCAACCTCATCCACCCCAACTGGGTGCAGGTGATCAGCCCCACCGAAACCGATTACCTGCGCACGCTGCCGCCCGCGGCGCTGCAGGATGCCCTGACCCGGCTCGAACAAGGCGGCGTACTGTGCCTGATCGTGGCCGGCACCGATGACATCCTTCCGGAACTGTCGGCATTCGCCGACCGCGTGCAGGTGCCGCTGTTCTGGTCGCCGCTGCCCAGCGTGCAGCTGATGTGGCTGACCCGCCACTACATCGTCAAGGCGCTCGCGGAATCCACCTCCCGCCACGGCGTATTTCTCGACGTGCTGGGCGTCGGCGTGCTCATCACCGGCGACAGCGGCGTGGGCAAGAGCGAACTGGCGCTGGAGCTCATCACCCGCGGCAACGGCCTCGTTGCGGACGATGTCACCGAGTTGTACCGCATCTCGCCCGATACCCTGGAGGGCCGCTGCCCCGAGCTGCTGCGGGATTTTCTGGAAGTGCGCGGGCTGGGCGTGCTGAATATCCGCACCATGTTCGGCGAAACGGCCGTGCGGCGCAAGAAGAGCCTGAAGCTGATCGTGCATCTGCACCGCCCGCCCGGCAACGACATCTCGCAGATGGAACGGCTGCCGCTGAACGCGAGCCACCAGGAAATCCTGGGCGTGAAAATCAGCACGGTGAGCATACCGGTGATGGCGGGCCGCAACCTGGCCGTGCTGGTGGAAGCGGCTGCGCGCAACTTCGTGCTGCAGCAGCGCGGCATAGACACCACCCAGGATTTCGTCGTCCGGCACCAGCAGCACATGCTGGACCAGTGACCATGCAACTGTTCCTGATCAGCGGCCTGTCCGGCTCCGGCAAGAGCGTCGCGCTCAAGGTGCTGGAGGACAACGGCTACTACTGCGTGGATAACCTGCCGGCCGAAATGCTGCCCATGCTGCTGGACAGTCTGCGCCAGGCCGGGCATGCCCGGATCGCCGTCGCCATAGATGTGCGCGGCGGCGACAGCGTGCGCAAACTGCCAGCGCTGGTCGAGCGCTTCAAGGAGCAGGGCGTGGACGTGCACCTGCTGTTTCTCGACGCCCATACGGAAACGCTGGTGAAGCGCTTTTCCGAGACGCGGCGCCGCCACCCGCTGAGCGACGACCAGCTCACTCTGCCCGAATGCGTGCAGCACGAGCGCGACCTGCTGGCCGACATCAGCAGCATTGGTCATCGCGTGGACACCAGCGAAATCGGCGCGGCGACGCTGCGCGCCTGGGTCAAGGACTTTATTAACCTGGACCGCGCAACGCTTACCCTGCTGTTCCAGTCTTTCGGCTTCAAGAACGGCCTGCCGCTGGACGCAGACCTGGTTTTCGACGTGCGCTGCCTGCCGAACCCCCATTACGACCCGGCCCTGCGCCCGCTCACCGGGCGTGACGCGCCGGTCATCGACTTCATCGAGCGCCAGCCCGCTGCACAGAAGATGTTCGAAGACATCCGCCGCTTCGTGGAGGAGTGGCTGCCCTGCTACCTGGCCGACAACCGCAGCTACCTGACCGTGGCCATCGGCTGCACCGGCGGACAGCATCGC
>Ga0075276_10000454_pt1 | contig 10583 bp, 11 predicted proteins | sample SF_Rice_5C_80N_4_FD_69770 | JGI IMG/M metagenome (GOLD analysis project Ga0075276, IMG submission 69770) | Rice paddy soil microbial communities from Twitchell Island, California, USA - SF_Rice_5C_80N_405 | ecosystem: Environmental > Terrestrial > Soil > Paddy field/soil | place: USA: Twitchell... | reverse complement strand
GACCCACCACCACCGTTCGCGCGTGGCGAGCGCCTTCGCGATGAGGAAGAAGCAGAGAGCAGCCCACGGGTACGCGAAGGTCTCGTCCACGAGGTACGAGGAGTACGCGAGCGACGGGATGACGCCGGCGCCCGCAGCCGCGAGGAGCGCAGCCCTCCGCCCGACCAGCATGCGAGCGAGGAAGTAGGTGGGGAACACGACCGACGCCATGACGAAGACGTCGAGGTACTTGACCGCGGCGTACGCCTTGGCGACGTCATTGATCAGCCAGAACGGGGCGGTGACGTACGAGTAGATCGACCCGGCGGTGTACGACTCGCCGCGTCGGGCGGGATGCCCCGTGGCGGCGATCGACCGTGCGAGCTGCGTGAACTGGAGCTCGTCGGTGAAGAGCCAGGGCGTGACGCGGCGCCAGGCCTCGAAAACGTACAGACCGGAAAGCCAGATGTAGACGCTCGCGAGCGGGAAGGCCGCGAGCACCCGGTCCGTGAGGGAGCCCGGCCTCACGGCGGTCCGGTCCGTTGCGAGGGCGCTCACTCGGCGGCGACGCCGAGTGGTGCCGCTTGCGTGAGCTCGATCTCCCGGCGCACGAAGCTGCACGGTACAGCAGCCCGCCGGCATGCCTCCAGGACACCGTCGAGCCCCTCGCGCTGCGCGCCCGGGATGGTCACGAGCACGGCGTCGGGGTTGAGACGCCCGAGCGCCCAGCCGATGTCGGCGAGGCCGCCGACGATCGGCACGCCCTGGATGCGGCGGCGGCGGAGATCGGGGTCGTCGTCGACGAAGCCGACGACACGCTCGCCCGGCGTCTCGCGCAGCTCCCGCAGCAGGCTGCGCCCGCTGCGGCCCGCGCCGACGATGAGGATACGGTGCTGCTCGCCGCGTCCCACGAGCGAGGCGAGCCCGCGGGCGAAGGCGCGCTCCCAGAAGCGGGAGACGCCGATGAGGAACGTGCACAGGAGCACGTCGACGAGGTAGACGCTGCGCGGGAAGCCGTTGAAGGGAACGGTCGCCCACGTGAACAGGAAGGCTGCCGCCTCGGAGAGCACGCACGCGGCGACGACGCCCGCCGCATCGCGCGCGCCGGCGTAGCGCCAGACGCCGCGGTAGAGGCCGAAGACGATGAAGAAGACGTAACGCGCGACGAGCAGCGCAGGCAGCGACCGGTCGAAGACGTGCCGCTGCCACATCACGCCGGTGCCTTCGAGGCGGATGATGAATGCGGCCGTGAACGACGCCGAGATGAGGAGGAAGTCGACGACGACCTCGACGAGGCGCCGGCGGTTGACGAGGAGCGATGCGAGGAAGCGCGGCGCCCGCTGTGCCGCCGGCGCGCGGTTCACGTCCGCGAGATAGCTCCCGAACTGCAGCAGGAACGCGAACGTGATCAGGACGCCCATGATCGTGATGCGTGTGTCGTCGAGCACCTTGTACGCGAGGCTCGTCAGCCCCAGCGCCGCGGAGACGACGCTCAGCAGTACGACCGCGCGCTTGTCCGAGAGGCCCTCGTACACGAGCCGGTGCGAGGTGTGGTCGCGGCCGCCCTGAGTCACCGGGCGGCCTTCGAGCAGGCGGACGACCGTGACGAGCGTCGTGTCGAGGATCGGGACCGCGAGCACGAGCAGCGGGAGGAGGAGCGTCGCGACCGTCGAGCCGGCGACGGTCCAGCTCGACGCGAGGCCGAGCGAGCCGAGCGCGAAGCCGAGCACCTGGCTGCCGCTGTCGCCCATGAAGACGGACGCCGGCCCGCGCAGCCGGAGGTTGTACGGAAGGAAGCCGAGGCACGCGAAGCAGATGCCGAGCGCGAGCAGCGCGACCATGTGGTCGGGGTGGATCGTGAACGCGTCGACGGCGAAGAACGCGCAGGCGACGGTTGCGAGCGACGCCGCCAGCCCGTCCATGTTGTCGAGAAGGTTGAACGCGTTCGTCATCGCCAGCAGCCAGAAGACCGCGAGCACGGTGGCGGCGACGCCGTTCGAGATGATCTGCACGCGGACGCCCGACCAGATGACGAGGGCGGCGGCGCCGCCCTGCGCGGCGAGCTTCGCGAGCGGCGGGAGGCGGAAGACGTCGTCGACGAGCCCGGCGAGGAAGAGGATCGCGCAGCCGCCGAGGATGCCGCCGAGCTCGCGGCTCGCCGGGACGACGCCCGCGGCGACGGCGATGCCGGCTGCGGCGAGCATGCCGGCGAAGATGCCGCTGCCGCCGAGGAGCGGGGTCGAGCGCGTGTGCCAGCGGTCGGCGCGCGGGGCGGCCACGACGTGACGTGCGGCCGGGGTCAGGCGGAGCGCCCAGATCGCCAGCAGGCTGGTCGGAAGCGCAGCGAGCGCGGCCGCGGTGACCGTCACGGGAGAAGGCTACTCAAGGGCTGTAAACGGGGTGTATGGGGCCCTGTCCGCTAGTTTGGCCGCCGGACCTGACGTGGAAACCGGCCTCCTCGAGCTGCTTCGCTGTCCCGTCTGCCGCGGCTCGCTCGCGGAAGAGGACGCGGCGCTCACGTGCCGCGACTGCGGACGCGTGTTCGGGGTCGAGAACGGCATCCCGCTGATGCTGCACGAGGACCTCCCCGGCGCGCGCGAGAAGCTCGGCGAGGTTGCGGGCTGGGTGCAGAAGGCGCACGCGGAGGGCTGGTACGAGCCGGACGACGAGGTCGACGCGGTGCTGCCGTTCGTGAACCGCGACCTCGGCTGGGACGACCTGGTGTGGCTCGCGAACGGCCACTCGTTCCAGGTGCTCCTCGATCGCTACATCGGCGAGCAGCGCGGGCTGCGCGTGCTCGAGGTCGGGGCGGCGAAGGCGTGGGCCGCGCGGTACTGGCTCGAGAGGGACTGCGAGTTCGTCGCCACGGACATCCTCGTCGACGAGAAGATCGGGCTCGGCCGCGGTGCGTTCTACGGCGACTTCGGGCGCGTGCAGGCCGACGGCGAGCATCTCCCGTTCCCCGACGAGACGTTCGACGTCGTCTACTGCGTCGCGACCCTGCACCACGCGCTCGACCTCGGCCAGATGGTCCGCGAGATGGCGCGCGTCGCGCGGCCGGGCGCCGTCGTCGCCGGGCTGAACGAGGGAACACGTGGGCTCGGGCGAAGTCCGGAGAACCCCGACCAGGCGTCCGAGAAGGAGGTCGGCATCAACGAGCACGTGCACACGGCGTGGGCGTATCTCGGCGCGTTCCTGCGGGCCGGCCTGCGCGTGCGCCGCATGGAGCGGCCGGATGGCTGGGCGCCGTCTCCGTACGGGAGGCTGCTCTCCCACATCCCGAAGGTCGGGCTGTCGGTCGGGACGCTCGTGCACCTGAGCGCCGTGCACTACTGCGGCGTGTCGATCTACGCGCGGAAGCCGGCATGAACGTCTACGAGGCGCTGTTCGAGTACCGCGAGCTCTTCGGCAACCTCTTCCGGCGCGATCTGCAGGCGAAGTACCGCGGGTCGGCGCTCGGAGTGCTGTGGACGATCGTGAACCCGATCATGCTCATGGGCGTCTACCTGCTCGTGTTCAGCGTCGTCCTGCAGGCGCGCTTCGCCAACCTCGCGCACTATCCGCTCTTCCTGCTCGCGGGGCTCGCCGTGTGGACGTTCTTCGGCGCAGCGCTGCAGTCGTCCGCGCGCTCGATGCTGGACAACGCCAACCTCATCCGCAAGATTCGCTTCCCGCGCCAGCTCGTGCCGCTGTCGGTCGTCGCCGCGCACCTCGTCAGCTTCGCGGTGATGCTCGCCCTGCTGCTCGTGCTCAACGCGATCGTGCTCCCGCGTGCGCGCGCGACGGAGCTGCTCGCGATCCCCTTGGCGTTGCTCATCGTCGGCCTCGTGTCGGGGCTCGCGCTCACGGTCGCGTCGCTGAACGTGCTCTTCCGCGACGTCGAGTTCATCGTCGCGGCGCTGCTCGTCCCATGGTTCTTCCTGACGCCGATCATCTACCCGCTCTCGTCGGGACAGCTCGCCGGGCACACGCACGTCATCTGGGTGATCCACTGGCTGAACCCGTTGTCGCCGGCGGTGGAGGCGATCCGCGCGCCGCTGTTCCTCGGGCAGATGCCGTTCTGGGGTGATGCGCTCTATCTCGTGGTCGCGTGCGTCGCGGCGCTCGCGCTCGGCGCGTTCGTGTTCACGCGCGTCGACGATCAGATCGCGATCGAAGTGTGACCACCAGGCGCCCGTCGAACATCCAGGGCTCGCCGCCGTCCGGCCGGTAGGCGGGGAGACCGGCCACCTCGGCGTTCGGCTCCAGCGGCGGCAGGAGCGACGGGCACACGAGCGGGTGCGGGAAGCGCGGATGCCGCCCGCCGCCGGGGGCGTACGGCTCCAGCTCCGCCGGCGGGCGCCGCAGGAGGCCGCGCTCGACGGCGACTGCGCCGCCGACGGCTGCGAATCCCTCCTCGTGCAGCGCACGCGCGCGCTCGAGCCAGCCGCCGTCGGGCTCCCCCGCGGCGAAGAACGTGCGCGCGCCCGACGCGTCGCGCGGGCCGACCTCCACGTCCCGCTCGAGCGGGTCGTTGCCGAGCTCGGCGAGCCAGAAGCGGTTCTCCTCGACGAGGTCGACCGCGAGGCGGTAGCGGCCGGGGGGGATCGGCCCGCGAAACGCGACCGCCTGCCGCAGCGTCTCGCCCGGCTCGACCGTTCGCTCGAGCGGCGTCCGCTCGCCGTCCCAGACGATCGCGTTCCCGCGCTCGTCGAGCCAGTGGTAGGCGAGGAAGATCCCGTCGCCCTCGCCGCGCGTCCGCCACGGCGCCGTCCCGGCGTTCTCGACCGCGACCGTCGCGAGCTGCCGCGCGCCCGCCTCGACGGGCGCGTGCTCGAGCGCGCGCCAGCGGACGACGAGGGGGCCGGAACCGGACACCGGGCTAGTCTAGGTTCGCTGTGGATCCCCTCCTCGTACGGGTGGCGCGTCGCGAGCCGGCGGAGCGCACGCCCGTGTGGTTCATGCGCCAGGCCGGCCGCTCGCTTCCCGAGTACAGGGCCCTGCGTGAGCGACACGGCTTCTTCGAGCTCGCGGGCACGCCTGAGCTGTGCGCGGAGGTGACGCTGCAGCCGGTGCGCCGGCACGGCGTGGACGCCGCGGTCCTCTTCGCCGACATCATGACCCCGGTCCTCGACATGGGGATCGGCGTCCAGCTCGTCGAGGGAGTCGGGCCCGTCGTCGACGAGCCCATCCGCACGCTCGCCGACGTGCGCAGGCTGCATGTCAGCGAGCCGGACGCGAACGTGCTCGAGGCGATCCGCATCGTCCGCCGCGAGCTCGACGAGGAGCGCGCGCTCGTCGGCTTCTGCGGCGCCCCGTTCACCGTCGCCGGCTATCTCGTCGAAGGACGCCCGAGCCGCGACTTCGCGCGTACGAAGTCGCTCATGTATCGCGAGCCGGAGACCTGGCACGCGCTGATGGAGACGCTGTCCGAGCAGTTCGTCGCATACGTCCGCGCGCAGGCGGACGCGGGAGCGGATGCGATCCAGCTCTTCGACTCGTGGGTGGGGGCGCTCTCGCCCGCGGACTACGACGAGCACGTCGCCGAGTACTCGGAGCGCATCCTCGCGGCCGTCGGCGTGCCGACGATCCACTTCGGCACGGGCGCGTCGGAAGAGCTCGTGCGCCGGTTCGCAGGAGACGTGACCGGCATCGACTGGCGGCTGTCGTTCAGCGCCGTGCCCGAGGATCGTGCGGTCCAGGGCAACCTCGATCCCGCCGTCCTCCTCGGGCCGTGGGAGAACGTCGTCGACCGCACACTCGGCGTGCTCGCCGACGCCGAGGGGCGCTCGCACATCTTCAACCTCGGCCACGGCGTCCTGCCGCAGACGGACCCGGACGTGCTGACGCGGCTGACGGCATTCGTCCAGGAGCTCGTCCATGCCTGACGCGGTCGTGCTGATGGCGTACGGCTCTCCGGAGCGGCTGGCCGACGTCCCGGCGTACTACGCCGACATCCGCGGCGGCCGTCCGGTCGCGCCGGAGCATCTCGCCGACCTCGTCGAGCGCTACCGCCGCCTCGGCATCGAGGACTCGTCGCCGCTCAACGCGATCACCGAGGCGACGCGCGCCGCGCTCGAGCGCGAGCTCGGCATCCCCGTGTACACGGGCATGAAGCACTGGACGCCGCGCATCGCGGACGCGGCGGAGGCGGCGATCGCCGGCGGGGCAGACCATGTCGTCGGGCTCGTGCTCGCGCCCCACTATTCGGCGCTCTCGATCAAGGGCTACCGCGACCAGCTCGAGCAGCGCGTCGGCGGCTCGCGGCTCGCGTTCGTCGACAGCTGGCACCTCGAGCCCGGCTTCATCTCGCTCCTCGCCGAACGCATCCGCGGCACGGACGCGCACGTCGTCTTCACCGCGCACTCGCTGCCGGCGCGCATTCTCGACATGGGCGATCCCTACAAGGGCCAGCTGCTCGAGACGTCTGGAGCGGTCGCGAAGGCCGCAGGCGTTCGCGACTTCTCGTTCTCGTTCCAGAGCGAGTCGCCCACCGGCGAGCCGTGGCTCGGCCCCGACATCCTCGACCACCTCGAGACGCTGCACGCCGACGGCGTCGACAACGTGCTCGTCTGCCCGGTCGGCTTCGTCTCCGACCACCTCGAGATCCGCTGGGACATCGACGTCGAGGCGCAGGAGAAGGCTGCCGGGCTGGGAATGCGGCTCGAGCGGATCGAGATGCCGAACGACGACCCCGCATTCGTGCGCACACTGGCCGAGATCGTGAGGAGATCGCTCCGATGAGACCGGGGGAGATCGTCGCCGAGCACGCGGCGCGGACGTTCCGCGTGTACCCGCGCGAGAGCCGCGCGCTCAAGGACCTGGTCGTCGCGCGCGGCCGCACGCGCGGCACCGACGTGTGGGCGCTGCGCGACGTCAGCTTTACGGTCGAGCCGGGCAGCGCCGTCGGGCTCGTCGGGCGAAACGGCTCCGGCAAGACGACGCTGCTGCGCCTCCTCTCCGGGATCATCAAGCCGACCGCGGGACGCGTCGCCGTCGGCGGCCGCATCGGCTCGCTGCTCGAGCTCGGCGCCGGCTTCCACCCCGACCTGACCGGCCGGGAGAACGTCTACCTCAACGGCTCGATCCACGGCCTGCGCCGCGCGACGATCCGCGAGAAGCTCGACGAGATCGTCACCTTCGCGGGTCTCGAGGACTTCATCGACCTGCCCGTCCGCACGTACTCCTCCGGGATGTACATGCGGCTCGGCTTCGCCATCGCCGCGCACATCGAGGCGGACGTCCTCCTGCTCGACGAGGTGTTCGCCGTCGGCGACGAGGCCTTCCAGCGGAAGTGCTTCGGGAAGATCTTCGAGTTCAAGCAGCGCGGCGGCACGATCGTGTTCGTCTCGCACGACGCGAGTGCGGTCGAGCGCCTCTGCGACCGCGCCGTCCTCCTCAGTGGGGGCCGCGTCGCCTTCGACGGGCCGACGCACGAGGCCGTCGTCGCGTACCGGCGCCTCCTCGCCGGCGAGCGCGATCCCGAGGAGCGCGCCGCGGGCCTGAAGGAGTGGGGCGGCGACGTCGCGCGCGTCGAGCGCGTGCACCTGCTCGGGCCGGACGGCGACGAGAGAAGTCAGCTGCTCGCGGGAGAGGCATTCGCGATCGCGCTCGACATCGTCGCCGACGAGCCGCTGCCGGCGCCGCGCCTCGGCTGGGAGCTGCGCGACGACGGCGGCACGCTCGTCGCTTCCGGCGGGATCTCCACCGACGAGCTGGGCTGGAACGGCGGGACGCGCTCGCTGCCGCTGCGCTTCGACACTCGGCGGCCGCCGTTCGCCGACGGGCGCCTGCACCTCCGGCTCGACCTCGCCGATGCCGGCGCCGGCGCGCAGTACCACTCGGTCGACGACGCCCTCGTCTTCGTCGTCTACCCGGCGGATGAAGGACGTGGGCTCGTGCGCCTCGAAGGATCGTGGTCGTGAGCTCGCGCTCGTGCCCCGACTGGCCGGACCTGATGGAGATCGCCCCCGAGCTCCAGTTCAAGCACTACACCGTGGCCGAGGTGCAGCTGCCGGCCGACGTGCTCATGCAGGTGACGGACGTCGCCCTGTCCGACGTCGCGATCTGCTGCGACCTCGAGCACAACGTCTTCTACTCGGGCCACACCGACGAGCGGCTCGCGGATGCGCTGCGCTCGAGTCACTGGTTCGAGGTGCGCGACTGGATCCAGGCGGGGCGACCCGGCTCGCTCTACTAGACGACCCTGTTCGGCGGCTCGTCGCCTCGCACGAACGCGAGCACGTTGTCGACGACGATGCGCGTCATCGCGGCGCGCGTCTCGACGGTCGCGCTTGCGACGTGCGGCGTCAGCACGACGTTCGGAAGCTCGAAGAGCGCGGCGGGCACGTCGGGCTCGTGCGCGAACACGTCGAGGCCGGCGGTGATGCGCCCCGACACGAGCTCGCCGACGAGCGCGTCCTCGTCGACGACCGCGCCCCGGGCGGTGTTCACGAGCGTCGCACCGTCCCGCAGCAGCGCGAGCCGCTCGCGCGAGATGAGCCCGTGCGTCTCCGGCGTGAGCGGGACGTGCAGCGAGACGATGTCGCTCGCGCGCAGGAGCTCGTCGAGGTTGCCCTCGCTGCTTCGCACGTGCAGCACCGTCATGTCGAAACCGCGCGCACGCTGCGCGACGGCGGAGCCGATGCGGCCGAGGCCGACGATCCCGAGCGTCGCGCCGCTCACCTCACGGCCGAGGCGGGGAGGATCGGCCCAGTGCGCTCCCCACGCGCCGGAGCGGACAAGCCGGTCGCCGGAGACGACGCCGCGCCGGGCGGCGAGCATCAGCGCGAGGGCGAGGTCGGCCGTCGCCGCGTCGAGCACGCCCGGGGTGTTCGTGACGGCGACGCCGGCGGCGCGGCAGGCGTCGAGGTCGAGGCGGTCGTAGCCCACGCCGTAGTTCGCGATCAGGCGCAGCGCGGGGTGGTCGGCGAGGTCGATCGGCTCGTTGCAGACGATCAGGACATCGGCATCTCCGTCCGAGCCCACCTCGACATCGCCGAGCTCGGCCCACGCCGGCCCGGGCAGCGTGCGGGTCGCCAGTACCTTCACCGCGTCCACGCTACTACGCTCTGTCCATGACGACCGTGGTCGTGCCCTTCGCGGGGGCCGGAGGGAAGACGCGCCTGGACGCGCCGAAGCGGGACCGGCACGAGCTGTCGCTCGCGATGCTCGCCGACGTCATCGCCGCGGTCGCAGCGGTCGGCGACCCGGTCGTCGTCACCGGGGACGCCGACGGTGAGGCGCTCGCGCACGACCTCGGCGCGGCTACCGCCGCCGATCCGGGCGACGGCCAGGGTGCGGCGGTGCAGTCCGCGCTGGCCGGGCTTCCCGCCGAGCCTGTGCTCGTCGTCAACGCAGACCTTCCGTGCGCCGTGCCCGCCGATCTGCGGGCGCTGCGCGACGCGATTCCCGAGCACGGCCTCGCGATCGTCGAGGCGCTCGACGGGACGACGAACGCGCTCGGCCTCTCCGAGCCCGGTCTCTTCCAGCCGCTGTACGGGCGTGATAGCGCACGCCGGTTCCTCGCGATCGACGCCGAGACGGTGAGCATCGTCGTGCCGAACCTCGCCGAGGACGTCGACACGCTCGCCGACCTCGAGCGCCTCCAGCTCCGGTGCGGGCCGCGCACGCAGGCCTGCCTCGCCCGCGCATGAAGATCACGGTGCTCTCCGGGGGGGTCGGCGGTGCGCGCTTCGTGCAGGGCGTCGTCGACGCGTCGGTGCCCGAGGACGTCTCGGTCGTCGGCAACGTCGGCGACGACGTCGAGGTGCTCGGCCTGCACGTCTCTCCGGACCTCGACTCGGTCCTGTACGCGCTCGCGGGCGCGAACGACGAGGAGCGCGGATGGGGGCGGGCGGGGGAGACATGGCGCGTGCTCGAGACCGTGTCGTCACTCGGCGGCGAGGCGTGGTTCAGGCTCGGCGACCTCGACCTCGGGCTCCATCTCGTGCGCACGCAGGCGCTTCGTGCGGGTGAGCCGCTGTCGCGCGTGACCGCACGTCTCGCCGCCGCGTTCGCGGTGCGCACGGCGCTGCTGCCGGCGACCGACGACCGGCTGCGCACGTGGATCGCGACACCGGCCGGCGAGTTCCCCTTCCAGGAGTGGTTCGTCGCGCGCGGCCACCGTGACGACGTCGACGGCGTCCGCTTCGACGGCGCCGCCGAGGCGGCTGCGGCGCCGGGCGTCCTCGCCGCGATCGCGTCGGCGGATCTCATCCTCGTCGCGCCCAGCAACCCGTACGTCTCGATTGCGCCGATCCTCGCGGTGCAGGACATCCGCACGGCGTTGCACGCGCGGCGTGTGCCGTGCGTCGCCGTCAGCCCGCTGATCGGCGGTCGCGCGGTGAAAGGCCCTGCCGACCGGATGCTCGCACGCCTCGCCGGCGGCACCTCGCCCCGTCATGTCGCGGGCTGCTACGACGGGCTGATCGACGCGCTCGTCGTCGATGAGGCCGATGCGCACGACCTCGGCGGCCTCGGCGACATCCGGCCGGTGGTGACGCGCACGCTGATGGTCGACGGGCCGGCGAGGCGCCGTCTCGCCGAGGTCGCGCTCGGAGCGGTGCCCGCATGAGGATCGCGGTGGTCGGAGGGACCGGCGACTTCGGACTGGCACTCGCGCA
>Ga0075276_10000453_pt1 | contig 10589 bp, 13 predicted proteins | sample SF_Rice_5C_80N_4_FD_69770 | JGI IMG/M metagenome (GOLD analysis project Ga0075276, IMG submission 69770) | Rice paddy soil microbial communities from Twitchell Island, California, USA - SF_Rice_5C_80N_405 | ecosystem: Environmental > Terrestrial > Soil > Paddy field/soil | place: USA: Twitchell... | reverse complement strand
AGCCCGACCTCGGCACCGCCCTCGTCTATCTCATGGCGCTCGCGGCGATGCTCTTCATCGGCGGCGTCCCGTGGCGGCAGCTCACGGTGCTGGGAACGCTCGCGGTGCTGGTCCTCGTCGGCGTCCTCTGGGCCGGCCCGGCGGTCGGGGTGAGCTTCCTCAAGGGCTACCAGCAGGCGCGCCTCACGTGCTTCGTGCACCCGTCGCAATGCTCGGACCGCGACACGCGCTACAACCTCGAGCAGTCGATGGTCGCGGTCGGCGCGGGGCAGGTCTACGGCCGAGGTGTTCACAACTCCACGCAGACGAACTTGAACTTCCTGCCCGAGCACGGGACCGACTTCGTCTTCGCCTCCTACAGCGAGCAGCGCGGCTTCGCCGGCGCGTCGCTCCTGCTCGCGCTCTACCTGCTCGTGCTGTGGCGGGCGCTGCGCGTCGTGTCGATCGCGCGCGACTTCTACTCCGCCATCGTCGCCGGGGGAATCGTCGTCGCGCTCCTCTTCCAGATCTTCGTGAACGTCGGCATGACGATGGGCATCGCGCCCATCACCGGCATCCCGTTGCCGTTCGTGAGCGTCGGCGGCTCGTCGATGATCGCGAACCTCGCGGCAATGGGCGTCCTGCTCGCGATCTACGCGCGCGGGCGGGCGGCGCGGCGCCGCCGGTGAAGCTGCCGGTCGGCGTCGGCGCGATCCGGGGGCTGTTCAAGGAGCTCGCGGCCGGCGATTCGCGGCCGCTCGCGGTCGGCGGTGCGCCGGAGCTCGCGCGCGTCCTCGCCCGGGAGCTCTCGCGCGGCGGCGACGAGAGCGCGGTGCAGACGGGCGGCCCGGAGGGCGCATGCGTGTACGTGCACGTCGGCGACGAGGAGGACGCGCTCAGGCGCGCGCGCCGCGCCCGCGTTCCGATCGTCGCGGTGATCTCCGGCGACGAGCCGCCGCCGTTCGTGCTCGCGACCGACGTCGTGCACCTCGGGCCGGGCGAGCCGCTGCCGGTCGACGAGATCGTCGATGCGATCGCCTCCCGCCTCGGCGAGGAGGGCGCGCCGCTCGCCGGACGGCTGCCGGTGCTACGCCGCGCGGTCTGCGGGCGGATCGTCGCGTCGTTCGCGCGGAAGAACGGCGTGCTCGGGACTGCGGTCTTCCTGCCCGGCGCGGATCTGCCGCTGCTCACGCTCAACCAGGCGCGGATGCTGCTGCGCCTCGACCAGGCGTACGGGCTCGAGATGGATCCTCGCGCGCGCCTGCCTGAGGTCGCCGCCACCATCGGAGCCGGCCTCGGCCTGCGCACGGTCGCGCGCGAGCTGCTCGACGTCGTCCCCGTCGCCGGCTGGGCGGTAAAGGGCGGCGTGGCGTATGCAGGCACGCGCGCCCTGGGCGAAGCCGCGATCCGGCGCCTCGAGTCGATCCACTAGGCCGCCGCGGGGCGGAGCTTGGCGCGCCGCGCCCGGATGGCGCGCAGCCGCTGCTGGAGCCGCGCCCAGGCCCAGGGTTCGATCTCGAGGTAGCGGGTCTCGGTCTGGCCGCGGATCGCCTCGCCGTACTCGAACCAGGCGTCCGCTTCTTCGATCAGCAGAAGCTCTTCGGCCTCCGTGCGCTCCATGCCCGGGCATCGTAGGACCGGGGTCGGACGGAACCCCTGCTACGCTGATTCCAATGGTTTTCGCCACTGACCTGCAGCGCACGCGCGGCCGCGAGATCACGGCTGCCGGCGTCGCGCGCAACAACGAAGGAGTTTCTACTTGCCCTGGTTCCGTCGACGGAAGCAATCCGACGTCGCGGCCGGTGAACCGGCTGCACCCGAGGCTCGGCCCGAGCCTGTCGTAGACGACGAGCCGGCCGCAGACCGTGCGGCCGAGACAACCGATCCCACCAAGCCCAAGCGCCGTCGCGGCAACCGCGGCGGGCGTGGCCGCAAGAAGCCGGCCGGCGCAGACGCTGCGGCCGCCGAGCCGAAGGCGCGCACGGCAGAGCGAAAGCAGGAGCGCAAGCAGCCTGCGAAGCAGCCCGCGAAGCAGCTCTCGCAGCGCCAGGAGCGACGTCGGCAGGAGGGCGGCCGGCGCCGCCAGCCGCAGCGCCGCGCGCCGTTGCCGGCCGCGAAGCGGGAGCTGCTCGTGTCCGTCGACGTCGGCGAGCAGCGCGTCGCCGTCCTCGAGGACGACCGCGTCGCCGAGGTCTACCTCGAGCGGCCCGAGCGGCGCTCGATCGCCGGGAACATCTACCTCGGCACCGTCGACAACGTGCTGCCGGGGATGGAGGCGGCGTTCGTCGAGATCGGGCTCGAGAAGAACGGCTTCCTGTACGTCGACGAGATCGTCGGCCCCGAGCTCGAGCGCGGCCACGGCCGCCGCATCCAGGACCTGATCAGCCGAGGGCAGACGATCCTCGTCCAGGCGGTGAAGGACCCGATGAAGACGAAGGGCGCGCGCCTGACGACGCAGATCTCCCTCCCCGGCCGCTTCGTCGTCTTCGTCCCGCAGGGTGAAGGGCTCGGCGTATCGCGCCGGCTCGACGACGACGAGCGCGGCCGCCTCAAGGAGATCCTGCGCAAGCTGAGCGTGAAGGAGGGCGGCGTCATCGTCCGCACGGCCGCCGAGGGCGCCTCGGAGGAGGACATCGAGCGCGACCTCGTGTTCCTGCAGCGGCTGTGGCGCTCGATCCAGGCGAAGGCGAAGACGGCATCCGCGCCGGAGCTCGTCTACCAGGAGGCCGAGCTGCCGCTCCGCGTCACGCGCGACCTCTTCACCGGCGACTTCGAGAAGGCGTATGTCGACAACGACCAGGCGTACAAGCGCATCACCGGCTACCTGAAGAAGACCTCGCCGCACATGGTCGAGCGCGTCGTCCGCTACAAGGAGAAGCCGCCGCTCATGGAGGCGTTCGGCGTCGACGCCGAGATCAAGTCGACCATCGGCCGCCGCGTCGACCTTCCATCCGGCGGCTACCTCATCTTCGACTACGCCGAGGCGTTCACCGTCATCGACGTGAACACGGGCCGCTTCGTCGGCTCGCGCGGGAAGAGCGCGGGCGGGCGGCTCGAGGACACGATCACGAAGAACAACCTCGAAGCCGTGAAGGAGGTCGTGCGCCAGCTCCGGCTGCGCGACATCGGCGGGATCATCGTCATCGACTTCATCGACATGGCGAACCCGAAGAACCGGAAGACGGTCGAGGACGCCCTGCGCGAAGAGCTCGAGCGCGACCGGACGAAGACGTACGTCGTCGAGATCTCGCCGCTCGGCCTCGTCGAGATGACGCGCCAGAACGTCACCGACGGCCCGCGCGAGATCCTGACGCGCAAGTGCCCGACATGCGGCGGCGACGGCATCGTCTACTCGGAGGCCTCTGCGGCGATCGACGTCGAGCGGCGGCTGCGGGCGCTCACGGCCGGCTCGCGCTCGCAGGCGTACCGCGTCGAGCTCGCCGCACCGATCGCGGCCGCGCTCATCGGCCCCGGCGCCCGCCGGCTGGTCGAGCTCGAGTCGATGACGAAGCGCCGCTTCTTCCTCGAGGGCAAGGCCGACATGCACCTCGACCACTTCGTCGTCCTCGCCGAAGGCAAGCTCGCCGACCTCGCGCCGGCAGCGCCCGTGGAGGAGGGCGCCGAGCTGCAGATCGAGCTCGTCGAGGTCGACCGCCACGACGCGGCGGCGGCCGTCGGCAAGCTCGAGGGCATCGACGTCTGCGTCGGCGACGCGGCCGGTCTCGTCGGCAAGCGTGTCAAGGTGCGCGTGGAGCGCGTCCTCGACGGAACCGCGTACGCCTCGCTGGTGCGGAAGGCGAAGACGGTCGAGCCGCTCACGGCCGAGGCCGAGGCGGAGAAGCCGACGCGCCGCCCGCCCGCCCGCAAGGGCGCCGAGGCGGCGGCGGTCGACGAGGTCGAGGAGGCCGAGGAGGCCGAGGAGGTCGCCGAGGCCGAAGAGGAGGCTGCGGAGCCGGAGGCGCCCGAGGCCGCCGACGGTGAGGCGCCTGCCGCTCCCGCGAAGAAGAAGACCCGCCGCGGCTCCCGCGGCGGCCGCGGCCGCAAGAAGCCGACCACCATCCACGTGCCCCCGGACGACCTCGGCGCACCGGCCAAGGTCGAGGAGGCGGCAGCCGAGCCGGCGCCCGAGCCGGTCGAGGCGCCCGCCGAGGAGGCCTCCGAGAACGGCGCCGCCCCGGCGAAGAAGAAGACGCGACGCGGCTCCCGCGGCGGCCGCAACCGCAAGAAGAAGCCCGCCGTCGCGACGACGAACGGCGACGCGCCCGCGGCGGTCGAGGAGCCCGTCCGGGAGCCTGCCGGGGAGCCCGCAGCCCCGGCCCCCGAGGAGGAGTGGGGCTACGTCCCCATGTCCGAGTGGGGCGACGAGCTCGAGGGCTGATTTCGGCTACACTGCTGGCCTCGCGGGCTCCCGGGCCCGCATTTTCCACGTCTATGAGCTACGCGATCATCACCGTCGGCGGCAAGCAGCATCGCGTCCGTGAGGGCGAGCGTCTGATGGTGGACCGCCTCAAGGTGGACGAGGGGAAGACGTTCAACCCGCGCGTCCTGCTCGTCGGCGGCGACGGCAAGACCGACCTGTCTCCGACGACCACCGTCACGGTGCGCGTCGTCGGCCACGTGCTCGGCGAGAAGGTCCGGATCGGCAAGTACCGAAAGCGCACCGGCTACCGCCGCCACAACGGCCATCGCAGCCGGCTGACGCAGATCGAGATCGAGGCGATCGGCGCCGGCGCCAAGAAGGCGGCTACGCCGAAGAAGGCGGCCGAGAAGCCGGCCGCGGCTGCCGCCGAGGCGCCCGCGCGTACCGCGCATCCGCCGAAGGGCTACGAGGAGATGTCGATCGCGGAGATCAAGGAGCACGTCTCGGGCTGGCGCCGGCCGAACATCGAGGCCGCGCTCGAGTTCGAGCAGGCGAACGCGAATCGCAAGGGCGCGATCGCCGCTCTCGAGGCCGCACTGAAGGAGAAGGACTAGATGGCACACAAGAAGGGCCTCGGCTCGTCGCGCAACGGCCGCGACTCGAATCCGAAGATGCTCGGCGTGAAGCTCTTCGCCGGCCAGGACGTGAAGGCCGGGATGATCCTCGTCCGCCAGCGCGGCACGCGCTTCCGGCCCGCCGGCGGCACGAGCATCGGCAAGGACGACACGATCTTCGCGACGCGCGACGGCAAGGTCGCGTTCCGCACCAGCGGCGAGCGCCGCTTCGTCAGCGTCGTCGACTGAACGTTCCCGGCCCCTCTCGGTGGCTGGCCGAACCGGTCGGCGCGGACGTCGGAGACGACCGGGTGCGCATCGAGGCAGGCCCGCGCACGGATCTCTTCGCGGATCCGCAAGGCGCCGAGCCGATCGCGAACGCTCCCGCTCTCGTCGCGCGCGTCGGCGGGACGTTCCAGCTGAGCGCTCGCGTCCGGGTCGAGTTCGCCGACACGTTCGACGCCGGGGTGCTCCTCGTATGGCTGCACGAGCGTGCGTGGGCGAAGCTCTGTCTCGAATACTCGCCGGACCAGGAGCCGACGGTCGTCTCCGTCGTCACGCGCGATGTCTCGGACGACTGCAACTCCTTCGCCGTTCCCGGCCGCGACGTCTGGCTGCGCGTCTCGCGCGTCGCCGATTCCGCGTTCGCGTTCCACGCGTCGAGGGATGGCGAGCGGTGGGAGCTGATCCGTCACTTCGCGCTCGGCGCGGGCGACGATCCCGAGGTCGGCTTCATGGCGCAGTCGCCGCGCGGCGACGGGTGTATCGCGACGTTCGGCGAGCTGCGCTTCGTTCCCGAGCGCCTCGACGACATACGCTCGGGGCACTGATGTTCCACGACAAGGCGCGTATCTGGGTGCAGGGCGGCCGCGGCGGCGACGGCTCGATCCACTTCCGGCGCGAGAAGTTCGTGCCGAAGGGCGGCCCCGACGGCGGCGACGGCGGCGGCGGCGGCGACGTCGTTCTCGTCGCCGACCCGCGCCGGCGCGACCTGTCCGGCGTCCGCCCCAACCAGAAGCTCCGCGCCGGTCGCGGAGGCGGCGGCGGCGGGCGTCTGTCGCACGGCGCGCGCGGGGACGACGCGGTGCTCGCCGTTCCCGTCGGCACGCAGGTCCTCGACGCCGAAGGCCGCCTCGTCGCCGACCTCGCGCATCCCGGCGCGCGCGTCGTCGTCGCGAAGGGCGGCGCGGGCGGGCGGGGCAACAAGCACTTCGCCGGCGCGACGCGGCAGACGCCGCGCTTCGCCGAGATCGGCCTCCCGGGCGACGAGGGCGAGATCGAGCTGCGCCTGAAGCTGCTTGCCGACGCCGCGCTCGTCGGCCTGCCGAACGCCGGCAAGTCGTCGCTGCTCGCGCGTATCTCGAACGCGCGCCCGAAGGTGGCCGACTACCCGTTCACGACGCTCGCGCCCGTGCTCGGCACGGTCGAGGCGGCGGACGGCGCGCAGCTCGTCGTCGCCGACGTGCCGGGGCTCATCGAGGGAGCGAGCGAGGGCCTCGGCCTCGGGCACGAGTTCCTCGCGCATCTCGAGCGCGCGCGGCTGCTCCTGCACGTGATCGACTCCGGCGAGGACGACGCCGACGAGCGCTGGCGGGCGATCGACGTGGAGCTCGCCGCGTACGGCGCCGGCCTCGACGAACGGCCGCAGATCGTCGTCCTCAACAAGATCGACCTTCGCCCGGAGCCGCCGTCGTTCTCGATCGAAGACGATCGCATCGTGCGCGCGATCCGCGTCTCCGCGGCGACCGGCGCCGGGATGGACGAGCTGAAGCGCGCGCTCTTCGAGCTCGTGCCGCGCGCGGAGCCCGAGCCTGCGCGCGACGACTCCGAGCTCGTCGACTTCATCGTCTACCGGCCGCAGCCGTTGCGGCGGCCGTACCGCGTGTTCCGCACCGACCGCGGCTTCCGCGTCACCGGCCGGCCGCCGGCGGCGCAGGAGCTGGAGGCGATCCTCAAGGCCGCCGGAGCCCGCGAGGGCGACGAGGTCGAGGTGGGGGAGGAGACGCTCGAGTGGCAGTAGGGCTTTTCGGCGGCGCATTCGACCCGCCGCACAACGGCCACGTCGCGCTCGCCGACTGCGCAAAGGAGCGGTTCGAGCTGCCCCGCCTCACCGTGCTCGTGTCGGAGCGGCCCGGCCACAAGGACGTCGACCTGCCCGCCGAGCTGCGGCTCGAGCTCGCCCGCGCCGCCTTCCCCGGCGACGACGTGCGTCTCGACCCGTATCCGCGCACGATCGATCTCCTGCGCGGCGAGCGCTTCGACGACCCGATCTTCCTCGTCGGCGCCGACGAGTTCGTCGACTTCCTCACGTGGAAGGAGCCTGAGGCCGTCCTCGAGCTCGCCCGCCTCGGCGTGGCGACGAGGCCCGGGTTCGACCGCGGCCTGCTCGACATCGTCCTGCGGAACCTCCGGCAGCCGGACCGCGTCACGTTCTTCGACATCGAGCCGAACCCCGCCGCCTCGCGCGACATCCGGGCGGCGATCCTCGCGGGCGAGCCCCTCGCCGGTCTCCTCCCGCCGCCCGTGGAGGCCCTCATCCGGGAGCGCGGCCTGTACGGCGGCGATTGACGTCCGCAAGCCCTGGATAGACTGAAGCCAGTTGACGCCGCTCGAATCCGCACGCCGCATCGCCGCTCTCGCGCAGGAGAAGCTGGCGGAGGACGTCGTCATTCTCGACATGCGGCCGGTGTGCACGTTCACCGACTTCTTCGTCGTCTGCACCGGCCGGAACGCGCGCCAGACGGCCGCGATCTGGGACGAGGTGCACGGGCGCATGAAGCGGGAGCACGACCTGCTGCCACGGAGCGCGGACGGTGTCCAGGAGGGGACGTGGATCCTCGCCGACTATCTCGACGTCGTCTTGCACGTCTTCACGCCCGAGGCGCGCGCGTTCTACAAGCTCGAGGAGCTGTGGGGCGACGTGCCGGCGATCGAGCTCGACGCCGCCGCGACCGGCTAGGCGCTAGCTCTTCAGGACGACGTTCGCCGGTGAGGCGGGCAGGCCGGTGACGGCACGGCCGGCGACGGTGACGTCCAGCACGTCCGGGCGTCCCATGCGCACCCACAGGCGCGTGCTCACGCGGAAGCGCTTCGCCTGGCCCTGCTCGAGGATGCCCTCGTAGAGGACGGCGCCCTGCGGGCCACCGGCTCGGACGAGCAGCCAGCAGCGTCCGCGGACGGCGCTGATCGACGCGAAGGCGGGCGTCACGACGGGCTTCTCGGCGGGCGTCGTCTTCACCGGCGGCGTCGCCGACGCCGGCGCGGCGACGCTGCCTCCGCCCGTGGGGGGAGCCTGCACCGCCGGCCTCGGCGGTGTCGACGACCCGCCGAGGCGCCAGGCGGCGAGCCCGGCCACGGCCGCTCCGAGGATGAGGATCGCCGCGAGCGTGACGAGGATGCCGCCCTGGCGGACGCGTCGCCTCTCGACGGTCGGGTGGGGGACGAGGGACGCGGGCTCCTCGTCGTGGCGCACGACCCGGGTGTTGTACTCGTCGACGTACAGGTGCCCGTGCAGACCGAGGAACTCGGCGTACGTCTTGAGAAAGCCCTTCGTGTACGCCTCGCCCGGGAGCATGTCCCAGCGCTCCTCCTCGAGCGCGGTCAGGTAGCGCTCGCGGATCCGGATCGCCTTGTGGACGTCGGCCGGGCTGAGGCCGCGGCGCGTCCGGGCCTCCCTCAGGCTCTCGCCGATCTGGAACATCTGTACGGATTGTTGCCAACGTTGTGGAAAAGCGCCAGGGGCCAGTGGAAACGATGTGGATAAGCCGGCCTCCGACCAGCTCGTCGGCGCGACCGTCTCGCCCCGTCGTTTCTCTCCGGCCGGACGGCGGTACAACCGGGCCGTGGCCGTCCTGACCGGTCATGCAGAGGCGGAGGTCGCGGAGCGCCCCCGGCTCGTCTTCTTCCACTCGCCTCTCTCGGGGCGCTGCCGGCGCGCGGAGGGCTTCCTCGCCCAGGTGCTGCAGCGGCGCCGCAACCACGACACCTTCGACCTCCTCCGCGTGTCCGTCGACGCCCGCCCCGATCTCGCCGAGCGGTTCCGGGTGAAGACCGTGCCGACGATCCTCGTCGTCGAGGGCGGGCGCGTCCGCAGGCGGATCGTGTCGCCGAGCGGTTGCCGCGAGCTCGAAGAGCAGCTGCAGCAGTGGCTGCATTAGCCGCGGAGGGTGAGGGCTAGGAGGCCTCGGCCGCGCGCGGATCGTCGGGGGCGAGCTCCCACCAGACGGCGACGAAGTACGGCAGCCCGGCGACCCGCGCCGGCGCGACGAGGAACGCCACCGTTCTCGTCGACCCGTTGCGGTGGTGGATCACCCGCACGCCCTCGCGGACGTTCTCCTGCCGCAGGACGCTGCGGTCGATGCCGCCCTTCGTGAAGTCGGCGATGTCGTGGGCGAGGAGCTCGTCGCGCGAGTAGCCGAGCAGCTCGGTGGCGTAGCCGTTGACGGCGACGTAGCGGCCGTCGTCGTCGTAGACGCTGATGCCGACGCGCGCGCTGTCGGCGGCCTCGCCGAGGAGCGCCTGGTGGAGCAGGTCGGGTGTGGGGGTGCGATCCACGCCGCAGCAGCATTGCCAGATGGGGCGACGCTGCGCAACCCCCTTCGAGATGGACCCGAGGGGACTCGAACCCCTGGCCTAGCGGCTGCCAGCCGCTCGCTCTCCCAGCTGAGCTACGGGCCCAGAGTTACCCAGTTTAGCGGCGAACTCGTAGTCCCTTGCCCAGTTGATCCTCGGCCGCTGGTTGTTCCGGGTCGCTCCCAGACGCAGCAGGAGCTGCGAGCGCTCCCCGACCTCATCCATGCGCGCGAAGTAGCAGCGTCGAGTCCCGTCGCAATACGCGGCGAAGGCGTCGATCTCGTCAGGCCCGTAGAAGCTGCGAAGCAGCCCCTCCCGCGATCGACGCGCGCCGCACAGGCGAACGACGATGACGTCGCCATACCTGGAAGCCCACTGCACTGGACGCGCAAGCACTCTCGGCCGACGTCGAAGATCAGGTCGTAGCGGAGATCCGAAAGCGGCCTCGACACTCCGACCCCCTAGCCGGACCGCCTCGTGCGCGATCGCAGTCTCGGCGATGGCCCCCTTCTGGTTCGTTGTCAGCACGGTAAACAGGCTACCGGGCTGGGCGGACGGAAGCGTCAGCCGGCGAGCTCGCGGACCGCCCGCACGAGATCCTCGGGCGCGAAGGGCTTGCGCAGCACCGGAGCCGGGGCGTCGACGACGAACTGCTCGCCGTAGTCGCCGGTCATGAGCAGCACCGGCAGCTCCGGGTTCGTCTGCCGCAGGCGGTCGGCGATCGCATCGCCGCTCACCCCCGGCATGAGCACGTCCAGGACGGCCGCGTCCACGTCGCCGGCCTCGACGACCGAGATGGCGGCCATGCCGTTGCTCACGCTCACCACTTCGTAGCCCGCGTCCTCGAGGACGGCGCGGTAGAGGAGGACGAGGTGGGGGCTGTCGTCGGCGACGAGGATGCGCACGGGCCCTTTCTACCCGAGAAACCACCGTTAAGGTTTTGCTGGTGGAGGGGAGCTCCTGATGCGCCGGGCCGTCGTCCCCGTCCGCCTCGCGCTGATCCGCCTGCGCGCGCATGCGCTGCGGAACGTCGTCGTCGCGATCGGCATCGCCGTCGGCGCCGC